>Ga0209102_1000086_pt1 | contig 61753 bp, 54 predicted proteins | sample ConPoolayeHmetaG_FD_185483 | JGI IMG/M metagenome (GOLD analysis project Ga0209102, IMG submission 185483) | Hot spring microbial mat communities from California, USA to study Microbial Dark Matter (Phase II) - Cone Pool mat layer H metaG... ... | reverse complement strand
GGAAGGCCAAACGAACACCACCTCATCCACCGAGGCTTCTTCGCACAGAAGACTGGCTACATCTCGCCACTGTTCGTTCTGGAAATCCCTGTAGTAGGGGACGAGAGGCTGTGAACATGTGAGGACCATGCTTGCAAGAAGCAGGATTCTCCATTTTCTGGTCTGGAAGAATTGGACCGAACGCGCTACCAAGATGTAGACGGGAAAAGAAGCCGCTATAGTGTACTTGGTCACGTATAGAGGGATTGCGACAAGCGAAAAGGCCAGCGGAAGGCCGACGATGCAGCCGAGCCAGAGACCAAGAAAGGAAAGTGCGCCCGGGTCGGCCAGGGAAACTTTCCACTCGAAGGTGTGCAGGGAAGAAATGGGCTTTCGGAGCTCCCAAGCGCCACGGAGTTTGGTAAAGGAGAAAAGTCCTATGGTGGCCAATGCGGTGAAGAATGCGACTTTCCACTCCTGGCCCCCTATGTACTCCGCGAAAGTCCTGAAGACGGTGGCCATTGTTGGTTTCTTTATCCACCCGATTAGGGACACCCGATCACTCTGCGCCGTGAACAGGAGCAGCCACAAAACGAAAAGCAAGCCGATAGACAGCTGAACGACCATCAACGTTTTCCCGACAGGCTCGTTTCGTTTCCGCAGAAGTACCCAGAGCAACTGGAAGCCTAGGGCAAGGACACCGTACACATGCAGGAAGGCCAAAGCAAGGGACGTTACCGCGTAGAGGACGAGATCCCTCCTCCGGCAGCGACGCAGGAGGCGGAGAAGAAGGATAATCGATGCCAGCGACAAGAACGCCAGTGCCGAGTACATCCGGGCCTCCTGGGAGTGGTGGATGTGGAATCGCGATAAAGCCACGATCAGGGCTGTGACGAGCCCAGTCTCCTCTTCAAAGAGGGATCTGGCAACGAGAAAGACCAGAGGAATGCACAGGACCCCGAAGACCACGGACAAAGAGCGCGTGCCCCGTTCGGAATCGCCGAATGCGGCTGACCATCCCTTGAGAAGGAGGTAGTAAAGGGGCGGATGGGTGTCCTGAGCGACGCGTGTGTTGAATATGTCGCCCAAGGAACCCGAGATCCTGTTCACGCTGGACACCTCGTCCAGCCAGTAGCTTTCAGCCCCCAACTGGACCAGCCTGAGCACGGCGCCAATGAGGCATATGACGCTTAACGCGATGAGGACACGTCGTGTCTCCAACTTCACCCAACCCCAGATCTGTATGACGTTCTCGATCTCCCGCTCTTGATGCTCTCAATCAGAATTCCCGGGCCGTGGACCAGCGCGCGGTAGGACTCGGGCGCCTCCGTGCTCGGTAATCCTTGTCTTGTGAAGCAGAGATGGCAAAACGGTCTGACCCGCTCATACGTATCCGCGTCCATCCTGACCAACCTCATCTTGGGGTAGCCGAGCCTCATCTGGTCGGCCAGCTGGCAGGGTTGATCGTTCCACTCGATGATTCCGGCGACAATTCTCATGGCCGAGTCAGGCCTCCCCATGATGTGAGGCGAGGCACGACACTTTCTGGATATTTCGTCCCTTGCGTCCACCACGCCGTGCGCCATCTGGATGATCGTTTCGGTGCAGCTTCCTACAAGGAAGTTGGCGCGCGCCTCCACCGTCTCCGGCCATTCGGTGTTTCTCCTCAGGGTGAGGCACGGGGTCGCTAAGAGGTAGGCTTCCTGTTGCAGACCCCCGGAATCGGTAACTATGAACGCCGCATCCTTGATGAGGGAAAGCGCGGCAAGATAGGAGACGGGGGGAATCAGGCGAACTGCACCAGTTGTATTGAAGAGCCCAAGACGCCTCGCCGCCCTCCGCGTCCTAGGGTGGATCGGAAATACGACTGGTAGGTCCAGCTTTGCAAGTGCGGAGAAAATGGATGACAACTTAGCTGGGTCTTCTACGTTCTCCTCCCTGTGAACGGTTGCTAGGACATAGCGCGAGGGCTCTAACCCCAAGCTCTGCGCCGCGTTCGCCTCCGCAATCGATTCCGAGAGCGATGAAACAAGCGACACGATGGGATGCCCATACTGGAATATTGAAGCTGGACGGATTCCCTCCCGGAGGAGGTTGAGGGTTGCAGTCTTGGTCGGGGCGAAATGAACCCTCGAGCACGCAGAAATGGTCACCCTATTCCTCTCTTCCGGCATCGCTGGGTCGAAAGACCTACAACCCGCCTCTATATGGGCCATGGGAAGGCCCATCCTCGACGCGGCAATCGCCGCGCCGAGAGTGGAGTCAGTATCTCCCACCGCAACGACCATACCGGTCCCGGTATCGCGAAAAGTCCTTGCCAGCACACGAATCGTTGTGGCCAGACGACTGAGGGGCTCCCGAGGAACGAAAGGCAATATTGCCTTGGGTCTGGGTAGATCGAGCTCGGGTATGTGTCTCTCGCTGAGCTCCCAATCGTAATGCTGCCCGGTGTGCAGCAACTGGAAATCTAGGTCCCTCCTTCTCATCTCACGGATGATCGGGGTCATCTTTATGATTTCGGGGCGCGTGCCCACGACCAAAGCTATGTTCATCGATCCTGAGCTTTCTCGCCTGCTCTTAGACCTCGTTTTGGTAGGGCTTCGATTCATCTCGATCGAGCCTGAGGTAAGCGAGAAAAAGCCTCATGCGACCGGATTTCGAATGAAGGCAGCAATACAGGTTGACGTGGACGGGGACTGGACTTACAGAAGCTACCTCGGGCTGGAAACAACGGTTGAAAAGGACGAGCTTTTCGCAGAGGCAATGAACGCAGTTCTGACAAAGCTCGAGGAGCACCAGCTACCTGCCACCTTCTTCGTGGTGGGAAGGGATCTACAAGTTGATTGGAAAGCTAGGATACTGAAAAGGGCTGCGCGCTCCGGCCACGAGATCTCCAATCACTCAATGAACCATATCCTGAATTTCGCCGAACTCAAGGAAATGGATGTGGCTTCTGAGATAGACGAGTCCGCCCGAATGTGCCTCGAGAAGCTCGGAGTCGTGGTCCGTGGCTTCAGGGCCCCCGGCTTTGACCTTCACCCCAAGGCGCTCAGGTTGCTCCGAGCGAGGTCTTACGTCTATGACTCGTCCGTGATCCCGACATTCGTCTATCCGTTGGCTCTGGCAGCAGATCGCCTGTTCCACTTGGCCAGAGGTACCCCCATACCACATTGGAGGCACGGGCCAAAGTTTGGCTGGTTTGTTGCACCTCTGGCCCCCTATTTCCCCTCCGACGATGACTTCTTGACCGGTGGCGCTATAGAGGTCCTTGAGGTGCCTGTGTCTACCCACCCCACTACTCGGATTCCGATCCACATGGCCTTCAGCCTGGTCCTCGGGTCGAGATGGTTTGAGATCGGCGTAAGGTCGCTGCGTCGGAAGGGCCTCCCCCTTGTCTTCCTCATACACCTGAAGGATTTTCGTGCCTTGCTGGACGGGCGTAACGCCAAGGCGCTTCGAATGACCGATCACGTCCTGACGAGAATCGCAGAGGAATTTGAACCCACCACTACCCTGGAGCTTGCGCGGGAATGGACCGCCAGGCTGGCACCCTAGCCGGATGGATTCAATACCATCTACGAACCTGCTGAGGCAGCTCACCACCAAGTGAAGCGAAAAGTAATCTTCTCAAATAGGAGGTCAAGACGAACCTTCATGCATCGAGAAGCGTCGATCAGCGTCATCCTGCCCATGTTCAATGAGGCGACCAACGCCGCCTGCATTGTGGCCGTGGGAGGAATGCTCGAGCGGACTGGCCGCTCCTGGGAGATCATCGTTGTGGACGACGGCAGCACGGACGGCACGGCCTTGGCCGTTACCGCGGCCGCGAAGGGCATGCAGAACGTCACGATCCAATCCCATCAGCGAAACGAAGGATTGGGGGCCGCGATCCGGACGGGAGTTTCGGCTTCCACAGGCGAGTGCATAATCGTTCTGGACGCCGACCTGTCCTACGATGTGCGATGCATCCCGAAACTCTTGGAGAAGATGGAGAACAACGATGTGGTCGTGTGTTCGCCGTACATGAAAGGCGCTTCCTCTGAGGGGCCGCCCAGAACCAGAATATGGGCCAGTAGGGCCGTCAATACCTTGTACAGGGCGCTCATAGATCGGGGGCTCACATGTTACACAGGCATGGCGAGGGCGTACAGGCGTGACGCCCTCCGGTCGGTGGAATGGTCGTCCGACGGTTTTGAGAGCCAAGCGGAGATCCTGGCGAGGCTGGTATTGCAGAACCGTGCTATCTGTGAAATACCTGTCGTCCTCAGCAAAAGAAGAGCGGGCAGATCCAAGCTCGCCGTACATCGAGAAATACTGGCGCACCTGAAGCTGCTCGCGCGGCTCGCGTTTCTTGCGTCGTCATGTCGAAGATCCCAGAAAGGGCAACGCCAGGGATATGTTCTAACTTGACCTCAGGTAGTTCATGACCCTTGAAGCTGCCAAGAATCCTGACTCGGCGGCGGATCCAATCGTGGGCATTTCAGGGTACATCAGATGAGCGCCCGCTGTGAAAACGCCCCTTGGCAGGAAGTTTTCTTCGCTAACCAGTGTCTGGAAATCCCTGGTGAAGATCGGGGATGCGAACCGTTCCCTGAACACACGGACCTCTCTGATCTTCGACCCGAAGCCTGGGAAGATCTTATCCAGACTCGTCTTGGCCTCTTCTATGACGGCCTCGTCGCTCGCCTGCCAAGACGGATCAGCGACGCCCAGATAGCGGTAAGCGTAGCAGATGGCCATGCCGCTCGGCCCGCCGTATCGGTCAAACAGGTGGTGAATCAAGCCACCCAAAGGTATATCGTCGTAGGCGAAGACTATGCTAAGGTTCCGGTCGATCATTCTTTCCTCAAGAATAAAGCACAGGTTGATGATCGACTGATATTGTATGCCATGAAGCTCGCCGCTGCCGCAAGGAGGCATAGATAGCAATTCCCCGCGAGGGATGCAAGCGACGACCGCGTGGACATCGATTTCATCCTTTCCATCAGTCCCTTGAACCTCCGCTCGATAGCCTTCGGGCTTCGCCCTCAAGTTCGTCACCTCGCAGCTCGTTTCGACTCTGCCGCTGTTCTTTTCGATGCAACTCCTCAGCGTCTGTACCAAGAGTTCGAGCCGGTTGCCGAGGACTCCAGTCTTGCTGCCCATCCGTACCGAGTTTTGCAGGCGGTTCCACACCCAGGACGCCGATAGGCCGTGTAAGCCTTGTTTGTACTTGACCCACGACAGTGGTTCGAAGAAGCCTGTCGTAGCTTCCTTGCCCACCTTGCTCAACAGCCATTCGCTTGCCGACCTTCCCTCAATATCGTCCCCGGTCAGGCCGAGAAGTGCCTCCAGGGACAGAATTCCCAGCCTAATTCTGCTACCAAAGGGCAGGGGCTTGAAAGTCAGAAGGCTCAGCGGAGACGTAATGCCATACAACCCTCCGTTGAAATGGAAACACGTCTCAACTCTCTCCCACCTGACTGCTTCTAAGAGTCCCAGCCTTTGCAGGAGGGCGAGCGCAGCATCATCGGTTGGCAGCACGTTATGGCAAAACCGCGGCAACATGAGATGTCCCTGTCGAAAGCTTGAACAAAGACCCCCAAGGGACGGGCTCTTCTCGACGAGGACAGTATCCACATTGGAAGAAAGGCTGAGGGCGCAACAAAGGCCACTGATTCCGCCGCCAACAACCAAGACTCTCATCGAATTACCCTCCGGTCGAACCAAAGCGAGTGCCCTCCGCCTCTCAATGGAAGATGCAACGCGGCAACCAATAGACCCCGCGTCTCGGGGACGTGCTATTAACGCTTGCCTGACTGAGAAGTCAGGTTTGGGTGTCGACATTCGAAACACGCCGATGCTAGATCTCGGCTTGACGTAACCGCGTGGCCCCTGCCAGCGAGGGTCGCCTTGTTGTCAGATGACCTTCTCCATAGACCGGTCGGTGAGCCAGGAGTGTGCCACAGAAGAATGACGCGGCCCCGCGACTTACGATGGGCAAGGCCGTGTAGAACCCTTGGTACGCATGCTCGTTCTGGTCGCGTGCCGGGCGGGCCCGGTGCGGCCAGCCTGAAGAGGGCGAGTACACCTAGGGCCATCTCGAAAAACTAGGGCGGCTTGGGGTAGACATGCGGAGCAAACGCTGCGAACACAGTCAGGCATCACCCGTCGGATCGCCGCCCTGACGCCGCGCCATTGGCGATGTTCAGCGAGTACCAGATCTCCATGTTCACCAGGTCGGCCAAGAATGGGTCATTCTTCCGAACCAGAGCACGCACAGCTTCTGGGTTAAGGATACCGTCGCGCATCAGGTTCCCGTTCGAAACCGCTGTCTCAGCAAAGCCTCTGAGCTCATTGGCGTACCACTCCTCGACAGGCAGGGAGAAGCCGATCTTGGTCCTTTGGGTGATCTCGGGTGGGAACCCCATTTTTTCTAGATAGCTCCTCAGCAAATCCTTGGTCCGCGGGTTGTGGAAGAGCTCGGCAGGCGAGCTGCTAAGCGCAAGTTCGACAACCGTCCTATCCATCAGCGGATACGTGGGCACCAAGGAGTTTGCCTGGTGATAGTACCAGAAGGCTCTGAAACCGCCCGGGAGGTTTGACCGAACGCCCAGCAACCGCCGGGAGTTGAAGGGCCCCAGCACCGCCGCCTCGAGGATCTCCTCGTTCAGAACGGACTTGATGCGACCCCATTCCTCGGCCGGAATGAAGGAATCAGAGAGAACCTCGCGTGATCGTGCGAATGCCTTGGAAAGCTCGCGCAGCAGGAAGTAGCCGGGGACAATGCCCTCGATAAGAATCTTCCACAGCCTGATGATGTGCCCGAGCCTGCCCGGGCCGCGTGCGATATCCATAATCCCCTGGCCGAAGCGCCGCCGCAGCAATCGCTTGGATGATGCGCTGAGACAACCTAGGCACACCAAGGAGAAGATTGCGTCCGCCGCGGCCCAGTCCACCCACGATGGGTAACCCCCGAAGAGCTCATCGCCCCCGTCACCGCTGAATACGACCTCTGCCCCCTCGCTTGCAGCCAGGACTGCTGCGCAGTAGTATTGCACCCCCCCGCCCGGCGGTTCCTGTCCCACCATGATCGTCTCTTGCAGCGTTCGGCGGAAATCGTTCCAATCTATCGTCCGGCTCCTGTGAGTTGAACCGATGTGTGCGCTTGCCCTCAGCGCGGATGCCCCCTCGTCCCAACCCTTCTTCGCAGCACCCACCGAGAGCGTCACAATCCGACTACTCAATTGCTGTCGTGCCAGTCCGGACAGCGTGCCACACACGGTCGAAGAGTCTATGCCGCCGCTAAGGTACGCAAAAGGGGGCGAATGAACGGCATGCATCCTAGCCTTCGTTGAATCCGCAATCGCCTGCCAGACCGCCTCCCAACTTAAACCCTCCTGTCTCCTCGATAGATAAGCTGAAGCGTCCCAGTACATGGACTCCTCGAACCCTTGTTGGTCTGCTGTGAGTATGTATCCTGCCCTCACCTTTTGCACGCCTTCAAAAATCGTCTTGGAGTCCGCCCTCCTGCCCCGAACCAGTATCTCGGCAATGCCTGTCCTGTCCAAATTCGGGCGGGGCCGCGTTCGAGCCAGGGCAGTGAGATCCGTCGAAAATAGAATCACCCCCTCAACACAGCGGTAATACAGCGGCCGACTACCGAAGTGGTCTCTGACGAGATAGAGCTCTGATCCACCTGGGTCAAAGAGAACGATCGAAAACTCGCCGTTCAGCCTGGTGAAGAAGCTGGCGCCCTGTGAGGAAAAGCCTGCGGCGAGCGAGATCGCCTGGTTCTCCGTATCGACAGGGTAGATCCTGCCCATCAGGGCGACGATGGGCCCCTCCTTTTCATGGTGCCATTGCACAGGCTCAGTCGGTCTGTCGAAGGCCCTCAGCTCAAGACGATTGGAGGCGTAGACATGGTCCGGCCCAGATCGTTCGGAGTCGATGTAGGTCGAGGCCTCGTCGAGCAGCCTCGTTGGGCACCCCCCGCGCAAGACGTATGCCCCGACGAGTCTCGCCACGGCACCTCTTCTCTCAAGCATACGATAATAAGATTTTCGGATCGATTCCCCGATTCTTCGAAAGGACAAACCGACGATAGATGCAAAACCCGCGGTGCCGCGGGGGCGTGTGGCTCATCTTCCTTAACACGAGCCGCCGTCTCCGAATCCCTGCCCGGCTACATCAGGATGTCAGGATGGGCTTCGCTCCCCTCGCTCGACGCGACCATCTGGCGAAGCCGCGCCCCCTGCCTTATTAGGCTCCCTGCTTCTCGCCTCTCGCGGATTGAATGGTTCAAGAATTTCGATGGCGGGCGTGGAGGTCTCCAGTCCAAACCACGAGACTGCCCCTGGGCGAGGCTAGGGAGTCAGTCGTCACCGATCGAGCCCTGCCTTAGGAGATTGCCCAAATCGTCTCCAAACAGGGACGCAACCGAGGCCGCCTCATCCTTCGCCAGGATGAGGCATTCTTTCGATGGAGGTTCGCTAGCGGAAGAAGACGCTATCCCTTCTGCCGCCTACTGAAGGAGCGGCGGGCGGTAGGCTACGCGGTGATGAGGCTTCACCAGGGACGTGGCACGATCATCGACTCCGGCGGAGTTGATGAGAACTACACCAAGATTCTTCTGGGGCCATGGCAAGCACGTTGAGGTTCGACATGCTCTCAATCTGGGATTTCTCGGTGGAAAGCTGGCTGAGGCAACAACTTGAATCACTGGGTTTCAAGCAAGACGCTTTGACGGCTGTGATTCAGAGGAGGACGTCAGGTCAGGCTACCTTGCCTCTTCTGGTGCGGCCGGTCAAGGAGAACTCTCAGGAGAGCGACTGGCACGTGGGCGGCCTGGACGTTCGCAGGATCGGTAGCTGGTTCATAAAAGGGGTTTGCTCGGATGCCGAGTAGCTGCAAAGCCTGACTGAGATGTCCTTGCACCACCCGGCGGGCGCGGGACTCCCTTTGATAGCACCCGGGAAACGAAGCAATTCCGCCCGCGGGGGACTGGTCGCATCGGTGTCCGCCCGACGGGAAGGAAATAGGGGACTTCGGGCCCTCCGCCTAGTGGCCTTATCGCCGATGCCTCTGTTGCTTCTCTACGCCCTGCCCTGGTCCTTTCGCCTCTGCTCAACTTGGATCGATGGAAAACCTGCGGTATGGGAGGTCCTAATTGAGCCGGGCACGACGATGGCACGTAGCAGCGACAGCATCCAAGGGGACTTCTCGGTCCAGATGAACACGACCGATTCCTACGGTATCTACCTGCGACAGGAGATCTGGATAAACGAGTCGGTGCGCCACTCGGTCCTCTTGGGTCTTGTGTTCAGGATCGACGAGATCGACGACATCGACTCAAGCGGCAGCACAGCCTGACCGGGCTGGAGATAGGCCTGGAGGGAGGAGACATCGATGCGGATAGCCAGCCCGAGTATATGTATCACTACCTCTTCATCGATCGATGCGTAAGGGTCGAGGACTTCCCAGCCTGGCAGCGCAACACCACGCCCACGGATGCACCACACAAAATGGCCTTCCTTCACCATGTTGAGTCCATTGGCATCCGGAACTTTTTCCAAGGCAACATCTCGCAGCTCTTTCTCGAGAACCTGGGAGGCTTTCCGCTTGGACCCATAGACCTCCGCGTCTGGGCGCTCAGGTGGGGAGACGGAATGCCTGATTCCGGCATAAAGGCGACCATCGACTCTATCAACATCTGGGTGCCCGAGAGGGTCGCCATGGCCATTCTGTCCCTGAGCCTCCTCTCAGGCATGCTGAGATCGTTGCTTGCCAGAACCGGTAAGGATAGGCAGATCGATCCGCCTTCAACCGATCGGCTGCCCAAAGAGTGATACGAGCGCGATGACCCTCGATTCCGCTTCCTAGGCACATCCGAATCCGGCCGAGATCCAGTGTTTTGAGCGCGGGTGCCCCAACGCCCCCGTGCGCTGAAACAATAACAACACTGGCGGACAGAGCGTACACTCAACATCCGGGCCGTTGGATGAAGCGGATCTCGATGGACGCAGAGACGAGGCAGTGGGGATGACATCTCGTCCAATGGAATTTCGAAGCGCTACCGCCAGTTCGCCGGGAGATTCCTCAAAGGAGGTGCCCATGAGGTAGCGCTCATGGAGGGCCGCTCGGCGGCACGCCAGCGCCGATCTAGGGTTCTCACTGTTGGCAGCAGGCGTATGGGAATTGTTCAGCAGGCATCGGAAAATAATCGAGGCGCGCTCAAGGGAAACGAGGAGCAGCGTAGAGTGATCCCGATTGCCCGGAAGATCCGCACCGATCATCAATGTCGTCCGAAGCCGTGCGAATCCGAATCCCGGGTTCACCCTTATGGGCGGGGTTAGCTATGCAAGTCACGAGGCTTCTTGCAGGGCCCGCAATCCCGCAACGAAACACCGCAGAGGTTGGCTGACCTTGAAAAGCCAAATGCTGAAATGGAGAAATGAGAGGGAACTCACCGAGGTCGACCGCTGTTCTTGGGATGATCGGGGAAGGGCTTTCCCCGGGTGGAGAGCTTGAGGACCGAGATCGTCCAAAGCGCCAGAGAACTCGCCGATATCGGGGTCGACTCCTTCGTGACAGATCCCATGCACACCTCATGGTACCTGATGGCGCATGAACGATCGGGCGTCGGCAGGAGGGAACCAAGGCACATCGTTGTCCTCGATTCTTCGCGGCCCGTTGCATATGTGCCGTGCTACGTGCAGCATTCCGCAGTATACGATGATCTGGCAATCGTCCTTGCCACGCCCACGCTCCGAAGGGCAATCCGGTGGGCCGCCTTGATTGGTGCATTCCCAGGCCTGTCCCCAGCCCTTCTCTGCTCGTCCCCGGACAGCCTTTACACGACGCTGTCCATCAGCCCCGCCCTGGAGCGGTCCGAGGAGGCCAATGTGGTCAGGGCCGTGGTCGACGCCTTGTTGCAGGTGGCGAGGGACGAGGAGCTGGACGTTGTTGGTTTCATGAATCTTCCACGGAGGGAAAGCCTTCTCTGGCAGGCGCTGCCGTCCATGGGGTTCATCTACTCCAAGCGCGTACCCTCAGCGTACCTCCCCGTGAACTTTCGGACCTTTGAAGAGTACCTGAGGCTTGGAGCAAGAAAACGGCGGAAACAATACAAGATCGAGGTTAAAAGGGCTGCCCAGCAGGGCCTGATCATCCATGAAATCGAGGATTATTCGGGCCTTGGCGGACTGCTCTCGGATATCCTGGGCGAGACCTGGGGGGTGCGTGGTAAGACCTCGCCCTTCCCGCCCAGCTACTTTGAGTCGCTAGCCGAGCATACCAAAGGCAGGTCCTGCGTCATATCCGGATCGTTTCGCGGCGAGGTGGACGGATTCACCCTCTTGCTGTGGACCGCGGAGGAGATGTGCGCCTACCAGTACGGGGCAAGGAAGAAGGAGCGGGTTCGGCTCTCCAATCTATATTTCAACATCTGCTACAACGCCACGATTGCCAAGGCGATCTCCTTAGGAGTGAAATCGATCAGATTCGGGCCGGGCTCCCTTCACGTCAAGACCTCCAGGGGATGCCTATTGGAGGACTTAGGCATGTTCCTCAAGCCCATGAAGAGGATCCACCTACCTGCCTTCAAGGCTTTGATGCTGCGCAACAGGAGGCGAGGGAGGGCCGCGCAGGATGTCCGAGGGTTACCGGCCTAACCCGAACGCGGTGCGTAAACCTGCCCCACTTTTTCTAGATGCATGGCTAGGTCGGTGCTGCTCCGAAAGAAGCGCTCCTCGCGGCCAGACCCAAGCTGCCTCCTAGCGCGAAACACTCCCTCGACCAGCATGGACCTCGGCCCGCCCATGAAAACCCTCGCCTTGACCCTCTGGCCAACCCCGGTTGAAAGGCGGACAAGGTAAGGGTGTGCGGTGAGGAAGTCGACGCGAGACGGCGGATGTGTTTCCCCAAAAAGTGCCTTGAGGGACTCCAGTATTACCAAGAGTCCCGGCGAGAAGGTCCCGTACTCGCAATCGTAAGACGTCTGAAGAAGATATGCCGTCTTGCCGTACCTGAGCAGCAGGGCGAATGCTATGGGTTGTTCGTCGAGGTTGAGGACGTGTAGATCCAGCCAGCCTTCATGACCCAGGAGGGCGAGCAGGTCCTCCCAAAACCTCTCCCCCGTAAAAAGCTGCTGGCGCTTCCAACTACGCTCCGAGACCCGCCGGACAGCAGCCCACGCACTGCCCGCGGGGTCGAGCTTGCGGTATCTCTTGGTCAGCAACTCGCCAGTCTTCCTCAGCTTTTCGCTGGCTCTTCTCGCGTTCTTCCTGAGTTTTGGTCCTCTTTTCTGGTAGTAGGAATCCCACCCTCCTCGTATCTCGACGAGAGCATTCCGCCACTGGGGCGAGTATGAATACTCGATGCTCATCCCGCTATCTTGAGCCGCCGATTCCAAGAGCCTCAAGGACGGTGATGAGCCGTTCAGCGCAAAGAACTCTGCCACGGGCACGCCCGACTCGTCCCTGATCGCCTCAAGCACGGTGCGGAAAACCTCCGCCGTCCCGCCGGGCACCAGGAAGTCGACCTCAAGCCATGGCCTAGCCACGGCGAACCTGGCCCTTCTGAGCCTGAAGATTCCTCCAGTCTCCGCGATCTGGAGAGGCGCCAGGCCCACAATGCCGGCCCTGTCCCGGAGCACTATGATGAAAGGGCGGCTAGCCGTTTCGCGGTGCTTCATCCATAGTTCGCAGAAGCTTGGGTGGACGAACGGGGCGGGCCGGCCGCACTGCTCCATCAGATCGAGCCAGGCACTTCTGATCTCCGCCGCGCCCTCCCAAGTCTTGATTACTTCAACCCTCAAGACCTTCGCCTGCCGCTTCCCTGTTTTCTTCTTCTTGCTTCCCGAGGACCTTCCACTCGTCGCCGTCGGGACGTCCCCTGGCCCTCCCTTGGACGCAGCCCAAACCTCGTTCTCGGTTGCGAAGCAGTCTCCGCCGCCTCAAGCCGTCACTGAGACGAAAAGCCACCGAAAGTAGCCTGCCCCTTGGGTTTTTGGGAAAGCATCGGACTCTGAGTCTTGATTGTGTAGAGTCCGCAAGTCGTTCCAAGAAGGGATAGGTTGTAAGGAAATCCATCGTCGTCTCCAGCGACTTGTGTTGGAAACAGTCGCGCATCGCCTTGGTGGTCAGGTAGGTGCCCGGCGATAAGTGGGCGTAGTCCGAGTCGTAGGCGGTCTGCATCCAGTATATCGTTTTGTGGTGTCGAAGTAGGACGACGAAGGCCGCGGGACGATCGTCGATGCGGAGGATATAGAGGCTCAACAAACCCTTTTCGCTCATCAATTCAATGAACTCCCTCCAGAAGCCGCCCCTGAGATAGCTCGATGGATCCTTCCAACTCTTGGCAACAATGCATTCTAGTGTCGATAGGCTTCCTTCCAACCCGTCGGGCCCGCCCGACTTCTCGATCTCCGCGCTGCCGCAACGACCCATCTTCCTGTCCACCCTCCTCATAACGTACCTCGTCCTGGCAGACCTCCTGGCAAGGTAATCCTCCCATGTTCCATCCAGACTTACGAGTGAATTGGTCCATCTCGGGGGTCGAAGATACCCCAGAGTATATCCCTTTCTTGCGCCGAACACCTCGATCGCGGGCAGGGAGGGGGACGAACAAGGAATTGCGAAGAGATCAAGCATGTCAAAGTCGCAATTGACCGTCGCCGCGGCGAGAACATCTGGAACCGCTCCGGCTCCGGGATGCATTAGCAGGAAATCCGAGTCAAGCCAGGAGACCGCGACCATGAACCTGAGCCTTTTGATGGTGAGGCCCGACTTCCTGGTGGGCGCGATGCATAGAGGGGCCAGCGCCTGGGGCCTCCCCTGGTCGTCCTTGAGCATGACAACGCGAGGGATGGCTGAAGGGACTCGGTGCTTCAGCCAGAGCTTGCAGAAGTCTGGATCCGCGAAGGGCGTCGCGTTCGGAGCGTTGCGACAGATATCTAGCCATTCGCCCCTGAGGGGCTCGATCTCGCTCCACCCGTCCGCCAAGACTGCCCGCAAGACAGCAAAAAGTAGCCTCAGAAGGCTTAAAAGCCAAGTGGCCGGGCCGAATACTCGGGTTTCAACGTTTCCCATCGGTTCTGTCGGCGGCCGGGGCAAAAGAGAGGTGTTTCTGACAGCTTGCTAGCGCGCCTGCCGCAGCGCCTCAATTCGCCTGACCGTTCCTTCCACCACGCGTCCCACCAACCGAACCCTCATGCACGAGATGATCATTCTTCTTACCAGAAGAAGAAATCGGTCTACTAAACCTTCCTGACGAAAGGCCTTGGCGTAGGGCACACATCCCTCCCTCCAACCTCTGAAGCTTAGCCTGCGTATTCGCACACCCAACGTGCGAACATACCACTGAGCCATCTCCTCATCCTTTGCCTCCCCCACGTAGCCCGCCCCGCCCTGGCGCCACATCATCCTTTCGGCCTCACGGCACAGCATCTCGCCCAAGCCCCTTCTCCTGTACTCAGGGCGGACGAATAGAGTGTGGACGTGATAGTACCTGCCCGATGTCCTCTCGAAGCACCTCATCCCGATCACCTTGCCCTCCCACCGGGCAACAAGCGTTGTGCTCCGCTGAATCCACCCTTCCATCCCGGGTAGGTACATGTCGTTGCATTTGAGCATCTCGATTGCCTCGGCTAGGGAATCGCTTGATGCGACCTCGATTGTTGGAGAGAAATCTGACAACTCTACACCCAATTCCGGTGCGGAAATGCCGAGTAAAAGGTTTGTGGCGGATGATCGGATCCGAGCATGTCTTGATCCGCTATTTTGGAATCAGGGACGGATGCCGCATAGCGGGGCGGGCGAAAGTGAAGATCTTGCGCACTTGGCAGGATTATCCGAAGCCACCGTGACCGGCGGAAAAGGCCGCCTGTGGAAACAGTTTGCTCCCTGCGTGTGAAGAACCACCGCCACCAACCAAGACACCACGAGGATGCCATGAAGGGAACAACTCCGGCCGCGGCTCACCGGCTGCGAGCCACTTGCAAGTATTGCGACAAATGACAAAGATGGACCGCCCAGCCCGGTTCCACCCCCGGAGAGGTCGAACCCTCCTTTCACCGACTTCAGACCGCCGGCAGCTTATGGCCCGGGCGTGCACTGGCAGGTGTGCAAAGAGGGCTTTTTGTCATTTTGGGCCTCATGCTTGCAGTCCCCATGGGTGCGGCGTGTCCGGTCCCAGGACCGATGGCAACGGCGTGATTCGCCTGCTTCACATCGGCAAGGCATGGTTCTACCCGGGCCACCCAGCCCCCGTCCTGAGCCAGGACCCGCGCATCAACTACTACCCCGTCCCGGCCTTGCAAGGATCAGGCGCGCTCAAAGCCAACTCGACGTGGACCCGATGACCGGCTAGGCTATCCCGGAAGCGCCTCAAGCCTATTGACATCCCTCACAGCATCGAAGCCGCCATCAAATGAGAATATGCCGGGCAGCTTCCTATCGCGAACGATGACCACGCTTATGGCATCCGCAAAGCTCAGCTGCCTGTACGTCCTGAAGATGTGATGAGCCGCGTTGAAGATGTCGTCGTCCACGAAGAGCGTGTCCACATGGGCGGAGTTGAGCATGGCCTCCCCGACCTCGGCCGAGCGGTCAGGCCCAATCTTCCTCCTGAGATAGGTAACGACCTCCCCGAATATGTGGTTGGTTATGAAAACCCTGCCGAGTGCCCCCTCCGACACGGCCCCGACCCCGACTATGGGCTTCGGCCTCTCATGGTGTCGATCCCTCGGATTGAATGCGCCGATCCAGACCCCTGAGTCCACAAGGTACAAGCTCACCCGCTCCCATGGACGACCTCGTCCAGCTCCGCTGTGGCGTCGGCCTCCCTTTCCGTCGGCAGCGCGCCTATGAGCGCCTTCAGCGGATCCTCCCCGCTGGCCTTCCGCACCCTGATGTAGACCTCGTCACCAAGGATGGTCCAAACCACCTCATCGCCAGGCCCCACCCCGAACCTTTTCCGGAGCGATGCCGGCACGACCGTCTGGAAACCCTTTGACACCCTTGTCGTGGCAACCACGGAGGCCGTCTCCTTGGGAAACGAGCAGTCTCAAAGCAGTTCAATCTTTCTCATGCCCAGCCGTGCGCTGCAGATTCATGCATGATGCGCCCTGCTTCCCCAAGGTCGCGCCAAGCTTCCAGGCATTCCCTTGTTCTGGTCGTCGACCAGCCTGGCCTGGATATGGACCCTCCTTGACTGCTGTGTCACCCGGATCGAGGCGGGTCCGTAGGCCTCCGGCATGCCGAAGAAGCGACCGTACTGCTCAAGGCTGAAGGAGACCCCTCCACCCTCACTGTGAACTTGCGGTCGTTGGATGTGACCAGGACCTGGGAGGCAGATCATCCATCACACTTGCCTCAACAACAAGCCGGACACCAAGGCGATCGCGCAGGGCAACCTGAGCTCCGGTTCCTCCAGAGCTTGGAACGATCCATCGAGGGGCTGAGCAAGGAGCCGCCGCTTCTCAGAACCTGATCCTTGGCCAAGACCGGCAGGCCTGCCAGGTGCCTTGCGAATCAGTTCCCCGCACGTCAGGCCAGGCATCGCGGTTTGTTGGATTTGCCATGGTCGAGCGCGGCCCGCACCTTGGCTTCCTGATGTGTCCTCACCCTGCCGGTTAAATATACTGAGCCCGCTTCAGCCAAGCCATATGGTAGGCCTCGCTCAGAGCCGTCCCGAACTCGCGGTACCCGACACGCGGATGGCCCAACAACTAGGACGGCCCCCTGCCCGGCTGGTCGGGAGGCAGGGACCATGCGACCATCATGCCGGACGTATTCCCGGCGGCGGTCTGCACCACCATTGCCGTCGTGGCCTCCGACCCTAGTAAGACGGGCGGGCAAGTCTTCCCATCGAGGAGGCCCGGACAGGAAAATTGCGCCGGGTGAGTTGCCAGTTGCCACGTGCAGGCTGAAGATACCCCACCGTCGGGTTCTTCCAGCCTCCAAGAATACTCTTATCCCTGCCAGAGAAAACGGTGATCGAAACACAGGCACGAACAGAGGAAATAAGCCACCTAGGACCTGCTTATCGGGCAACCCTTCCCCCGCGCGAGGGCGCCGCCTGAGGCTCTTCAGCTGCCCATCCCAAGGCATCGATACCTCCCATCCCAACATCTGACCATCCTTTATCACCCAGCCTCCGATGGTATGGGATGTCCTCCGTCGGGGCCTTCGGGGCTGACCTGAGATGAGGGATGAAAGCTTTGGTCCGGCTGGCATGATTGAGGAATGGTCGAACCAGCCCAAGGCGAATCACAGCGCGGATGACGGGCCGTCCATCAGCGTGATCATCCCTTGCAAACCATCTGACGGGCTTCCGCCAGTAATCGAGTCTGCCTCGAAGCTGGACTACCCGAGCGACCTTTTTGAGATCCTCCTGATCAAAGGAACCAACCCCTCCCTGCAGCGCAACTTGGGGGCAAGTCTCGCCAAGGGCGACATACTGGCCTTCACTGACGATAACTGCCAGCTTCCCCCCGACTGGCTGAGACTTGCAGCCAAGCACTTCCGCGACGCTAGAGTCTCCATAGTCGGCGGTCCGAACCTGACTCCTCCGTCGGATCCCCGTCTCTCGAGGATCTTCGGCCTGGCTTGCGCGTCCAAACTGGGCACCGGCCCGATGCACAGGCGATACCGACGCACTCGGCTGCTCCCGCAGGCGGATGAAAGTGCCTTGGCACTGAGCAACCTCTTCATCCGTCGGAAGCTCTTCGACAGCGGACTGAGTTTCAGCCCTCTTCTCTTTCCAAACGAGGAGAACCAATTCATGAATGGAGCCTCGCGACAGGGGCACCGCATGGTCTACGATCCTGACATCGTGGTCTACCATCCCAGGAAGCGAAGCTGGCGGGCGTTTTCACGCCAGTTCGCTCGCTATGGCGCCGGGAGAGCGAGGCAGACCCGCATGGACCTCGGAAGCCTGAGGCCCTTCCATCTCTTGCCCGGGGCGCTGGTCCTCGCATCGATGTTCCTACTCGTCGGGGTGTTGCTGTTTCGCCGCTTACTGCCTTGGGTTCTGCTCCTTGCGGCTGCATACATCGTCCCAATCGTCGCCGAGTCGGTTCGGATCAGTCTCCGTGAGGGCGATCCTAAAGCGGCTTGGCTGCTGATTCCGTCATTCCTCCTCATCCACTATTCCTACGGCTTTGGATTCGTCATGGGCTTGATCTGCCCGCTCGGCAAGATCCGCGGGGCCGCCCCGACCCGGGACGACGTCTCTCGTCTGGAGCCATCAGGCTACACATGGCCTGCTGGACAGAGGATCTCGTAGGCAGGTGACCCTGGCGCACAGGATTCCAAGGAGGCACATCGCGGCTGATCCTAGGGATACGTCCTCTGCCACCTCAAAGATGCTGACATAGTCCACCTGTATCCACTCGTCCTGAACAAGGTCAACGTAGCCCCTGACTAAGCGGGTCCCGTCCCAGTAGATGCGGTAGTTGTCTATCCAGATTACCAGTCCCATCTCGGTGTCTGGCGGGGAATCCGTGCCGGCAACCACTCGACCGTCCACGGTGAACTGCGCCGAGCCGTCCCGCCAGACGATCCCGTACGTGTGCCAGTCACGCATATCCACTCCCTCGACGGGCTGCGTCAGCGTGATGTTGTCGTTCCTCACCGACATGACGTTAAAGCCGGGGAAAGGGTACTCCGAATGGCGCGATATGCTGATGAACCAGAGGACATTTGAAGGATTGGTCTCGCCCATTAGGTGGCCGAAGTTTCCGTTCCAGAAGCCCCATCCTCTCGTTCCGCCTCCAGCCTCGCCCGTGAGCGTATTGTCGTCGCTGCACCTGAGCCTTACTTCGAAACCTTTGTGAAGCCAGTTCAAACCTCGACCCCCCATGATGTCGTTTATCTCAGCGTCGGAGTACTCCTCGCTCGAAGATGCCGCGCTGACGTTGAGGAAGAGGTATCCGTTGCAAACCACAATTGTGCCCGTGCCTGGGTGATAGCCCCAGTACCAGTGATTATCCATGTCATCGAAGTCGTCGAAGAATATCAACCCTGAGGCGGATGTGGCGGGTCTCAGGGCCGGGCCGAGGCTGCACGCAAGTGCGGCACCCGCGATGAACAAGCCGAGAAGAACCATCGCCCTGGGTCTACCGGTGTAGCCCGATCCCGTGGGGCCCGCCTTAGGAGGCCTAGCCCCCGAGTGCGGAGAAGGGGCCCAGGTTCTCATCCAAGAACCAGCCTCTTCATCAGGTTGCGGTTTGACCAACTTTCTCGCCCATCACACCTTGTTGCCTCGGGCGCTCCGAAGATCCAGGGACCTTCGGGCCCGCCGCACAATCTCGCTTGCTCTTACGACGATGGTCCAGAAGGCGCATAGCAGTCCCGTGCCTGCGGTGGGCCGACCCAATGCCCTGAGGAGGGCCATTCTGCACCTCAGGCTCAGCCACCTGACGTACAGCTTCTCGCTTCCGGCATTCCCCGGCGGGTCTGCGTATATCCTGGTGACGGGGACCTCGCCAACCGTTAACCCGATCCTGGCCGCTTGTCCCCACACTTGGAAGGGCATGGCATAACCCGTCTCAGTGATCTTCAGCTTCCTAAGCGCGTCCGTCCTGTAGGCCTTGAAGCCCGTGGCGGCGTCCGTGACGCGGTATCCAGTCATTTTCGCCACGAAACGGGCCATCTCCAAGTTTGCCTTGAGCCTGTGCGGCGCCGGCTTCCCCACGTGCGGAGAAAGATCATGATACCGGCTTCCCGACACGATATCGTACGAGACCAGTTTCTCCACCAACCTGCGCAGATCTCTCGGGTCATGTTGGCCGTCGGCATCCATGGTCACCACGCCTTTGTACGGTCCTGCAAGCGCCGCGGCGAAGCCTGTCAGAATAGCAGAACCATACCCCAGGTTGGCGTGGTGGCGAACGCCCATGAGCCTAGGCATTTCGCTGCGGAAGCGGTCGATCACCGCCCAGGTCCCGTCCGTTGAACCATCGTCCACGACAAGCACGTCTCCCCTCCACTCCTGGGCAACGAGGTCCAGGACCCTCGGGAGGCTTTCCTCTTCATTGTGGGCCGGGATGACAAGCAATGCATCTTTGTCTGCGATTGCCAGGATTTCCTGCGTGCAGGTCCCGCCCTCGGAGGACGGGCGAGCTCGCATCTCGCACAAGCGCCTACGACCAACATCTTGCTTCCGCGTGAGTTGAAGAAACTTCCTGTCGAATGATATCCATCCGGGGATCACCCACACGTTCACCGCCCGGCACGCCTCAAGCCGAGGGGCGGTCCACGTTTCTGTAGTGGTAGAGCTGTATGCCGACGTAGCTCCTCTTGTCCTGCAGCGAGAAGGCCTCGTCCAGATACTTCTTGACCTGGCCTTGGGGGTCAGTGAACTCCTGATGGGAAAGGACCAACCACACCCCGTTCACCGAGGGTTCGTTGCGCACGATCTGGTCCACCTGTTCTGCAGTGTAGGCCAACTTCAAGTAGCTTGAGTTTCCGCGATGCCGGTGGTAGTACCAGAACGGAACTACAACGTAGGGCGCGTTGAAGACGACGACCTCGTCCGCGGCTAGGTGTTGAGAGACGTACCCTTCCAGCTCCCTCCACTGCTCCTTCTGCTCCTCGGCGTAGTACTTGGCCAGACTCGCTGAGCTGGAGATCAACAGGGAACACACCACGAGGATACCTGCTAGTCTGCCGAGGGCCAGAGCGGTGTTGCGCGTCCCGCGCGCGACCAGGATGTAGAAAGCTGGGGACGCAGCAATGGTGTAGTGTTTCGCATAGATGGGAAAGAGGAGTAGGGAGAAGGTGAAGGGAATGACGATGGACGATCCGAGCCATAGGAGGAGAAGGACAACCACGTCTAGGCGTGCCCCGAGGGAGAGCGCCCAGCGGAAGCCGGTCAAGGAGTCGATGGGGCATCGAGGCCGGAAACTGCCGCTCAGCTTGGCAAGCTCGAAGAGACCCAAGACCATGAGGAATGAGTACGCCATTAGCCTGATCTCGTTCTCTCCGCCGTAGTAGGCTAGGGTCTTGGGAAGATCAACGAAGGTTGGCTGTCTGAGCCAAGAGATCCCCAATATCAATCCGGGCTCCGCCCGCATGCCCCTGAGTACGTCCAGCTGGCGAAGCACGTTCAGAACCCAAGGAAGGAAGGCGATGAAGGGCAACCCGAACATCACCACCCAGGGAAGGCGCGCAACCGCGTTCGGCTTTGCAAGCGCGGTCATGGAAAGCCCCTCATCGGCCGGCGGGAGCCCCCCGTTTGCCGGGGTTCCGATGCGAGCTTGGCGCGCGCGGAGGCGGGCTCTGAGGTAGAGCGAGAAAATGGCCTCTGAGGCGACGATGAAAGACCCGTAGACATGCGTGTAGAGAAGAAAGACGTTGGTCAGGGAAGCTGCAACCATGTCTCTTGCCCTTCCACTTTCCAGGTATCTGATGAAGAAGTAGTAGGACGCGAGACCAAGGAAGACCATCATCGAGTAGCCCCGGGCCTCCTGGGAATAGGAGATGTGAAGGCTTGATGCAGCCATCACCAGGGCCGAGATGAGCCCGACGCCGTCTCCGAAGAGGCGTCTACCCACCAGATAGATCATGAGCAGGGATAGAACCCCAAATGCTGCTGAGGGAATTCTCACCGCCAGCTCGCTGTCCCCGCAGATCGAGATCCAGCAACGCAGCATAACGTAGTGAAGGGGAGGGTTCGTCTCGCGCCCCATTCGGGACCAGAACTCCGCCGAGTTGCTCTCAGACACCAAGACGCTCGTCGCCTCGTCCAGCCAAAGGCTCTCAGAGGAGATCTGCACCAACCTGAGGACTGCGCCTCCCGCGAGGATCGCCAGGAGGCAGAAAAGCACCCAACCTAGATGGACGTTTTGATCGGATGCCATTCTTCCCATCCGATGCAAGGAGTCCGAGAACCAATAAGAACCTGAGCTAGAGTTGAGGTTGAAACGCTGCGATGGGTGCCCAAGAACAGGTCAGACGGGCACAATGCATCGCAGGCCTGCTGGATGATCGGGTTGTCCCAGAACTATGCTTGCAAGTTCGACGTCACGGTGGTCGGAGGAGGTGCTGCTGGATGCGCGGCCGCCCGCTTTCTGGCCGAGGCCGGAAGGACGGTTGCCCTAGTCGAAAGCAAGGGGATCGGCAGCCAGGCACACACACCCGTCACCTTCACCGAGACCCTCAGGGACTTCGGGCTGGAGGCGGCGGTTCACATATTCTACCGGCGCCTGTCCTATCACAGTCCGACAGGTGCGCTTTCCACATTGGAGATGGGCGAGCCAGCATGGGGATGCGTAGATTACCGCAAAGCGTGCAGGCTCCTGTGGCATGCCGCGGAGGAAGCCGGGGCAGTCCTGATCCAGGCGCGCGCCAAATCGCTCAGGAAGTCGGGCCAAGGCTTGGAGATCCTCCTTGATTCGGAAGCCGCGCTGAGATCCACGGTGGTGATCGACGCCACGGGGAAAGCTAGGTTCTCCGGCCACATTCTCGGGCAGCCTGACCCGCGCTACTATAGCCATAGCTTGGGCAGACGCGTTTCCGGTGCGGCGGTTGCAGACGAGAACAACTTCTACCTCATCGCGCCTGGAGCGGCATCCGGCACCGGAGGGGGATGGTTCTACCCGCTCGGACAGGGGAAGGCCGTACTTGGCTTTGCTGCGGTGACGAGAAGCCCATTCGCACCGTGGAGCCGGCTTGCGGTCATCTGGAGAAAGGCAGCTCGATCTCTTCGGCCCTACTCCGAGATGCTGAGGAATGCCCGACCAGGCCATTTCGAGATGGGCTCCATACCGCTTGTTGCCCCGCGCCGTTTCGTCTTCGGGAGGATAGCAGTTGTGGGGGACGCGGCCGCCCAGGCGACCCCATGGTCGTGCTTTGGTGTCCACGCCGCGCTTCTCAACGCGAAGCTGGTCGCCAGGGCGGTACTGCGAGCCTCCCAGGATGGCGACTCCGCGGAAAGGCATCTTCTGGCATACCAGCGTGACTGGAAAACCCAGAATGGACTCGCCTACCGATTGGGCGACCTTTGCGCTGGTTCACTTTGGTGGCGGGACGAAAGGGAGTGGGCCTTGGATGTGGCACGTTTCGGAGAGTTACCGCCCGAGGCGGCGCTCTCAAGGATACGGGACGGGAGCGTTCCCAGATGCGCTCCACTAGCACGATCGATAGTATGGCGGATGATCATGACGGGCTACATGATAAAGTGCAGGGCAGCCGAGCTCCTTAGACAAGCACGCTTTGAGCAGGCCGACCTAGGCGTTGGGGATCCCTGATGGAAGGACCATCCAGCTTCGAGCAACACGACCATATGCAGGGCGCGAAGGACGCGCGGCCGACAGGCCTGATGCCGGATGGGGACGGACTGACGGCGGCAAACGACGCGAGGTGGCGCAAGCTGCAGGATATGGAGACGCCTAGCAAGCTTCGCCGGCTCCTTGCGGACCGCCCAGGCGGACGATTCCTCACGAATCTCATCCTGCTCACCCGCGCGTACGACTGGATGGACAAACTCTGGATCATGACCGGTGCAGCCCTGCTTCTCCTAGCCCGCGAATCAGCAGGGCGAGCCGAGTTCATGGGCCTATCCGTCTTCTTCGCATACCAGGTCTTCGGCCTCTCCTACGGCTATGCTTTGAACGCCTGGACGGACCGCCACGAGGACCAAGCGGCAGGCAAGGACAGGGGGACCGCTTACTTCACTCCCAGACAGCTGTGGGCGGCTATCGCCTTGCTTGGGGCGGGCCTGCTGGCGATCCCTCTCTCCTTCCTCAGGGTCGATCTAGCGGTACTTGCAGGGGTAAACCTCTTCCTTGCAACGTCTTACTCCTGCCCTCCGTTCAGGTTCAAGTCAAGGGGGCCGCTTGGCCTTCTCGTTGCGGGAGTCGGGCAGCGTTCAATGGGCTTTTTGTTTCTGGTCCTTCTTCTCCCGGGCAACCAGGCCTTGGGTGTACTGGCACTCGTCTGGCTTGCTGTAGTCGGCATGATCACGGAGATCAGCCACCAGGCCCTGGACTACAAGCTGGACGTTGAAGCGGGTCTCCGCACGTTGGCGGCGAGGAATACGGCCGACCGGGTTTCCCAGCTGATCCGGGCCTTGCTGGCGATGCTTGTTCTAGCTGTGCTGCTGCCGCTATTTGTATTCCCGGGGTTTGAGGGTCTCGCGTACTGCGTTGTGCTGGCGGCTTTCTCGACGTATCCGGTTCACTATTCGATGGATGCTATGAGCTACATTCGTGCGCTAGCGCGATGAAAGCCGCCCACTAGCTTCCTGCCCACCGCCCGGCGCATGCCCCGCGTCCTGCCGGTCTCGCGGAGATCAGCCCATTCTAGCCTCAAGCACCTTCGAGAAATCCCGAGCGATCCTGGTCCAAGAGAACCGGGATCTCACGAATCGCCTGCCCCTGCGGGCTCTCCTCGATTCCCCAATGCTCGCAACCTCCACAAGACGCTGCGCAAAATCCTCCGGTGCGGGAGGGGACTGGTAGGTGTAGGGAGCAAAGTCAGCCAGCTCCCCAACGTTCGTCGAGACAACCTTCTTCCCCATCCAGAGGTATTCCCTCAGCTTCAGGGAGCTTCTGTACCTGTTTGGCTCCCTGTCGCCGTAGTAAACCGTGCAGGTTCCCGCGGTCAGGATTCTCCTTGCCACCTCGGATGGAGGCTGCGGCCCCTCAAACGACACGAACGGTGTCAAGCCCATCTCTTGGGCCAGTCCCTTGCACCTGCCAAGCATCGGGCCTCCGCCAACCATGACGAACCTCATCCCGGGGTCGAGGCGGATGGCCATCGCGAAAGCTTGTAGAAGCTCGCCCAGGTCAGCCGCAACATCGAAGTGGCACACATTGAGCACGGGCCCGCTTTCAGCGGCCCCGCGAACGGTCTGCCCGGGGGCAGATTGCCATAGAGATTGATCGAAGATGGCAGGGTCGACTCCCTGCTCCAGCCTATAGACGTCATCCCTTTCGATGCCCAGGTCAGCCGTTAGGTATCTCCTCAAGCTTTCGGTGTGGCAGGTGATGAGATCGGCGAAACGAAGAAAGGGTAACTGGGCCGCCTTTATGCCGAGGGAGAGCAAGCCGGCCCGGTAGGCATGATCCAGGTCGTCGACGTCGATCACCGACATACAGTCACTTCGGTCGCTGCGGGCTGACGCGATCAGTGCTGGAACCGAAGCGTTGGCGTAGGGTTTGATCGAAACCACTACATCGTATCCTTGGCTGACCTTCGTCAACCATTTCGGCAAAGCTAGAACCCTGTCCAACCTCAGGGGCAGGTATTCCCCAGTGGACAGGAAGTCCACCTCATGGCCGATACGTCTGAGTGCGCATGCGACGCCGAAGCCCCGGACCGAGCTTCCCGTCTGCAGATGCTCGGAGCTCAGGACGAGTATCCTCAACCGGGCTCCCCCTTGCCTAGCGGAGTCCGCGTTTCAGGCGCACACGCGATTCCGTCTTCTGGGACGGAGCCATCGTCCTTGGGGAGCGAATCCGTCCCGGAACCCAAGATGGTAACCGTTCCCGTGAAACCATCCACGACCACGACCTGCCCGGTTTGTATCAGCTTTGTCGCATCCTTCGCCCCCACCACTGCAGGCAGGCCAATTTCCCTAGCCACGGTCGCTATGTGTGAGAGGCGGCCTCCTATCTCCGTGACGATCGCCTTGGCCAGACCGAGGAAAGGAGTCCATCCAGGGTCGAAGGCTGATCCGACCAGCACCTCCCCAAACCTCATCGATTCGGCCTCGGATATGTCGCTTACAACCCTTGCGTACCCGGTGCCAATGCCAGGGCTGCACCCCATCCCCTTGATCACCCGGATTTCCACTGAGGCCCGACTAGGGCTAGATTCCGAGGCGGGGACGCAACCGTCCGTCACCACCGAGGGCGGCCGGAGGAGTCTGTTCTTCTCGTACTCGCTTCTTCTAAGCTCAATTGCGTCGCGAATGCTGACTACTGTTCCTCCCTCCATGAGGCCTACCAATTCCTGAAACGTGAGGTAGAACACGTCATCCTGCCGGCCCAGATTTCCCTCCGAGACGAGGGCTTCGGATGCCCACAGCACGCTGCGCCGCAGTTGTGCGTAACCCCACAGCAGCCCTTGCTTGGTCTCCTCCCTCAGCCGGACACTTCTCTCAAGGGTTGCTCCTACCACCCCGAGAGGAAAACCGAAAGCGGCATGGTCCGAAGTCTGCCTTGGCAACCTTATGGAATCCCTGTTGGCTCTGAGGGTCTCGATTACCGCGTTCAAGGTCTCGGTTCGTTCCGCCCAGAGGGGCTGTGACAGTTCCAGTTCCTGCACAGGCCTATTGCCATGCGCCATGATGAATCCTGAGACATCCGACTCCAAACCCAAGTGCGCGGAGGGTCGTCCGCCTCGGGTTGCCAGAGCCAAGAGTTCCGCATACATCGCTCCACCCCTGGTTGACCTTGAACCGGCTCGAAGGTGGACGCTTGGCTCACCTCCGTGGCGTTTCGAAACCGAACGTGCTATTCCAAACCAGGAAAGCGCCAGCCTGGTCGATCTCAGGTGAATGTGAAAGCACTCCGCGCTCATCTGGACCATTGTTCGCAGAGCCTGAGCGCCTTCCTTCATGGAAGCATATGGCGGGGCACGGGCGTCCAGCTCCCGCCTGTACGAGGCTAGGAAGTTCCTGGCGATAGGGGCGAGCAGCAAGGTTTCCTTGAAAAGCCTTGCCCAGGAGATGGCCTTGCGAGGGAAGCTTGAGGCGATGCGGCGCTCGGCAAGTTCGAAACCGAGTGCCTGTCGCAGGGTTTCCGGGGTGATCGCGGGGAGGCCTGCCAGGGCCGACAGCGCGCTGTCCAGATTCACATACGCCCGCCCAGCGTAGAGCCTCAAGTGCTGGGAACCTTCTCCTTCCGAATTTCGTCCCTGAATCTTAGCCGCGCCATAGGTGAGGCCTGCCTGGAAAACTGAGAATGTCAGGGGGGTCACGATTCCCGGCAGGACCTCGCCAATGTTCGCTCGAGTCCAGACCGCCATCTCCTGTCCCTCAATCCGGTGCGAGGGTTCCTCCCCGGTTGGGCTCGGCGAAGTCCGACACATGGCATATCAAAGACCGAACCCCGGTGGTGGCCAACTTGACCTGGTCGATGGACCTGATGGAGAGCAGGCACCTTGAGAGGAAAACGGGATCAAGGTGCAGCATCCACAGGCGGCGACACCAGCCCTCCGGTTGCAGCGGGGACCTAAGGACCGGTCTGGACATGTCGTACGCCTCGTAGTCGGCAGGGTCAACCGCGAAGAGATTGTCCCTCAGAGCCATGTCGTGAAGAGGTGTCCCAGGGTAGGGGATAAGTATGCTGGCCTGGAGGCTGTCACCTATCCTCGCCTTGTACCTGAGCAGCCTTCGCACGAATCGGAGCGTGGCTCGCACCTCCTTGACGCCCTCCCAGGGATAGCCGACCATCACCGTTAGAAGGACCCTCAGCCCAGCATCCTTCGCATTCCGAACCCCGGCCTCCATCGCCGTGAGGGTCTCCATCTTGCAGATTCTGTCCAGGGTGGACTGGCTGCCCGACTCGATTCCGATCTTCAATAGGCGGAAACCGATCTTCGACAAGAGGTTGCATGTCTCCCTAGTGAGAGAGTCCGCCCTCGAGTTGGACGAAAGCATCACTTCGCCCAGAATGCCCCTTTTTTCCAGTTCCAACTTGAAGGCCTCTAGCCAGCTGGGGCTCCAGGTCATTCCGCTTTCGTTGTCATCGAATATCTCCTTGGGTTTCTGGCGTTCAACTATATGTTGCACCTCATCCGCCACATTGCCGGGGCTGCGAGTCCTGCATTGCTGTCTCCAGAAAAGATGTTGCCAGGAACAGAAGGAACATCTCCCTGGTGCCCGGCCGTCTCCACCGCACCCTCGGCCAGTCATGATGTATGTTGACGGCCTATTTAGGTACGCTTCCCCGTACAGCTCCCACCTCGTTAGCTCCCTGTCGATGAAGGGAATCTCGTCGAGATCCCTCCACATGGGCGCAGGGCCGTTGCAGCGGGGCTTGCCGTCCACCAGATGCCAGATCCCGCCCGGAAGGTCGTCCGTGTGCGATCTGCTTTGTGATTCCAGGTGCCGGGCGAGGTTGAGGATGGAGAGATCATAGTCTCCCCCTGTGACGACGTAGTCGGCCCGCGATCTAAGGAGGCTTTCCTGGGGCCTGGCGGTTACGTGGTCACCCACAAGGACGACGGGCCCAAACTCACACCTGTAGGTGTCTGCGAGCTTCCACAGGACCGGCATAATGGGCGTCTTAGCCTCCATCACGATCATCTCCGGCGAGAATCTATCCAATTCCGTGGCAAACTGCCGTTGGGTCATGCGGGCGTTGATGCCGTCGATGAGGGTTGACTCGAAGCCAGCACGGTCAAGCAGCGTGACGGCTGAGGCGGGAACGAGGGGGTACAGCCGGACATGGGACGAAGACGAGTACCTGAACTGTCGGTTCTGGCCCAAGAGCGGGAAGCGACCAGGCCCAGCCAGGGGAGGATACACAAAGGCGATTCTCAATGATGTTCCGCCTCGGCGAAGTCCTGTATGAGAACCGTGACGGAAAAAGATTCGCGGGATCGCGTTTGATGGCCTCTGGAGCTCCGCAACGTTCCGGGCAGCGAACTCGCACAGGTCCTCAGCCCGAGGGATTCTCGGATGGAAGCCCGTTGCGGAACCGCGTCAAACCTGCAGCCATTCCTCACTCCATCGAGGCCCCTGCTGAATGAGAGGATGCCAGACGGCTTCGGTTCGGGAACGATGACCGCGCTCACGGCCTCAGCAAAGATCAGCTGTTTGTACCTCCTTAAGATGCGACGCGTGGGGTTGAAGACATCTTCGTGCAAGGAAAGCCGTGCCACTCCCCGGCCGATGACACTACACCCCTTCATCGGGCAGGATAACCCGCTTGGCCCGGGCACTAGAGCGAGCGCCTCGGCGTCATGCCACGCCTCCAAGCAGCGCCAGGCGTACTCCTCAAGCGATACGGTGCGGTACTCCTTCCTCAGATCGTCGATGCAGCGACCCATCTCCACCTCCACTTTCCTGAACAGGGCACGACATTCAAACAGCTTGGGAGCAGCCAGCGCATAGCGATCCGTCAGGGAAAGCCCTTACCTTGCTTTGGTTCTTCCGGATCCTTGGGGGAGCGAAAAGGCCCAGGCCAAGCACGGATAGCCTTATATTCCCGAATACCCGAGTATTTTATGCGATCCAGCCCACCATTCAGGTCAAGAACCTCCCTGAAGACCTGCTGAAGGAGCTCAGGCGGTTGAAGGTCGAGCTGGGCTGCCAGACTTGGGCCGACCTCCTGGCGCGGCTCGTCGAACCGGAGAGAGTCATCTCCTTGAGCAAGGAAAGGCTGACTGAGATGAAGACCGGGGTTCAGGAATTCCTCAAGCTCGGCACGATCGTCTCCAACAGATGGACCGGGCCGCCGACGGTGCTTGAGGAAACGAGGAGGACAAGGAACCATGGCGAGGCGTAGCCGCCCGCTAACCCTGGACTCCAACATCTTCATAGCCGCCCTCAAAGCGGATGAACCGTACAGCCAGAGATGCCGTGAGATACTGGGAAGGGTGCCGGAAGCATTCATCCTAGCGGAGCCAAGCATAGTCTACACGGAGGTCTGCGGAACCCTAGCAAGGAGGATCGGACCGCAGGTAGCCGCCCAGGCCGAGACGCATCTCGACATGGCCATCCATCCCAGGCTGCTGGCAAGCTGCGACAGGGCCTTCTGCGCATCGTCCTACCCTCTATGCGCTCAGTGCGGCATCTACGCCATCCATGCAATGTACCTCAAGGTTGCGATACAGAATGGCGCTGTGCTAGCACCCCTTGACAAATAGGAGTTCATAGACAGGGTGAGGGCCAGTATCCGAGTTCCCCTACTAGACCCAGACCGCGCGGGGGCGGGGGATTCAAGGGCGCGCGTACGTTCATAGCCGCTGCAGCTTACCTTGAAGGCCGGATCGTCGTAAGCGATGATCCTCGCTTCACGAAGATATCGGAAATCGGGGCCCTGACCAAAGGGGAGTTTCCATCGCACCTGGGTTGATCTCCAAGCGGGTGCGAAAACGGGTACGACCCGCAACCCCACCGGCCAATGAGTGGGGGGTTACGGCTCAACCCCCCCTCTCTTCCTTGGCCCCGACGTGCTTGTCCCGGGCACGACCTTTCAAGGGGATATGAGCGAGCGCTTGCACTCGGAGCACAGCACATTAATATGCTAACTAATAGGAAATACGGGCGATGAGATGGATTCCTGAATGGCTCGGCACCTGCTACGCCAGGCTCTTCGCCGAATTCGGATCTGAATCCTTCTCGTCCGGTGAGGCAGCAAGGATCCTGGGAAAGGGGGGAAGCTACGTCAGGGTCGTGCTGAGCAAGCTCTCCCGGGAGGGGTATCTCTCGAAGGAGAAGAAGGGCAGCGAGATGACGTACAGGTGCGCGGGTCCCTACGAGGTCGTCCTGAAGGTCGTCGGATCCATTGACCTGCCGCAGCGGCAGCACATCGCCCTTGCATTACGCCTGGTCTGCGAGTCGCTAAGGGTCCTGGGCGACGACCTTGTATCCGTGGTGGTCTACGGCTCCGTCGCCAGGGGGGAGGCTCGGAAGAACAGCGACATGGATGTCCTATTGGTCGCGAGGAACCTTCCCCGCACCTTCTACGATAGGGCGGCACTCATCTACCCCGTAAAGAGGGGTTGCAGGGACATCCAGACCGATCTCTGGCGGCGGGAAGGGATCCACTGCTCCATCCAGATCTACCCGGTCCTGCCGGAGGAACTCGACGACTTCAGACCCCTCTTCCTCGACATAGCTACGGATGGAAGGCTGCTATTCGACAGAAGGCGCTTCATGGAGCAGAAGCTGGCGGGTTGGAGGACGAGGCTGGCAGAGATCGGGGCCAAGAAGGTGAAGCTGCCTGACGGGAGATGGTATTGGGACCTCGTCCCTAGGAGGTCCGAGTCCAGGGCGGTGGAGCTATGATGATGGAGCGGCTCGCCCTCAGCTACCTTAGGAGGGCGGAGTCCCGACTCATCGTCGCCCGCACGGCCCTAAAGAGACGATCCCACCCTGACGCGGTGCGTTACTCGCAGGAAGCTGTCGAGATGGCCCTGAAGGGCGTCCTCAGGGCAGTGGGCATCGAATACCCAAGAAGTCACGAGGTTTCCACCATCCTGTTTGCCGAAAGGCAAAGGCTACCATCGGAGGTGTCGGAGAAGCTCGAGGAACTGGCCAGGATCTCCTCCGAGCTATACGACGCCAGGGGGCCCGCCATGTACGGTGACGAGGAGTCGGGAACGCCCCCTGAGGAGATCTTTAGCCAGGACGACGCGGCCAGGTTCGTGCAGGACGCCGAGTCCGTAATAAAGGTCTGCAGATCGGCCTTTGCGGGGCTTGGGACCGAACCGGAGGGGGAACGCCGACCTTAGCCGTACGCCCAGCCGCAAGCGAAGCGAATGGGATGCTGGTGGGCGAGAGGAGGACACCTTGCCACCGTCGCAAGGTGTTCCGGTTCCCCGCTGGAGGCCGATGAGGCCAGCGCGTCCTGAGGCTGTTCCAACTCGTTGAGACATATGGCGCGGCGATGGTGTCATGCGGCACAACTCATTCCTGACCGGGCTGCACGACCGCGCATGGGACAGCCTCCACGCCAGGATGATCCGCCTGTTCTCATCCAAGGAGGTTCTGCCAACAATCCCGAACGAGGCACTCGACCTCTGGGAGACCCGCTTGAGGCCGACTCTAAGCGGTCAAGGCAAGGTCCAGACCTTCATTGGGGGGTTGACCTTCAGGCCAACTCCGTCAGCCCGAAAGCGGCCCGCCGGGCTTGACGCGATCATCGGCGAAGTTCAGCGAGTACCAAATCTCCATGTTCACCAGATCGGTCAGATGGGAGTCCTTCTTTCTGAAGAGGGCCCGCACGGCCTCGGGCCTGAGAATGCCATCGCGCATGAGCTTGCCGTTCGAGACGAGCGTTTCAGCGAATTCGCGCAGCTCGTTGGCGTACCAGCTCGCCACGGGAAGGAAGAACCCGATCTTCGTCCTCCTCGTGATCTCGGGCGGGAAACCCTTCTCCTCAAGGTAGGTCCTCAGCAGATCTTTGGTTCGCGCAGTACGGAAGATCTCTGCAGGCGAACTGGCAAGGACCGGCTCGAGCACCGACCTGTCCATCAGGGGGTATGTGGGCACAAGGGAGCTTGCCTGGTGGTAGTGCCATGCGAGTGCGAAGACGCTCGGGAGGCTTGACCGAACGCCGATCAGCCGTCGGCAGTTGAACGGGCCCAGGATAGCGGCCTCCAAGATCTCGTTGCGAAGAGTGGAATCCACACGCCGCCAGTCTTCGGCCGAAAGGAAGGAATCGGAGAAGACCCGTCGCGTCCGGCCGAGTGCTATGGAAAGCTCCCGCAGCAGGAAGCGGCCCGGGATGAAGCCCTCGATGAAGATCTTCGCCAGCCGACTGATGTGTCGCGATCTCTCCGGGCCGCGGGCGACGCCCACGACATGCTGCCAAACGTTCAGCCGCAGAAATCGCTTCGAGGATGGGCCGAGATGGCCCAGACGCACAAGCGAGAATACCGCGTCGGCCGCGGCCCAGTCCACCCAGGACGGATAGCCCCCGAAGAGTTCGTCGCCCCCATCGCCGCAGAACACGACCCTCGCCCCCTCGCCTGCGGCCAAGGCGGCAGCGCAGTATCCTTCCCCGCCCGGGTCACCGCCTTCCTGTGCGACCCGGACCATCTCCCCAAGCATCCTGCGCAGGTCGTTCCAGTCGATCGACCGGCTCTTGTGGGTTGACCCGATGTGCTCGCTTGCCTTGAGGGCGAAGGGTCTCTCGTCCCAGCCCCTCTTCGCACCGCCCACGGAGAGCGTCACGATCGGGCAGTTCCATTGCTCTCGTGCAAGTCTGGAGAGCGTGGCACAGACGGTCGAGGTGTCTATTCCGCCGCTGAGGTAGGCGTATGGAGGCGGTTGCACAGCCTGCATCCTAACCTTGGTCGAGTGGGCGATTGCCTGCCAAATCGTTTCCCACCTCAAACCCTCCTGCCTCTTCGAAAGATGGACCGCCGCATCCCAGTAGATGGATTGCTCGAAAGCTTGTTGGTCTGCTCTGAGCATGGACCCCGGCCCGACCTTTCGGATCCCCTCATACATCGTCCTAGAGCCATCCGTCCTGCCCTGGATCAGCACCTCGGCCATGCCCATCCTGTCAAGGGGCGGGCGGGGACCAGCTCGAGCCAAGGCAGCGAGATCCGTCGAAAACACGATCGCACCCTCAACAGGCCGGTAGTAGAGAGGCCGACTCCCGAAGTGGTCCGTAACGAGATACAGTTCCGATCTGGCGGGGTCAAAGAGGACGATCGAGAACTCACCGTTCAGCCCCCCGAAGAGGGCGGCGCCTTGCGATGAGAAGCCGCTGGCCAACCCGATGGCCTGATTCCCCGAGTCGACTGGGTAGATCCTCCCCATCAACGCGACGAGGGGACCTTCCCCTTCATGATGCCATTGCACAGGCTCCCCGGGTCGGTTGAAGGCCCGCAGCTCAAGGCGATCGGAGACGTATGAATGGTCGGGGCCGGATTGCCCAATGCACATGTAGGTCGACGCCTGGTCGAGAAGTGGGCCGTCGATTCGCCCATGAAAGGCGTATACGCCGACCAGTCTCGCCACGTTGCCCGGGTAGGATGGGCCCCATAATAAGATTTGCCGTGCATCCGTGCATCCGTGCATTGAACCTTGACGCTCTTCGCTGTCTGGTCTCGGGACGAGCCGGCAAAGCGGTTCGTCGAAGCCCACATCGGTGAGTCGCGTCACATCGTGCTCCCGCTGCAGCGTAGCCACCTCAGGCCATGAAAGGGGTCGGGGGCGACTTTTGGGTAAACCGTCCGCGGCGCGAAGCATTATATGGAGCTTTGTGGCTGCTTGTTCGAGGAAGACGGAAGGTGTCTGGCCAGGAGTACTGTGCAGTTCCCTACAGCCCGGACTTGCTGCCAGACATCGCGCAGCTGATGGTCTATCTGTGGGGCGGCGATCCGGAGGCCAACACGTCCTACTTCCGGTGGAAATACGAGCGTAACCCGCATTCAGACGAGCCCCTTGCCGTGGTAGGCCTGAGGGGGAGCAAAGTTGTGGGGTTCCGCGGGTTCTTCGCCACCAAGTGGACCGCGGGACGGGACCAGACGGTGAGGGTGCTCTGCCCTAGCGATACATGCGTCCACCCGGACCACCGCAGGAGAGGGCTTTCCGTATTGATGGGCAGGGCGGCGATGCGACTGTATGAGGGCAGATACCCCATATTCCTCAACACGAGCTGCAGCCACCAATCCCTTCCCGGCTACGTTAGGATGGGCTTCCTTCCTCTCGCTCAACGGAACTACCTCGCGAAGGTGCGTCTTTCAGCGTTTTTCTCATCATTGCCGGTCTTGAGCCCTGTCAGTCGGATCCTTAGAGGGCAGGGGCCGTCCCAGGCCCAAGGGCTAAGACTGCCGCTTGGTGGTGCCTTGGAGTTCCTGGTCACAGATAGAGTTTTGCCCGAAGAGATGGCCGGAGTCGTCGCCAAGCGGGGACGAAACCCCGCCCGCCTCACCCTCTGCCAGGATGAGGCGTATTTCCGGTGGAGATTCGCCAGCGGGAGAAGGCGCTACTCCTTCTGCTACCTTATGGAGGGGCAGAAGGTTGCGGGCTACGCAGCTCTAAGGCTCTTCCGGAGGGGACGCGCCACGATCATCGACTACGGAGGAGTAGATGAGAACTGCACAAAGACGCTTCTGGGTGCCGCCGTTGCAACGTTGAGGCTCGACGTGCTCTCCATCTGGGACTTCTCCGTGGAAAGTTCGCTCAGGCAGTACCTCAGCTCGCTAGGATTTCGGCGGGACTCCCTGACAGCCTTCATAGAGAAGAGATTGTGGGGAGAGGTTTCCCTCCCTCTTCTGGTGCGTCCCGTCGCGGAGAGCTTCCGAGAGGACGACTGGTACATCGGGGGGCTGGACGTTCGCAGGATCGAGAGCTGGCTCATAAGGGAGATTTGCTCGGATGCCGCGTGACCTGCGACTGAGTGCCAAGAGAATTGTGCCACGCGCCGCATCGGGCCGCTCTCTATGAACGAATAGGATGAGTGGGACGGCAGAAGGAAAGCAATTGACAGAAGTGCCCCGTTTCCCATAAGAATCCCCACAGCTAGTGCACTCAGACGAAGGCGGGTGTATCGATGTTCGCTCGGACCGGGAGGCCCAGAAGTCTGAGCACGCTTTGCCTAGTGGCTCTATCGCCGGTGCCTCTCTTACTGTTCTACGTCCTGCCCCCAGCCTCAACGGTTCCCGTCCAACTCGTAGACAACTGTGACTTCAGATCCTGGGAGGACGGGAATCCTACGTGATGGGAGGTGGTGATGGAACAGGGCACTACGCTTGCACCCAGCCTCGACAGCGCCCATGGGGGTTTCTCCGTCCAGATGAACACGACCGACTCCTACGATGTGTATCTGCGCCAAGAGATATGGGTAGATGAGTCGGTTTGCCGCTCGGTGATTCTTGGGTTCGTCTTCAGGATCGACGAGATCGACGACATCGACTCCAACGGCCAGCACAGCCTCACGGGACTGGAGATCGGCCTTGAGGGAGGGGATGTGGACTGGGACGGCCAGCCCGAGTATATGTACCACTACTTCTTCACCGATGAGTGCGTGAGGGCGGAGGACTTCCCGGCATGGCAGTACAATACCACGCCCACGGATGCACCCCACAAGATGGCCTTCCTTCACAGGGTCGACTCGGTTGGCGTCTGGAACAGCTTCGAATGCAACATCTCACACCTCTTCCTCGAAAACCTGGGGGGCTTTCCGCGTGGTGCCATAGACCTCCGCGTCTGGGCGTTTAGGTGGGGGGATGGAAAACCGGATTCCGGGATAAGGGCAACGATCGACTCGGTCGGCATCTGGGTTCCCGAAGGGACCGCCATAGCCATTCTGGTACTGGGCGCCATGGCCGGCGCATCCCACCGACTGCTTGACAAGGCCTGCGCGGGCCAATCCGCTCAGCCTGCAGATTGCCATGAAGCTCCGACGACCGCACGCGCCGAGCACGATCTTAAGTAGGGCGGGAACCGTCCGAGGTGATCAGAAAGAGGCCGTCCCGCAGTTGGCGACGCGAAGCACGCACGGCGCGCTTCGGATCGCTTCGATCGAGAGCGATGCAACCCTTTTCCAACCCGCTTCGAAGTGGATCCGAGTCAAAGCGGGGCGGGAGTTGTTGAGGGCGGTACCTGGCTATCTCCTGGCGTACGGGCGGCCTGCGTCTGGCTCTCTCCGGGAGCGACGTCCGGTCCGGGCAAGCCGGATAATTCCCGGTCCGGAGAGTCCCGGAACAACTTTTCGCGCCGGACCGTCCCAGCCGTCCGGGCATCCAAGGAGGACCGATCGATGACCGTGGGAGAGCTCCGCGCATCCAAGAGCCCCGCCTCGCACCAGGTCGACAGCCGCGGGCTGGCCATCCTCGGATTGCTGATCATCCTCGTTGTCGGCTCGAGCCTGAGGATCTTTCGGCTCTCGTCGGAGAGCCTCTGGCTGGATGAGACGACGAGCGTACTCATATCACAGGTTGAGTGGGCCAAGTCTTGGGAATCGATGGCGAGCGATCCCAACCCTCCCCTACACTATCTTGCCCTGCGTTGGTGGATCGGGGTCTTCGGCGACAGCGAATCGTCGGTGAGGATGCTGTCCGTCGTCTTCGGGATCGTCTCGATAGCCTTCATGTACCTCACGGCGCGGCAGCTCCTCGGCGAGGCCGTGGGACTGCTTGCAAGCCTCATCCTCGCCTTGTCCCAGCTGCACATCACCTACTCCCAGGAGGCCCGCGCATACGCGATGATGTCCATGCTCGCCCTCGTCTCGACATACTGCCTGCTGAGGTTCCTGCGGCATGACGGGTCGAGAAACCTTCTAGGGGTCTTCTTCTCGAATGTTTGCATGCTCTACACGCACGTCTTCGCCTCCTTCGTTCTCGCATCCCAAGCACTCTTCGTCGCCTACCTGTGGCTGAGGCAATCAAACGCGTCTGCATGCGGGGGCCGCGCTTCGTCGGAGGCCGCGGGAGTGTCGGAATCCAAACCTGGCCCCCCATTCGGCGGCGTTGAGAGGAGGGGCCTCCTTCGGTGGGTTGTATGTCAGTTCTTCGTCGCATTGGCCTTTGCGCCCTGGGTTGCGAACATGCTGGCAAACCTTGCCAGGATAAGGGGCCTCAGCCCTGAAGGTGTCCCAGGGATGGGAATATCTTGGCTTGGAAGGCCTAGCGTGGCGGGCCTTGCGAGGACCTTGGAGCACTACAGCGGTGCTGGCGAAGTCGGACTCCTCCTCTTCTTCTGCCTCTTCGTCCTCGGCGTCTTCTGCGTCGGTAAGCACTCCGGCAGATTCTCTTGGCGCGCGCCCGCAGTCTCCCTCTCCACCTATTCGTGGACCCTCACGCTTGGAAGCCTCGATGCCGTGGTGCTTCTGCTCTCCTGGCTGGCGTTTCCCACGCTTGTCCCGTTCATCCTTTCCATCGTCCTCTTCCCCATCTACGACCCACGCTACACCATCGCCGCCTCCCTGAGCTACTACATCCTCGTTGCAAGGGGGATCAGAAACGTCGCGGCTGGCACGAACAGACTGGTCGGCATGCTCTTGGTCTGCATGCTCTGTGCGTCAAGCGCATGGGGCCTTCGGCCCTACTATGCCCAGACCCAAAAGGAGCAGTGGAGGGAGACGGAGAGATACATATCTGCGAACATGGCCGCCGGCGAGATCATAGTGTTCAATGCCCCCTACGTGCGCGGCGCGTTCTGGTACTACCACCGTCACCACGGAAATACGACCTATCTCACAGGGGCGCACACCGTGCAAGAGTTGCACGAGGTGCTGAATCAGAACCCGACGGCGACGGGCATCTGGCTCGTGCTTTCCCACGACCGTTTCACCGACCCGCAAGGATCCGTCAAGAAAGAGCTTGACGCAACATATCTCCTGCGGGAGGAAAAGCACTTCGTGGGCATAGCGATCCGTCACTACACTGCAAGGAACGATTGAGCAGACGTAGTTCGGCAGGAGTTCGAGAGATCGTCAACAGCGCGCAGCAGCTTTCGAAGACCCGGATTGACTGCTTGATGAGCGACCCCATGCACACCATGGTGCCTCGGGGTAGACCAGTTGGGGAACCGTCCATGCGCGCTTGTGGGTAAAGCCGCTCGCAGATCCAACCTTGCCAGCTAGGCTTTCACCGCTAATCTTTTTCTTCCCAGCGATGGGTCCTGAAGTGAACGAGCGGAGACAGGAAGCCGGGGCGAAAACTTGAAAATCGCCTTCGTTGCACCTTTCGGACTCAACGTTCTCCCGCCGTACCAGCTATCCGGAGGAATATGGATTTACGAGGTGGCGCGCAGGCTCGGCACCCGGCACGATGTGTGGGTGTACTCCTGGCGTAACCCCCTCCAAGCCGAACCGCGCAGAGATGACGTTGTACACTATAGGTTCCTCGACTCCGTGCTCGCTAGGCCCACCCGTAAGGTTTTGCACCCGCTCATGGGGCTGAGGGGTCCGCGAACACCGTATTTTGCATCGGCGCTCGCCAACCCGGGCTATAGCCTCGCAGTCGTACGAGACATCCTTCGCCAGCATTTCGACGCAATCCTAGCGGATGAAGTCTTCACACTTCCCGTCCTCTTGGGCAGTTTTTCCCGTCGGCCTCGCGTGGCTTTCCGCATGCGCGCCGAGTGGCTCGCTCAGTTCGACCGCTCCTTCGTCGAGCGGCGGATCAGGTCAAGCGACCTCGTTCTCGGCTGCAGCAGATACGTCACCGAGGCCGTGAGGCGACGATTCCCAGAATACGCGGACCGATGCCTGACGGTGTACGAGGGCGTAGACCAGGGACGGTTCGCCCCGCTCGGAGCCCGGAATGGTAGAGATCACGATCCAACAACCTTGCTCTTCGTGGGAAGGGTTTCGCCCGAGAAGGGGCTTCACACTTTGCTAGATGCCTTCTACAAGGTCCTCAAGGAGTGCCCGGACTGCAAGTTGCAGGTCGTGGGACAATACACGTCCGCCCCACTTGAGATGATCATCTTGCCGAGCCATGACCCTGGCGTTCGTTCATTGGCTCGCTTCTACCGACCTGAATCCCAGACAGCCTACCGCGACTACCTCTTGGTTCAAGCCCAAGCCCTCGGGATTCGTGACCGGGTCAGCTTCTCAGGGCCAAGGCCGTACGAGGACATGCCGAGCTTCTATCGATGTGCGGACGTACTCGTCAACCCATCGTTCGTCGAAACATTCGGGAGGTCCCTGATCGAAGGGATGGCCTGCGGGCTTCCGGTTGTCGCGACGAGGGTAGGGGGCATGCCGGAGATCGTCGATGAGGGGCGGAATGGCCTCATGGTCGATCCAGGCGATTCGGAGGCTCTATCCCAGGCCATTCTGAAGCTGGTCTTGAATCCGAGGCAGGCGCGGTCCATGGGTCTAGCAGGCCGCAAGAAGGCCATCGATCGCTTTGCGTGGGACGTGATTGTGCCCAGACTCCTGGAGATCATAGAAGATCCTCGTCCCAGGACTGCTCGCTCACTGGTCTCGCCAAAGAAGTGATCTGAGGGCTACTGCCCACCGATGGGTCCCCGACTGGCTCTTTAAGGGTCGGGCTGCCGGTCTAGCCGGCGAGCCTCGGATTCTGCCTCCCCTTCCCGGAGGCCGCCAAGCTGCGACGGACCGCTCTGTCTTGCGACAAATCCCAAAGAAATAGCGAAATTGCGGTGAATATTTTAAGAAAGTTTTGCTCGATCTCCTCATGAGCGGCGCAAGTCTGCGTCCCGAGGTGTAGAATCAATGAAGCAGATAGGAAATCTCACAATCGCGCTCCTCATCGTGCAATCCATCACTGCAGCGGTGCTCAGCGTTGACGCCGTGTCCCCGGGTCTTGACGATTTGGAGGTTTGGGTGGCCCGTGAGGCCATGAATCTGGTCGAACTGTCCCATCTTTGTGACGACCTTGCCGCGCAGATCTCTGGGGGCCGAACGGATGGTACGAACCTCGCCGACTTGCTTGCCAGCCTGTCCGACCGGCTTGAGGCAGTCAGGACCGCGCTGGATGGCCTCGAGGCGCAGATACGATCGATGGAGATGCCCGAATCGGATGTAACCGCAGGACTGCTCAAGGACATCGAACTTCTCAGGTCACAGAACGCCGCCCTTCGTGAGAAACTCCAGATCCTGAGGAAAGCAGCCTACGCGGGGCCGCCCCTAGCTGAAGGCGGGAGTACGGACTCTAGGCTCGTGACAAGCGCTTTGGGCAAAGCAGCATACGCCATGCTCGTCGTCTCCCAGGAGATGCGGGGAAGCTTTTTGGACATCTCGAGCATCATCGGAGCAGGCATCGGGACGCTCGCAAGGCTCAGCGATGCCACGGGTGGCCGGTTGCCAGTGGGCGCCACGCCCGGGCTCGTGGTCACCGTCTTCGCCGTCCTCCTTGCCTTCGCGCTGGTGAGCATGGCCATTCAGACCTACTACAGGGAAGCATTCGATCATAGGGCAGACGACACCCGCATCCCGGGCCTGCTAGTAGCGTCTGCCGTGCCCTGGGGTGATGTCTCCTCACCGACAGGTGGGCCATTCTTGGACATTTCTGCCAAAGGCGAGGCGACGGGCCGCGCTGGAAAGCTTTCGGACGCAGATGAGGAGTACGCCATCATGCTTCTGAAGCTCGGCTACAGGGAGGAGGCCCTCCGGGTCGTATCCCCCGGAACGACCACTCGGCATTCGCCCCGCGGCCAAGCACCACCCCGGGATGGGGGTCAGACCGATGGATCGCTCGTCGGGCGCGCAGGGCCCGGCCCCCTGGGCAGGCAAACGCGGCGCGATCCTGCGAGGCATTTCGGACAGGCAAGGAGGCTGTACAAGAAGGCCTTCAACTCGCTGATAATAGCGGGCAGAAGGAGCAGGCGGTACAAGATGGGGCCCATCCGACGGGCCGGGAAGAAACCCTAGCGTTATTCCCCTAGCGGTCGAAGGGGAGATTCCCGTTGAGCGCTTGTACCCGTACCCGGCCGAGCACGCGTCGAAGACTTGCCCTGCCCGTCCTAGATGCGGTTCGTGGCCATGGATGCCAAGATCGATGAAGAACCGGGCGTGGTCCGCAGCCGGGTTGGGCCTCGGGTAGGTGCGGATCATGGGTGAGGAGAAGGAGGTCTTGCCGTTTGATCGGGACGCGACTAAGCTCAGGAAGATCTCAGGGGACGGGCATGGCCGGAGAACCTTGTGAACTGGAGCGGCACAGGCAGACGAAGGAGACCTTCAGGCACCGATACGAGGTTGCATACGCGTCGGGATCGACGTACGCGGGGTTGGCACAAAGATGGCGCGAGGTCGTCGAGTTCCCGCTGGTATCGTCCGCGACCCCCCCGGGGCTTGTCCTTGACGCGGGTTGTGGCGACTGCACGTTGACCAGGTTCCTCTGCACCCCCTCAAGACGGATCATCGGACTCGACTTCTCATGCCATGCCCTGCAGGCCGCAAGGAAGTGGTTTCACGGCGCCAGCGATGAGACGATTCCGGAGCTGATGAGAGGGGATATCGATCGACTACCCTTCAGAGATGGTTGTTTTGACGGAACGGTCTGCGTCGGAACCCTGGAGTACTTTTCTGACCTGCGAGCGGTCCTCGCTGAGCTGGGAAGGGTCTCCAGAAGGGGCGCACGCTTGGTATTCACCGTGAGAAACAGGAGACGCGTGATAGGGGCAACCCGCCACGGAGTTGAGAGTCCAGGGAACGTCTCCCCTTTGTTTGCCTTCCACGATGTAAAACAGGTGAAAAAGGCCGTGGAAGAGGCAGGAGGGCGGAATCCGAGGATCTTGCCGTACTTCGCCATCTCTCCGGCAGGCTTGGCAGGGCTCCTCGCCGCTTTGCCCGGCCCCCTGCAAAGAGCGGGATTCCGGGTCTTGTGCCTGCTGGAGAGGATGGCGACAGCTACCCGTGCCGGGTTGCTCATCTCGAGGGTGCTCCTCGTCTCCTACACCGTGACCTGACCCGCATCGTCCGCCTGGAACACCCTCGCCGTAGAAGACCGATCCCCGACGAACGCGTAGCCCATCCCGACCGATCACTTTGGCACCGGTCGACCGGGCCTATCGCCGAACGTGACGCGGAGCCAGATCTCCAGATTTACGAGCGTCCCGATGAGCTCCCAGTTCCGAGGGATGTCGGAGAAAAGCGAAAGCACGCCGTCCCGATCCAGAAGCCCAGATGCCATCAGCCTGCCTCCAAGCACCATCTCCTCGGCGAAAGCACGGAGCCCGTTTGCATACCATCGCATTAGAGGTGCGTAGAAACCGCTCTTGCCCCGCACCACCAGCCGCATAGAAAAGCCCTCTTTTTCCATCAATCTCCTGAGGAAATCCTTCGTACGTGGCCTCTCGTAGAATGCGGCTGGCTCCCTCTCTAGAACCGGCTCGCACACCCGTCTATCCATGAAGGGGTAGGTTGGGACGACGGACGCAGACCGATGCCAGTTCCACAGCGCCCTGAACCTAGATGGGTCCGACTTGGTGAAGCTCGTGAACCTGTAGGCGTTGAAAGGGCCTAGCCTGTACGCCCTGTCAAGCTCGCTTCGAAGGACGGCCATGGCTTTCGCCCATGCGGAATCTGGCACTAGGCTCGTCGATATCACTGCGCGCGCCTTCCTAGAGGAGCGGTCGAGTCTCTTCCGGGGCAGGAAGGTCGGAAGAACTCCCTGGATGAGAATCCTGAGCAGGTGCCGAAAGGCGGCCCGTCGGGGGGTTGTCGAGGGATCGAGATACCTTGCCAAGCAGTGCCTAAGCAGCCTGAGGCCCGAGGCAGTGACCCGCCCCTGGTATACGAGCGAATATAGCGTATCGGCCGCCAACGCTTCCAAGAGCGACGGGCGGCCCCCAAAGGACCCGTCTGCCCCATCCCCGCTGAAGACGTGCTTCGTCCCCTGCTCGGAGGCATGCAAGGCAGCGCAGTAGTAGGGCAGCCCTCCGTCTCCTTTTGCGCTTTCCTCGGCCACCCTTATGCACTTCTCAAGAAGCCTCGGAAACGCCTCCAACGAGAGCGGCCGACCCGCCTTGTGGACTGAGCCGATTCGCTCGCTCGCAAGACGAGCGTATGGTTCCTCATCCCAACCTCTCTCGTCGATGCCCAAGGACAGGGTCACGAGCCGGGGTTCGGTCTCGGTCTCGCGGGCCAGCTCTGATACCAGACAGCTCACCAGACTCGAGTCGGTCCCCCCGCTGAGGTAGGAGTAGAACGGTGGCTCAAGACCCGTCATCCTTTGAGCTACAGACTCTCGGAGACGTTGCCGGAACTCGTCTTGCGATAGGGCTTCTGTTCTTCTGCGCCGAAGTACCTTCTCTGCGTCCCAGTACACGCACTCCGTGAGCCCCTGCTCGTCGATCTGGATGTAGTGACCTGGCCTCGCCTTCCTCACAGGCCTCAGCAGTGTCCGAGACGAGCCAATCTTGCCATCGACCAGGAGTTCAAGGAGGCCAGTCTCGTCGTAGTCCGGCTCGGTGTCAAGCTGCGCCAAAGACCGGAAGGAAGAGGAGAACACCAGAGCGCTGTTGACCATCCTGTAGTACAGCGGCCGACCGCCGAAGTGATCTCTAGCCAAGATAGCGCGTGTCTGTCCAGGATGGTATATGACGGCCAGGAATTCGCCGTTGAGACCCTGGAGGACGCTAGGACCGATCTGGCCGTAGAGCCTGCCAATCCCTGCGGCACTTCCTCCCTCCAGAGGGGGAAACAGCCTACCCGACAGGGCAACGAACACGTCTGAAGTCGATAACCATTCGAGCCTCTCCGCTAGGCTTTCATAACCTCGGATCTCGAAAGGGCCCGAGCAGTAGACATGATCCGGCTCGCCTAGATCGATGTTTCCTGCGACCGCATCGATCAGGGATGTCGGGCTGCCTTCGCCCCTCGAGTAGCCGCCCACCAGGGTGCTCATTGGACTAGTCGAGGACCCGGCACGGATAAAGCTTTGGCAATCCCGGTCCCGGCTCGATTGGTCGAGGTTTCCCGCGGGCAACTCGATCGACGTCTGCCCGGTAAATCCACGTCCCAACCCGACCTAACGTCTAAAGCCAGGGTAGCCAAAGATGACCGTGTGGCAACAGGCTCGAATGGAAGCAAGCGCCCACGATAGCCACGGCGAAGTCATTTTCCCGGTCGCGAGATGCGATCGTCAAGGAGCGACCGCGAGGACACCAAGAAGAGTTCTCATAGAAGCCATCCCATGGAATCATCAGGGCCTTCTTTCCGGGGTCAGCTGTCGTAACGTGGGAGATGCGACGTGTCGCACGACCTGAACGTTACCTTCCTGAACCTGCCATATCCCCGGGGATTTCGGGTACACCGGCAATATGCAGGGGGCTTCGGCACGGTCGAACACCTAGAACCGGGTGGTCAGACCGGCTCGACGCTGATGCCTCGCATATTCTCGGCCCAGGCAGCTGCAATCGCTGAGGGGATGGAACATCGCACCTTCGTCATCGACGCGCTCTGCACCACGCACGTGAACCCGGTCGAACTCCCGGTTCCTAGAGATGCGAATGCCCAGCGGGACCGCATCGGACACATGAGATTGCAATGAATACCACGGGATCATTCGGAAAGGTTCCGGTCTTCCCGGCCCTGGATTCCCCAACCTTCTTTATAAAGGCCAGACGGCCCCTCATCATCGGGGCCGCAAGGAGAACCGACCACCGGGGAAGAATCGAATGTCAAGAGGTCTTGCAAGCGGACTGCTGATTAGGGAGGCAGCCGTTCCACTTACGTCATCCATCCTCTTGTGTTTGCTGTCGGCCATATCCCTGAACCAGGCATCAGCACTGCCTGCAGGTTTCCAGGAGTTCTACCTGCCGCTGCCTGCCGATCTGACCCAGGACGTCTTCCAATCAATCCACGGCTGGAACCAGCCCAGGGAACTCATGCACTACCTCGTCGCCGTCACGGCGAGCGGCGACAATACCGTCGTCTATTACGACCACTGGGAAGTCGACGGCTTGGAGGGCCCGGGGGCCGCTGGGTACGATGAGGTCGTCCATCTTAACAAGGGAGAAACCCACGTCTTTGAGAGCGCCAACATACCCTCCGACTTCCGCGGCGCAGCCACGTACTACGATGGGGGCGACAGGATCTACGTTGCCGGGGGCCTACTGCAGGTTGTTGTGTCAACATGGGCCGAGGCTCTGGGCACCGTCTTCACGGATGCGTGGGAGATCTACCCCGTCCAGGCGTGGGGCACCAGCTACGCCGTACCGGTGGGTCAGGATCTTGGGCAGTGGCCGCATAACTACGATGATTTCGATGCTGTATACATCCTGGTCATGTCTGCGACCGACGGAAACCAAGTCACCATCGACGGCGCCACGACAACCTTGAGCCGGGGGCAGAGCGTAGCTTACAGCGTCCCGAAGGCAGGCACCTGGGTGACCTCCACCCACCCAGTCCAGGTCCAGCTCGTGACCGGGCAGCCGGGCAGCGCCTACGAGATGCGGGGATATACCATCACTCCCTATGAGTACTGGGGTTCAAGCTACTACGCCGCCGTCCCGAGCTGGCCCCCAAGCTCTGACGGTAATCCCCTCACCGCCCACGCCCCCTACACCGATATCTTCCTCTACAACCCGAACCCCTTCTTGATCACCATAACCTGGCAGGACCTGTCGGGCTGCGGCACCATCTACCTGGAACCGGGTGAAACCAGATCCTTCCAAGCCTCGACCTGGCACCACGTTCCGACAAACTCCGGCGTCTACCTGAGCTCCTCACACAAGTTCTGGGGCATCGCCTCATGCGACACCGAATCATTCATCTGGGACTGGGGATACTCGCTCATACCGGAAGCGCTGCTGGGGACGGACAACTACGTCGGTTGGGCGCCGGGAACCCGCACGCTCAGCGACAACGGCTCCCCCGTGTACATAATGGCGACGAGCGATCATACGACCATCTTCATTGACTACTCGCCAAACGATGGCATCTTCGACAGGGTGATAAGCGACCTCGACAGGCTGCACACGATCGAGGTCTACGACCCGGACATGGACAATACGGGCATGCACATCGTCAGCACGGCACCGGTGGCGGTCGTCTGGGGCGAAAGCCCCATATCGGCAGGCGCGGGGGACCCGTACCTCGACATGGGGTATGCGTGTCTTCCGCTCCCGATCGAATGGGTAGACCTCGCGCTGGAAATCGACAAGTCAGCGGAGCCGGGCGTAATCCGCCCTGGCGAAGCGGCCAACTTCAGGATCATGATAAGGGTCCCGAGCTACGCGGGCTCTCCCGTGACGGGCATAGGCCTCGTCGACGCCCTTCCTTCCGGCTGGCTTTACCTTGCAGGCAGCGGATCTCCCACTGATCCAACTGTCACCGGGGATCCCGCCGACGGATGCGTCCTAGCTTGGGACCTTCAACGGGACCTTTGCCCGGGCCAGTCCCTGACGGTCACGTTCAAAGCCGTCGCCACCCCATCCGCGGACACAACCAAGCCGAACAGGAACGTTGCCACCGTAACGGGGCGGTCCCTGGGAGTGACGCTGGCGGCAGACGACGACGCTTTCGTCCAGGTCGTTGCCGCCCACAACCCAGCCATCCTCGTTACGAAGACTGGCCCGAGCACCGCCAGGATCGGAGACACGGTCACCTACACCATCACGGTCCAACACGACCCCTCATCCGACAACTCCCCGGTGCATGATTTGAAGATCACCGACAGCTTGACCGAATCGGTCACATTCGTCAGCGGGGACGACGGAGACGGAGTGCTCGATTACCCGGAGATCTGGACGTACATAGCGACCTACACAGTTCTTCCAACCGACCCCGACCCACTGCTCAACATCGCCACGGCGGAAGGATTAGACCTTGACGGCGATATCGTATCCGACACCGACACCCACAACGGCGCGGATCTTGAGTTCGCCCCAGCCATCCTCGTTACGAAGACTGGCCCGAGCACCGCCAGGATCGGAGACACGGTCACCTACACCATCACGGTCCAACACGACCCCTCATCCGATGGTTCCGACGTAACCAACGTTTCGGTGACGGATGACATCGCTGGGCCGGCTCTTTACCTGAGCGGCGACGACGGCGACGGGATCCTTGAGCCCGGCGAGGTTTGGGTATTCGCGGTAGAGTATGCGATTCCCGCCGATGCTCCGAACCCATTGCGGAATACGGCCACCTGCTCTGGCATCGACAAGGACGGTGAAATGGTCTTCGGCCACGACGACCACAGCGTTCTAGTCCAGAGCGGTGTGGATCCGCCTTCGGTACCCGTCTTCCCGGCCGCGGCAATCGCGGTGGCGATGCTCGGCCTGTGCGTGCTTTCGAGGAGGAAGAGCTGAGAGGGCGTCTTCCCCTCGCGCTAGACCTTCGTTCCGAATGCACCCGGCCTCAGGTAGATGGCTTTCGACGGCCCGGAAGACGTTGCTGTGAACCAAGGGGCCCGCATTCACAGACGCCAGCGAAAGAGATAAGTAATCGAATGGCAAACTATCAGCTGCGAGCTAACAATATGGAGTGGCCTCCCAGATGGCTCGGTACGGCCTACGCCAGGCTTTACGAAAAGTTCGGCGAGGAGACCTTTAGGCTCGCCGACGCTAGGGAAAGCCTGGGCCCTGCCTCCAACGCGAGGGCGATCCTGCCCAGCCTGGTGAAGGCTGGCTGGGCCCTGAGGACCGATCACGGGCGATACATGCTCCTTGACCCCATGCTTGCCGTCTCCACCCTTCAGGAGAAGCCGCTGCAGGAGAGGATCCCGAACACGGACTACCTGCCGGTCGTCGCCAGCTTCGCGTCCTCGGCCCTTAGAAGGATGGGGAGAGACCTCGTCTCATTGGCGCTCTACGGATCCGTGGCCGCGGGCCGGCCATCGCGGACCAGCGACCTGGACATCCTCCTAGTTGCAAATGCCTTGCCCTCCCCCTACTCACGTCGGGCCCCTATCGTGGCCGAACTGATCCGGCAGACCGAGAGGGCCCGGATGGAGCTGTGGCGGAGAAAGGGGCTTTACCCGGATCTCGACGTCATCGCGCTGACCCCGGAAGAGGCCTCCGTCGGCCAGCCCATATACCTAGAGATGCTTGAGTCCTGCATATTCGTGCTGGACAGGAAAGGATTCCTCAAGGACACGCTGCGGGCATTCGCGGGCGAGCTGGCCCAAAGCGGAGCACGCAAGGTACAGACCCCAGGGGGCCTAACCTACTGGATGCTTGAGCCCGGCTCAAAGGCCGGGGAGGCGACCAAGACATGAAGACAGACCGCCTCGCGAGGTCCTACCTGGACAGGGCCCGGGAGAGGCTTAGGGCAGCCGAGTCCTCATTCCAGCACGATTCCTACCCGGACGTCGTCAGGTTCACCCAGGAGTGCGTCGAGATGAGCCTTAAGTCCTGCCTGAGGGCGGTGGGGATTGAACACCCAAAGTCGCACGACGTCGGGGCGTTCCTCCCCTATGCCCGGGATCGCCTGCCGGAATGGTTCAGATCGGAGGCAGACGAGTACCCCAGGATATCCGCCGAGCTTGCGTCGCTCAGATCGGTTAGCCTCTACGGCATAGAGGCTGACGGGAAAACACCGGGCGAGATGTTTACAAAGCCGGATGCCGAGAAAGCCCTGGAATGGGCAAGACGGGTCTACTCCTCAGTGGCTAGGCTGATAACCGAGCTCGACCACACCTAACCATCAATCTCTCGAAAGCGCGTGCCATCGGGGGCTTTCAACGCTTGGCGAAATACGAGAGGTGCTGGCCAGTCGCGTACGGCGCAGGCCTCCAACCAGCCGGCTGATAGTCGCCGACCGGCCACCGCTTTCCAGCGACGCTGCAATCGACACCATCCTTGACGGAACCTGCCTGATCGTGCCGCGAAGCCCATCGCTTTGCGGAGAGGGTCGAACCCTTCTACCCCGACCTCAACGCACCGTATGCTTTTTTACGGCCCGGGCGCACACTAGTGGGCGTGCGGAGAGGGCTTCTTGTCCTTCTAAGCCTCGTCCTCGCACTCCCCCACGGGTGCGGCGTGTCCGGTCCCAGGACCGATGGCAACGGCGTGATCCGCCTGCTTCACATCGGCAAGGCATGGTTCTACCCGGGCCACCCAGCCCCCGTGCTGAGCCAGGACCCGCGCATCAACTACTACCCCGTCCCGGCCCACGCATGGTCGATGGGGCAGGAGGCCTTCCGGTGTCTCCGCATATACCTTCCAAGAAGCCAGCGCGCGCTCTACGACAACTTCGACGTGGTCATAGAGGACGGCATGGATGCAAGCCACCTGAGGGACGAGTTCCAGAACTGGCTAAAGGAGGGGGTCTGCAAGGAGGGCATGGGCTTCCTTATGGCCGATGACTCTTCAAGCTTTGCGACCAGCGGCAGCCACACCTCTTGGTACCTGCACCCGATCGGGGACATCCTCCCGGTCGACGACAAGCCGGGAATCTTCTACGAGGTGCACGGCTTCCACATAGTCGTTGAGGAGGAGTACCGCGACCATCCCCTAATGCGCAACCTTCCATGGCACGAGATAAGGATATGGGCGCACAACCGCCCCTGGGAGAGGGAGGGAGCCATAGTCCTGGCCAGGATGTCGCCTGAGCTGTGGTGCAACCGCGGCAAGCCCGTGATCGTCTACTGGGACTACGGCGAGGGGAGGTCCGTAGCCTACGTGCACAAGTGGCACGGCACGCCCGATTTCTACCGCTGGAAGTGGCACATCGATGTGCTGTCGCATCTGATATACTTCCCGGCCCGCGTGCCCATCCCGCAGGAGCTGGAGCTTGTACATGAGATAAGGGCGCTTCTTAACCAGTTCCACTACAGAAGGACCTACCTGGCCTCGACGATCGATTTTGCTGACAGGTTCGGGGCCAACCTGAGGCATGTGGAGGTGAAGCTTGCCGATCTTGCCGGCGCCAAGACGGCGCTGGACAGGCAGTATGTGGCCCAGGAATTTGAGGAGTGCCTTTCATGGCTGTCAAGCCTTCTAGCCGAGCTGGAGGCCATGACGGATGAGGTCCTGGAGGCCAAGGACAGGGCACTGTTCTGGATCTTCGTGGCAGAATGGCTCGTCGTATCGGGCACCTCGATGGTCGCCGGCTTCCTCTTGTGGACCCTGATGGTGAAACGGAGGCTGTACAAGGAGGTAGTGGTCACCAAGCTGACCGAAAAGCTCTGATCGGAGCCCAGCCCGACACCGCTGGCTTGTCGCCCAGCCGGTTCCTCGATCGGCAGCCAGCGATGAGAACTCTGCACTCCGCACCGCACGACACCACCGCCGCAAAGCTTATTTCCAGCTCGCGGGCGCTCGTGACCTCGGCCATCAAACCCGGTTCGAAGAGAGTCCCCAAGGTCCACGCTACGCCTCGCCGTCCCGCGTATGCTCAGTGAACCTCTACGCCGCCATGACCTCGCGGAGAACCGCTGCGTAAACCACTTCTTGATGCATGCTGCAAGCCGTGCTGGGACCCTGGATGATTGATCAACCCCAGGGGAATGATTCCAAGCGGGATCACCATTTTCTCCATTTGAGCCCCGCTATGCGGCTGAAGTGATCCGCATTCCGGCTCCAAAGCTCCTCGCCATGTGCCATGACAATCGCAGCTATCAGAACATCCAGGACGTTGACGGGCTTGCCGTCCTGTTCAAGCACCGCCTGCACCTCTCCGGCCTTTGAGGCCGCTGTCATATCCAGATCGAGGATCCCAACAGATGCCAGCAGGGAGCTGACCTCCCGCAGCGAGGAATCCGGTCTTTTGGATCGCTGCGCCCCCTAGTAGAGCTCAAAGGCGTTGATCGTCGTCGTCCTAGGAGACGATACGAAACGAGCAAGATCCGCTGCCTCGGGACTACCCCCGGAGGAGAGCAACCAGAAAATCCGTGTCAAGAACGGTCACAGTTGGACGATCTCCAGACGTGTTTGCAAGACCGATCGGCGGATCTCCCTAGTGGCCGCTTCGAATTGCTCGTCGTCCCTTAGCCTGCCCGCGAACTCCGCCAACGCCCTCTTCTCCTCGTACGCCGCAATCCGCTTCACCACGTCCGTGAAGCTCTCCCCCGGCCTCTTGAACCGAGCAAGGGCCTCATAAGCTTCCTCCGAGATGGTCAGCGTCCTGCGCGCCACGCCTCTCCGCATTCATGCGTGCATTTAAGTTGCTCGGCCAAACTCGTCGAGGACATCGCTGACGCCCGCCATGACCTCGCTGCGGGGAGGCAGGGCTCATCTTGAACATCTAGACCCGGGTTGGGTAAGACCGCCACCCAACGGACGTAGCCTGGGAAACTAAGTCGCCCGGAGGTACTGCCGACACGAAAAGTCTGTCCGCGCCCCACGCCTCACGCCCCGGTCTCGCTGTCAAGCGGGAATCGCCACGCTACTACTGAACGAGTGGACGGCCGACCAAGCAGGCTGCACACCCTCCCAACTCTACACCATCAAGGCATCATACGGAACCCACCAAGCCCAAGCCGATCTGAACATATCCACGTCCCAGCAGCTCGCTCTCAAGATGGAAGGTCTGACCATTCCGGAACACGGAGTGTGGCAAGCCATGGCTTCGGGGCTGCTAATCGTCCTGCTTTTCCTCCGGGCCTCGAGCATCGAGAGATTGGGTGTTTCCGGCGACCACCGAGCCTGTCGCGCCGGGTTGTGAGGTGAGAGTCATCTCGGCCGATCTCGCCGCCCAAGGCACGACCATGTTTACGGCTGAGTGCAGCGCAACCGGGAACGCCGCTTTACTTTTACGGCAGGGCAGACGGCGACTCGGTCTACAAGTACGTCGGGCCTACCTACGAAGGCGCGCGTTGAATTTCGCCTTCCAGCAAGAACCTAACCTGTACAAGTTGGGACCCCGCTCGACCCCAGGGCCCCAACGAAGGGTTTTCGGCAGCGACGCCGCGGCGACCGCCTGCAAACCGTTTGAGAAGTGCAGGCGACAGAAAATTCAAGAGCGGCCGACCGCTACAGTCGCTCCAGCAGCTTGCGCGGGCTGGTCACCTCGACGCCTCCCACCCTCTCGAAATGTGCAAGCTTCCGGGTCACCAAGGGCATTGCATGGGCCCTTGCCGTAGCACCGATTAACAGGTCACGCACATCCACGGCCTCGCCTTTCCTTTCCAGGGAAACGCAGATCTCAGACGCTATCCTCGCGCTCCCCTCATCAAATGGCAGGGCGCTGACGTGCGACCGCAACGCCTCGACCGCATCCATGCTTCTTTCCGGCTCGGCGGAAAGCATGGCCCCGCGGCAGAGCTCGAAGACGGTCACCGTTGTCATGTTGGCGGTCAACCTTCCTGACCTGACCGCCCCGAACAGCTGTACGGCATCGGGATCGGGCCTTTTCTTGAGGTAGTCGACTATCACGTCCGTGTCGAGTATCGCCCGGATTTCCATGTCCTCCACAACTCTCTGGCCGCCTTCATGAACTCCTCCGTTCTCTCGATATGGGTCCAGCACCCGGCCAGATCGTCCAAGTCCACGGATTTCTCCATGACGATTCTTCGTTCGGTCCCGCTGACCAGGAGCTCGTCCCCCACCCGCACGCCGGCCCTTTCTCTCACTTCCTTTGGGATTGTGACCTGGTACTTTCTAGTGACCTTGACCTTCTCCACTACCTCACCGTACTACCAGAGGTACTACCGGCACAAAAAGCTTGTCCACCGGCCACCTGCCTGTATTATCCGAAAATCATTTCGCCCCGCCTGTTCTGACCGTGTCGGTGGTCAAGCTAACTGACTCAAGGATCTGGTGGATGATGCGACGCAAGGAGAAGGGCAGGATGACCAAAGCAAGGATCGCCGGGGCCTAGCAGGTCAGCACCGGAGGACTCCAACAACCATAGACCCGCTACGGATCGCCCCGTATGAGCATGAGCACGGTTACCCTGACCAGGCCTTCTGGAATAGGATAAGCTCTGAGGGATCGTTTGGAACAACCAGCCACATGCTCTGCCACGGACTGGACCCGCAACTCGATCGGCGCAAGGCGAGGTGAAAGCATGACCCAAGAGACGAGGGGACCGCCCAGTCAAGGGCAACGAGTTATTTCCCGAACAACACACGCCAGCCACCCGCCGCACCGCATGCCGCCCAGGGGCCTCGCCTTGCAACAAGAACCTAACCTGTTCAAGTCAGGGCCGCGCTCGACGTGCGGCAGATTGTAGAGAACGCGTGGGAAGGCACGAATGAAGAGTCCGCATCGATTGAGAAGTGAAAGACGGAGCAAGAACGGAAAAAGTTTTATGTGTATTCAATGCATTTATCCCGTGGCCACCAAGACCGTCACAATCACGGTGGAGGCGTACGATGCCCTTCTCAGGCTCAAACGCCCCGGCGAGAGCTTCTCCCAAGTCGTGCTCCGCATCGCCTCGAAAAAAGGTTCCGCCAAGCTGTCGGACCGCCTGGCAGCCGGGCGGCCGGACGACGAGCTGGCATCGCGCGTCGAGGAAGCTCACCGCATCCTGAACAGGATCCGCTTGGAGTGACGCAAATGGCATGTCTGGAGACCACCTTCCTTGTGGACCTGTTGAGACGCAGCCCCAGCGCCCTTGCCAAGCTTAGGGATCTCGAGGATGCGGGAGAACGGCTTGCGACAACACAGGTGAACCTGGTCGAACTCTACGTCGGGGCATACCGCTCTCCCGACCCTGAAGCCGCGTTGACGCAACTGGAGGAACTGGTCGGGAGCCTAGATCTTCTGGAGTTTGGCAGGGAGGAATGTGCTGTCTGCGGACGCGTGATAGCCGGCCTTCTATCCGCCGGTGAATCCATAGGGGCAATCGACGTGATCGCGGGCTGCCTGGCCCTCGCCCACGGCGAGACAGTCATCACCAGGAACGTTGAGCACTACAGAAGAATACCGGGCTTGTCGGTCGAATCCTACTAACTCGCATTCCCGTCGATACAATCTTACGTCTTCCCTCGCGTCGATGCCTCATGACCCACAGCGAGCCGCACTCCAGCCGGCCTGCGGGGCTTGCCTGCGCAGCAGGGGCCACAAAGGTCGTATTCGCCAACCGGCCGCCATCAGTCCTTGGGACGGGTGGCCGGGACTTCGCCTCAAGCTTTCTCACAGAGGCCATCATCGGTCGTGTGACCAGTTGATGCTCACGGATCGCATTTTCCTCCTAAGTTCGTCGTCTACCTTGACCGTAACCGTACCAACTAGCGCTACAAGAGCAACCCTGTCGCCTCCCACCTCAAAGCGGAGGCGAGCCGGCAAGAAAACCGAGATCGTTGAGAGTTTGGCCGGGCAGTTCCAACCATAAGCGATCATCTCGCCGGGCGCCTTCGTTGATTCTTGCTTCGTGACCCTTCGATTGGCCTTGGATCCGTAGCCCAGTCGGCAGGCGGGATCAACTGCCTGGGCCGTAGATCCAAAAATCCCCTGACTTGTTTAGCAAGGTGTAGTTCTCCCGCATAGCTTCTGCCGCCTGGGCGGTGAACCTGCCGCTGGGCTGGCCTTCAAGGTCGAATCTGAGCACTATGAGGGAGAAGGCCTTGGCCTCGATGTCGCGGATCAGCGTTGACTGATCCCAAAGGCCCTGCTTTGCCAGCTGGGTCATTATCCATGGATCGAGGACGATGCTCTTGCCGTTCACCACCAGAAGGCCGGTGTCCTCGGATATGATCATCCCGCTGGCGTTGCGTATGTACCCCGAGACCTCAAGACAGGCATCCCGCTCGGCCTCGGGCGGGGGAAGGGGCGGGTTGGCGTAGGCGACAAGCTGGAAGAGCAGAAGCGTTGCGACTAGCATTGAGGCCGCGCTGCGGGCCTCCATCCCATCCTTTCCGGCCTGCATCTCGGTCTCAAGTCCGTTCACAAGGAGCCCTGTCAGGATGCAGGAGGCGGCGATCACTTCAAGGAAGTAGTTGACGCTTGACCCCACCTTTCCCGCCGTGAGGGCGATCAGACCCGAGAGGATGAAGTAGTTCACGATGAGGGAGTTGCGCCGTCTAGACAGGGCGTAGATGGTGTAGGTGGTTGCCAAGACCAGGAATGCGGGGTGGGACCGAGCGAACTTGAGGTACTGTTGGAGGGCCCGGATGGGGATGAATGTGGTCGCCGTGTACTTGACGATGTGGAGGTAGAACTGGCCCGATGTGGCCGCGTTCAGGGCAAGGAAGGTCAGCGCACTGCTTGCAAGCAGCGAGGCGATCATGATCGTGGCCCTCCTCCTATCCCTTCCAAGAAGGTACGCGAAGGTGGAGAGGGGGGCGGCGATGAGCGACTGCCGCGCGTAGAGGGAGAGGAGGAACATGGGCGTGGCGAGGAGGACCCTGTCGGTTCCCTCGTACCTTATTACCAGGGCAAGCCCCGCGAGGCTGAGAAGCAGACCGAGCATGTCAACCCTGTATAGGACGCTCCAGTAGGCCACCCCGGCCGCCGCGGGGAAGAGAAGGGCGGCGATCGCCCCGTAGCATTTCCTCCCGGTCTGGGCCGCCGCCATGACGCCGACGAGGAGTGAAACCAGCATTGCAGAAACGACCGATATCGTCCTACCGCCCCAGAAGGAGACCCCCGATGCCCGGACCAAGAAGCTGCAGAGCAGGTCGTAGACCGGGGGGTAGTTGTCGACCTTGTACGGGTAATGGTCTATGGCCGGGTATATGGTCCTTCCCTCGGCCAACTCCCGTGCCCGATCAAGGTGGGCGCCTTCGCCGTAGTCGATCTGGTAGGGGTAGGCTATGCACCTGTAGGCCCCGGCGAGATACAGGGCAAGGTTGGCGCAGAGGCCCAAGATGACGACCAGCCACACGATCCTTGCCGGACCGAGCTTGATGAGCGAACAGGACTTGAAGCCCCACCAGCCAGGTACCATCCTAACCGTCGACCACCAATTCCCTTAAAGGCAATTGTCACATTGGAGCAGGTGCTTTAAACAATCGACCCCTTGGCCTCCACCCGGGCCCACCGGCTCCACACGCCGTCCGGGCCGGCCCTGGCCGTCGCCGTAGTCCCGCCATTTTCTCACACCCTTCGAAGCCGCGGCATCGCTCGGCACCCCGTCGCACCCACGCTACAGTCCTGCTGATCGGTTCAAGCCCGCCCCATGAAGCCGCCGAGACCGCAAAGCACGACGGCTCCCATCTTATGCCAGGGTTGCGGAGAGTGTGAAAGGGTTGGCATTGCAAGCTTTTTCATCCACAGAGCGAAACGGGGGCCACGATGCCTCGGAATTTCTTCGACCCAGCCGTGGAGAAGGCACCGCCGCGCAGGATCGAGCAGATCCAACTCAAGAGAGCAAGATGGACGCTTAGGCTTGCACGCCGATCGCCCCTCTACAGGCGCAAGCTGCCGCGCCAAATCCGGCTGAGGTCCCTGGACGACCTCGTGAAGTTTCCCCTAACGACCAAGGAGGAGCTGGGGGCCTCCTACCCCTTCGGCGCGGTTGCAACCCGGTTGGACAGGATCGCCTACTTCTGCGCCACATCCGGCACCACGGGAAAGCCGACCGCCGTGCACTTCACCGCCCGTGACCTTGAAAGGATCGCGCCCGCCCAGGCAAGAGGCTTCTACGCGGCCGGGATAAGGCGGGGGGGATAGAGCCCAGCTCATCGTCCACCCCGCCATGGGGCTCCTCTTCGAAAACGCCCTGCACAGAATCGGGGCCATGACGGCCCTCACCGGGCCGGGAAACCACCTCGGGCAGATCGCCCTCATCAAGGACCTAGGGATGACCGTCGTGGCCGGGGTGCCGTCCTACCTCCTCTACCTTGGACAGTTTGACCCGCGCAGCGCCGCCTCGGTAAAGAGGGTGGTGACCTTGGGAGAACCCTTGAACGGTGCGATGCGCCCCAAGATCGAGGATCTCTGGGGCGCGAAGGTGTACGACGACTACGGCTCGGTCGAGTTCGGGGCCGGGTTCCTCGAGTGCGCCCAGCACGACGGCCACCACATCTTCTGGGACCACTTCCTGATCGAGACCATCGACCCCCAAGGAGAACGAACGGACGGAACCGGAGAACTCGTATTCACCACGCTGATGCGCGAGGGAACCCCGCTGCTGCGATACCGCACCGGAGACATGGCGAGGGTGGAGTATGACCGACGCGGGTGCGGCCGGACGCATCCCCGAGTTTACGTCGAGGGACGGCTCGGCGAGATGGTCAAGGTGAAGGGGACGTCGGTATATCCCTCCGCGATACGCGAAGCCCTCACCTCCATCCCGCAGGTGCTCAACTTTCAGGCCATCGTCGCAAGGGAGGGAGGGCTTGACGTGCTCACCATCAAAGCGGAGGCTAGAGGGACATGCCGGGAGCTAGCAGGGAGAATCGCCCATGCAGTCAAGGCCGCAATCAACGTCACGCCGCGGGTCGAGTTTGTCCCAGAGGGAACGCTTCTAGACGAGAGGAAGACCAAGCAGTTCATCGACATGCGCACTGCTGACTAGGATGGAAACTGCGAAGCCCAACACCGATGCATGCCCTCGATGGGTCCGAACCCTGTGCCCCTACGCAATGGCGAGGCTGGGCAGCTTGCCCTCAGGGTCCTGCACATCCCGTCGAATGACACGAAGATCACACGGCTGCCATCCCGCGTGCCATGGCGCGAGGCCTCGCATCCCAACGCTTCCATAGCGTCGGATCTGGTCTTCGGCCGTGGGCAACGTCAGAGATCCCTCCGCCGCCTACGCCCCGAGATCGGGGATCACCTGGATGCGCTTATCGCCCCGCTCTGCGGGCAGCTCACCGAACCCGGCCATCCTCACCTCAAAGGTTAGACCTATCCTGTTCTTCAGCTCGGTACCCACCGCTGCCCTGAGTTCGTCGGCGTAGGCTGTCTGGACGGAGGGACGAATCTCGCAGATCAGCAACGGGCGCGACTTGCGTCGGACCTGGATGATGAAGTCTCCGGACAGCCCGGGAAAGGTCTTGATGCAGCGCTCGAGGACTGGCGGACCGAACAGCACCCCCTTAACCTTCACGGCGTCGTCCAACCGGCTTATGTCGCCCGAAATCAAGGATCGCCATGAGAAGGTGCTTCACCTTTGCCGGATCACACTCGGCCGGAGCCATGCCTAGAAGCTCCTGGGCGGCCCGATTGGCGGCTGCTCCTCCCTGCCAGCGATCAGGGCCCCCACAAACAGCAAGATGATGGCCCCAGCTGCGAATAGCCAGACCGCCCTCCGTACAAAGACGTACGAAACGGGCACCATCACTAGGAAGAACAGGAAGAGCACCGCCGTCAAGACGGCCTGCGCGTCCCCCGGCACGCCTCACAAGTATCGGCCAATCCTTATAATCCTTGCTCACCGAGTCATCGAGTAGCGCGAGCCCGGCGATTGGGTGGGCTTTGAAGTGGCACAACAGGTTGGACCCTTCGATTGCTGGTCCTGTGGGAACAGCCGATGCGATCGGTGAGCAGCTAGACTTTTAGGAGCGCGGCTGCATTCGGCTTAAGGTGTGTCGGTTGCGCTCGATGGGCCTTGTGCATCTACATCTGCCCCGAATGATCCGATCCAACCTTGGCCTGATCCTCATTGCCATGATTCTCCCGGCCTTCAGGATCTTCGCCATCGCCTACGGCTTGATGATAGCTCCCCCGGGCCAGTTCGTTCCCCTCCTGGGCGATACATGGGGAGCCGCGGCGGTGATCCAACAGATCGACGCGGGCAGGGTCTTCCCCATGGGCGATCCGACCAACAAGACCAGCGCCCTCCTTGTCTACCCGCCTGGCTACTTCGTAGCTGTTGCAGCCATCTCCAGGACATCTGGCCTATCCGTCCCCTTCGCGATACAGGCCATGGGTCTCACCATAGACCTGCTCCTTGCCCTGGCTTTCTACCGCTTCGCCAGAACGTTTCTACCAAGGCAGGCAAGCCGGTACGCCCTGCTCTTCCTTCTGCTGCCGGGATCGCTCGTCTGGGTCAGGATCCTTCCACAACTCCTCAACCCGGATGTAATGTCCTCGGTGGCCTCCGGCATATTCTCGGGCTCCGCCAAGCTTGCAATGCCGCAAGCCGTGAAGGACCAGATCGCACGGGTGCTCTACTCCGGCCACGGGGCCCTCTACGATGCCATGGGAATGGGCTACGAATGGCTGGCTCATTCCCTCGGGCTTATGGCCCTCGTGCTCTTTCTCTCATGGATTCGTTCCGGCGGCAGGGCGAAGCTCCTTGCCGCGGGCGCAATGCTGGGTCTTCTGAACCTCACCCATCCCTACGCCCTGTTGGGCTGGGATCTCCTGTGCGCCTCAGGCATCGCCGGCGCCGTGCTCACCAGGAGGTTAAGACAGGCAAAGGGCCTGCTGGCCATTGGGCTCATCGCCCTTGCCATCTCCTCCTTCTACACCGTCCCCGTCGCCTACTCCCTCGTCGCTGGCGGGTCGGCCCGCGGGGTTATGTCGGCGGTCTCCGGCGACCTCCCATGGGGGATGTATGACTCGAAGGGAAGCGTTAGGTTCCCGGGTCCTCTGGACCTATTCGAAGTCAGAGGGCTGAGCTTCATATTCGCCGTCCTAGGGCTTGTTCTGCTGTGGAGGCGCAGAACCCTTGGAACCTTCTGGCTGCCCATCGGATTGCTTGGGCTCGGATTCGTACTCGGACCGCTCCTCGTTTCCCTCGGGGTCAGAAACCAGGTTCTGGCCAGACAGGAAGCAATCCTCTCCATCGCCGCACCGATTCCCGCCGCGCTCTTCCTGACCGAATCATTGCGCTGGCTGCGTGGCAGACCACGGCGCGGGTTGCGCACAGTCGCAAGTCTGGCGGCCCTAGCCATCATAGTCCTTCTGGTCGTCCCCAAAGCCATAGGATTCGCGGCGTATACCCTCAGATGGATACCCAAGAAAGATGTCGTCGATCCCTCGACCTCCAGCATGCTGCGCTGGCTTAAGACGATCCCGTCGGTGACCATCTACGCGGAAAGATCAAGGTCGGTGCTCATAGGGGCCCTCACCCACCACATCGTCCCGATGGGCTACGTCAGCACCTATACTGCCAAGACCTGGGACCAGATGGTGGCAGGCCTCAGAAACCAGTCACTCTTCTTCTCCAACTCAACGGGCTGGGACACGATGTCCCGTGCACTTCGTTACGAGGCGGCCGACCTCCTCCTCATCGACACCTCTGACCCTGCCCTTGCCCGGGGCAAGATCCAGATAATCTTCTCCAACTCAAGACACATCGTGTCGATCCGAAGCTACCAGCTCTACGATCTCTCGGGGCTGGATCTGAGGCTGGCAGGCCGCATCCCCCAGACCGGGCGGCACATCGCCCAGCGGAGTGCCTGAACGATGGAACGATCAACCGGAGCAGGAGGCCAATAAGCTAGCCTCCCATTCAGGCGGGACGATGCCCACCCAGGGAGGAGAGGCTTTCGCCGCTAGCGCCAGAGGCGACACCTCCGGAATGCAGCCCGCCTCCTAGGTCGGGCCTCGCAGGAAAGTTCAGCCTCGCCTTTTAAGCATGGCAAGGCCCGCTAGGCCTGCGAGCCCGGCCAGCCCCAAGGCAGACGGCATCTCGGGTATCGGGGTGCCGGCGGGTCTCTCCTCAAACTCAATCTTTGAGGGATCGTTCGTGCCCAGGCCGAGGGCCGCGGCCTTGGAGATGTGGGGCGGGTTCTGCGGCACGTTGCTGTTATACCTGCGGATGATCTGCGTTCCGATGTAGTCGGTTGCCACCGGGTCAAGCCCGGCAAGGATGCCCACGTAGTCGGCGTAGGTGCCGACCTCAGGCCCCCCTGTTACCATCGGCTGTATCGCGTCGCAGATCGTCAGGCAATGCTTGTTGGAGATCGTTGGACAGGTGTTCACATCCGCGATGCCCTGATGAAGCCCGTAACCTCCGCCGTCGTGGACGGCGCCCCGGTCCTGTACCGTCCCGAGGTGGTTCTTCAGGCCTATGGTGACGTTGGCCCCGCTGTGGGTCTTGAGCTTGGGCACGTTGATGAGCACGTCCGCCTGGTCAAGCACTCTCGCAATCATGGCCGACTTAAGGCCCACGCCGGGCACGCTCTTTGGGACGTAGCCCGAGCTTGAATCCGTGAGCATTACGGCCTGGGCGCCCTGCGACTGGGCGGCCGAGGCGATCGCGTTCCAGCTCGGGGTCGCGCCCTCTATGGTGTGGTCGTAGACGGTCACGCTGGTTGCCCCGCCCAGCCTTGCGAGCATGACGACCTGGGCCACAACCTCGGGGCTCGTGTCGGCGGAGGCCACGCTCCAGCTGCCGTTCACCTTGATCGCCACCTTCCTTCCCGCCACGAACCTCTCAATGCCGCCGAGCTCCGCAACGCATTCCCCGACCATCTGGGCCACCGAGCCGTTCGTCCTAGCCACGACCGGCGTACGGGTTTGCTCCAATCCCTGGGCCGAGCCCAGTCGCGCCGAGGCCCGGCTTCCGCCGGCGATGAGGCCTGTGACGAGCGCGCCCGCCGCCGCTCCCCCCGCCAGGATGAAGTCCCGTCTGGAGAGCCCCTGTCTCGTCATGCGATCGGCTCGCCCTCGCGGGGGATCGCCCCTGATAAAGCTGTCCTGTCTTGCGGATAAAGGATGCGGCTATGGCGCCCTGAGGGCATGGAAAACCTTCCTGGAACGAACGGCGGGCAAGACAAGGTTTTGATAGCGTTCAAACGGAAGCCCCCTCCGGTCCTAGCGCTTGAGCCCCGCCCCTTCCGGCTGGACCGACCTTTTGCGTGCACCAAGGCCCCTCTTGACGAGGAGGGCCGCCCCCAGCGCCACGCAGGCTGCAGCCAGGAGCATGCCAGCCACAAGGCCCAAAAGCCGCAACGTCTCGGACGCGATCGATCCGATGATGCGGAGGGACCTACCGAGGCCCGCCCTAATC
>Ga0209102_1000085_pt1 | contig 61916 bp, 59 predicted proteins | sample ConPoolayeHmetaG_FD_185483 | JGI IMG/M metagenome (GOLD analysis project Ga0209102, IMG submission 185483) | Hot spring microbial mat communities from California, USA to study Microbial Dark Matter (Phase II) - Cone Pool mat layer H metaG... ... | reverse complement strand
ACTTAAGGGGGCTTTCTTGTAAAGAGGGGATATTGCGAGAAACCGGGGGGGGGTAAATAAGGCTTGCATGAAACCGCGCTTTCAAGGAGGAGAAAGGGATTAAACGGCATCTCTGCTTTAAAATACTGGACAGCATAAAGATTCACAGGAAAGGGAGAAGATTACTATCTTAATCAGCAATCCTCTCCTGACACCGCATCGACACCGGAATACTTTAGTCAGTCAAACAGGGCGCTAAAAGCGTAAAAGGGCGGTCTTAAATTGATAGGTTTCCAGGAATGCATGATTAGAAACCGGATAACAAGACTGGTGGGCGAAGGGAAGATTTCAAAAAGAGTGAAGGGAAAACGTTTTCTTCTAAGCCTTACAGCTAAGGGGAGGGGTGAATTATTCGTTTGAAGAAGGAGAGCCACAGAGGGCGTAGACGTTCTTCTTAGCGTCGGAACCTGTAAAAAGAGTATGTGCTAAACCGATGCTTTTTTAATTCCTATTTCCTAGATATATTTCTAGTAAAATAGGTCCTCTGAACATTTAACTTGTAGCGCATTAGATAGAGAATTCAAGAAAGATGAGATAAATATGCTGGAGACTTTAACAACAATATTTTCCTGTATTTTTATTACACATGGAAAGTTTCTTCACAACTAAAAGCGTATTGCCTAAGAAGAACCTACCTTACACAGCGCGCGCTTAAAGACAACTTCCTTCGTGTCTTCTTGAGGCTCAAGCTTTTTATATCTTGGAAGCATTAGAAATAGGCCTATGAGCATTTGGGTTGCAGCATGCTCTTCGCTTAACCTGAAGACTTCTCTTGTGAAGGGACATAGCGCGCCAAGATTATTATAGACCCGAGTTTTCATCGTAATGAAATCTATGAAGAGAGGAAGCAGGAAGTATAATAATATATAGCACGCGCTAAAAAGGAAATGAAGACAAAAGAGTTTTGATTTCCGAGATTTGGAATATTCTGAGCCTGATTTCAATTAACGCTGTTTAATGCTGGTTATTTGAATTTCCGAAAAAAGAGAAATAGAGAAGAGAGAATTATCTTCGCTTAGATGCGCAGCTCTAGCGCGCGCTATCTTTTTCATGAGATAGTTTTGATCTCGGAAATCCCTTTCCGTTTTTCGACTCTAATCACATGATCGGCAAAACCTGAGTTCTTTTTCATGAGAAACAATGATAATTTGTGAACACTGTATTTCATCAGCGTGCACTAAATACATTTAGAAACATTCCTTTGAACATTAACATTCGGCCTCTTCTCTTTCGAAGATACTCTATGGAATTTATGAACCTCTCCTTTAGCTCACTCATCACTAGAAATAGCTTAAGTGAGCCTTTTAAGCATCTTGATGGAGATAATTGCACGCAAGGAGCCCATGGGTCTGAAGCGACTTGCAGCGAACGCCCTCGAATGATCCTGAGAGCACGTATTGGAGAGGGGGGCTTAGAGACGATAACGAATAAGGGGTAGAGGCCAAAGTGAGAAATTCTGGAGTCATCGCCACCTACAAGCCCGCGGAATACGCTTACTGAGCGTGGAGGGAGAACCATGGAAATGGCGGTCTTGGGAAAATGCGTGACCAAAAAGCGCAAGTCTTTTCAGCCGATGACAGGCTTATGGTAGCATTAAAACTGGAGCTAAACCTAGTTTCATGGCTTAAAAAGCCCGGACGGCAAAAAAACTTATATAACCCACTGCCATTTTCTTCCCGCTGAAACAGCGGGGTGGGCTAGCCAGGTCTATGCCGCAGGGCTCATAAAGGACTAAAATATAGAAATATAGAAATTGGGATACCCTGAGATCGGTCGTTCAAATCGACCCCCCGCTACTCGCCAACTCAAAATCGACTACTGTATTCTGTGACTCATATCCTTAGGGATTTCCACCCAAGCCGCACTATAACTCTATTCTTCCACACACCAATATCCTCGATTTCGAGGTCGTTCAAATCCTTCGTGTGAATGTGAAGTCCATAGCCCAGAACCCTCTTCACCAAACCCTCTTTTATTAACCCATTGCTTATCGTGTGAAGAAATTTTTCTAGCATTTCTAAGTTAAAGTGATTTGCTTCTAAGATTATCTTGTTTATGTATAGGCTCCATCTTCCATAGCAAGTGCACTGCAACTGGTTTAACCGACCAGACTTCCTCACTTATCACGTCGCAGCCAAGCGCCCCGACCATCGAGTCTCCACACCCAGTCACAATAACTGTCCCAGGCTTCAACCCAAGGATTCCGCGGTCCGTCTGCGAGCTCTCCAGCACGCCTGATAGGAGCATACGCTAGGGGAAGCTCCCAGGAAAGCTGAAGCATGACAGCGGAGGAGGTTTCGGTCTACGATGGTGTCTTAACAGCGTAGACCATCACAGCCTGGCCGACCTATGAGGTTTTCAAACGACATTCGAGTAAGATATGAAGGACTTTAAACGGCGTCTTTCACAGACATCGTCTAACCACTTGCCTCGGAAAAGCATTTCTAAGAACCTCGTCCTTGCATAATGCGCGCAGCAGCATTAATGCTTTAGCCTTTATCCTTTCATCAAACCATTGGACACGTGATAATGTTACAGGTCATTTACTAGCGAGCTTGCTGAGATTCCTTATATGCTCTAAGTAGGCTATAGGCGTCGCGCAGACAGGATGGAAGCCAGAAGGAAGTAATTATAAGCATCATTACGAGCCGTCCATTCTCCGCATTTGGAAAATAGTACCATAATGCAGAAATGTATGATAGTAATGAGAGAATCAGCATGAGAAGAGCTGAGATTAATATGCTCTTACACCGCAAGTTGAATTGCTCGATCAATGTCCCCAGATAGTAGGCTACGGTACGGAACCATAAGCATCCGATAATGAGCAAGGTGCCGGTCGTCGGAAGCCAAAAGAAGAGACCTATAGAAAACAATATTAATACGGGGACCAAAGCAATTGACCTGGGCGATAGCCTGAAGCTAACCCTCCACCAAGGCCTTCTCCGACTTTCAGTCATTTCTCCTTCTCCTTTACTATGGGTAACAGACAGGACAGTCATAACATTCAGGCAGACTCCAGCAACCTTCTGGTTGGCAAGGCTCACAATCCCAATAGCCCCACACTAGGCAGCAAATGTTTATGCAGACAGGGCAAAAGATTCCAACGCAAATCAGACAATCAACTAACCCATGCCTGAAGCACTCATAAGCACATGTTCCGCAACAAAAGGAAAGACAATCTGGAAAGCTCCACTCTGTGCAATGTCTTACCTTAATATAACAATGAGGGCAATCCTCAGTGAGTGGGAGTGTTTCTATAACACTCCATGCTTCGTCAAATGTGGCCAGATCACCATATCCCCTATTTGACAGTTTCCCTGCTATTACTTGCCCTTTTCGAACCTTTACTAATAATTCGAGCACTCCTCTTTTTTCATCTAATCTAAATGCCCATGTTTCTTGGTAAGGCTTCAAATATACCAGGACAACAATGGGTCTATATTCTGGATCGCCAGTGAAGTAAATCCCAACTACTAAGTATTTAATTGGTTTCTCACGTACTATTCTCATAGCTGTTACGGCAATGGCTTCGTCGAGCGCAGGCTCATATCCAGTCTTAGCGAGGATTAGGCTTACCAGTTTAAAGTCCTCAGAGTTAACCGCATTGGATACTGCTTCCTCCTTCTCCCGGCCTTCAAGCCTCTTTATTTCAGGGGTTGGGGATGATGCTTGCTGACCATTGTTGGCGTGTGAACCGCAGCTCCTACACCCGTATGCCGCCTTGCGATTCCCGTTCAAGGGGGAGGCGATGATCAGGGAGAGGACCAGGAGCAGGAAAACCACCACTCCCACAGCCTTAACAAGACCACTATTATTCAACCTTCTCCCATCACCCCCTGAAGAAAAAAGAGGGAAGAGGAGGTATTTATTTTTTTTAAATGCGTATAAAACATTTAAGCATTGGGGGTAGGGAATAAGGCAAAGGCTCGATAGAAATACAGCTACGGAGGCAGGGCTCCTCACGTGGCCTACGGTGTTGCACGATTAGGCGGCAGGGTGAGGCTAGTAACCACCTTCGGCAGAGACTATGACCATCCTTCGCGCGCTAGGTTTTAGGCTTCTCGCTGCATCTATCGTCTGTTTTTATGCAATTTCAAAGCTTAAAATTGTGGGAGTTTAGTAAAAAGGGAATGGTGTTGCATATGTATCGAGCCTTTGCCTTGATGCTTCTTGTTGATGATGTTAATAAAGCCGTAGCTTGGTATCAGGACATATTGGGGGCTAAATTGCAGCGCGCGCGCAATACAGCATGCCGAAGACTTCTCCTTTCGAATGGGCTTCGCTCCTACTTGGCGATATTGAACTTATGTTTTCGCGTAAAAAGTCAGCCCAACAGTGGTATGGGGTTTAGGTTTCTGAAGAACCGGCCAATTTTATTGTATACTTCTATGTCACGGATGCCAATATTCTATACGGCAAGATTAAAGACAAGGCCAGGATCATTATGGAGCCTACGGACCAGCCGTATGGGGTCCGTGAGTTCGCCGTTCAAGACCCTTTCGGATTCGTCTTAATATTTGCACAAAACATTGCGTAACAAATCCTCCTGTTCTAAGCACGTACAGCTTTTCATCATAGCGGACTAGCCGGCTTGTGCCTAATGGCTTTGTTTAGGGTTTGCTCCCGATTATCAGAAGATCGTTGTTAAACCCGGACATCTTTATCTCTAAAAAGTTTTCTGTCTTCTCCAACATCGGTTTAAAGATTCTTCTTGATTCGAGATCTATTCCCTCCCATTTATTGTATGGCTCGTCGATCTTCAGTATTATCTTGGTACTGAAGGGAGTGTAAACAAGCATCTTGTCTTTTCCTTCTGCAACTCTTATTTCAGTAGTTTCGTTCAGAAGCTTATCGTTAGCAGGTTTTATGTCAAAGAGGTCGTATTTCTCGAAAACCCACTTGGCAAAAGCAACGTCGAATGCTCCAGGGAATTTTAATGCCGTAGCCCAATGGTAGGGGGCACCGTAAACTTTCTCATATTCCATCGGATATTCGTGTTCTTTTTGCCATGACCATACGCCGTGCGCCCCATAGGCTGCTCCTGCTTTAGCTCCTGAAAGAAGACTCTGCCACACAGCCTTCCTAACGTCGAAACTACTGAACCTTCCATACTTACCGTAGGATCCGATTGAACCTATTCCTTCATAGCATGGTTCACCATTCACCACGGGTCTCTTAACCGGCATATTGTAAAACCTTTGGGCAAGCTCGTATGGAAGATGCTGGTGCTCCTTCACATGCCCCGATTGGTACATGTAGAAATCGTAGTTTGACGATTTAACAAGTGCTCCCGGTATCTCCCATAGTCCCCCCGACAAATGCATAGTGGTTAAAGAGCCCGGGGATATTTTCTTAACTGTTTCAAGCGCAGAATTATAATAATCCACAGAGTCCTCGGTTTCGAAATTCGTGTCCCCGCTTATTATGAAAATAGGATTATACCTAACATATCTCTCCACCACGTAGCTCACATACTCCTCCAGTTTATCCCTCGGAATGATCCCGGAGGGGTTTATCTTTGAACCCCATGTTCCCTTAACATAATTGCACCACAATACTACCAGCGCTGGCGTGAAGCCATGTTCAGCCGCCATCCCAATCATCTTTTCCGCTCTATCAAAGTATTTCTCGTTCCTCCGGCTAAAGTCCCATCCCCCATCAGGAAGCACTTCAAAAGGATCGATATAGTTCTCCGAAGGGCTTCTATCGTGTTGAGGAAGCATGTTTATTTGCAGAGCGTTAAACCCCTGCATTCTTCTATATTCAAGATAGTACTTCCATTCTTCATACGTCGGATTGGTGAAAGCACTCCAACAAGTATCTGCAAGATAGAAAAATTTCTCGCCTCCTTTTAAGAAATAGTCTCGGGTTTCAGAAATAGTTATTTTGCTCATTCATCCTTCTCGATGAGAGATTGGTGATTGACATATAAATTTACCGTTAAATTGTGCAAGGGTCAGTTACCATCCTCCTTCGACCCCCAAATTCCTTAGGGAAGCGTGTGCTTCCCACCTAAGCATAAGTGCGCAATTCCTATTTTTATTTTAGGCATTTCACACTTGCTTTTAAAGTAGCAAAGAAAAAGCTGGATACGTGGGCTTCCATGATAGATCTAAAGGATTTTCACTTCAACATTGTCGATGTAGTATGTCATGTGAGTTTCCCAGCGCACTGAGATGCCTAAAGCGACCCATATTTCTTCGCTGGAACCAGTATCTATGTTTGCCGTGTAACAGTATCTTTTCCAACCCTTAACTTCGTTCGCGTTTCCAATTACGGTGAAATGCTCCTCAGTTCTGGCTTTCCGTACATCAGCATAAGCGCATATGACGGCTCTAGTGTTTGCGAGGCTTTCATGGTCACTGTAGAAGTCAAAGGAGACGATAACTTGTATTTGAGTGTCCTTTTGCACGGGTATTTTTCTCTCTATCCATATTGTTCCATCGTCCTGTCGTCCGTCAATGAAAAACTTCAACGACCATTGCCCGGAGCTGGCGACATCGGTTGAACGTGTTATGTTCCACTCAACGAAATGACCGGGATTGTTAGGGTCAAGCGGCACATCCGCATCTGCTACCCATTCACCAAACCCGTTTTCAAAGTCTTCTTTAATCGTTCGTTTAGTATCGTAGAGCCAAAGGTACCAGGTGTAAAATGCGCTAGCCGTGATTATCAATGCAATAACCGCAATGATAACGACCTTGTTCAACTCATCCACTCTATCCTTCATAGCGCATCTTCGTAGCGCATGCCATATAAAGCTACGTTTCAGTACGAACGCATAAAGGCTTGTCCATAAAATAGAACAATCTATTTTAGAGCTACCACTAGCTCCATAGAGGAAACGGTCTGGGAAACTGGAATATCCTGATCCGCGCGATACATCAGTGTTTTAATAAAAATTTTTAATAATTCCCCGTTTACGGTATTTTGAGTTTAGGAATGTTAAGAGATAGAAACGATGAAGTTATTCTGGTAGTATCAAAAGAGCCTGATAAAACAGAAAAGTTTGCGGCAGAAGAATTAGCAAAGTACTTGTCTAGAATGATTGTTAGTAAGAGGATCCTTATTACTACATGCAGAGAAACTCGAAAAGCAATTTATGTTGGCACTTTACCCAGTAATCTGGACAAATCTCTTGTTAATGAGATTTTAAAAGAGTTAGAGGAACTGGGTGATGATGGCTTTATAATAAGGGGAATCGGCGAGATGCTGCTTATCCTAGGAAAGACGAGCAGGGCCACGCTGTTCGGAGCTTATCATTACCTCCAGCTGCTTGGTGTAAGATGGTATTTTCCTGGAGAAGAGAATGAATATGTGCCAAAGATAGAAGACATAGTGATAGAAGGGCTGGATGTCAAGGAGTCGCCCGCATTTGTAAAAAGAGGGATAGTTATTGACTTCGACAATACGGCTCTCAATGATTGGATAGACTTCATGGCCAAGGTTAAGCTTAACACGCTGGCACTTCATATCCAAGATACTGGTTTACTGCCAACCCGGGCCATGGACCGTATAAAGAACAGACCTGAACTTCTAAAACAGATCTTAGGCTTCTTGTCAAAGAGGGGTTTAGACTTTAGCCTGGAAATACATTTCTTCGGATCGAAATTTTGCACCGCCGATCAGAATGAGTTGGAAGCAAGCGAAAAACGTCTTAAAGAATTTTTAGAACTAGTGCCTTCAGAAATAAACGATTTCTTCTTGTGGCCTGCAGATAGAGCTTTAATCAGTTGTGATTGTGAGCAGGACCACACTCTCTCTTTATCTGATCAGGTACTTGTTTTTATGAATCGGATGTTGCAAGTAATACGGGAGGCCAGACCTAACGCTAGGCTGGCTTTCATTCAATATTTTAGTACTTGGGAACCGCCTATAAAAGTCAAACCATCAGATGGAATTTTCTTAGAAATAGCGCCTATTCATCAATGTTTCTCACATTCCATTCATGATCCTGCTTGCGAGTTAAATAAAAATATAGTTATTCCTCAAATAGAAGAAGCTTTAAAGATTTTTAATCCAAAGGAAGCGCAGGTGCTTGGCTATTGGCTGGATTCTTCTCTTTTCGGAAGAGAATGTTTTAAAGATTTGCTTGGAAGACTACCCCAATTTGGAGGCATCATGAAGCAAGAACTCAATTACTATTTGGAGAAAGGGATTCGCGCTATAACTACTTTTGTAGTGGGCTTAGACAAAGATTACTTTTCTACGTTTACTTCTCCTACAGTGTTCCAGTATGCCCAATTATTATGGAACCCCGAGACAGATTTAGAATCCGAGATGATACTCTTCTGCAAAAATTTCTATGACCGTAGTGAGTTAGCCCAGTTCTTCGAGCTCTATGAACAAATAGATCCTAAGGATTTTTCTCAGTGCGCACGCACCGAATACATAAGCAGAGTTTCCAACTTTATAGAGTTAACGAGGAAGACTCTAATGGAAACAGAGTCCACAGTAATACGAATGCGTCTTAAGAGACTATTACGCGAATTATACCACTTTCGGTGCTGGTTGAAATCACTAGAAAAATAATAGGCTATTATGTCAAATCGCTATATGATGTAAATGTTCTCAGCATTTTTATTTAACACGACATTTTCTCTCGAATATATGGTGTACTTATAAAATTGAGAAGCTACATGAAAATCGGAGCCGTGAGACATGGCACATATGGTTAAGCAGAAGCCGGTCTGGTTCTTAAGCCTTATCACGCAGCGCGTTCTTTAAAAGTATTGGATACTTTGATGCGACTGCGAAAAACTTTATTTTTAAACCTGGAAACGTCTCTCCATAATAAACATAACAACAAATCTTCAAAAAACTGCTTTTTCTAAGCGGTTTCACAACACCTGTGGGTCCTGCTTACGGGGAAGTGTGATCCCTAATTCCCTCAGAATTTCTTCCGAACAATCAGATCTTATACTTGCCGAGCTTAGGTTGTTTAGGAACCTTTTTATCAGGCGAAGCTACGCCGTAGGAAAGATGACTCCGGCCTCAACTTCGAGCAACGCGCCCAGCTGGGGAAGGGAAAGCTCGCTTCATTCCGCGATAAAGAAATGGTATTTTCTTGATGGAGATAAGCTGGAAGAAAGAGTGGATGGTTTTGTGGTGGACATAGTGCGGGGGGACCTACTGGTTGAAATACAGGTTGCCAACTTTTCAGCAATAAGACAGAAGCTTCTGAGCCTACTCGATAACCATGAGGTTCGCTTGGTCTGCCCTATACCTAAGGTAAAATGGATTGTTCACAAATCAGTAACTACTGGAGAAATCTATGGAAGAAGGAGGTCTCCGAAGAAGGGCTGCCTTACCGATCTTTTCAACGAATTAGTAAGTATACCTGACCTCATTTCAAAAAGTAATTTCAGCATTGAGGTTCTAATGATTGAAGTGGAGGAAACATGGTGTAACGACGGTAGAGGAAGCTGGAGGAGAAAAGGCGCAAGCATAGAAGATAGAAGGCTGCTCCGAGTTTTCGAGAGGAGGGTTTTCGAGCGAAAAACAGATTTGCTGAAAGTCCTGCCTGAGGATCTGCCTTATCCTTTTACGAATAGAGACCTTGCTGAAAGCCTTAGAATACCGGTAGACCAGTCACGGGAAATAACTTACGTGCTCAGAAAAATCGGGGCAATAGCCTGCGTTGGAAGGAACAGGAATCAAATGCTTTTCGTGCGCGTCAGCCTAAATGAAGCCTAGGGGAACCCTCCAGTTAACACTCGACATTGTAAAAGCTTTGACCATAGCATCTAGGTTAAGAACAAGCTGGCTGCGTTTACAACTCCGCGCTGACTAATTTCATCCGTACATCATCAAAGTTGATTTTGGCGATTCCTAAGACTGATTGCGGAAAACCACTCAGTTTATCACCTTCCTGAGATGGAAACAACACTATGTGAGCGTGCCTGACTCGTCCGCCGCGAATGAAGACGCAGACAAAGTCTGGTTTAAAGACCTTTTTTATTTTTTGGGCAACAGTCTTAGCAGTGTTGAAAACGACGGCTGTCTCTGCGTCACTCAGGTCGTGCCAGTATCGAACGTGCCGTTTCGGGATAATTAGACAGTGACCCTCAGCAGTAGGGTTAGTGTCCAAAATGCCTAGCGCAGAGTCGTTTTCCACGATCTTCCAAGACGGCAACTCCCCTCGAACAATCTTGCAGAAAACACACTCCTCCGCCGTCATGTTTCCTAAGCACCCAGTCTTGGAATCTTAACGCATATTTTTTAAGCGTTTTCGATATGGAGGAATTCACAATAAATTCAAAGGCTTAAAACCTCTAACGTGCTTGGGAACACCCCCGCGCGCTAAAATAATATGCGCCTTATGTCCCCTTAAGAATGCTTGTTACATGAGGAAGGCAAAAAGCATCAAATATTATGTGCTCACAGCGCGCGCTACATGCCAAGCCTTACGGCAAAGGAAAGAAATGAACTATTCAGTCAAGAAAAACACTATTAGGCACATTAGATATCCGTAAATCTTAAAAGCGGCTTCAAGGCTCTATACTTGCATAGAAAACAGGCGGGGGTTGCCGAGCCAGGTTAAACGGAACTAGACTAGAGGCGCTGGACTTAAGATCCAGTTCCGTAGAAAAATGCGGAAAGATTTAAATATATGCGCGGAAGGATTCGTGGGTTCAAATCCCACCCCCCGCACTTCATTTGAAATATTCGTATTAGCAACTCTTCAAAGTAATTATTACTTGACTTTTATTCCTCTACTGACTAGGAATTCGTTCTCCAATTCCTTATTGAAAAACATCTCTCTGGCTTCGTTAATAGCGTCAACCCTTTTCATGGTCTCGTTGATTAATTGCTCATCGTCCACCCTGGTTGAGTCGAAGGTCGTGAAGCCCGATTCAGAGTCTATCTCGAACCTGACCTCGACGCCATGCTTTTCGTTAACCCTCCTAGCTACCTCGTCACCCCACATATGACACCCAGCGAAGTATGCGATGGTTCCCCCTTTCTTAATGTAATCCTCGAACCTCCTCTGCTTGAAATCCTCGATGATCCTGTTTCTTTCCTCCTTCTCCTTTTGTAAGATCATTTTCTTTTCCTCATCTGTCTTCGCCCTCTCGTACTTCTGCTTGTATTTCCTCCAGAGGTAGAACTCAGATATTTCGCTCCTGGTCCGCTCTGGGCCGGCATCGACCTGTATCTTTCCGTTCTCATATGCCGTAATAAAGATGTCGAAGGGGTATAGCCTAACGGCTATCATCCACTTTCTAGGGAAAGAATATGCTAGTAGATCAAGCATGATCATGTAATTCCCCCTGTTCTCCTAGGGATTCCTTATCTGGGCAGTTATCGTTATGGTGTCCCCGATTCCAACTTTAGTAGATGAGATAGAGGTGTCAACAATAATGGGATCATAGGCTGGAAGAAGGACTCTGAACTCGCTGACCTGCGATCCAACCACCTCTCGAGTATCCTCGAAGTGGCCTGGGACGGTGATGAGGAAATTCTCAGCAAAATAGCCTTGGCTTAAGTTGGAGAAAAGCCCTATCTTCATCCTAGCGGTCTTGTTGAATATTTTGCCGGTTTCCAAGTCGATGACGGTGAAGGCATATGAATCCGGGTCGATGCACCTGACTAAGTACGTCCTTTTCTTAGGATACCTATGAAGGATATGGAAGATATTGGTCCCATTGCTCTCATACATTAGAGCTGGCATCCTTCTCATTTCCATTACTGTCTAATACTCTATAGGGAATCTCTACCGAAACGCCCCCATCATTGCTCTTACGAACACAGATTTTCCCATACTCCGGGATTATCGTGTAATCCTTAAGCCCATAGTCTATCCGCGTTGGTAGCTTCAGAGTATTATTGGTACTTTTTATAGTCTGCTGCATCTCTTCCTCCGAGAAGCCCATGGAAACCAATTGAGCTATGAAGAACGCGCGGGCTTATCATAGTCTTGAGGTGCCGTTTTTAAAAACAGGGGTGGACTGTCTAGATCCGTTTCTAGAATAGGGTAGAATGTGGTGGGCAGTGTGTGAAAAGATGTTTTTCTTCTAACAGTTTTTCAGCCGTTTTTAACGTAATTTAAAGAATAGATTAGACAAGAGGCTGATTTTTTCCTGGTTTTAGGCGTGTTTTCTGCCTTTCTGTAAGGATGCAGAAAAGTTTATAAATTACGTTTACGTTAACGTAGTTGTAAACGTTGAAGGGGATTAGGGTGGTATATAGAAAGGGTTCAAGCGAGGTCGAGATATCTGGGGACAATGTTAACGATGTTAAGGAGATGATTAAGTATATTCCTGAAATATACCTTGAGCTTGAGAAGACTGAGAACAGGCTGGCTGAGTTAAAGTCGACGCTGAGCCTCATACCCGGCTTCGTCAAGTATGATGAGGACGGTAAGCCGATACTGTCCGTCAGAGAAGAGTTTCTAACCAGCAGGGAGGCAATAATTCTAATCCTGAAGTTTGCTGAGAACGGTCTTAAATCGAGCGAGATAGGGGAGCAGCTTAGTAAGAGTGGCATCGTCTCAGTAGGCTACCCGTCTAGGCTCTCAGAGATGCTTAGGGAGGGGATCGTGACTAGGAACGAGCTTGGCAACTATGTTCTCACTGAGAAGGGGAAGATAATTGCCGACGAGATAACAACTAGGCTTGAGGAGGTGTCTTTAAGATGAGTGGGCCGTTAACAATTAGGCTTGAAATATCTGACAAGAATATTAAGGTGGAGTTCACAGGCGACGAGAACACGGTAATGAGAGACCTTCTCAAGTTTCTTTCAAACGTTTATCCCCGTTTAACTATTGTCGACAAGATAGTTTACACACCTGACTTGGAGGCTCTTCTTTCAGCAATATCTCCTCACATCAGGATTAGCAGCGGCGACATAATTCTTCTGGGGGAGGAGTCGAAGACGACTGAGAGTAAAATCCTCTACCTGCTTGCAGGCTGCTATGCTGCTTCAAGATTCGGTTTACGTGAGAAAAGCAGTATGAGCGTTGAGGAGATGGTCAGAATGGTTACGAACATTTCCAAGAAGACTATTCAAAACACTTTGGTCGACCTTGTTAAGAAGGGGCTTGTGCTTAGGCAGGCCAGGGGGATGTTCGAAATATCTGTTAAGGGCATAATGCTTCTTTCAGGGGGTGTTGAAGGTGAAAAAGCAGTCGACAAGCCTAATCCCGCTGACTGATCTAAAGCAGCGTCGAGAAGCACATGTCTTAGAGGGGAGGGAAATAAGGATTAAAATAAGCCGGACTAATGAGTTTAAACTCGGCAGGACTATAAGCATTGATTTCGAGGAGGCTTCTTCTCTAGAAAGCATTGTCGCAGTGGATGTCTCAACCGTTAAGATAGGGGTAAGCAGGCTGGGTGAGGTTCATGCCATCAGGGGTTCAACCGTTTTGAAAGAGCGGGGAGCGGTGAAGATAAATAGAACTAGGCCGATGATAGTGCTAGGCGGCATTTCCGACAGCCAGGTTTCCTTTGAACTGGAGGAGCAGTTGAAGAGCATTAGTTCAATCAGGAACTCGTTAATGCTGCTCGACGGGGATTTGAATGGGATGATGAACGTTAGCGGGCCGCTCGGGCTCTCGCGTTTTCTCACATCCGCCTGCAACACTTTAATATCGGTTTCAAAAGGCTTCGTAGACCCGTTTATACGTCTACCAGAGGATTTCGACGTTTCTCCATTCATAGGCGAGATTCTTAACGGGAGAAGCCCGAGGGAGTATTTGGTTAGGCTTAAGCCTGGAAGCCCCCTGCTGAAGGTGGAAGCATACCCGGAGGTCGAGCTGGAGGCGATTAGTAGCCTACTGGCCTCCCTCATTCTCATTGATGGTGTTGACTACGGTTATCCTGAAGCGTTGAGGATCGCCCACATATATTCTAAGATACTTCCCGTAGAGGTTTTGACGCTGAAATGCGTCTTGCAGAAGAAGTTTGGAATAGAGGTTTTGAGGGAGATAGACAACAGGAAGATGCTTCTCGGAGGCTTCTGGAGTTGATAACGATACTGCGGAAGAGCAGGGTGACCTACGAGCTGCTGGAAACCCCCGGCAGGGACAGGATTGTCGGAAGCTACTTAATACTTCTCGACAGTATTACAAGGAGAAAGCTTCTTCTCCAAATAATAGACGTCAACTATCTTAGTATCCCTGGCGAGGTGGAGGAGATAATACGGATAAGCAAGAGGGAGGAATCCTACCAGGTTTTCGAGGAGGATGAAAACCTTAAGAAGATACTTGACGAGCTGATGGATTCTAGAATATTAATATGCAAGGTTCGGGCAGCCTTCTCGTTGGATGATGAGGCCATAGATTTTCAGTGGGCTCCCTCAAGATTGAAGTCGAGAATCTATGAGCCGAGCGCGGAGGAGTTGAACGAGCTGATTACAAGCAAGTACGCGATACCGGTTAAGATCAGCGACGACATAAAGATGGATCTGAATGCGCTAGACGGCGGTTTAACCCTGATAATCGGTAAGAAGGGTTCGGGCAAGTCGAACCTTTCTAAAACACTGATAGCAAGGATTTTGGAGCATAATGGGCGCTGCATAGTCTTCGACATAAACGGGGAGTACGAGCCTGTTGCAATGAGGGACAGGTTCCTAGTCTTGAAGCCTGGTGAAAACATGTTTCTCAGCATACCTGGACTCGGGAAAGAGCTTTTCATAAATCTCATGGAAACCATTATGGGGCTGCCTCCCTCGTCAGTCTGGGAGCTGAGACGAATACTTGACAGTCTTGAGAACAGGAATATGTTGAGCCTTAAGAATCTCTGGAATGAAATAGTCTGTGGAAGGATTAATGATCTCGTTAAGGAAGCGCTTATCAGGAGGATAACTGTTCTGAGGGAAAGCGGCTTATTCAGAGACTCTGACGCGACAGACTTAGACGGGGTTTTTAAAGAGGCATCGAGTAAGGCTCTTGTAGTAAACCTGAAGGGTTTACCAAAATCCTTTAGGCAGCTGATAGTTGAGACGGTTCTCAATAAGACTGTCAGGATGCTGGAGAACGGTGAGATAAAGCCACTCTTCCTTTTCGCGGAGGAGGCTCAATCATACTTGGATGAGAAAGCATGGGAGGACTATATAACGCGGATGAGGCACATAGGGTTGTCAGTTGTCTTTATAACTAACGAGCCGGATAGCCTCATGAGCTTCGTGTACAGGCAGGCTGACAACTGTTTCATATTCAACCTAGTGAACGAGAACGATTTAAACTATATTTCGAAGATGTCTAAAATAGATGCTGAATCACTTATTAGCCTTGTGCCCACTCTGCCCGTCGGCAAGTGTCTGGCGTTTGGAAACGTCACTGGAAACATTCCTGTTATTTTGAACATACGTAGGGAAAACGTGTTTGGAACAGGAGAGACTAGGAAAGTGCTTTTAGCAGTTCCTAGAAGCTGAAAACCCCTGCTCCCCCATACTTTGCCATAGAGCCCAGTTTTTCACATATTCTTAGAAGCCTATTGTACTTCGCGGTTCTCTCCCCCCTGCACGGGGCTCCTGTTTTTATCTGCCCGGCGTTGAAAGCGACGGCAACATCGGAAATATAGGTGTCCTCAGTTTCTCCAGACCTGTGGCTTACGATAACTCTGTAATTGTTTTCTACAGCAGTGTTGAAAGTCTCCAGGGACTCTGTTAAGGTTCCGCATTGATTAAGCTTGAAGAGGAGAGCGTTTGCAGCGCCTCTCCTTATACCTTGGAGAAGCCTCTCCCTGTTTGTAACGAAAACATCGTCTCCAACTATCTGTACTCGAGAGCCTATTCTCCTAGTGATCTCGGCGAAGGATTCGAAATCGTTTTCCTCAAACGGGTCCTCTATCGATTTCAGCCTGAAGGTTAAGGCAAGCTCAACGTAGTATTCTAGAAGCTCGCTGCTTGCAAGCTCCCTACCGTCTATCCTATACTTGCTTGAAGAAGGATCGTAGAACGAGGATGATGCTGCATCTATTCCGAGCAATACTTGTGAAGAAGTGTAGCCTGTTTCCTCGATCGCTGCAGATAGCAGTTCCAACGCTTGGTCGCTCCGGCTGAGAGGAGGCGCGAAGCCTCCTTCGTCGCCAACGTTTATCGAGGGTCTTCCGTATTTATTGACTATCACGCCTCTAAGCGTGTGGTAAACCTCAACACCGGCTCTTAAAGCGCTCGGGAAATCGTTGAACCCTGTAGGTATTATCATGAACTCCTGTATGGAGAGGTTGTTTCCCGCATGCTTGCCCCCGTTTATAACGTTCATAAGGGGGACGGGGAGCGTGACGCCTTTTCCTACCCCCAAGTACTCGTAGAGCTCCATCCCACTAGCGTTTGAAGCGGCTATAGCATTGCCCAGCGAGACGGCTAGGATCGCGTTCGCCCCAAGCCTAGACTTGTTTAAAGTACCGTCTAAATCAAGCATTATCCTGTCAACCTCGCTTTGACGCCTAGCGTCTAAACCGGTTAACGCCGGGCTGATCGCCTCATTAATGTTCCTGACCGCCTTTAAAACACCTAAACCGTGGAATCTTTTTCCATCCCTATCTCTCAGCTCAACCGCCTCATACTTTCCCGTGGAGGCACCTGAGGGGACGCCTGCTCGGCCTACGGCTCCCCCCTGCAGCTCGACAACTGCTTCAACCGTAGGATTTCCCCGAGAGTCCAGTATCTCCCTGCCTCGAACCCTTTTTATTTTAAACGCGTCTTCCATTTTTCCCTTGGGAATATTTGAAGCATGATTTAAGGTTTTGCTAAAGGAGCACTGGAAGTATGAATTCGCTGAAGAAGGCGAGTAGTAGTGCACCAAATATCAAGTCTCTTCCAAGATACTTGTTTACCTTGGTTACGTAGAGTATAACCCCGATTACAGCCATTGGAGCATAGATCATCGATAGGATGCGGAGGGATGCTTGCAGCACCATTTGCGAGAATGCTGAAACCATTTTCTCCACGGAGTCCACGATGCTTTCAAGCAGTTTTGTAAACCACTCTGAGCCTGCTGCCTGTTCTCCCCCCTCTCCTATAAGCGGGATTACCAGTCCCTCTGCAAGCCTTAATATTCTCATGCCCCGTCCCATTTATAGAGAGGCTGAAACCCTATTTAACTACCCCTGAGTAATGCGTGTTTTAAGACGCCTCCTCGTGTAGAACCTGATACTTGTCCATTTGGCTTAGAAGCGCCTTAACACTGGACTCCCTGACCTTCACTTTCCCACCTGCAGCCTCCTCCGCGAACCTGATTATCAGGGGCAAATACTTGCGATAAACGTCGAGCCTCCTCCTCTCCCTCTCCATGCTTTTCTTCCTCGAGAGGTAGAACGAGATTTCCCTGCTGACATTCCTAAGCCCGTTTAAAATCTCCCTCTCTATTTCAGGCCTATCGGCCACATATTCTTTTCCAACAGTTTTGTAAGGTATTTTCGTCGAACATATGTGCACGATGATTCTAACAGGGTCTGTCCTGGGGTCTATCCTATACCGTCTCCAGTTCATCAGCTTGTTCACAACCTTGTAGGAAACATCGTTAGCCTCATCGTATAGAAGAGGTATTCTGTTAGCATACCTGTATATTATTGCATTGCCGTCTTCAGGAGGAGTTATCTTCCCACCGTAAGCTATTCCAACTTCCACTATGAAGGGGTGTCCTGAATACGCTTGAGGCTTTCTGCTCTCGACTGCAAGCACCTCAGGTTCAAGCTCCTTCTTAATCCCCTCTTTCAAAAGCGCCTCGCCTATCGGAGATAGAATGCTTGCATCCGGCGGGAGGAAGCCATCATAATTCTTCAAAGTCTGAGTTAGCCTCACGATCTCATCCAAGCCGAGCTCTCCGACAAGCGTGTTCGGCGAAAGTTTCAGCTGCTCCAGTATCCTACTGGCCGTCTCCTTCCCAACCCTGTGGAAGCTTCGCGTGAGAAATGATACGAGTGTTCTCTTACGGTTCTCCTCCGCGAGCCTCTTAACCATTTCAACGTCAACGCCGTGAGGATGAGGTAGTGTTTCCTTAGGAGGATTAGGCATTTGTGCAGTACTCCTGGAAAACCTGATTAGTCTCCCGTAGGCATCTACCAGGGTAATGTTCGCATAGGGCGCGACAAGCGCGCTAAGCTTAATATACTCAAGTATCTTCGGGAAGGCTCTGAAGTAATCTCCCTCGAGGGTGAAGCTTACAATAGTGCCACTCCACTTTTTAGGGTTATTCTTCTCCTCCCTGCCTAAAACTATGGGCGCGTTCTTCTTAATGTCTATCATTATCTTGAAGAAGTATATTCTTTTACGGTAGCCGACAGTGATTTCAAGCGGGTTGTTGGTCGTTATCTGACCGTAGAGATACGCCATTTTTCCACCTAGCCCGAACGTGCCTCTGGATTGTATCAGGGTGTACTTTGAGCCGAAAAGTATCTTTCCAAAGGCGTTTGGAATGTGTTCAGGCGGGATCCCTCCACCGTTGTCAGCAATCCTTATCCTTACAATGTTTCTTTCGCTACTCGCCTGGCCTTCGATGGTTAGAAACAGAATTATGTCCGGCAGTATGCCTCTTGCTTCACAGGCGTCTAGAGAGTTTTCAACCAGTTCCCTGACCGCCGTGTACAGTGCCCTGACGGGGTTTGAAAACCCTGCGATGTCTCTGTTCCTATAGAAGAAGTCTGCGGGGCTGATCTCTTTGAATTTTTCCTCAGAACTCATCTTCCAGCTTCTCCTCTCTACTCACCCAAATCCCTTTCTCCAACGACTTTCTTTGACGTTCCAAATATTTAAACGCGGTGCTGAATTGAGCCCCCTTCAATATCTTTAGAATAGTCTTGAAAGCTATTTCACAGCTTTCATCCTCCCCCATTATTCCAAGAGTATACTTGTGGAGTGCAAGCTTAGCGCCAGAGAGCTTCTCAATCTTCTTCCAGACCTTCCCGTCCTTCCCTATTATTCTACCCTTTATTATTTTTATTCGAGAGGAGGACTCGCCGGCGAAATCCCTTAAGTCAATTATCTTGAGAACAAGATTATCGTCCAGAAGCCTTAAAGCATCCTCGCCCGAGAACCCGCATGATATTGCATCCGAAATCCTCCTCAGCTTGAAGTATGATTCAGGATCCTCAGCACTATACTCGACCTTAACCGTTCCATCCTGTTGAACTTGAATCTTAACCTTGGTTTCCTCCTCTATTTTCTTCTTTATTTCACCGTTTTTCCCGATTAAAACTCCTACTCTTTCCTGCGGAATGTTTAGGAATATTACGTTAACCAATTTTGCTAACAACCTCCTCCACAGCTATTGTTTCGTCAACCCATCTCCTCTTCATGAAGAACCTGTTTATGTTTTCAACATCCCTCCTTAAAAATTCGCCTGCCAAGGGGTGGGTAATTGGGACTGCTTGAGACAAATCTATGATGAAAGGCTTCTCATTCCAAATCATAACGTTATACTCGCTCAGGTCCGCATGGATCAAGCCGGCTTTATCGCGGCTCTTAACTACGAAGTCAATTATCTCCATGTAGGTTTCACTAGGCTTCTCAAGCTCGTGAACCTCCTTCAAAAGAGGAGCCCTCTGGCCATTCTCACCTATGAAACTCATCACTAAAATGTTTTTCTGGACGATTATGGGCTTCGGCACGGGAAGCCCAACCCCGTGCAGGGTGCTTAAATTAGCATACTCTTTTCTCGCCCAAGTGAACACTAGCGACCGGCTGTCGCTCTTAACTTTCTCAAAACGCTTGTCGCCAATAATATACTTCAACATCATGCGCCTTATCTCCGTGTTAACGGTCAAGTAGATTTTGACAGCGACCTCAACATTGCCTTTCGCAATAGCGTGATACACTTTCGACTCTTTACCTGAAGATATTTCACCGTTAAACTCTTTCAAAATTCCTTTCCTCAACAAATCGTAAAGCTGCATTAAAACCTCAACGTTGAAAACCTCGCTGAAAACCTCGAAATCCTCGCTTCTCTTAACCTTCATCCTCTGAAGCTTCTCTATAAGCCTCTCCCTGAGCTCCAAGCTGTCGAAGACTTTTTCACGCCTCATGTTGCTGCAACTACCTGAAGCACGTGGTGAGCCTGCATCGTTTTTAAGATTAACTACTGGCCCCGCCTGCCTGCCCCTGCGTTTCCTTCACAAGCTCCTTGCTTAAAAGCCCGTTTTTAACCAGGTAGTCTATCTGGCCAATAGTATACCTGTGTAAAATTTCCCCGTGATCAGGCTGAAAGGACCATGGCTCAACCAGAACAATATCGTTCAGCTTAATCCATATTTTTCTCCTAAGCTTCCCCCTAAGCCTGCACTGCCTGACCCTACCGTCAGAGCAGAGCACCAGAGCCCAGTTGGAACCTGAAAGCCCCTCTACCCTCCCGAATAGTTGCCCCTCTCCAGGCGTTACTAAGGTTTCGGAAATATCTCTCTCACTGTACACCTTTCTCTTTCCCAAGCTCTACTAAGCCCGGGTTCCCCCTCCCTAATAAACTATATGCTTAAAAAGACGCTCGGAAAAAGCTAGATGCGAATTATCATCATAAACAATACTCCGCCTATTTTCCTAGCATTATCCACCCTTCCTAAACCGCTTTCCAAAACGGTTTTCACAACCCTGTTCCCGATAAGGTTCACTGAGGAAGCGTCCCTGATGCTTCTTAAAAGCTCCTCCCCGTCTACAAGCCTGCCACCGTAAAACTTCTCAACTACGTTCACCTCTAAACCCGTCTCATCCTTAATGGTTTTTCCGAGAAGCTCCCTGTCGCATGCTCCTATTATCTTGGTAGGCCCAACCGAATGCTCCTTCATGTAGAAGTCTTTACTCATTTTTCAAAGGCTTTTAACGGGCGAAACAGCGCCGCAGCTTAAGCATACGAGTTGAACTATGCCCCGCTTCTCCCTGCTCAGTTTCGTATCCGGCCTTTTGCAAACAGGGCATTCTACATACGCTTTTATATAGTCCGCTACCACGGTATCCAGCTGCTTGGGGAGAATTCTACCCTTGAAAACGTAGCGTCCCTCACCGCTTTCCGAATATGGCGCGGCGAGTCTTAAAGTCATGTATTTCAGCAGGTGCTTAACATCCCTATTTAACAGGTCTGCTATCTGGTTAAGGTTTTGAACTATAGTCTTGTTCTTCTCACTTATGCATTCAACACTCGGAATGGTCAACCTGTCTCTGCTCTCCGTCTTAGGCACTTTGCTGAGCCCTCTGTCCAACCATTCGAAGTATTTTTCCCCACTACCTGTTTCCTTCACTTTTCTTTCCTAAGTAGGAGGGAATAGAAACTCTCTAATAATGCTTTCGTTTTCGAATGGAGAAGCCTCCCTCAGCAACCATCTTGTTTAAACTGGTGCTGGTTAGCGTGCAGACCATCCATCGTCGACGGATTCCGTCGTCACCTATGTGCTTCACAGTTTTCCTGCGCTCTACTAAAGGCTTCCGACTCTAAGCTTCAAGCCTTTCGACCAAGGTGACGAGGCTTACAGCTTTAGAAGCATCCGGCTTAAATCTTCAACAGGTTATAAGCCATTCTAAGGGAATACAGGATCGCCGCTTCAATCCACATGATGTCAAATGAAGTGATTATCAGGAAATCCAGCATGGATTTGAATTGGATTGAAGTCATAAACACCAATCCTAAAAGAAGGAATATGTTTGAAGAAAAAAGGAATAGGATAGCAAGAATCTTTAAACACATTCTATTGATGCTAAACCGGTGCATTACTGCCGATAGAATAAGCAGTTGCGAAAGATATAAAGGAAACGCAAAATATCCATTCTCGCAGGTCCATTACATTGTAATAGCTAATCAAGCCAAGCAAGGCTGTCGCGATGATCAATCAATATCATTGCTCCTGTCGGTTGAAATATAAATGGCCGTTGTATGAAACATTTTGTTCTTCGCTTTATTTCTTGCAACTCCACTTCCTTTTAACCCGACACATCGGACACTCTATTAAACTTTACCACAAAGCATTTCTTTGTCAATGGTTTCCCCATCCTCAGTATGTTGTAAGCCACTCTGAGAGAATACCCGATTGATAGAGCTATAGATGCGATTACAAACGGTAAGAATACCACGAACTCCACATACGATTTCGTTAGGAGGAGGAATGTCAATCCAAGCATGTAGAATATGTTTGAGACAAGTAAGAACAAGATGCAGAGAAGCGTTAGAATCCTGCTCCTGATGCTAAATCGCTCGATTAGAGCGCCGATGTAAATAGCTATTGAAAACGACAAGATGGACGCGCAGAACCTCCAGTCCCCGAGGCTTATCCCATAGAAATATCTGGACATTTCAACAAGGATAACCAGCATGATTGCAACAAGCGCCAAGGGCAAAAACGGCTGGAAAGAAAACGGTTTACGTATCCATTCTCTCACATCTTTTCTTAACATTCATGATTCACTCTAATAATTTCTTGCAAGAAATTTATCTCAGGGGTTGGGGATGATGCTTGCTGACCATTGTTGGCGTGTAAACTGCAGCTCCTACACCCGCATGCCGCCTTGCGATTCCCGTTCAAGGGGAAAGCGATGATCAGGGGGAGGATTAAGAGCAGGGAAACCATCATTACTCCGGCAATCTTGACAGAGCCACTATTATTCAACCTTCCCCCACCCCCTGAAGAAAAAAGGAGAGGAGGTATTTAATTTTTTTAATACATGTAAAACACTGAGGCGTTGGAGGATAACCATGGAGTACCATAAGCCCTCCGCATGTTAAAGAAATGCTTAATCATAAGAAACCGATGCTACGTTGCTCCCCATTAGATTTAGAAGGCTTGTTTTTGAGGGAGTGTCGGCGAGTTCACTGTTAAGGCATGGACTCTGATAAGGCTAGGGCTCTTCTCGAAACAGGCTTGAGTATTCTTTGAAATGGATGGCTTAAGATTCTTCAGCAACTCTTCACTGTGTCAGATTATCCTTAAATAATGCTTTCTATCGGGTTTATTCAACGATATGGGCAGTATACTCGTCGTAGGAAGCTCCGGTAAGGATGAGCACTTTAAAATAGGCTCTTTCTACAGGTTGCCCAGTGTTTTCCACCCTTTTCTGAAGAAGACTATCCCAGTCTCAAGGATGAGCGAACTCCTCGGCCCAGGGTGGGACAAGAGTAAGGTTTACGGTTTGCTGGAGTCAAACAGCCTGTCTCCAGTGAAATACAGCTACGGGGGCAGGGCTCCTCACGTGGCCTACGGTGTTGCACGATTAGGCGGCAGGGTGAGGCTAGTAACCACCTTCGGCAGAGACTATGACCATCCTTATCCGGGGTTTTTCGACGGAGGATATTACAGTCATTTGGCGAAGAGCAACGTCGGCATGAGGACGGCTATTGTTGAAGACAGCGGTAAAATTGGCTTTCTCGGTAGCGAGGCCCTGAACGCGGGCGTATGGATCGTTATGGATAAGACGACTTCAACAATCACCTGCGTGAAAGACGTTGAGAACAATGAGTTCTTCATAATAGATGATGTTGAGGGTGCGAGCGGTGTTGAAAAGCTTAGGCCGGTGCCTGAACCCGAGCTTGAATCAGCAAGCATCCTCTTTGTCACATCCTCCGAAACCCCTTTTATGAAGAGCTTCATCCTGGCGGCTAGGAAAAGAGGCGTAGACGTGATTGTGGATATCGCGTCCTACGGTGTTACTGAGGATTATGTTGAAACTATGGTTCCAAACTCAAAGATAATCCTTGGAAACTATAATGAGATTAAGCAGGCGACTGATCTTCTTGGGCTTAAGAACATAAGGGAGGTTTTTACACTCGGGTCCGAATACCCTGAGGCGATAGTCTTGGAGGATAAGATGACGGGACTAGTTGAGATCCACCATAGGGATGGCAGGTCTTCCAGAGTAGGTCCTATTCCGCCTGAGAAAACAGGCAGCTCTATTGGCTGTTGCGACGGTATTGCTGCAGGCATCTTGTTCGGTCTGCAAAAAGGATTGACTCTGGAAGAATCGTGCAGAATAGGTCTTTTAGAAGCATTCTCTATATGGGGGGTTGAAGGTGTGCAAGAGGGAATGTTAAGCATCAGTGAGCTTGCGGATCTTCACCGCAAGTTCTTCGGCAGAGAACCGTTCACTTAGGAAGCTTTTTAAAAGGCTCGTAAGTGGTTTAGAGAGATGACTGGAAACATTGAGCTCGGAATTAAGAAGATAGACTGGGCTAGAAGATTCATGCCGGTTCTGGACAAGGTTAGGGAAAGGTTCACTAGGGAAAGACCGTTTGAAGGCATTGTCTTCTCTGTAACGCTGCACGTCACTAAGGAGACGGCGAACCTGGTTGAGACTTTAATAGACGGTGGTGCGAAAGTCTACCTTACGCCTGCAAACCCTCTTTCAACAGACGATGATGTGGCTGAAGCCCTAAAGTCTAGGGGTGTTGAAGTCAAGGCCCGAAGGGGTATGAGCATGGATGAGTATTTCGGGGCGATAGACTGGGCGCACTCTCACTCTCCCTCGATACTCATAGACGACGGGGCCGACTCGATAATTAGAGCCCACGAGAAGAACATTATGTCTAAGAGTAGGGTTTACGGGGCTCTCGAGGAGACGACTACAGGAGTAATGAGGGTTAGAGCACTTGAGAAAGCCGGCAGGCTGATGATCCCCGTCTTCTTCATTAACGAGGCTCAGTCTAAGAAGCTCTTCGACAACCGTTATGGAACGGGACAGTCCAGTTTGGATGGAATTATAAGAGCAACATCCATACTTTTCGCAGGTAAAAGGGTCGTCGTATGCGGCTACGGGCTGGTTGGAAAAGGTGTGGCGAACAGGGCTAGGGGTTTAGGGGCCTCCGTGATAGTGACGGAAGTGTCTCCAGTCAGGGCTCTTGAGGCTGTTATGGACGGTTTTACCGTTATGCCCATCAGAGAGGCCGCTAGAGTCGGAGACGTTTTCATAACCACCACCGGCAATGTGAAAGCAATACCCTACGAGGCTATAACCATGATGAAGGATGGAGTAATACTCGCGAACGTTGGGCATTTCGATGTTGAAATAGATGTTGCAACCCTCTACAGGGAGGCGGGAAGCGTTAACGAGCTGAAGCCGTTTGTGGAGGAAATTATCCTAGCCAACGGTAAAAGGGTCTACCTACTGGCTAAGGGTAGGGTCGTCAACCTGGTTTTGGCTGAAGGTCATCCTCCCGACGTGATGGACATGAGCTTCTCAAACCAGGCGCTTGTCTCAGAATACTTGGTGAAGCACAGGGAGCTTCCCTCAGGCATCTACCCTGTTCCAGAAGAGATAGACATGCTTGTCGCCTCGATGAAGCTTAGAACAATGGGCGTTGAGATAGACGAGTTAACGGATGAGCAGAAGAAGTACTTATCGTCCTGGAAAACCTAGTTTAACCATGTTTTATCGAAGCCCGGTTCTCCTCTTCAAGAAGCCTAACGGCCTCCGCCTCATCCAGATCATTATCGACCACTTCCCCGATCAGGAAGTTCGGCTTACAGGAAGTCACGCGCACGCGTATGAAGCTCCCGAGTTCAACATTCTGTCTGAGGACAATCGGCTTGTAAAAAATGTTTCTAGCTATGAAGCTTCCCGGAACCATTCCCTTCTCGTCGACCAGAGCCAAGCCCTCCCAACCAGCCCAAGAGACGGAACGCTTCTCCTTAACCTCCAGCGCAAGCTTGGAGAGCAGCCTGCTCCTCTCGGCAACTATTCTTGTAGGCAGCTGCGGCAGCCTGGATGCTGGGGCCCCCGGCCTAACGTAAAACTTTGAAATATTGAGGAAATCGGGTTCTAATGTTCTCACGGCTTCAAGGGTCCTCTCAAAATCCTCCCGGCTTTCAGTCGGATACCCGACTATAACGTCTGTCTCAACAGATATCCTAGGTATTTCCTCCCTGAGCCTCAGGATAATCCTAGTAAAGTCTTCAACATAGTAGCCACGGTTCATGTCTTCAAGAACCCTGTTGCTACCGCTCTGCAAAGGTATGTGGATAAATTTGAAGAACCTCTTATTCCTAAGGGCTTCAACAATACCGTCAAGATGCTTCAAAACGCCTCTCGGATTCATCATCCCTACCCTGACAAGGAATAATCCCTCCGTTCTAGCTACTTTCTCAAGAAGCTCGACGATGCTGCTCCCATTATCAAGGCCGTAAACAGAATTATCCTGGGAAGAGAGCCATACCTCCCTAACCCCTTCTTCAACGCTTCTCCTGATTGCTGAAACAATTTCTTCAACACCGTAGCTGCGAAGCCTCCCCCTGGCAAACCTTGTTGCACAATAGCTGCAGGCCCCCGCGCACCCCTGCGCAACCACTATCTTTCTGACAACCGGGTTCTCCCTCCTACAAGGGAGGAGATTGTTGAAGCCTCCTCCTTCGAGCCTAATGTACCTGCCACCGTTTAAAACCGTTTCAACAGCCTTAACAACCTCCTCTCCCGCAGCCGGGCCCAAAACTCCTTTCACGTTTCCAGACTCAAGAATCCTGTCAACCCCAATAATCTTCGGCAAACACCCGGCAACCACGATCACCTTATCCGGGCCTATGGTTCTCAACCTGTGGAGAATCTTGTTCTCCGTAGGCGTCTTAACCCCGCACGTGTTGACTAAAACCAGGTCAGCCTCATCCTCGCTATCCACCAGGGTGAAGCCCCTGATGGCGAGTACTCCCGCCATAGCCTCGCCCTCCGCCCTGTTCACGGCGCAACCGTAGTTCAGCAAGAATATTCTACTGCCCATTCTCCGGATCCTTTCCCTTTATCCTAGCACTCGAAGAGGAAAACCGCTCTGATAAACGTTTTTTCAGAGCTTTAAAGGGCAGAGTGGAGCATTAAAGTATAAAAAGACGAGCCGCTTAAAATAGGTGGGGCCGGTAGTTCAGAGGTAGAACGCTCGCTTCGCGAGCGAGAGGGCGAGGGTTCGAGTCCCTCCCGGTCCATCTCTTCCCTTTTCTTTACCGGCTAGCCTAGCCGTAGGTAAACTTTCTACGAGTATTCGCTGGCAGAGCGAAAAACGCGCTGCCAAACTTTCTAGAAAATAGGCTGGGTTAAGCTCTATAGGACCGGCCTGGAGGACCCCCATGGTCAGAAATGCTAGCAAGCGCTAAAGTGAAACGCGACTTATTGCAGAGCGGTAAGCTTAAAGAAATGTAGAAACAAGAATATTCTTTCACAAGGCGCCACCCTCTCCATTTATTAGGCTCCTTCGCCAATGGTAATCAGGTGGAACGTGGAGGAGTATCAAAGGTTTCTGGCTCCAGGCTTCAAGCCCTTCGACCCTATTAGGCTTGCTGAATACACTGAACGCATCGCGACGAGGCCTGGGCCAGAGGGCTTGGAGAGAAAGTACACGGGCTTCTACTCCGTACCCGTCTACGGGGGGATCGCCACTGGCTACGCTGTCGGCTGCTGTCTCAGATGCATCTACTGCTGGTCAAACTGGTCGAGAGATTTTCCAGAGGAGTTCGGCGAATACTATCCTCCCAAGGAAGCTGCTAGAAGGCTCTTCAAGGCTGCTGAAGAAGGAGTATCCTACTCTGAGTACTGGAAGAGGGTGTTGCCCAAGGTTAGCAAGCTCCGCATCTCCGGGTGCGAGCCGACAATAGGAATGGAGCACCTGCTTAAGGTCTTGGAGCATGTTAAGGCTTCAAAACATCCTGTCTTCATCCTGGAGACCAACGGTGTAATCTTGGGATCGAATGTTAAACATGTTAAGAGGCTGGCGGAGTTTAGGAGTAGGCTATACGTCAGGGTCTCGTTCAAAGCCGCTACGCAGGAGGGTTTCACAATGAGGACGGGCGCCCAAGGAGGGTTCTACGAGCTTCCCTTCAAAGCCCTGAAACACCTCTTAGACGAGGGGGTTCACGCTAGAGCTGCCGCCATGACGGATAAGAGAATAATGCCGGGGGAAGAGAGGAAGCTTCTTATCCAGATGCTTGATGAGATAGATCCTGAGGCGAGATACTCTGAAACATTAGAGGAAGAGGTTATCGACGCCTACGACACCAGTGTAAAGCGTCTCAAAGCCTTCTTAGACAAGAGTTACGCGGAGAGTCTTGAAAACGAAATACTGAGGCTTAAAGGAGGTATTTATAGAAAAACAGATTCGGGCTAGTCCAGCTCGACTTCGGATATTTCTGAGAGATCGGCTAGGCTGTTTGCCTTTATCTTTCCACCGGACACTGTAAAAATAACATCACCTATGTATAGGCTTCTCGCCACTGTATACCTTGAGCTGAAGTAGTACCCGCTTTTATCAAGCGCATCTTGGTCTTCTAAATGCGTTATTCTGCCTCTAAGCGTAATCCCTTCCTCCGGCGAAACTCTGAAGACGTATGCTCCTTGAAAGACGTATTCACCGTAGGCATTTGGCGGTATGCCGCCAGAATATTTTTCGCGGAAAATCTTAGCCTCCAGAACCGGTATTACGAGTAGACCCCTCCCTCCGTCGAAGAGAAACGCATGATGATCCCACAGGGCAGGCGAATCCGTTCCCCTATCGCCCACGATGATTTTCCCAACCTCCCGGGGGCTAGTGACGTTTGAAACGTCGAACAAAGAGATTTTTAAGCCTTGATACCAGGCGAAGTCTCCCTCCTCAGCCTCAACCGTCTCCTTGCCTACGCCTATCAGATAGTTCTCGTCATAAGGGTGAAGATAGTCTGAGTAGCCAGGTATCTTAAGCTTGCCAAGTACCCTTGGCTCAGCAGGGTTGCTGAGGTCTATAGTGAAAAACGGGTCGACCTTTTTGAACGTTACGAGGTAGCATCTTGAGCCGATGAACCTCGCTGAGTATATTTCCTCGCCGGGAGCAAGATTTTCAAGCCTGCCCCTGACCTCCAGGGTCTTGGTGTCTAACACGTAAACATGGTTGGCACTAGTAGCCTCGCTGAAAAACCTTGCCACATAGCCAGTGGTCGTGGCTATTCTGAAATAGCCTTGATACTCGTCCATCGAAAACTGGTTTAGAACCCTACCCGGAACCTCGCCGCTCGCCTCACACTCTATCTCGAGGCCGTTAATCCTAATCCTATGTATCTCCGTTGATTCTCCTCCGCCGTAAATCCCCCTGGGCATCGCAACGTACATGTTGCCCGGGGAAACATACATGCAGGCAGCGTAACCCGTTAAAACAGCCTTAGACTCCACCCCGCCCTCTTCAGCAGAAATGTCTGCCGCGATTATGATCGTATAGCTCTCCGGAGCCTCAGTCCCGTTCGAGTAAAATATTTTGTCAGCCGGGATGTTGACGATGATGCTGTTTACAATAATCCTGGGGAATAATACGTCAACGTCTTTCTCAAGAGGCTTGACTGCCGGCTTAGTCGTAACCATGTAGACATGCTTCCCAACCATCCTTGAGCTAACGTATCCACCCTCGGCAGAGACTTTCCTAATGAGCCTAGGGTTCTGAACATCAGAGACATCGTAGATGGCTAAGGAGACTCCCCATGACCCGTAGTAGTCATCCTCCAGCGGAAGGTCTTCACACATTATTACTGCAAGCCTATCGTTGTTTGCAAACAATCCCACGGGATACCCTTCGACACTAATCCTAGAGGCCTTCCGCATATTCTCAGGAGGATATGCTTCAACTATGAAAACACTGTTTTCAGAAACCGTGTAGATGAATCGGCCGTCCGTCTTAACCGTATCCGCCTCATCCACGCCGGAAACCTGAATGTTAGTAGTGGAGTATTCAAGAGTATCCTTGGGGGCTCCGAATGCGCTATCCGCCAGAAGGGGGATGGAGAAACGGTAGAATAAGCGGTTAGCGTAAAGAATCTCGCCAGCCCTAGCCTTAACGAAGCTCCTGATCTCCTCGTATGAAGTGAAGCTCTTCAAACCCACAACGCTACTCTCCTCGTTTATCTGGACAATGAAAGCCGTTAAGAAGGTTGAAACAATCAGAACCAATGAAAGGGCTGTAACCAATCCTCTTATTAAGCTGCTTCTCACCATATGGGTTTACACCATCTATAGACAGTCCTACAGCCTAATTATCCTAGGTTTTAGAACATGCTGTCCACATATTGGGACAGAGGCGTCTGATAAACAAGCGGCTCCGCAATACCGCAGGCGTTAAAGTCGTTTAAAGAACGTGTTTTAAAATGGTAATGATGGGATTCCGCGGTGTAAATTCTCGATACAGAAACTGGCGAAACCTGAAGGGCTTACCGCTATACGGTATGGAGGGGCGATTAAACCGTTGCTATAGCAGTCTTAGCGCGCGCTTCTTCAAAAGAGTTTGCTGAAGACGTAATGAGTATAGCTTTTGAGCAAGGGGCTACTTTCTATGATTCCTCCTACTTGAGCATGGCTAGGGCTAGGAATGCTGTGCTCGTAACAGAGGACGCTGAGCTTCTCGAGAAGGCACGACGGGTTAGCGTCAAGGCGGAGAGGGTGAGCGAGTACTTGGAGTCTTATCCTGTTTACGCCTAAGGGGGCAATTGAGGAGATTAGAATACACTTGCTTTCGAAGAATATTAAAGGTCCATCCTAAAGAAGATGCTCTTCAGAGAGCAATCGGCCTTCTGAAAATATATAATCTCGAGAGGCAGGGGGTATTCGATGCCCAATTCACCCGTTTTTAATGGATCGATAGATTCTAAAGTCTGATTTACCCCTGCATTCTTCGCGCGCTAGTCCGCTATCGCTTAATCGCGTTAAAATCAGTCTCTCAAGTTTCTTGAAATCTTCTTCCATCTTCCTCCTGACGCTTGGAAACCTCATTCCCGCAGCGGGGTGGAAAGTTGGAAAATAGGCTATTCCCCTTTTCCTCATAAGCTTCCCGTGGCTTTTCGATAGGGAGACTTTTTCGGTGAGAAACAATGCTTTAAAGGCAACATTTCCCAGAACCACGATTAACCTTGGTTTGATGATTCTGATTTGTTCAAGGAAAAAACGGTTTGCAGGCTTCGATCTCGTCTTTTACGGGTTGCCTGTTTTTCGGCGTGTGACACTTAACCACTCCAGTTATAAAGACTTCACTCCTTTCTGGGCCTATTTGGCTCAGAAGCTTTTCAAAAAATTTCCCAGACATTCCTACGAATGGTTTTCCTTGAGCATCCTCGTTTCTCCCGGGGTTCTGCCCCAGGAACATTATCTCAGCGTTTGCAGGGCCTTCTCCAGGAACAGCGTTAACCCTTATACTCCAAAGCCTGCATCTTCTACACTCCTTTATTCTTTTTTCTAGCTTAAGCAGCCTTCTGTGCTTCTCCACTCTTTATCTTCCTAATGCTTTTCAAGTTTTCTCCGCCTCTTATTACTTTCGCATTTTTCTAACTGAGGAGGGCTTTCACTAGCATTGTTTCATATAAATCCTTTTTAAATCGAAAGCGATTCATCCTCGGTGAAAAAAGAGGGACAGGAAGAAATCATCATTTAAAGAGGTTTCAGAGCCAGAGTTCTCTTACTAGGCTCTATGTTGGTTAGCTTTCCAGGTTAAGCTTCTTCCCTAATCTTTTTAGCTAGGGCTTTACCCAGCTCAACTATCTGAATCATATCTTTATCCGTGGGCGGCCCGTTTATTTCTAATGCTCCGACGACCTCGATTTTCGTCTGACCAAGGATTTCCTGAATGTGTTTCACAGCCCCTCCGCCCCAGCCGTAAGGGCTTAGGATAACCCCGAATCCTGCCGGCGGCTTTAATGCTTTAACCAGGTAGGCTGCGTACACGGCTAACGGGTGCGCACCGCCTAGCACTGTTGGTGCTCCTAAAACGATGGCTTTGGAGTCAACAAGATCCTTCGCTACGTCGCCGACGTCGCTTGAAACAAGGTTGTGAAGAGCAACTTCAACGTCTTCCGAGGCGAGAGTTTCCACCATTGGCCATATCATCTTCTCCGTGCTGTTCCACATAGATACGTAAACAACAGTCGCTTTCCGCCTTGTCTCTCCCTTCGCCCATCCAGCGTAGTTTTCTAGGATTAGTTCAGGGTTCCTGTGAACGGGACCATGGCTTGGCGCTATCATTTTAACCTCTAAATCCTTTATCTTTCCCAACGCTTTTTCAGCCATAGCTCTGAAAGGCATCATTATCTCGCCCCAATACCTTTTAGCGTGGACAACCAGGTCCTCCACCTCATCGTCGTAAAGCCCCTTTGCCACGTGCGAGCCGAAGAAGTCGCATGGGAAGAGAATTTTATCCTCCTGAAGATACGTGAACATTGTTTCAGGCCAGTGTAGCATCGGTGCTTCGATGAAGCGAAGCGTTTTCCCGCCGAGGCTAATGGTCTCCTGGTCGTGAACCATTTTTATCCTGTCTCCAGGCACCTTGTAATACGTCTGGGCCATCCTAGCCCCTTTGCTTGTTGCTACGAGTTTGGCTTTAGTGTTTATCGCCATGACATGTGGGATGGCGCCAGCATGGTCTGGCTCAGCATGGTTCATCACCACGTAGTCGATTTCACGGGGATCTGTAATGCTACTGATCTTCTCTTCAAGCTCTTTTTCAAAACCGGGATTCACAGTATCGATCAACGCCGTTTTACCTTCACCAGTTACTAAATACGCGTTATAAGTCGTTCCTTGCGGAAGCGTGATTAAAGCGTCAAACAGTCTGCGGTTCCAGTCTCTAACACCGACCCAGTAGACGCCTTCAAATATCTTAGCTACGTTACGCCAATTCATCTTTTTCCCCTCGATTCTTATTCCGGCTGCACACCCTTATAAGGCTAAGATACCCTTCCTTTGGCTTAAAGATGATGCGCATCATCAGGATCCCTTGAGCCCGCTGTGTAGGTAACCTTTTTAAATCATGCGCGTAACCAACGGGTTTCAGCCTGATGAATAAGCATGGATGCAAGCAGCGTGCAGCAGACCAAGCTTAAGCCTTCCCTGGGTCTGTTTGACGCCACTGCCATCAGCATTGGCGCGATTATTGGAGCAGGCATTTTCATCGTTACAGGTATTGCTGCGGGTTTAGCCGGTTCAGCCCTAGTGGTTTCAATGCTTATAGCCGCGGTAATCGCGTTGTTAACTGCTTTAAGCCTAGCGGAGCTGACGGCCTGGCAACCCTTAGAGGGAAGCATCTACGAATATGCTTATCGGTTAATCTCGCCGTTCGCGGGTTTTCTAGCAGGATGGATATGGGTTTTGTCAAACACTTTTGCGGGAGCAGCTGTCTCGCTGGGCTTCGCGTATTACCTTGCGACACTGGCTCCAGTTCTATCTGTTAATCTTATTGCAGCAATAGTCTGCATGGGTTTCACGACGCTGAACTTCATCGGGATCCGTCAGTCAGCTTTCGCCAACAATATTCTCGTCACCGCAAAACTACTCATACTGGTATTCTTCATCGTAACCGGTTTCTGCTTCATAAGGGTGGAGAACTTCTCACGGTTTGAGCCTTTTAAAGCCGGGGTATTCTATGGAGCATTCTACATTTTCTTCGCCTACGGTGGCTTCGCTAGAGTAGCCGTGGTAGCGGAGGAGGTCAGAAACGCGAGGAAAAATGTTCCAAGAGCGATACTTCTATCCCTAGTAATATCCACGCTAGTTTATATTCTCGTCGGAACCATAGCCGTCGGGCTTGCAGGAGCCTCAGATCTTTCAAGCTCGAAATCGCCGCTGACGGATGCAATAAGCGTGACTGGCAGCACGGCCGCGGTCTACATAGTCTCCGCCGGAGGGCTTCTTGCAACTGCGAGTGTTCTGCTCACATCAATCCTAGGCGTGTCTCGCATGGTTTATGCGATGGCGAGGAGAAGAGACCTGCCTCAAGCCATGAGCAAGCTGCATGCGAGATTCGGCACACCATATTACTCCATCTGGATAATTGGTGTTTTAATGACGGTTCTCGCTTTATTCGTAGACCTCAGCAGGATTATTGCCATAAGCACTTTCGCGCTGCTTTTCTACTATGCTCTAGCAAATGCGTCTGCGTTAAGATTGAGAATTGAGAAACGGCTTTACCCCCGTGTTATCCCGGTTCTAGGCTTAGTCACCTGCCTGATCCTAATGGCTTGTATCCCGCTTGAAGCATGGATGATGGGCTCTGCAGGGTTAGCAGCAGGCGTAGCCTTCTACTGGATGAAAAGACGCTTCTTAGCGTGCGGTAAAAACGCAACGAGCAGTGTCTTTAAAAGCGCGTCAGATTTGGAGAGCAGTATCATATTTTAGGAAGCGAGGCGTTTCATAGTTATTCTCTCCACCACCGCTGTCAACAGTCTCTTCTTCCGGAAAGCTTTGAGAACATCCTGACTGGGTTTCACCTTTCTCATTTGAGGCTGCCGGCTTGGGCTTGCAGCCAGAGCCTCGGTTGAAAGCTTTCTAGCCGACTCCGTTTCAAGATACAGCTGGAAGAGAAGCGGAACCCTATGGTTAATGTAGCGTCCGCCGCAGAAAAACACGCCTCTAGATTTTCAAAGCCTACACAGTGCAAGGTTTCCGCCTTGTGCTCCGGACAACCCTCCGGTTTTTCTCCGCAGCCTTTTCCGGTTAAAAGTTTTCCCCTGGCGAATAGCTTCGAATAATGGGAACCGGCTCCGTGGCTTCGGGCAGTAAGCCTTTAAAGCCTTCTAGGCGAACCCTAGATTATGCCGGTTGTACATGTTTACGTCTGGACGGGTTTCTCAGACGAGGCTAAGAGGAGAGTGATATCTGGGATAACAAGGGTTTTCGTCGAGACCGGTATCCATCCGGAGGCTGTTGAAGTGATCATTCACGAGGTTCCTAAGGAAAACTGGGGAGTGGGCGGAGAGCAGGCGAGCGAGAAGCTCAGGCACGTAAAGCCACCTTGAACTTCCTAATAGGAATCTCGTGCTAGGAGTAAATCTTAACGTGCTCAATGATCTTCTGCTCGTTGTTGGGTGTTTTTACGAATACTGGGACGTTTCTTCTCTTCGTAGCCTTGTATGAGACGAACATCCATTCCCCAGTGTCCAGCTCAGCAACCCTGTTGAGAACCTCGTAGTCAAGCGAGTAGGCGTCCGCAATCACCATTCTGTCGTAGAACCTGGGTAGCGTGCTCGTGAAGTAAGTGTGGAGCTGTTGAAGAGCGTTAACGTTCAGGTGTGCAACCCTCTGCGTGCTCAGCCAGCATCCCGCCCTATACTTCCTGCCCTGCCTGAGAAGCGTCTCAACCGCCGTGTTAGACTGCTCCGTGGCATCCTCCCTCCTCGCCCGGTCTGGGACAAACTCCTGAGCCTCGTCAAGCACCGTTAAAACGTTGACGCGAGAGAAACCCCTCTTCTTCAACTCCAGCAAGCGGTCCACGTATCTTGAAACCGCCAGCCGGGCCTCAACCAGGTTAGGAGCGTAGACGACAGTTAGACCCGGAGCCCCCTCGCTAATGATTAGTTCAGCCAGCTGCTTAGGGTTCACCGCTGCCTCCCTCTTCACCACTGTTCTCCCCGGAGTACTCTCCAAAGCCCTTAGGATCGTGTTCACTGCTTTCACCTCAGATGACATTCCGTGAAGCTCTCCTGCGAAATCCTCAAGAATGCTTCTAAAGCCCTCGGCCTTCTTCGGGTCAGCAGCCAGGTTGAGCAGCGAATCCGTCTCCTTAACACTGTTCTCCTCCATAAAGCTGATCAGCCTCCCCAGAGCCATTTTCGCCGCGATCGCGCCCGGCTTTCCTGAACTGATAATCGAGTAGAGAAGATTCAAAACATCCTCCACCCCCACTTCCACTTGGCCTGGCTCCGTTAAAACCAGCCGGCGAACCCTCCCTTTTCCATGAAGCATGCTCAAGGCCTTCTCAATCTTCTCTGCTCCAACCGCCTCCTCGAGAGACTCAGGGATTGTTTGAGACTTCACAAACTCCTCCTCGTTTTCAACAGCAGTCCTCTCCGTGGTGAAGACAACACCATTCTCAAGAAGGTCCAGCAGGTTTACAACATACTCTCCCGCGACGTCGAAAACCACTACCCTCAGGCCCTCAACCGTTTCAAAAGCCTTCCTAATCAGGACTGAGGTCAGGTTCGACTTACCCGTGCCGGTGAACCCGAATACCCCCGTGTGGTATCTTATCATAGAGTCTATTTTAGCTGTCACAGGCACGTCCAGCCCCATGAGCCTTCCGACCTCCGCCCCGTCCTCTACGCATACGAATGCGTTCACAGCATCTCTGGAGAGGAGGTGTGCCTGCTTGCCTGTAAGCGGGGAGATCGTCGTCTTCTCAAACTCCACATTCCCGTTGACGACCCTGGCCAAGTAGCCCGTTGGCGCGGCGACAACGTCTATCCAGTTCTCCCTAGCTGTTTCCCAGTCTTTCTCAATGGTCTGCAGAAACTCCTCCCTGAGAACCCCGGGCATGGATACTCTCACGCCAAGCTCCTGCAGGTGTGTAGCCCTAACCCCGACAACCTCGTACACCAAGTATGTCTTGGGGTTTGATGCGGTAGGCCTCTCGATCCCTATGAAGGATGGTGAGTGAAGCCTGTCTAGAACCTGCATGTTGAACCTTGTTTCAAGCGTCGCCGTCGAGCTTCTAAGCGTGACCTCAGAGCCCCTTACGGATGTCTTTAAATATGATGTTCCATGCGTCCTAACCCTCGCCTGAAACCTTCCGTCAAGATCGTCGAAAAGCTGGTCCTCCCTAAGGCTCAAGCCTCTCCTCCCCCAGCCTCCCTCATAACCTCGTACTCCGCCCTTATATCTCTAAATCTTCTCGCTATGTTGAACATCCTGTCTGTCCTCGCCAACGGGCCTATTTCAAGCTCTACGATTCCCCTCAGCATCGGCCTAGCCTGCTTAGCCTCAGCCTTAACCGCCTTGTCAGCCAGGAAAAGAAGCTGGTTGTGGCCGAAGGCTTCAGCGACATGCGGGTTGTCCGAGAGGCTTAGGACTAGGAGTATAAGATCATCCAGCCTGTTTCGACCCTGCTCGAAGTAGACTTCAGCTTCGCAAGCCCTGTTCATCTCGCTTATCTCAACTGTTTCCCTATGCTCGCTGTCGGAAGCATCGTTCTGAAACCTGTCGTATAGGAATACTGAGGACTTGCTTCTCGCGTCTGAAGACAGGCTTCTGAGCTGGAAGTAGTTTCTAACGATAAAACCCTCGTGGCCCGCTCTCTTCCTGGCTGCTGCAAGACTCGGAGTCTCGTTTCTCCTGAAGACCAGCGTGGTGAAGACAGCGTCGTAGCCAAGCGTCCTCCATGGTGTTGGAAAATCTATCTCCTCAGAGGTGCTCAGCAGCCCGAGGAGAGCCCTGTCGCTTCTAACCATGAGCGGGACCCTGCTTGCCTCAAGAACTCCTCTCGAGCCTGCGAACGGTATCACTACCCTGCTTAAGTCGGTGGAGCCAACGTCCTTAGCCACTCCGATGACCAGCACCCTGTTTTCGAAAGCCAGGCTCCTCAGCCTGTAGATGAGGAGAGTGTTGAAAGCGTTAAGATCCCTAGCGGTCAGCCATTTCTCCTCACCCAGGGACAACGGGTGGTCCTCGCCCGTGAACACTTTTTCAAGAACCCAGTTTAAAGCGTGCTCAACCCTTCTCCAGTAGTTCCTAGCGTAGCCGGTGATTTTGAAAGCGTTCTCGCCCCTCCCACCGCCTTTTTCAAGCAGCCTTCCCCCGGATTCCGCGTTAATCCTTCTCAGCCTTTTCACAGTCTTCTCGAAACCGCTGGTGCCTAGGCGGAGCCTGCTCCCTATTTCAGAAGCCGTGTGCGCCTCGCCGTCGAGAAGCATTCTTACAACAGCATACGGAAGGTATCTCTCCCTCGGTGGCAGAGGGTTCCCACCGGGGCCAAGGTAGTATGCTAGAGTCATGTCGAGAAGGGAAAGCTGGCCAGCAGGGGTCTCCATTCCAGCCAGGGAGAAATGCTTCATCCTAAGCAGGTCCCTGTAGTCCCTCGCTAGAGGCGGGAGGGAGCCTGACAGAGGCCTGTCTAGAAACAGGATTCTAACCCTTCTCGAGCCGGCTGCCTCGCAAGCCATCTTCAGCTCAGCCATCGTCATGAGCGCGAACGCTATCCTGCTGGAGGCTGCGTCAAGCTGGTAGTCAGTATCTATGCTTGAAGAGTCAGAAGCCTCCGGGAGGTCCTCCATCCAAAGCGGGACGGTGGCTGAGGCTGAGAGCCTTTCGTCCCTCCTAGCCTGGTCGAGCTTAAACTCAACGCGTTCACTGGAGACTGTGAAGGGACAAGTGTAGGCTGCAGCGTTAACGTAGAATATGAACATTTCAAGCAGCTCATCCGTCTGCATCGAGCCGTCGATACCGGTGGCAAAGTGCTCCCCGACGTCGAAGTATTCGCGGGCAGCCTCGGTGGCCGTTTTAAAATCCAGGGTCTTAACAAGGGCTGCGAGTTCTCTGGCGCCGCGGATCTGCCTAGCCCTCCTCCTGAAAGCATCTACGAGAATAGATGTCTCAGCCTTAAGCTTCCTCGCTGTCTCGCTGAACCCGAGCATCTGAATGTCTCAGCCCGTTTCAGGTTAAAAAGTTTAGAGAGGCGCCTGAGGCGGGGAGAGAGGCCGGTGTTTCTCGTCTGCCAACTGGTTTAAACGGTTTTCAACACTTGGAAACCGGGACCCGCATACTTGACGAGGCCAACCCGGAGTTGACGATATGGCCTGTTACAATTCTTCTGGAGCATCACACTAGCTGCAGTAACCATGGAATCGCAGGCGAACTGTAAACAGGTGAACGGGGGATTAAACATTAAGACGGGTTTAGAGGACGCTGGCAGTAATGTATGGCAATATAACCAAGGTTTATAAAAGTCCTAGGGAAACCCTAGATTGAAAAAAATGGCTGAAAAAATGCCGGCTCCTTCGCACTATCAGTAACCGGGGCAGCACTCATGCTTACTGGTGTTCTTATCCTCGCGTTCAGCAGCCACTACCTGCTTCTTCTAACGGTCCTCCACCTAGCCGCCCTGTTTCTCGCGGTAGTCATCCTGCTGGGAGCATTGTTAACCGCCTCGGGGAATAGTAAGAGGGCGTTAGCCGGCTCAGCGATCGTACTGGCCTTCTCGACGGTTGTTCTCTGCTTCTCCCTGCTGCCCGTCTTCCTAAAGTATGCTGGAAGATACATGCCGTATGTTTTTACGCCGGGCAACCTGGGGGCGTCAGGCCTCGTGGATTTCCTAGGAGGCTTCGTGCCCTCCACGATAGGTATAGTGGGTGCTGTACTCTGCGTTTCCGGAGGCGTTCTCGGATTAAGAAGGAGGCCCCTGCTCACGCCACCCTTATTGCCGAAGAAGCAGATGGTTGAAACAGAAGAGTCGATGATCTGCCCTGAGTGCGGTGCAGTTAACAGTGCAAGCTACAAGTTCTGCTTTAAATGCGGTGCCAGGTTAACACCCTTGAAGCCGAAGAGGGTTGAGGAACCCGTGACGGTGAAGCAGGAAGCATGCCCAGTCTGCGGTAAACCGTTGACTGGAGAATCCGGGTTCTGCAGCCACTGCGGCACACCACTATCCGGCGAGCAGCTTCCCCCGCCGCCTCCAGACATAGTGAGCAGGATTGAAAGGCTGGAGGAAAGGATCACGCGGCTGGAGAAAACCATGGGGAAGCCTGAGCAGCCAGAGCGCGTGGAGGAAACCCGGGAGGAGGGCGAGGCGGGGGAAAGCATATTCGAAGACTATACTCCTGACTAACATTAAGGCTTAGCACTCCTAGTTCCCCTGCAGGGGATGGGCTAGGAAAACCCTTTCTGCACGCCTGGTTTTAGGCTTTAAGCCTCTCCGAGACCACGTGGCCCACGTAGAGGCCTGAGGCTGCTGCTTGAGACAGGCCTCTCGTTATTCCCGCACCGTCTCCGACTGCAAACAGGTTTTTAACAGGAGTCTCGCCATGCTCATTAACCTCAACCCTTGAGGAGTAGAACTTGGCTTCAACACCATAGAGAAGCGTATCGTGCTTCGAGAAGATCCCGGGGATTAGACGGTCCATAGCCCTGAGCATTTCAACAATGTTAGAGAGAATCCTGTAGGGCAGGATGAAGCTCAGGTCTCCCGGTGTCGCGTCGGGCAGCGTCGGGGTTATCAGGCTCCTGCTGAGACGCTCGTGCGTAGACCTTCTCCCCTGAAGGAGGTCGCCTAGTCTTTGAACAACAACGCCGTTTGAAATAAGGTTTGCAAGCTTAGCTATCGACATCCCGTATTCGATGGGCTCTTTAAAGGGCTCTGTGAAATCCGTTGAAACAAGCACTGCGAAATTAGTGTTGTCAGTCCTGTAACTGTTGTAGCTGTGGCCGTTCACGGTGACAATTCCCTCGTAGAACTCTGTTAAAACTTCCCCATGCGGGTTGACGCAGAACGTCCTAACGTTGTCGTCAAACCTTTTCGAAACGTACTTCAGCTTAGGCTCGTAGAGGTCTCGAGTAATGCTGTCCATTATCTCTGCCGGAACCTCTACTCTCACACCTAGGTCAACCGGGTTGCGCCTCATAGGGATATTGAGCCTGGTGAACTCTTTCCTCAACCATCCTGCTCCAGACCTGCCTGGGGCGACTACGATGAACCGTCCGAAAACGTTTTCACCATTCTTCGTCTTAACACCCTTGGCGGAACCGTTTTCAACGATGAAGCTTTCAACCTCAGTCATAACCTTTACTTCAACACTCTTCTCAAGATCCTCCTTCATCCGGCTCAGTATTTTGAACGCGAGGTCTGACCCCATGTGTCTAACAGGATTCCTCTGAAGCTTCAGGCCCACTAGGCTAGCCTTCCTCCTCCACTCCTCGAAGGAATCCTCATCCTCCCCGTAAACCTTCTCAGGCGCCCCGTAGCTCAGGAAAACATTGTCAACCTTCTTTATGTATTGACGCGTCTTCTCGGATGATAAGACCTCTGGAAGCCAGCCTCCAACCTCCGGGTCGAGCGTTATCTTCCCGTCGGAGAAGGCTCCTGCACCTCCCCAGCCGCTGTAAATATTGCATACGCCGCACCTGACGCAGAGCTTGTTAACTCTCCTCGCGGGGCATGTTCTATCACGAATGTCGCGCCCTTTTTCAAGAATCAGGATGGACGCGTTGGGAAGGGTTTCAAGCACACTTAACGTGCAGAATATTCCCGCCGGGCCTCCTCCCACTATTATCACGTCATGCAATACTGCTTCCTTTTCCAAACCCTCTTAAACTGATACTTTTAAGTTTACCGTTTACAGGTGGACATCGGCTTTGAGGAGAATCGGGATAATAGGCTCCGGGAAAGTCGGGTGCTCAGCAGCCTCATTCCTCCTCGCGGAGGCTGATGAAATATTGCTTTACGACATAGTGCCTAGGCTTCCAGCCGGAGAAGCCTTGGACCTGCAGAACGCGGCTGAAGCCCTTGGTTTAAACGTTCAGGTCAAGGGGACTAGCGACCTCTCGCTGCTTCACGGCCTTGACGTCGTTATCGTGACGGCGGGTTTTGGAAGAACCCCGGGGATGAGCAGGATGGACCTTTTGAACAAGAACCTGCCGATAATCGAGGGCATAGCCAAGGAATACGCTGGTGGAGACGGTGGAACAGTCTTCATAATCGTTACGAACCCTGTCGACGTTTTAACCTATGTTTTCTGGAGGAGAAGCGGTGTTGAGAGGCGCAGGGTAGCTGGCTTAAGCGGCGTCCTTGATTCAAGCCGTTTAAAAACGATAATGAGGAGCAGGGGAATCAGGGTAAGCGGCCTGAGCTCGTTCGTCCTCGGGGAGCATGGTGAGAACATGGTGATCCTTAGGGACAGGATGCGCGAGGAATACGGGTTGAGCGACACAGAGCTAGACACGGTTCAGAACGAGACTGTTAAGGCAGCCGCCGAGATAATAAGCATGAAGGGAGCCACGGTCCACGGGCCTGGCGCGTCAATAGCCAGAATGGTTAAGGCAGTGTTATCCGACAGCAGGGAGATCCTGCCTGCTTCAGCCATTTTAAACGGTGAGTACGGTATTAGGAACGTCTGCCTGGGTGTTCCGGTTGAAGCTGGGAGGAACGGTTTTAGAATCGTTCAGGAGAAGCTGGGCGAGAATGAGGAGTCCCTGCTGAGAAAAGCCGCGGAAAACGTTTCAAAGGCTTTGGAGCAAATAGGGTACGGCTAGCAGCAGTGGACAGCCTATAGAAGCATGCTGCTTTAAGACTCTTCACTGCGCAGCCGGTTTTTCCCAATACTGCTGAGCTATTTCAAAGAAGTTTTCAAGAATCCTTTTTCCATCAGGATGCTCCTCGTCGAAGATTTGCGGGTGAAACTGCACCCCGTATAATGGGCGCATCCTATGCTTCATCGCCTGAATACGGCATTCCTCCGTAGACGCTAGGAGGTCGAAGCCCGGGGGAAGCTCCTTAACCTCGCAGTAATGGTGCTCGTCAACGTAGATAACTTTCCCAAGGCCGTTGAAAAGAGGGTTCCTCTTAACAATCCTAACCGGTAGTAAGCCCTTCTCCACGAAGTATCCTTCAAGATGCGTACCCACATTTTCATCCTTCTCACCCGGTTTAAGGCGACGAATAGGTGAACAACCCAGCTCACGACGTGGATGCCAGTACGCCATTCCAATCACTTGGTGCCCGCCGCATATCCCTAGAACAGGGACCCGCGCCTCCCTAATTATTTCAAACTCCCTCGTCCAATCATTCCTTACGAACTGCTCCCAAGGAGTGCCACTGCCGCTCAAGACAACAGCCAACGGCTCAAGCTCCTGAACCTCCCTGAGTGAACACCCGCTATAGTGCCTAACAACACAGGGACCAGAGTAGACCCGGTAAATCTCTCTACGCATATTCTCGTAGCGTTTCCCCGCCTCCACGCTGCCAGGATCAATGTCACTATTGTCAATATAGTAGACAAGGCTATGTCCACTCATTCCTGACCAGCAACCCTCTATGGAAAACTGAAACCCAGTATAAATATTATCGCCTACGATTAAAAGATGCCTGGTCAAACCGCTAATTACTGTTCCACCAAGACCTTCACGCATCTCGCCGGAAAATGTCTGCTTAAATCCTAGAAAGTATGAGAAATAATCGTGTTGAAGAAGGGGAGATGTGGAGCTGACTGTGGAAAGTGTCCTTATTTCAGGAAACTATGCATCGGCTGCGTGATTGAAACTTGTCTAGTGGATAAGTGTATTAAGGGTACTTCCTACACCGGTATAAGTCATCCCCGGAGTTTCTGCAGGCTGAGGCCGTATTGCACAATCGGTGGAAAGGATAGGCCTCCTCCAATACCGATTCCCCCTTTAGCAGGGAAGAAGATGGCGAAGGTGGGATTTCCCAGGTTTGTGCCTGAGATCGATGTTGCTGATGAAAGATCCTGGTTTTGGAGGGATGGTTTTCAAGCATCAGCGGTTTTCGTACCCCTCTGGCAGCTTCTAACAAACGAAGACGTTTTGGCTCAGGCTTCCGCCAAGGGTCTTCACGACTATCTCGGCTTCGACGGTAAAATACTCTTGTCGACAGTTATGCCGGATGAGCTTATCGACAGGCTTGAAACCAGGGACTACTTCAAACTGATCAATGACTTGAAACCGGATGCCACAATGGTTCCTGACAACTACACCTATACCGATGTCCCACTCTATCAGTCCTGGTCCCAAACCATACGCCTCGTCTCCTTCGCGAACGATTTCCTCAAGCTTGATACTCCTCTGATAGGTCTGGTTAAGGGTGCTAACCTGCGCCAGATGGATTGGGCTGTCAGGAAGCAGGTTGAAATGGGCTATGCTTCCTTCGCAATGCCAGCTAGAGAGCTTTTCGAGGAGGAGAGGCTTGACGAGTTCCTCCCGTACGTCCTAATCTCCCTGAAGAGAAGCTATAGGGTTAGAGAAGATTTCGAGCTCCTTCTCTACGGCGTCGGCCAGAAGCTTCGGAATTATAAAGACATTAGTTATAGCAGCCTCTCCTGGTTCCTGAGGGCTAAGCACGGGGAGTATTACTGGGACGGCTTGTTCTACGACCTTACGGATCCGGTGATAAGGTTCGAGGAGTGTTATTGTGAAGCATGCGGGGGAATGATGCCCCAAGATATCATCGACCTCTGGTTTGAGGATAAGGAGCGCGCGATGAGGACGCTGGCTGCCCACAACCTCTTGGACCTGAGCCGGCTAAAGCGGAGAAAGAGGAGATAGGGGAATGGGCGGAGGCTCAGCCGTAAAACAGCACGAGAGAAGGTTCCTCCAGGGGGAGAGGGAAGACACTGGAAAGAAGGAGGAGTGCGGAGAAGCCCATTGGACGATAAAGGCCTTTGGAGAATATGAGGTACGTAAAACGGAAGGTGGCGAATATGGATTGATAAAGAAAGGCATTACCATCGGCACATTTTCAGAGGCACGTGTTGAAGAAGAGAGAATCCTATTTACTCTGAGCCGTGGAATGTTGCTTGAAGTCTCGGAAAAGGGGGTTAGGGAAATAAGCACCCCAGAAAAAGCAATATTCATGGGGATGATAGCCTCTGATGGAAGCGTCACTTTTCGCCGGGAACCGCGTTTGAAAGGAGGATATCGCACAGAATATTCAAGCAAATTCTACTCCGAATACGAGGAGCTTATAAGGATCTTTGACAAACTATCTAATGAGACATATGGTATGACTTCGCATCACTACACTAGGAAGAGAAATGGGTTGATCACCGCAACAATATATAGTAAGGGGATCTACTATGATTTGAGCGATTTGAATTTAAAACCTGGGCCTTATGAATTCCATGTGCCTAGAGAACACCTTGACGATGAGGGTAAAAGGGCTTTTCTAAAGGGGTTTTTCACGGGAGATGGAAACGTTTCAGTATCTGGGGGTGATATTACAATACGGATTTACTCTAGGTGCAAAGAAGGTCTAGAAGAGTTGCGGCAGACTCTCATGGACCTAGGTTTTCATCCTCATGAAATTTTAGAATACAAACGGCCTAGTAAAGAAACATATTATTGTTTTTCAATTCCGACCGGAGAGCATATCAGGTTTATAGATGAAATAGGCAGTTATAAGCCTAGACACATAGCCATATTTGAAGAGATTAAGAGGAAACGGGAGAGTGGAAAGAAGTGACAGGGGCTAGAGTTTGGGGATGGGGTGAAGACTTAGAGCTGGCTGGAAAGAATGCTCAAACTTATATAGATAAGCGGTGGAAAACTACGACAGAAGAATGCTCTATTAGCATTAGTGGCAAGGATAAAGAAGATATATTATTTGGAATTAGTGTGTATTTAAGTGAGCCTAAAGAGGTAGAAAGCATAGTTAATGATATGATAGACATAGGCTTAGCAGGAAAAGGTAAGCTATACTTTCTTACCGTTGATTTATACGATAGCATTGTTTCAGAAAGTAAGGTATACAGAAATGACTTATCTAGCATATATGAGTCTTATAAAAAACGTGAGCAATACCTTCTGCAAAAATTCAAGAATCATCCAAGGGTTAAGGATTTGCTGAATGAGAATGCGACGCTCGTATTATCTTTTACAACCACCATAATCTCCGAACTCGAGTCTAAGCGCGTTAATAAAGTGATTATCGACTCTGGTAATTATGAGTTGCAATATATTTTAAACTCGCTGCATCTTTTTGCAAATAGAGCAATCGAGCTAGGAATGGCTACACGTTTGCTTGGATATGACTTATGGGGTAATGTAGATGATTTGGAAATTGATGATTTGTATGTTGACAACAATAAGATCCATCTGTGGCTAGGTCCTCCGGCGGTTAAACACTGAGGAAAATGGACCGGGTGGGACTCGAACCCACGACCCCCCGCACTTTGGCCTTTTCCGGGTCGCCAAGCGGGTATTCTACCTCTGAACTACCGGCCCCAACATTAACCTTGTTTCCTAATGATATTTAAGTTTTAAGTTTCCCCCGTTAATCTCGAATGGATCCAGATACGAGTCTGAAGTTTTTGACAGTAATGCTTAAGGCGGGATAAAATGTAGCATGTGATTAAACCCCGGGGATTGAAAGTGGTTGATGCTGTTGGCATAGTTTTTCCTTAGAACCAGTTACTGGAGATTTACGCGACAATTTGATAAAGGGTGGAGACGCTTGAAACTTTTGGGCTTAAAGTTAAACTTGGAAAACATGTTTTTGACAGATGCTACTATAATGCTGAGCAAGAAAAGCACGGATAGAGGTTTTTAACACTATGTGGGAGGACCCGGAAGAAAAATGATCTAATGTCTAAAGGGGCTGCACTGTGAATCATTTGCTTGACGGTGTTGATTACAGGATGATGGGGAAAACGCCTAAAATCTTCACTGGGGTTTCTGATGGCACAACCCTATTAAACACTATCTTCGCAAAACGGGTATTGCAACATATCATAGCCCAGATCCCATGTGGATGTTTGGTAGAAGAATTAGAGCCCTTTAGAGGCGATTTCGTGAAAACGCTTTTTAACAGTGATGTTGGCCAACTGTTAAAAAAGGGGTGTGGCGGATTGATAGAACGGGTAAAACCAGCAGGAGATAGTTGGGTTAAAACTCGTAATTCTTCCATGCCAGACAGCGGTCTAACCTCGCTTTAACCCTGCGCAAGGGGGTTTAAACCCATTTTTAAGAAGCTTGTTGCTAAGCCTTCTAAAGAAAGAAAATCCATAAAAACCCTTTTGAAGCGTCTAACCCGTAGTTGGTGAACAGGGCGAGGATAAAGATAGTGAGCAACGAGCTGAGCGATCTTCAGACAGTAGTGGACCAGATACTTAAGATAGCTAGGGAGAATAATGTTAGGGTTTCAGGCCCGATTCCTCTTCCAAGGAAGGTTTTGAAGGTTACTACTCAGAAGAACCCTAGCGGACAGGGCACGATAACCTGGGACAAGTTTGAGATGCGTTTTTACAGGAGGCTTATCTATCTTGGGCTTAACGATAAGGCTCTTCGAGCCTTAACGACGATACGGATTCCGCAGAACGTTATAATTACTCTCGACCTAATCTCTTGAAAAGCCTATTCTACTCTTAACCATGAACAGGAGTATTTTCAAGCCGTCTTTAAGCGGGTTCAGCTTTGAGAAGCCTATCCTACTGTAGTATCTTATCCCGACCTCTGTTACTCTAAGGCCTTTCCTGCATGCTTCGGTTAACACTTCCGTCGAGAAGGGCATGCCGTTCTCCTTTAACCTCATCCTCAAGTAGGCTTCTCTCGAGAATACTTTCATACCCGTCTGCGTGTCCCCGATCCTCCTGAGGAAAAGCATTGAGAAAACAGTGTTCACGATGAAGTTGCCGATGTATCTCGGGGTACTCATTCCCGCCGGCTTGCTGCTGAACCTTCGGCCCGTGGCGACATCCGTCTCACCCTTCTTCACAATGTCGACGAGCCTCTTTAAGTCAACCGGGTCGTAGGTTCCATCTCCATCCATGAAGGCTAGAATTCTGCCCCCGGCTGTTTCAAGGCCTTTCCTTACCGCTGCCCCATACCCCTTCCTCTCCTGCTTGACGACGCGCACCCCTAGGGATGAGGCTATTTCAGGGGTTTTATCGTCGCTGGAGTCCACGATTATTATCTCCGCCCCGGGTAGGCTTCTTCTAACGCGTTCTATAACTAGCCCTATGGATTTCTCCTCGTTCAGGGTCGGAATGATTATGGAGATGTCGCTGTGATCCTGCAACCGGTTATGTTTCCTCTTCTCCGGGCTAAATGCGTTTATCACTCGAAACGCTTCAAACCCATTAATCTCGTTGAAAAAATTTCCTCGAATCTTCTTCTCATATTTTCAATTCATTTTTGTCAAAAAATCTTTAAAAAATCTTTTTCAAATCGTTTTCGGAAATATTCAGTTCTTTTAAAGCTAAATCCCTTATTTTAGGTAGGTATAGGAGAGCCATGGGCATGTTTTCAGTGCCAATGTCCAAAACATATTCCCTAACAGCCTCGTAGAGCGTCTGCACACCACTGTCGTTTGAGAGGGCAATCGAGCCCCGGCTCTCTACTGTGAAAAACAGTCCAGCCTCTTTGCATGCTTTAACGTATCTCAGGATGAAGGAGTTGACGAAGTTCTGCGCTGTGCGTCTGCTCCATTTCATCCGGAAATGCGGGTGGTTGGATACTAGGAAACCCGCCAGGTCCTTCTGCTGAACCGTCTTACCTTCCGCTGAACCAGGGTTCTGCAGATCCAGGGACGCCTTGCAGACCATTATGAAAAGAGGGATTGGCGAGACGTTCTCCAGGTCGACTGCTCTCCTGCTGCCAGCCGGCATCGGCCTAGGGCCCAGGATGAACCCTGCTAAATCGCTCAGCGAGAAATCCTTATGGTTCTCCCATAGCCTAAGGATTTCTTCGGCAAGCCTTTTCGAGAACGAGGTGTTTAGGCTGCTGATTGTCTGCGACGGCCTGATGTTTTTAAGCTCCTTCCTCAATTCTTCAATCGCCCCGCTGCTTGAAACAGTCATCCTCTCAATTATTCTAGTCAATACTTTTATCGCGTTATCCTGCTTCTCAATAGTCTTCTTGCTTATGTCAACATCCCTCCTAATCCCCTCCAGTATGCTTAGCAAATCATCCATTGTCGCCTCCCCCTCGCTCCTGGTTTCAAACTGGCCGAGGGAGAACTGTTTCACCCTGGAGTCCATCAGCTGAGTGTTTATGCTTAGAAGGAAAACTCCTGTAACTATCTTCGGGAAAACACTGTCGTAATCCGTGTAGCTCAGCCTGATTATTTCAGCACCCCCGGTCAGGGAGAAGAATACTACAGCAATATACGTTAAGAACATCATTATGTAGATGCTCGTCCTATAGTTTAGAGCAACCTCTGCGGACAAGTAGAGGAAGATCAGCTCGAGGAAGAAGATGAACGTCTCGTACATGAACCATTGCGTCAGGTAGCGCGGGAGGAGAATGTCCGATAAGACGAATGAAATTATGCTTGAGAAGCATATTACTAGTGTTCCCGCGTACAGCAGGAGCCTCATGGCCCTCCTATCCTCGAAAGGGGAGACGAGTATTCGGATTTGGAATATGAATATTTTAGCCAGAACCGATAGGATTAGGAAGACCGTCAGCATTGAGATCACGCCCCTAAGGTTCTGAAAGTAGGGTAGGCTGGGCTTACCAAGGTAGAAAAGGACGGTGACGAAAATCATGAGAATAGGGAGGATGGTGTATGACGTTACCCGAAGGCTTTCAACCAGTGTTAGAAAAAGGTTTGACCTGCTTCTCTCAAGCCTGAGCTTGTCCGCCCCGCCCACTATGAGGGTCGCAATCAGGACGACTGTTCCAGCCTGAAGCATTGGGACAGCTAAGAAGAACTTGGCGACGTCGAGCAGGATGGATATGGAGAAAAGGTTTATCGTGACTAGGAGCAGTATGATATAGAGCTTACTGAAGCCACGCTGCCTCAGCCGGTAGAACTCCAGTATCTCCCTAGGATTAATCAACCCCGGGCGGACCCTATTAGTAAAATATGGTAACACTTATTTATTTTTTCTACGGGGAGCCTCTAAACAGGTAAAACTTATCTACGAGCCCTAGGTAAGACTTCTCATGCCCCGAATTAAGGATGTTAAAATAGGGATAATAGGCGGCTCAGGGCTCTATACTCTTCTCGAGGCGGTTGGACACAGGATTGTTGAAACCTCCTTCGGTAAAACACCGAGGGTAGAAATAGGATACATAGGCGGTAAGGCTGTCGCCTTCCTCCCCAGGCATGCTAAGCCAGGCAGCCTCAAGGTTTCGCATGCTGTCCCACCGTCAGAGATCAACTACAGGGCTAACATCTACGGCTTGAAGAAGCTGGGTGTTGAAAGAATATTCACGACTCAAGCAGCCGGCTCGATAAACCCGAATATTAAGCCCGGCGAATTCGTTATAGTCGACCAGGTTATAGACGCGACTAAGAGGAGAATACCGACCTTTTTCAACGGCAGGACCAAGATTAAAATCTTCAAGGATAAGCCGCCGGTCGGCGGGGTTGTGCACATCGATTTCACAAGCCCCTACTGCCCGGAGCTCAGAGAGGTTTTGAGAAGATCCTGCGAGGAGGAAAACATATTCTACCATCCGAAGGGCACGTACATATGCACCGAGGGGCCGAGGTTCGAGTCGCCGGCGGAGATTACAGCCTACCGGATGTGGGGGGCTGACGTCGTCGGGATGACCGGCTACCCGGAGGTGGCCTTAGCCAGGGAACTCGGAATATGCTACGCGAGCATAGTGATGTCGACAAACTATGCTGCGGGCACGGGGCCGGTGAAGATTACGCATGAGGAGGTTAAGGAGATCTTTAACAGGAACATAGATAACGTTAAGCGGCTGCTTGCAAGAGCTGTTAAAAACACTCGGGACGAGAGGAAATGTGAATGCGCTAAGTCACTCGAGGGGGCGACTGCTTAGCGTAGCGCGCGGTTCATGCAACGCTATTCTCCCAGCCAATCCTCTTTCTCCAGGTCATCAGGCGAAACATAGTTTCCAAACCTCTTCTGCACCCTTATCAAACGTTCTCTCTGCTCCTCAAGTATGCTGAACAGCTCCTGCGGCGCGTCTGGAACATTCTCCCTGAAGAACCTCTCCACCCGGTTGATTTTAGATATGTTTTCACGAACACGCGTCGTGAACTGTTTCACATAGTCTGACTTGGCATACTCCACGCCGCGCACCTCCTTGAAGAGCCTTCTCAAATCATCGTACTTCGGTATCCAACCCGTCGGGGCTTTTATCGCGCCAACATCATTATGAGCCCTCAGCTCCATCCATTTCATCCAAATCTGTTTATCCCGCCTATCGTTTAGGAATCCTCCTGTCTTTAAATCCCTGAGAAAATAGTTAACCCCGAATATGAGGGGCTGCTTCCTAAGCCTTCTGCCGAATTCAAGATTGTTACGCACATACTTCCCAAGCGGGATTGAGACGAAATCCTGAATGCTCATAATGTTTATCTCATACTTGCCCTCGTCCTCCACGATCGCAAAAGTAGTTTCAGTCTCAAGCGCCGCCCCGTACGCAATAATGCCGTGATCCCAGCTGAAGGCCTGTTGAACCGGAACATACCCACGTGCGTCGCGACACCCGTATATTATTCCTCCAAGCTCAACACCCATGGGGTTATCTAGCTCAGGGTCGCAGTTACTCAAAGCTTTAAGCGAAACCATGTAGCGAGCGTTCTTATTGGCAGGAGGGATTTCATCACCGTTCTCATCCTTCTTGCCTTCCCACCAGTAGCCCGTGTAGTTCACCCCGTCCCTAGGGATCTCGCAGCCCATTCCCAGCCAGTAAGGCCTACCGTCCTTGACGAGCACGTTTGAAAAAATCACCTCACCCGGCTCCGTAAGCACTTCCCATATCACTGGGTCATCAACAGGGTTAACATCCTTAAGAATGCCGAAGATACCTATTTCAGCGTTAACTGCGCGGCAAACTCCTTCAATTTCCCTAAGGTAAGCTATGTCGTCGGCTAGAATAGTGTTTCCCGGAATCATTGCGGTAGATGTTTTTCCACAGGCGCTTGGAAAAGCCCCTGCGAAATAGGTTTTACGCCCACCTGGGCCGTAGACCCCGGTTATCATCATGTGCTCCGCCAGCCAGCCCTCCCGGTTGGCCTTGCGGATCGTTAGGCGTAGAGCAAGCTTCTTGAAGCCTATGCTGTTACCGCCGTACTGAGTGTTAACACTGTAAACAGTGTTTTCAACATAGTCTATGTAGATGCGCTTCTTATCCGGCTCCATGCTGATCATCCTCTCATCCAGTTTGCCGGCCGAGTGGAGAACGCAGAATAGGTCGTCAGGGGCCTCTCCACGGCGGAACACTTCATATGCTGGGCGGTAGAGCAGGTCTACGGCGTGGGCGACGTACCAGGAGTCGGTGCACTCCATACAGGGAATGCTGAATATTGAGCCAACCGGCCCGAGTGAAAGGAAACGTACAATCATTGTACGTCCCTGCATAATGTTTCTCAGCAGGCTTCTTATCTCTGCTAAACCCTCTTCTCGTTCAACCTGGTTGAGAGCCTTATCTAAGGAGTCCCATTTAGGCACGAGGTATTTTGTGGACTCCCGGTCCCTGCCTTGGTCACGGGGGCCGTCGAAATGATACGTGTGACCCGGGGTTGCTAACGGCTTCTCCTCGCCAGAAACCACTGCTTGACGCCTTACATAAGCGATGTCCTCAGGCGAATCGGTGCAGACAAAAATCTGGTCCGGGTTGCACAGCTCCACGGCTTCGGAGATGAAGCGATGAACCCTTGCAACAGGCATGGCGGCTAGCTTCCGGTAGTCTACGTCGCTCATCCTAGTCCTCAGTGCTTCAAGATACTGCTGCATTTCCTTCACCCGCATGCCGGACTCGTAGCATACTTGTCCCAGCTCCCCACGTTAAGAGCCGGGTTTTCAATCGGTTTACACCCATGCTTACCGGCGCCTCGCGAAGGCGGGGCTTAAAAAGTTTCTCTTAAGCCGATGCTTTTTATGACGAATTTGATTAAACCATCCTTACTTCAGATTGTCGTGAACCATCTATGGCCGATGCAGGAGCTGCCTCCGTTAGCTGCATGAAGCCTCAATCAACCTGTATTGATTAGAGAATGGAAACCGTTTGAATGCTCATATGATTCCTGCAGCATGAGGAGTAGGTGCTTAAAAGAGGGCCTGCTGCACCTTGCTGGGGAAGCAGGTTCAAGCCTTTATAAAACACCTGGAGAAAAGTTAATAAAGCTATGGTAAAAGGCCTAGCCGGCCGTCTCAAAAACGGCTAGGAGATGGAGCTCTCCTCTAACCGCCTCAAACGAGGCTGATAGCTCCTACCCTGATGGATGGAGGTCGATGCAATTGGGAACAGAGGCGGTTAGGATCGAGAGAAGGATTCTGCTGCGAAAAACAGTACAATATATTACTGCGAGGCAGAATGAAGATGGGGGTTATACGTCCGTCCAGTACACTGACTCCACCCTCTACGATACTTATCTTGCCCTTGAGACCTTGAAAATGCTTAAAGTCAGGCCCCCCAGGATTGACGACACTATCTCATGGGTTAAAAACTATAACGCTATGAACATTAGGGATTACTACCTAATAAACAGGATATTCAACATTCTCAACCAGCCTGTGGTGGATGTTTCTAGCATGGTTCTCGAGCTCATGGATTCTACAGGGAGGTTTGGAGCGCAAGATGTTGACGTTGAGTCGGTTTCCGAGCTTGAAACAACATTCATGTGCGTAGAGCTCATGAGCATGCTTAACCTTAAGCAGAACCGCGAGAAGATAGTGGATTTCGTCTTCTCCCTCAAGAATCCTGACGGTGGTTTCGGCGCTGCAGAATCGAGTTTAAACTCAACATTCTATGCCCTTAAAACCCTTTCGGCGCTGAATCATCCTGTTGAGGAAACTGTGGACACGCTGCGCTTCGTGAGGCTGCACGAGAATCCGGAGGGAGGCTTCTCCTTCAAGCCTGGAGCCAAGCCCTCCTTCATGGAGCCAACCTTCATGGGGTTAACATGCCTCCAACTCCTAAGGGGGGAGCCCCTCTACTCTGAAGAGACCATAAGCTTCATCCTGGGTTGTCAAAACACTAACGGCGGTTTTAGGAGAAGCCTGGAACACGGCATCTCTTCATTCGAATACACTTTCCAAGCAGTCTCCTCACTAGGAATGCTGGGTCTTGAGGTGGAAGCACTTTGAGCAGCAACGCACTCGACAGGAAGCATGAGAGATTCGTTTTCTCAGCTGCCCTAGCGCTCCGGAAATACATTAAAGATCTGAAGAAAATTGTTTTGGAGGGCGAGCCCCCGGAGGCATCGGGAATAGCTGGGAGGCCGGCGCCGCTTCCAAGCGAGGAGGCTGAGAGGCTTATTGGAAGACTGAGCGAGGTCGAGAAGATAGTTGACGAGTTCATCGAAAAGTTCAACCCAGGCGTCAGGAATGAGCCGAGCCTAAGCCTGACATACATATGGATCAGCATAATGCTTGGAAAGATGGAGGGCATAGTTGAAAGCATAGAGCCGCGGAGCCTCGGTAAAACCAGAGGAGAGATGCCGCGCGAACTCGAAACATATCTCGACAAGCAGGTTAAGAATCTCCTAAGCCTCATCAGGGAGTTGAGGTCAACCTACACGACCACTGTCAACAGGAAAACACAGTTGCTCCCAGAGTAAGCGTTATATTTCTCACCGGGCCTAGTTTAGAGTGTTGATGGAAAGGGCTGAAGCCAAGCGGAGGCTGCTTGAGCTCGTCGAAAGATTTCGTGAAAAGGGAGCTACGAGCCCGGATAGGGCCATGACACTGGAGGAGCTCGGCCTCCCACCATGGTTTAAGCGTCTCATGCACGGGCGCCTAGGAAAGCTGGGAATATTCGTGGAGAAGGATGGCAAATACTATCTGTCTGAGGAAAGGTTGAAGCAGCTCGAAGAGCAGAGGTCAGCGATGGAGGAAGCCAGGCATGCGCGTAGAAACCTGTTCATGCTTAGAATAGTAAGGCTAACGATTGGAATACTCTTCATATCGCTCCTGCTAGTAAACATTTACGCCGGGGAGCCGAGGGTCAGAACAGTGTACTCAATACTGTTGATCGCACTGCTGGCAATATCTATTCTACAATTCTACTATTTAACGAGGACTAGAAAAAGGATCCCGGGGATGCAGGGGTCCTGAAGAAGGCGCACGCTACCCGTAGTAAACACGTTTAAAACAGTGTTTCCTCCACCTATTTGTTGGCTTGATGCGGCTATTCTCCCCTATCCTTTCACAACCCCCAAGGGTATTAGCCTCGCAACCTTCCTAGAAATATTCGCCCTGTGAGTCACGTCGACGACGAGATCAGGATCCTTATAGGCTCCAGGCGCTTCCTCAGCCACCAGGTTCATATCTGCAACCCTAAGGTAGACACCTCTTTCCTCAAGCATCCCCCTGATCTGCCTGCTCGTGAACCTCCGCATGGCTTCATGCCTACTAAGCATTCTTCCAGCGCCGTGCGCGGTTGAGCCGAAGCTAGCCTCCATCGCCCTCTCCGTCCCGACGAGAACCCAGCTCGCCGAGCCCATTGAACCAGGTATTAGAACCGGTTGCCCATGCTGCCTGTACTTGGAGGGAATATGGTCGCTCCCCGGTGGGAAGGATCTGGTGGCACCCTTCCTGTGGACGACAACCCTCTTCCTCTCCCCGTTAACCTTGTGTTCCTCAAACTTAGCAATGTTATGTGCAACATCGTATAGAACGTTCAAGCCGAGCTCTGAAGCATCCCTGTTGAAAACCTTTGCGAAGCTCTCCCTAACCCAGTGGGTGATAACCTGCCTGTTGAGGAAAGCATAGTTTACTGCGCAGGCCATTGCGGCAAAATAGTCCTTGGCCTCCTGACTCTCAACCGGGACTGCGGCAAGCTCCCTGTCGGGAAGCCAAATATTATACTTCCTGCTGGCTGTCTCCATCGTTTTAAGGTAGTCGCTGCAAATCTGGTGACCGTAGCCCCTGCTGCCAGTATGGATAAGCACCACGACCTGCCCAACCCTCTCAATGCCGAATCCCCTAGCAACCTCATCATCCAGAATCCTTTCAACATAATCTATCTCGAGAAAATGGTTCCCGCTTCCTAAGCTACCGAGCTGAGGAAGGCCACGCCTCTTAGCGGTGACGCTAACCCTACTTGGGTCCGCGCCCCGGAGGCAACCGTTCTCCTCAATAAACTCAGCATCCTCCTTCCAGCCGTATCCACGCCTAACAGCCCAGCCAACACCCTCCCTAACAGCGCTGTCAAGCTCGTCGAAGCTCATCCTAAGCTTACCCTCCGAACCGAGGCCAGAGGGAACGTTTTGGAAAATCTCGTCGAGCAGATTCTTTAAAACAGGCTTAACATCCCCCACATTAAGATTCGTCAAGAGAAGGCGCACGCCGCAGTTAATATCGTATCCAACGCCTCCGGGTGAAACAACACCCTCCTTGACGTCGAAAGCAGCAACGCCCCCGATTGCAAAGCCATAGCCTTCGTGGCCATCTGGTAGAATAATCGAATATTTATATATTCCTGGAAGTGTTGCTACGTTTAATCCCTGCTCTATTGTTTTATCTTGTGTCATCTTCTGCAAGAGCATTTCATTTGCAAAGATTCTTAATGGTACTCTCATTCCTTTCTTAGCGCCCACGTCTACATGGTACTCTACATCCGAAACCTTTTCAAACTTGTAGCTCATTTCTCGGGATCACCCTCTAGGGCTTCTGCTTCCCCAGGTGATCCCCCAGGGATTCCTCGATTAACCGCTGTAATCTTCTACACTCTAGGGTTTTTAAGCTTTTCCAGCATGCACTATTCAGGGAAAATGTTTATTTTGAAGAACCCCGAATAACCTTTTCTTCAATCCGCAACTTTTACCCATGTCAATATAGGAATTTCGAAAATCCTCTTGCAGAACCGTCTTAAACGGAGATAAGGAGAAGAACAAGGCTATATAAGAGATTGTCATCGGCCTTGTTAAGCCAGCGATTAATGGATTTGAAAGGATTTATAGCCCTTATAGGAAGTTTAGAAAGAATTCTGATCTACCTTTACGGGCTTGACTAATTACGATTTCTAGGGAAGTATTGATTGGAAAAGAGATTGGAGACGCATAGAGAGAAGGTTAACCCTTTGGACATGAATGCTACTGAAATTGAGTAAGCTTAAATATTTCCGTTTGGAACTAATGGTTTTTCAGAAGAGGCCTTTAATCATGAGAAAAGATGAAGTTGACAACGCGATCTTAGACGAATATCTTCAGAAAGCGAAAAGCCTTTTTCAATCGAAGGCCTTTCAAGAGGCTGAAGAGTACTATGAGAAGGCTATGAGAAGATGCAATGAACTCTTAAGGTTGAATCCCGAGAATCCCTACCTTCATTCTATGAAGGCCTACCTCATTTACGAATTTGAAGGATTCCATAGTAGTTCTGAAGAAAGACGTAAAGATGCACTTAGGGAAATAGATAGGGCGATCGAGCTTGATCCTGAAACGAACTATTACCATTTTGAGAGGGGCGATATCGTTGCGGAGTTAGTTATACCTGAATGGAGCCTGGATGCCAATGCAATAGTAGAAGAAGAAATGGGGATGCGTCTCTCTTTATTTTCTCTTTCCCATTACGTTAAAGGTTTTGCAGTAGATGCGAGCGGAGCGCACTTAGAATTCTTGGGGATGGAATTTGATGGAGTGGAGTATGAATATGAATATGATCAGAGGGAGTGCTTAGAGAGGGACCCGAAGAACCCTGATTGCTACAACAATTTGGGGGCGCTCTTTCATGAGAGGGGAACACGACATATGGATGCTTCTCTAGTTAAACGTGCTCTTGAAATGCTGAACAGGGCCATTGCCCTTAATCCCAATAACCCTGCTTACTACAACAACAGGGCTTTGGCATTGTATAGTTTAATTAAATTAAAATTTAAATTAAATGAAGCCGTAGATCCGGAGAAAACGCTTCAGGAAGCCCTTAAAGATTTGGAAAGAGCTGTTGAGTTGGAGCCGCGCAATCCCTATTATCACTACAACTTGGGGTTGATACTTTACGAGGCTGGGAAATGCGGTGAGGCGATTGAGGAATTAGATAAAGCCATAGCCTTGGATTCGAGCAATCCGTACCCCTACTATAAAAAGGGGATGGTGCTCTATAAACTTGGGAGGTATAGCAAATCCCTCGAGCAGTTCAGGAAGGCTTTGGAGCTGGATAAGGATGATCAGGTTGCCAATTACATGGTTAAGCTCATTGAAAAAATTGAGAATGAAAACAAGAGGAAAATTACCCCATTATCGAGAGCGGATATCGAAAGAATTATTATGGAGAAAGAAGACGAGCTGCTTTCACCGCCTAGCGATTTGCGACTCGAAGAGATTCCTTCTAGGATGATATCTATAGCTAAACAGTTCAGCCTAATCAGCCCGGATGTTTCTCAAGAGGATTTGAAGAAGCTGGAAAAAGAACTTCTTTCCGAAATCCTCTCTAAAGAGAAAGTCAATTCCCTCATGCTCGACCTATGTTTTTACTGCCCTGCCTACTGGTTTGATGCGGAGATGATATATGGACCGGAGGACTACGTGGAGCTCGTATCAAAACTGTCTGGGATCACTAGGGGTCTGCTTCCCCTTAGCAATATAGAGTGTCAGGAGGTCAAACCCCCAGGCAAAGAGGAGCCAGAGAAATATGTACTTTCTTTTGTGGCCTTTGGAGAGAAATATATCGTTGAACTTCCTTATGAAGGTGATTGGGCTCAGTGCGGGCCGATGGTCAGAGTTTTAAACGATATTATGAAGAAGATGGGAAGAGAAGAGCGATATATCAAGCTCAATACCGGAGATCAAACGGCATACTTGATATTCTGTATACCGGAGTACTATGAAGCATGCAGGAGAATAATTGCCCTACTGTACCGGGCGGGCCTCAAGTGTCAGAGATCATCGATCGGGACTCGAATCTCTTGAAGAAAAGATCGGGAACATATGGTTCTCTTGGGTTGATGTTAACCATTATGGCATAAAAGCTTTGTAGCACGCGCGCAATAAAAGCCGCGATAATCAAACTTTGAATTACTTGCTCCGGAAGAACCTATTAAAGTTAACCTAGAGAAGAATACTTGCTTATGAACTCTTCATAACCGTTGTATATCATAAGCCAGCTCAATTCACCGAATTCCTCAGTGAGCCTCGCCTTCAGGTCTTCTACGAGATTCTCTCCTAACGACTTGTAAAAAACAAGTATGACCATTTTACCGCGCTCTATTGTTATCCCTTTCCCTTTATCTTCATATCCGTTATCATGAATAAATTTATAGATCCTGAGTTTTTTAATAAGTTCTTCTTTACCCGAATGATAGCTTTTCTCAACCCAATTCTTCACTTCTACGAGTGCTTTCGCCACCCAATCAATGTCTGTTTCTTCACCCCCAAGAGTAACTTTTTCACGGTATGCTTCCACATCCCGGTAAATGACAGTAAAAACCCTCCACTCTCCCCAAGAACCTTTGTCATTTTCATTTTCAAGTATGTTATCGCCCTGCTCTACAGGAAGCATTATGACGCGCCTAAGCATTCTCGCTATATCTGTGATCAGCTCTTCTGGTAGTTGAACATTTCTTTCCTTCAACCAGTTCCTTAAGAGCTCCCTCGCCTCGAATTTGATTAAATGCGGGTTCCTCAGAAGCACGTATTCATTTTCCCCTGCTACCGAACCAGATACGTACGTCTTGATGTAGTCTCCTTGCGGGATCACGCTAACTTCTTTTGCCCCTCCTGGCCCCTCAAGGATGAAGCTTGGAATCATGTTATCTTCATCGAGCTTCTTCCAGTTTATTGTATGATCCTCCACATAGGGCGTATCTTTGAATATTCTTTGAAACCACAGGTTCCATTGAACCACGGGATCCTCGCCCTTCCAGATGACGGCGATTACATCTCTCATGTTTCCATCAGAGAGCCTAACCCTTCCATCGTCCAACCGCTCCCCGACGGCCATCGCTATTACGTAGGAGCCTTCCTTTAGATTCAGGTATGTGACGACATCCCTAGGAACAGTTGCATCACCTTCTGGCTCCCCTTCCTTTACATATGTCCAGACTGGAATCAGCTCGTTCCCATCCGTGAGAATATAACGCGTCCCGCTTGGAACCGACATGAAGTACCTATCTCCCTTCTCCGTGTCGTGCTGATAGTCGAGCTTTGACACAATAGCTTCCAGAAGGTCCGCTGCGATCCGCCATTTTCCCAAATAATCCCTTAGGAGTTCAAAATCTATATTTTTCTCGCCTGTTATTTTCAAAAAGTTCTCTCTGAACCTATGGAATATGCCAAGGTTTACATCCTCCTCGATCACGGTTCTTTTGGAGAATATCTTTAGTAGTATGCCTGTGACCTCATCTATCTGCTCACCCCTAAGCTTCTCCACACCCGAGTTTATCTGGAGCAGGTAGTCGATAAACCTAGTTCTTTCCTTGCTATCTGAAGGAAAAAGCTCCCTGATTCGAGAAGCTTCACCGAAAACATCAGATAAGAACCTCGTCCATTCAGGGCTTTCCTCCATGGTGCTCAGCTTGATCTTGGAAATGATCTCATCACCCCTTTCTGACAATTGGAAAGCCATTCCAAGGGCTCTGAGGAAATTATCGAAACTACCCTCTCCGTACTTTCCAGTCAACATTGACCACGCTTTAAGAATTACGTCACCATCTTCTGCCAAGAACTTCACACCGCTCTCAAAGGGATAGAGTTTAACAGCATGTCTTTCAGGAATCTCCTTAAGCCAATCCACCAGCCTTCTAATTAGTTCTTCATCTCCCATCCTTTTCATATTTTCCAGAGCCTTGATGCAGGTGTCCTCTTCCCCGCTCATTTTCAGGTATCTAGCGAACAGGTCGAGCAGTTTTCTAGCGAAATCCTCATCCTTCCCCATGGCAACCTCTACCGCTTTTTCAAATATGTCCGAGTTTTTCTTCATCAGTTTTAGAGTGTCCTCTTCACCACCATCTGGCATGGTGATCCTCGATACATAGTCTTCATAGTCTGCACTAACCTTCCTCCAAGTAATTATCCTAGAAACCCATTTCTCCACAGCCATGTGGATCTTCACCCCGAGAATAGCTGCATCTAGAAGTGGTGGGGTAATCCAGTTCAACAAGGCCTGTTTAACGCTGCTTAAGAGGGTACCCGACTCAATAGCTCCCTTAAGATTATCAAGTTTCCAGAGGGCCGTGGTGTAGATTAGGAATGAGAATATTGTTCCAACTATCTTACCTGTTGAATGTCCACGTTCATACTCGCTGGCCTCCTCCAGACCCGCCGCCCTCATGATATCAGTCCAAGTTATGCCAAGAGTCAGATCGAGACCTGTATCAACTATGAGCTTCGTCTTCTTCTCTTCAAGCTGTTTCGCAGCCTCAAAGGCATTTGAGGCGAGCCCATTCCATTTAATTGATTCTAGAACTCTGCCAAGCCTCGTAGCATTTTCAATAAGCTTATCGATGAAGTTGAGAGTGTTCCAAGCCTCCGCTATCTGCTCGACATTTGACTTTGAGCCGATAACATAGTGCAATGTGAAGGCTGTTACACAACTGATGATATGCATAGCAAGAACAGCTCCAGCCCCGCCAGTGGTAGCACCTATTATGATAATAATGGCTGTTGAGATTATCATGCTGGGCATCTTCTCCAAGAGAATGGCGTCCCAGAACCCTCTCCAGAACGGCGAACTCTCTGGCTCAAGGATGAACCTAGTATGGGCGACCAGCTTCCCATTATAAGTAAGGTTAACGCTAACCTCCAGCTTCTGAGTGTCTAATGAGGCTGAAAGCAGTACGGCGTCCTCCTTTCCGTTAAGATATAGATATTTCCACTCTCTCCCACCGGAAACTTTTCCGAGAAAGGTCGGTATGAATGTTTCAACGTCAACCCTGTAGTTGAAGTCTATTCTTGCGAAGTTCCTGACCCTGACCGACTTTAGTGGTCCTTCTCCAACAACCTTTAATGGATGATAGACGAGAACCACGTATCCCGGCTCAGCCTCCCTAACCCTTGTCCTAACATCAGCGATGGTCTCCCTGAACTCGTAGTCAATATCGGGGTTTTTCTTCTTCAAACCCTCCATCGTAGCCTGGTAGAGGGCTAGCTCTGTCGAGTTCAACACTATGCTACTGGCTTTGACCCAGTATGGCTTCAACGGCTCAACCCTGAAATCCGAGGAAAGGTTTCCACTCCTTAGTGATTCCTTATCCGTGTTGACAAGCCTCAGGGCCTCGTCCTCCTTTAGAATTCCGAGGTACTCGTAGTATGGCTCTATGCTCTTAACCATGATTTTCACGCCTGCTTTCCTAAGGGCCTCCTCCCCCTCTTCGAACGGGAGCTCAGCTCCCACGCCTGGGATGGGCATTGAGTCTAAGCCTAGTGTTGGAACGTGCGTCGGCACACCCACTCCCCAGGCTGGTTCCCTGGCCTCGTAGACCCATCCGTAGCGCATGTAGGGCAGGGCTGCGCCAACAATGTAGGGGTCCCAGAGCGCGTAGAGCCTTACGTGGGTCGCCTTCTCATAGCTTGGCACGAAGACCCTTAGGGTCTCCTCGTGCTCGGGCAGAGTGACGGTGTAGGTTTCGAAGTGCTCGGGAACCCAGAAGCTCGGGTGGTAAATGCTTGTGTACGCTTTAACCATGTAGGGATTGCCATCGTCGTCGGAGTAGGTTGTCTTCACAGTTATCTCCGCGGAGGAGTGGCGGAGCCTCAACAT
>Ga0209102_1000083_pt1 | contig 62443 bp, 62 predicted proteins | sample ConPoolayeHmetaG_FD_185483 | JGI IMG/M metagenome (GOLD analysis project Ga0209102, IMG submission 185483) | Hot spring microbial mat communities from California, USA to study Microbial Dark Matter (Phase II) - Cone Pool mat layer H metaG... ... | reverse complement strand
CAATTTCATGGTTCCGTAGAGTTAAGGTTCTGTAAATACCTGTAACTGATATTTCTGTCTGATACAAACTAAGTGGTAGAGAGGCTTAAAAAAGATATACAATAGTTTAATGTAAATGTCATTCATAAAACTGAAGATTGTGGAGGCTTGGTGAATGAAGGTTTGCTGCGCTTGGCTTTATGCAATAACAAAATATGGCTATCCGCCGTCAATGGAAAAAAATTTTCACTTCTTTGAAAGAAATTTCTAAACTAGGCTTTGAATCAACGGAAATTGAGATTATGCACGAGTCACAACTTTCTCAATTTAAGAGAAACAAGGAAAAGATAAGAAGAATATGCGATAATTTGAACCTTAACATTATTGACCTTTGCGCTATTTTCCCTGATATTGTGAGCCTAAATGATGATCTAAGGTTAAAAAGTATTAAACATTTTGAAGAATGTTGTGAGATAACCATATATCTTGGTTGTGATATGATTCAACTTGACTCTTTCCGTCCACCTATCAATTTTTTAGGTAAAACCCCATACAAAGAGGCCATAAGCTTTGGTCATGAGTATAAGGTCGATATTCCTTTAGGTTTTGATTGGAACGTTTTTTGGGATGAAATGGTCGACACTTTCAAAACTTGTAGCGAGATAGCTGGAAAGTATGGACTTGAACTCTGTCTAGAACCTCGTGTAGGAGAGAACATAAGCAATACTGACTCGATGCTTCGATTAATGGATGCCGTGGAACGCGAGAACTTTGGGGCTGTGCTAGACACTGGGCATTTGCATGCTCAGAAGGAAATTTTACCCTTGTCAGTCGAAAAGCTAAAGTCAAAAGTATTCTATGTACATGCATCTGATAACGATGGCAGAGATAACTTTCATCTAGCATTAGGAAAAGGAACAATCGACTGGGAATCACTCATCAAAGCCTTAGCTAAGCATTCATACAAGGGTTACATTGCAATAGATGTTGGTGGAACTGGTTACAAAGGAAACATAGAAGAGGATATCGTGTCCTCAAAGGTTTTCATAGAAGGTCTACTTAACAGGCTTAATCTCTTAGGTTAGAATTATGAACCCCATAACTTTATGTGGAGGACAGGTTGTTACTAGCGAAGTTAGCAATCTTGGAAAACGAGAAAAACATAAGAAACCATAACGATATATAATACATAAAAAATAACTGGTGGTTATTCTTTGCCATTAACAGGATCTATTCTAAAGAAAAAAAGACTTGAGGCAGGCTTGACACAAAGCCAGCTTGCAAAGATGGTCGGAGTGTCACAAGCTCACATCGCAAAAATAGAAAGCGAAAAAGTGGACCCAAGACTCTCAACAATAAACAAGATTCTAGAAACACTCGAAGGAGGAAAAGGAAGAAAATGCGGAGAAATCATGACCCGCAACGTAATCACTGCAAATCCCAAAGACAAGATTAGGGAAGCAAGCGAAATCATGGTAAGATACGCAATCTCGCAACTACCTATAGTTGACGATGGAAAAGTCGTGGGAATGATTACTGAAGAATCAATCATCAGAAACCTAAATCCCAACATTGCAGAGGAAACGGTGGAAAAAATAATGAAGCAACCCTTCCCAAGCGTCCCAGAGGACACGGACATTGCTGTAATTAGGCCTCTATTAGAAAAAAACTCAGGTGTCTTGGTGACAAAGAAGGGGAAACTTGTCGGCATAATCACCCGTTCAGATCTTTTAAAGGTCGTTTCAAACATTGCCTTTGACACTATATCATAGCTCAAAAAATAACGCAACTTTTCAGAGACTTGTTGTATAAAAGATTACCATCAAAATACCGTTCTATATTTCTACAGTTCTAGCCCTTGTATTTATTAACTATAGGCATCCTCCACCCGATTCCAAAAGCCTGTTTTGTAATCTTTATACAAGGAACCGCCTGCCATCTCTTGTATTCGGACCTTCTTATTCGATTGTAAACATCATCCACGACAGCTTTGGGGTATCCTTTCTTAACTAGTTCTTTTCGGCTTCTGTGATGTTCAATTATTTCGTCAACCAAAGGGCTGACAACATCAAAGTCGAATGGATCAAATTGAGCTTCCTTTAGCTCAGGCGATGGCTTCTTCTTAAAAACATTTTCTGGAATGACCTCCTTTTTAGCTTTGATGTTAACGTACCTAGCAAGCTTATACACGTCAAGCTTGCTCACGTCGCCCAAAGCCCCTATTCCACCAGCCATATCTCCATATAAAGTGCAGTATCCCAACGCAAGCTCTGTCTTATTCCCAGTATTCAAAACCAAAATTTTCAATGCCTTCAACCGATTCGAAATATCCATAAGACAGTTTCCTCTAGTTCTAGGCTGTATATTTTCATCAGCAATCGGATCATCATCAAACTCGTGAACACTAAAATGTTTCCTAATTGCCTTAAGAGGCTCATCAAGTGTTCTTTTATAGCTTTCAACAATGTCATGAATCGAAAATTTTACAAAACAGATCCCCAGATTATTCGCCAGTTTTTCCGCATCAGTCTTGCTATGTTCGCTTGAATATTTTGACGGCATAGAAACGCCAATGACATTTTCTTTTCCTAAGGCTTCAACAGCGATGCAAGTCGTTAGCGAAGAGTCAATTCCACCGCTCATTCCGACAACAGCTTTCTCGAAGCCCGTCTTCTTATAGTAATCTCGAATACCCAACACCAACGCATTAAATTTTTCCTCCTCTTCACAATATTTTGGAGGAGCAACTTTAGGCGCTGTCCAAGTTTCGCTGTTAATATCAACAATTATGAGGTCTTCCTGAAACTGCTTACCAAACGCAATAAAATTTCCCTCAGCATCAACACTCATGCTTTGTCCATCAAAAACAAGCTCGTCTTGACCACCAACAAGATTAACATAAAAAATTGGAACACGTAATTTTTTGGCTTTTTCCTTAAGTTGTTTTTCGCGTTCAAACCTTTTCCCAATATAAAAAGGTGAAGCTGAAATATTGATTATGGCTTGTGTTCCACGTTCAACGAGAATATCAGTGACCTTAATCTCGTATTTCTTGTCCCATATATCTTCGCAGATTTCAACACCCAGTTTAACTTGCCTTCCACCTAAGTTCACACTTAGAGGGTGAATTTCATCCTCTTTAGCTGGAACAAAGTATCTGTCTTCATCAAAAACATCATACGTAGGCAGAAGAGCTTTATGCGCTATACCAACAATTGTGCCTTCCCCGAAAATAGCTGCAGCATTAAAAAGTTTGTCTTTCTTTTGGTCGACAAAACCAACTACGCCGACTATGTTCCTATTCATCTTAGCTATTTTTTTTACAACCTTAATATTGTCTTTGACAAATGATTTTTCACGCAACAAGTCTAGAGGAGGATAACCGGTGACAACTAATTCAGGAAACACCACCAACTCAGCTTTATGCTTTTTTGCTTCTTCTATGTACTTTAAAATTTTGTCAGTGTTTCCATCCAAGTCTCCTACGGTTGGGTTTATTTGAGCCATGGCAACCCTCATTCCACAATCACCTATAGGTCTACAACAAAAAACTATTATTTTACCGATAAATGTTTTCGAAGATTAAAGAATTTAAGGTACACAAAGGATCAAGAGTGAATTGGATTTTTCATTATATGCCCCTGTTGAATTCTGATTCTTATGTCCTCCTTAACGACATTAAGAATAATGTTAGTAACCGTTCTCTTTACATAAGGCATGGCAACCAGTCTTTTTATGAACTCGTTTAAGCTTGTTCTATCCAGAAACCTCGCAATTACGGCGATGTCAAAATCTCCAGTAATGTCATAAACCGACACTACATTGTCAATTTTGGCAATTTCCCTTTCAACATCTGAAAGATGGGCGCCCTCAGCTTGAATGAGCACAAGAGCAGTCATAGCGTAGCCAATCTTTGCAGGGTCAACGATGATGGTGTAACCCTTTATTATCCCTTTTTCCTCTAGGTTTTTTATTCGATTAAATGCGGTTCCAGCCGATATGCCAAGTTTTGAGGCGACTTTATTAAAGCTAAAACGGGAGTCTTCTTGAAGTAAATTTATGATTTTAAGATCAACCTCGTCTATTTTATCGAACAAAACGGGGTCCAACTCTTCCGCCCCACACTTCCAATGGATATACATTCAATAGAAAGCACAATATTTAAATATTTTCTCAATAAACCAAAAAATTTATATATAAATTTCACAATTAAAGTCGGCTAGTTGAATAAAATGGTGAACTCCATGAAAGACGCTGAAAGCCAAAAGAAAGCCATTGAAAAACTTGAGGCAAACAAGGTTCGTTGGGTACACTCAGCCTTCATCGACATCAGAGGCTTAATGCAAGACATGGTAATTCCAGCAAGCGAATACATTGAAGGCACAGCCTTTACGTCTGGAATAGGGTTCGACGGCTCATCGGTTAGAGGCTTCAAAACAATCGAAGAATCAGACATGATATTCATGCCCGACCCAAATACACTTGCGATTATCCCTTGGACAAGCAATGAAAACCAAAAAAGCGGAATAATCTTAGGCGACGTTTACGAATCTTATGGAAGCAAAGAACCATCAGAAGTAGATCCAAGAGGATATGTTGCAGCGAGAGCTGTAAAAGCCGCAAAAGAAATGGGATTTACCAGCTTTTTCGCTCCAGAGCTAGAATTCTTCATCTTCTCTTCAATCGACCCTACAAAATTAACTTGGGATCTTTGGGTCAGCCCAAAAGGAGGCGAAGGAGACTCTTGGGGGGCGCCCAGAGTTGTCCCACAGTCGCCAGAGACTTCTACAGGAAGTTATACTCTTAGGCCAAAAGAAGCTTATTATAGACCTCCGCCTGAAGACACAACAATCGAATACCGCAATGAGGTTGCCTCAATTCTTGAGGATTGCTTCGGCTTAAAAATCGAGAAACACCATCACGAGGTGGCAACTTCAGGCCAGATAGAAATTGATTTCCGATTTGGGCCCTTGATTGAAACAGCTGACAATGCACTTTATTACAAGTTTGTAGCAAAAAATGTTGCCAAAAAGCATGGGTTAATAGCGACTTTTATGCCTAAACCTGTCTACTTGGACAATGCTAGTGGAATGCACGTTCACACATCATTGTGGAAAAACAAAGAGAACGTCATGTACGACGAAAACGATGAGTATGCTGAGCTAAGCCAGACTGGAAGATACTTTATTGGTGGATTACTTGAGCATGCTAGAGCTTTAACTGCTGTTTGCTGCCCAACAATAAGCTCGTACAAACGGCTTGTTCCAGGGTTTGAGGCTCCAATCTATATAATGTGGTCTCGCAGAAATAGATCTGCGTTAGTAAGGATTCCGCTATACTACAAGGGACCTCAATACGCATCTCATAAACGTTGCGAATACCGAGGAGTAGACCCATCATGCAATCCATACTTGGCTTTTTCCTGTCTTCTAATGGCAGGACTGGATGGTGTCAAGAAGAAAATAGATTCAGGCGACCCTGTTGACGAGGACGTTTACAAACTGTCTGCTGAAAGGCGTCGAGCCTTGGGCATTAGGGAACTTCCAACAACCCTTAAAGAGGCATTGGATGAAATGAAGAGCGACGAAATTATTCATCAGACTCTTGGAAGCCACATCTTTGATGCTTTCATAGAATACAAGACGAACGATTGGAACCAATACTGCCTTTACGTTACACCATGGGAGATAATGAAGTATCTTGATTATTAGAAAAGAAAAAGGTGGTGATATGAATGCGAGCATACGTGTTTATTGAAACAAAACCTGCGACATCGTTAGAGGTCGTTAAGAGAATAAAGAGTAAAGTGAAAGAGGTCGTTCAAGCAGACGCAATATATGGAAGATACGATGCTGTTGTGATCATCGAGGCTCCAAACCTCGAAAGCGTAAATGAAATCCTATACAAAGTGATCGAGAAAGACCCTAACATCGTCCACACTGAAACCTCTTTAGTCCTATAAAATCCACAATGAAACTGTTAAAGAACAAACATTAAAGGTTAGGTGAAAAATTGCCTTCCAAAGATTTACGTGGCAAAGCCTTAAGAGCATTCATAATGGTTACAGTAAAGCCTGGAACATCGGAAGAGATCGTAAAATCCAGAAAAATCAAGGGAGTAAAAATAGCTAATTCCGTCCTAGGTAGGTTCGATGCGGTTGTGGTAGTTGAAGCAGAAAGTCTAGTGGAGCTTAGTAAGATAATCTACGAAATGGTGGAGCAACACCCAAACGTCGTTCACACTGAAACTTTGATTTCAATCTTTCATCCAACATCCATAAACTCGTAATACTGTCCGATTTTCCCAGAAAATGCCTTATATAAAAACAAGCGGTGTTCGTAACGTGGATTTTGAAAAATTTGGATTTAGGTGTCTTCCGTTAGATACAGATCCAATAATTGATGATACAACATTAAGAGACGGAGTTCAGATGCCAGGCCTAGCAGTCACTCCCACAGACGCAGCGAAGATTGCAAAACTATTGGACGAAATTGGAGTTGAAAGGATCGAACTACACCATTTCCAAAAACCCGATCGACAAGCAGCAAAAATCATACATAAAATGGGTTTACAAGCTAGTATTGCCGGATGGTGCAGAGCAGTAAAGGAAGATGTAGATAACGCTCTTGACTGCGAATTTGAGAACATCGGAATTTCGCATCCCGTCTCTTACATACACTTCAAGGCTAAATGGCCAGAAAAATCCCCTGAAGAACTCATCGATCGAGTTATTGAAGTCGTCGAGTACGCTGCAAAAGACCACGGACTAAGGGTTTTCGTCCATGGTGAAGACAGCACGAGAGCAGATTGGAACTTCGAAAAAAAGTTCATTAATGCAGTGGCAGATGCAGGAGCGGAATGCTATAGAATATGCGATACAGTAGGTATTGGACTATCCTCCGTAGACGCTACGTTACCAATCGGAATTCCAGCGAAGATAAGAGCCATAAAAGCTGAAACCAAGATAGAAAACGTTGAAATTCACGCTCACGACGATTTCGGGAACGCTGTTGAAAACACACTCGCTGCTATCAGAGCTGCTTCTGGAGTTTGGCAAAAAATTTACGCCAGCACAACTTTTCTAGGCATAGGTGAAAGGGCAGGAAACGCAGAGACCGAAAAAGTCATAATGAACCTTTTGATGCATCATGGCGTAGAAAAGTTTGAAAATAAAATAAATAAACTCAAGGAAACTGCTGATTTAATCGGGAAAGCCACTGGCTATGTTGTCCCTCCAAACAAAGCAATCGTGGGAGACTATGCATTTGCTCACGAATCTGGCATTCACACCCATGGAGTTCTCAGCAATGCCTTGACTTATGAGCCATATCCTCCGGAGCTTGTCGGGAACAAACGACGTTTGACCATAGGTAAACAGTCTGGAAAAGCAATAGTTAAGTATATGATTGAAGAGATAACTGGGAAAACGCCTGGTGACGAAGCAGCTCTTAATGTTCTAAAAAAGATTAAAGCAATCTACGCCGGTGGAAGAAAAGCCTCTTTAAGGGATGAGGAATTTCGCAGACTCCTCAGAGAATCTGGACTGCTAGAGAAGACAAATAATAACTCTGTCAAAAAGATGCCTTAAATTTTTTTAACGCCTCAACCATGTTTCTGATCTTGCATAAAGAAATTTCGTAAGCTTCATCTTTAGTTAAGTTGCCTAACAAGAGCTTGCGAAAACCACAGTCTGGAGTGAAAATCACTGAGTCCTTGTATTCTTTAAACAGTTTCATTGTTTTTAAAATTTCATCTATGCTCTCAATTCTCGGATTTTTTGTTGACACACAACCAGCAGACAGCATTTTTTCTTTTTCTTTTACTTTTTTTGGAGAATACACTTTTATATTTTGAGGCATGTCGCAAAATTCGTGGCTGAGATAATCCAATTCCGTTTCAAGAAGGATGTCTGCCAGTTTAGGAGAGATTCTGCCACAAATGTGTGTCCCCACAATGCTGTCTTTACAGGACTTTTTTAGGCTGTCAAATATTCTAACTATGTCTTCTTCTTTATAACCAAAGGCTATTCTTGTTCCAACTAGCACGCTTAAGATGGGTTCATCGATTGAGATCATGCTGGCAGTCTTTGAAGCTTCTTCACAGCTTTTTGTCAACACGTCGGCAACTTGTTTTACTAAATTCAAATCAGCTACCGCAGAGTTAAAGGGAAAAACTCCCGGTTTAATTTCAATATAAGAGGCAAGAGTGAAAGGTCCCGTTATAGGAACTTTTAAACGAACTATGTTCGCTAAACCTTTTTTTTGAAGATAATTTCTTGTCCATAAAAATGGTTCTAAGCCTATAGGAGGACCTTGGTACTCAATTTTTTTTAGGTTCATCTTGTACCGAGTTTTTTCTGACTGAATTCCACTACCATGTTTTACGAGTTCATCTAGGAACTGTGGACCCATCTCAGTTAATTGAGGATAAGATGGGAAATCCAAACCTAATTTAAGCTGGTCTTCTATGCATCTTTCTCTGTTAGGTTCAAAATCATCAAGAGGAAAACTGCCAATAACAGAAGAGAAGGTTCCAAATAACCGCAGCTCAGCCACCTTTGAATACAGTGGTAAATGAAAAGAAAAATCTTTCTATTCAAGCCCAGTTAGCCATAATTTTATGCGAAAATGGGTTTACTTAGTTTTTTAGCAGTTCAAAGCCTTCTAAAATTATGGTTTTACGGCATTTATTACAGATTATTGTTAAAGTCCTCAAAGAGCCATCATCAAACGTGTCGATATCCACTATTTTATAGGTTTTTTCAGAATCGTCATCAGGAGAGATGATAGTTCCACATGATGGACATGGAAATTCGCCTTCACCGTCTATGGATTTTAGGTCAACTTTCAGAGCCATCATTTGTCCCAACGATGTTCCAACCATCAAGTTCTTTGTTAATTGAGGTGATTAATATTACTTTTTAAAGAATATGAATCATAGGTCCATATATTTGGAACATTTAGAAAAGCTAGAACATTAAGAAATTTTATAGATTCTGGAACCTTTGCTACCAATTTCTCGAAATTTTGTAAAACAAACTTCTTAGAACTGTTGAATACATGATGAAATATAATTTGCAGAAACCCCCTCACTATTGTCGACAATAGCGTAGGCTCCTTTATTATTGTTATATGGTGGCCCTTTTCTTGAGAAAATTGTTATCACTTTTTCACTATGGTTGACCTTATATCCTTTATCGGCTGGTTCATGCCCCCTAACGATGCATTTGGCATTCACAATTCTAAGAAACATGTCTGTCACGTCCTCACCAAACAGATATCCTGCGCCGCGAGGAGAAAAATGGGTACCTTTGATGCCTTCAGCTGGATCGCTCCATAATATTTCTTCAAGATAAGTCTCAGATGGATGTTTTTTATATGCAAATGCAACATCGTCAGCAGTTCTTGCCTTACTGGGAACCCCGCCATGTAACATTATTAATTTGCTTTCCACAAGCACAGCTGTATAGAACCTTCTAAAAAGAGAACTAAGATTCAAATAAACCGTTTGCCATTCTGTACCAAATTTCCGAAACAGATGATGAGGAAGATCATGAGGAGAAGCTAAAAGGTCCTGTGGGCCCTCGTGGTTTCCTTGAAGTAAAACTACGTTTTCTTGAAACATTTTTTTCAAACTTAAAACAACATAGTAAACCTCAGGAGAAAAAGGTCCTCGGTCACCATAATCTCCAAGAAAAACAAGATAATCATCTGTTCCAAAAGAAACTTCGCATATTTTTATCTCGTTCAGTATTTGTTCGAGGCTGTCCAGATCGCCATGAATGTCGCCGATTATTATTGTCTTTCCTTTTGGAGCTAAATAAACAAGCCTTCCGACAATTTGCCTTTTTGCTTTTTCCGAAGAGAGTATCTGGTCAACTTGGAAAACTAGCCTCAGAAACGCTCTGTAGTCAACATTGTGCGCTTCTTTTAATAGATTTGATAAAGACCTCATCCAAATTCTATATTAGAGAGTCGAGATACATAATAAAGTTTAACACGGAAAATTAATCTCAGGCCACAAAGAACGGTGAAAAAATGGTTCAAATTCTGAAAGCCAGCTTCGAAGAAACTCTTAGAAAACATGTTTTACCTTCATCATGTGTTGGTTGCGCTTCTTGCGTTGTTGTATGCCCTTTTAACTGTCTTGAATATGTTGATGAGAAACCGGTCCTCTTAAGAGAATGCAAGTCTTGTGGCGTCTGCGCCCAGGTATGCCCACGGTACAATTTATCTATTCCAGAGTTGGAAAAGTTTGTGTACAATAGAGAAAGAAGAGACAACGAGGACTTTGGCATATACCGTAAAATAGTTTTTGCTCAAACAACAGACCAAAACATAAAAAGAGTTTGCCAAGACGGCGGAATTATCACGTCGCTATTGATCTATGCCTTAAATGAAGGATACATCGATGGCGCCGTCCTTTCTAGTGTAAGCGAAACTGAACCATTGAAAGCAGTTCCTAAGCTAGCTACAGCAGCGAAGGATATATTGGATTGTGCTGGAACAAGGTACACTTATTCACCAAACATGATTGCATTAAAAGAAGGCATACTTCAAAAAAAGAAAAAACTTGCGTTTGTAGGCACCCCTGACCAAATACAAGCAGTTCGAAAAATCCAAGCCCTCCCTTTAAAGAAATTCTCAGATGCTATTGCCTTAACAATCGGCGTCTTCTGCAGCGAATGCTTTACTTATGAAGGACTAATAAAACAATGGCTGCACAATGAACTTGGGATCAACATAGCGGAAGTGGCAAAAATAAACATAAAGGGAAAACTTCTCGTTACAACCAAATCAGGCAACGTAAAAGAAATCGCCTTGAAAGAGGCGAAGAAATATGTCAGAAACTGCATTGTGCAGTGTTCAGACTTCTCTTCTGAGCTGGCTGACATGTCTGTAGGGGGGCTGGGTTTAGAGGACTGGACTTTAACTATTCTCCGAACGGAAAAAGCTGAGGAGCTATTCTGGAAAGCAGACTCGAATGGTGTTATCCGTACGAGGCCAATTGAAGACGAAAAGGCTCTTGATTTACTAGTAAAACTTTCAAGAAAAAAACGAGTTGGACTGAGTGCTAAATTAACCCTTTAAACACCTGTCACCTTTTTCCCAAAAATGATTACTCGATTTTAAGTAATAACCCTTAAATAAGTAACCATAAGCTTTATTGAGCCGAGCCTCTAGTTCACGGAAAACACATCATAAAAGGTATGTAGAATGCATATTAGAATGGTTTCACCTAAAGATTGGATCTGGATATGTATTATGGGTACGTTGGGAAATGTTATATCATGGCTTTCAATTATGTTCGCACCATTCTTGCCCACAGTTTCTTTTGGGCCGTATAGCGTCTCAATAGCCTTAGATCTTTCTCACATAACAACCTTCATCAGTGCGCTTTATGGAGGACCAGTAATCGGAGGTTTGACAGGGATTATAGGGGGCTTGGTTGCTGCAAATGAGTTTGGATTTTCAAAGGGAAATATGATTACAGGATTTGCACTGCCTTTAGGTAAAGCATTAACAGGGGTAGTTGCAGGTATAGTAATGGCCGCCATGGGGCTTAGAGATGAGAACCATCATCAACCTCGTTTCATATCATCAACTTTAATTTCTTACATTCCAGAGGCAGTTTATACGGTATTCATTTTCTTGGCCGTTTTCCCAATAGTTTTTGGTACGCCAATCTTCGTTTTATATCCCATAATTGTCGGAATTCTCATAAAGGCGTTTGTTGAAATGGTTGTAGAAGGCGTTCTTCTCCTTTCACTGGCTAACAACCAAGGCTTTACAACAATGGTGAAAAGTTTCTTCATCAAATCATAAGATGGAACTTTTTAAGAGAACTGAAATTTAAGAATCCCTGTTTGCTGTGCTAAGGATTTATTGTTCTCAACAATACATCTGAATTGATTTTTCCAGCAGAAAACGTTCTACCCGTCCTTTTGTTTTCTATTGTCATTACAGCAGGGGCGAAAAGTTGCGAATCAATTTTATAGAAGTCAAAATCTGTTTTCTTAAGGATCTCTGCAAACGATTGCCCATATTGCTCTGATGCCGAAGAAACCGATTTCTCAATTAGTCGTCTAAGTTCCACATCTTCATCGTAATTTAGGACTATATGTGTTTCTCCTCCATAAAGTATTGCATCGTTCGATCGTCCCATAGCCTCAACAGGATCTTGATGAGCAGGCAGTATAGGCGCAGAGCCCTCTGCATACAAGATACATTTTGGATCTACACCCATGTTTACAAGTTTGTAAATTCCCATCTCAACCACTCTTCCTGAAACTTGAGTGATTCCTGAAATAGATGTTATTGGAACAACAACAAGAAAGAGTTTGCCTATATCGATCCGACAAGATTTGGCGATATTCACTACGACATCTTCAGGCGGTTCTTTACCGGTTTCAAGAACAAGCACAGCTTCGTCATATTTGTCCTTGTAGTCGATTTGCTCAAAAATCGACTTGGGTTTTAAAGCCAAAGCCCGAGCAGGACCAGACCCTAATGCTTGAAAATCCTTTGATTTTATTTGCCACCCAGCCATTTGAGATCCTAGAGTTGAGATTGCTGGAAAGTCCGTGGAGACTGAGATTGACAGAAGACTTTTTGAACCAATCTGGATAGTAGAAATTTCTGCTTGACCAAGCCCTCCTAGGCAAATTTCTGTTATTATCTTGCCAGCTTCAATGCTTCCTTCTGCTTCCAACCCAGCGTCTATTACCGATGCGCCTGTTTTGCTCTTCTTTACCTTAACCCTATACATATCTGCTTTGGCACATAACTCTCTTACAAGTTTCATTGCTCTTTGATTAACACTTACTTGTAACAACTTTCTTCTCCAACCATAGTTGGGTTATAGGTATTTCTCATAGGATGCGAGATGTGAATTTTTGTTCTTCGCTACGAAAAGTTTTCCTTTACCTTCCTCAACTATGTCGCCTGTAAAACGGTAAAATGGGCCTATTATTTTTTCTCCATTAACTTTAACGTCAGGTCTAATGTTGTCTATCGTAAAAGTAGGAAGGACAGAAGGCAAATATCCACAGACAATTATTTTGCCATCTACCATTTCTGCACCAGCTCGTCCCAGACAGTCGCCTAAAATGATGATTGTTCCATTTCTCATGTGGATTCCTGGAAAAAATCCGGCGTAACACTCAACTTTAATCAGCCCGTCTTTCATGTGGCAGCCGATCTCGTTTCCTGCGTTTCCATGTATGAGAATTTCTCCGCCTGTCATGCCTTCTGTGGATCCGCGATATGATGAGCCAACATAGCTTCCAGCTGACCCGGTAACCTCAATTTTTCCCCCCTTCATCATGCAACCAGCCCAAGAATCGACATTGCCCTTTACTAGGATTTTTCCCCCTTTCATACCTTCACCTAGACGCATTCCCGCGTTACCTTCGATAATAATGGTGCCTCGAGTCATTTTGTACCCTATCATTCGTACCTTGCGAAAATCTCCACTTAGAAAAATAATGTTGTTTTCATCTGCGTCACCGTCCTTCACAGTAATGCCAAAAATGTCTCCGAGGCTTTTCTGTCTGTTTCCTTCCCAAACTCTTAATTCTGAAATTTCTTTGATAGATTTCTCTAAGAAAATATCAGGCGTAATGCATTCTGCGTAGACAGGTACTTTTAAGGAATATTTTGGTCGTAACGTGATCGTTGTTTTTCACACCTCTGGTTTAATTGGTACTGGTTTCGAAGATTTTAGGAACTTTTCCGGAATAAAATAGTTGTCCAACTCTATTGTCCAATAATCTCGGAACCGTTTCTTTAAGTCTTTTAAAGTCTCAGAATATGAACTTGCCATGGTACATGAAGTTGTTTCAATGTCTGTCCACATGGTTCTTCCCGCGACAGGTTTTATTATATTTCCGTTTTTCGCCACAATTTCCCCATCCTTTATTGTGAAAACGGACTTCTCGAAAGCACGGCGGACTTTTCGGTAATCCTTTGAAAAGTCCGCATTTTTTGGATTAAGATCGTATATTGCAATGTCAGCGTCAGCGTTAAGACCTAAATGTCCCTTGTTTTTCATCCCTAGGGCTTTTGCTTGACCCGCACGTGTGATAATGGCAATTTCCAAAAGGTCATATTCTCTGTCAATGCTTGGAAGAAGAGAACGTTTCTTGGCTTTTTTGTTAATCTTATTCAGCATAATACCTCTTGCTTTCTCGCTCATAAGCCAAGAGATTATCTTCGGATAAGTTGTAAAAGGAGCTGCGTTAGGATGATCAGTTGTAAGATAGACCTTCCATGGGTTTCTTATAAGTAATGCAAGTTCAAGGCCTATTGACCACATTGTTGCATGTACAAGACTCTTTCGTCTGTAAGTAAAAGGAACTATGCCTGCTGCGGTTTCAGTTTCAACATCGTGGTTAACCCATTTGTTGCCGCTTAGCTTATGTAAGGTAAACTGCCATGGACCATCAGCCGTCATTGTTGTTGTATCTCTGAAGACAACTTGACCCATGTCTATCGTTACGTGGCTATGTCCATTAACATATTTTGCAATCTCTTCAGCTCCGGACGTGATGTTTCCCCAATCATCTCCCTTAAAGGAGCTAAACTGGCAATGCGTTATATGTATGGAAGGCTTTTTCTCAAAGGCAAGATCCTCCACGCATTTCATAGTCTCAAGTGTAATAAGATAGTTCCCAGGTTGCCCAAGTCGGTTGGTGTGAACGTGAATCGTGTGGGGAAGATTCAATATACGATTTACCTTACAAAGTCCACGAATAATCTCTCTTGGCGTTATTCCGAAATTTGGGACTGGTTCGTCGAGGTCTTTAACATTTCTCCCAAACCCCCATGACTCGACGCCGCCTGGATTAACGATTTTTATCGCGTAACCCTTTGTAGCCGATATCAGCCAAGCAACGTGAACAGCGCACTCTTTGAGAAGGTTTTTTCGGAGAAGTTCAAGGACAAACCACCAATCTCCAAGCAAGGGGAAGGTTGCCTTATCAACCATCGGAGTATCATCAAGCTCTTCATGGGTATGGCGAGCTTCAAGAGGAGGCATAGAAGGATTGCAAATAGTTGTATATCCCATGCGTGAGTACCTGTAGCCTGTTGTAAAAGTGGACGGAACAGAATGCCCTACTCCTGACCTAGTTATGGCTGTTTTAATTTCTACATCACTGTAATGATCTTCAGGTCGTAAAAGCCTTCCAGCATTCACTTCTGAGCCCGCAACGTGAGTATGTATGTCTACGCCACCAGGCATTACGACCAAGTTTGATGCATCTATGACATGTGCTTTTTTTTCGTTTATATTTTCTACTATTTTCCCATTTTCAACGCAAATGTCCATTATTTCGCCTTTTACATCGTTTAGAGGATCGTAAACATATCCATTTTTAATCAATAATGCCATGTTAAGGTTTCACCAATGTAAACCGAAATTATTTTTTCTTTCTTAATAGCATAGTCTAGTCGAAGATAATACTAAAGTTATTTTTAAAGAATTAGGATGATGAGCTTTCTTATTATGTACAATAACTTAGAACTGGTAATCATAAGAAAATAAGACAAACGAAATGAAAATGTGGAATATATTCTTTATCGAGCATGGAAGGCTATTCTTTCCATCTCGTTTCGTTTCTGCACAGCATAACTCGAAGAATCTCTGTTGGAAGCTGCAATTATCTCGTCAGCTAAACATTCTTCTAAGGGTTTTGGGTTACCAAAAGCTGCTTTTCTTACGCCCTCTGCAATGAAACGTAAGGCTAAATCGACTCTCCGTTGAGGCGAAATGTCCACGGCCTGTTGATAAGCAACTCCGCCGTAACTGATTCTTGTTATGTCTTCACAAGGTGCAGAGTTCTCAACTGCTTGAACAAGAACTTGAACAGGATTTTGCCCTGTTCGTAAGTAGATAATTTCAAAAGCGTTTCTGACATAGTTTATCGCCCTGATCTTTTTGCCAGCATTTTGACCTGGACGCATCAAGTTATTTATTAGCCTTTCAACAAGATTCACTTTAGACTTGTGGAATCTTCGGTGTTCGTGCCTTCCCATTGAATGAGGTACACTGACTGGTTCGACCGAAACATATCTTTTAAGCCCTACGTCTTTGACCTCAACATTGAAGCTCCATTTACCAAAAAGTTGAGGTGCCTCTTGTTTACTCACTTCTTTCACCTTAAATTGAACTCTTTAAGTTTGAATCTTGCTGAATTATATAAGTATTATGAAAACAAATGTTGGTTGCCTAAACAAGAACTCTTGAAAGTATTGCTTTTGCTGTATGCAAACGGTTTTCAGCTTGGTCCCAAATTATTGAACGTGGACCATCCATGACATCGTCTGTGACCTCTTCTCCACGATGAGCTGGCAGACAATGCATGAACAAAGCGTTTTCTGCGGCATGTTTGAAGAGATCTGAAGTGGCCTGATATTTTGGTAAAAAGGTTTTGAGTCGTGTTTCTTTTTCAGGTTCGTCTCCCATCGAGACAAATGTGTCCGTGTAAACTACATTGGCGTTTCTAACAGCGTCAATTGGTTCTCGGAGTATCTCAATTTTTGAGCCGCTTTCTTTGGCGTTCATCTTAGCCTTTTCTTGTGCTGTACTGTGCGGTTCATATCCAGGAGGGCATGCAATTGAAATATTGACACCAAGTTTTGAACATCCAATAAGCAAGGAGTTGCAAACATTGTTTCCGTCACCAACATAAGCAACTTTTAAATTTTCTATGGTTTCAAACTTTTCCCAGATTGTATAAAGGTCAGCGATCGTTTGGCATGGGTGGTATAAATTGGAAAGAGCATTTATCACCGGAATTTCCGCATAGTCAGCTATTTCTTCAAGGTCAGAATGTCTATTGACTCTGGCAATGATGCAATCTAAGTATCGGCTGAGGACACGAGCAGTGTCAGCTATTGTCTCGCCTCTTCCTAACTGTGACTCTGTCCATCCAAGGTAAATGGAATGACCACCTAACTCGTTTATAGCGACATCAAAAGAAACTCTTGTACGAGTCGAAGGTTTCTGGAAAAGAAGAGCAATTGATTTTCCTTCAAGAATGTTAGAGTCGCCCTTTTTCAGCTTAAATTTTTTTGTGGTTTTAAGAATATCCCATATTTCCTTTTCAGAAAACTCCTGCAATGTAAGAAGATTCTGCTTTTTCATGTTCTCAGGTTTCCTGTTTCCTAATTGGCGGCTTGTTTAATTGTCTTCATTAAAAATTTCATTACAAATATATATTTTTCGGTCAAAAATAACAAAAAAATTGTGTTAATGACCAGAAACAGTCAATGAAGAGTCTCAACACTTTAAAACCCTGCATCCACAAGGTCAATTGGCTTCATAAACTCTCTTAGAACAACTGTTGCATAGGAGCCTTTATGAAGCATAAACCTAAACCTCACTGCAAAATTACCTTGATCTATATTATGAGCGTTCTCTTCAAAAGTGACATTAAAGTTCACAAGAGGAACTAAGGCATTTCTTAAACCGCCAGCTGCGCTTGCTTCAGACATATCTTTCAAGTAGAAATCCTTTGGGTGAATGTCTTCTTCTTTCAGAACTTGTCTTTCAATTTGTCCTTGAACTCCTTCAGAAACACTTTGGTTATATCCTACTAATGGCAGAGCAACAGCAAGTTCTTTTCTTCTAATTGCCTCATTAATTTCAAAGATTTCATCTGGCTTCACATTTTTGAAATTGTTTGCAGGTAATCCGTTTTTGTCTAAACTAATCACAAAGTCACCTGGATAGGCTTCGATGAGAGATAAGCCACATTTTATTCGCTCGCTGAGGAACCTATTAAAAAGATAAGACTGGTAAGCTTGCACAAAAAGCACTCGAATAGTACGCGGAATCTTACGGAATGCTCCTAAGAAATCGTTCGGGTATCTCGAAAGATGAAGCAGCATCAACCTCTCGTAGACAAGTCTCCGCGGAAAAAAACGTAAACAACTTTTATAGTCTCCAGTTTCCCTTAGCCGTTCTCGGGCTCTAGATGCACGTCGATGTTCATATACGCTGGGTTCAGAAAGAAAAATCAATGCCGCATTTTCATACTGACCTTTAACGATGTGACGCCCAACTTTATGAGTAAAAGGCCTGATAGTTCCAAACCTCTGATGTCCAAAAAAGTTAGGAATTCCGTTGAAGTCATCAATTTCATTTTTCGTTTCGTCAATTCTTCGTTTCGCTTCTTCAATAGAGCATCCGAGTTCCCTTACCTTTATGTCAAATTGGTTGCCGAAAAGAAACTTAGAAGAGATTTTTTCATTCGAAAAACGTGTTGGAATGATGACCGCGTTTTCTAGACGAATTTCATTCACTTTTTCAAGAGGAACTCCACCAATGCTTATGTGCTGCGCAGTCAAAGCTCTTGCATCTTTTATTCCAGCAATACTAATTCTTTCTTGGTCAATATCTAATTGTCGAGATATTGCTCTTAATGCTGCAAACGTGTCCCAGCCTTTCTTTACTAGAACACATATAATATAACGCCCAAAATTAGAATTTAGTCTGCTTGTGTCAGTGACACTAACGGAAGCTTTTGAGCCATTAACCAGCACTTCTTCAACAACAAAGTCTTCTGGGACGATCCGAATCTTTCCACCGATCCCAAGGTTTCGTGAAACATAAACTGCCATTCCGAAGTCTGCTTCAAGAGAGGGCACTTCAAGCGTCATGTGTATCCTCTATAGATATCGTTAATAAAGCGAAAGGCTCCCCGTAACCTTATCAATGAGGCTTGTCGGAGCAGGTCCGATGCCAAGCGCGGTTATTGTTCCTGGCGGAAGTTCAGTTAATCCCATGTCAGATACAAGAAATGTTGATATACCAAGTTTCTTGGCTTTTTTCTCCAGTTCTTGCAATTCTTCTTTGGAATTGACCTTTAGAACTATTTTACATTGCCCTTCCTGCATCCAATACCGAAACCATTGTGGATGCCTTTTTTTTGTTTCTTCTGATGCAGAAACAGCGCTGTGGCAGGCTTGTACTGCTGCTTTTCCACAACTCATGTTCAAATCCGACCTTACTACTATTGCTTGTTTATATCCGAATGGTTGCAGGGCATCCTCCTGTCCTTTTCCTTTGTTCATGCATCTTTTACCTTCATGTCCGTCGTTATATGACTAAATTTGGGGTATTTACAGTTTTCCGGTTTTTCATAGTTACATATATACATGCGTATTAGAAACAAATATTTGGAATTTCAACTTTTTTGTTTCTTCAAGGTGAATGCTTAGACAGTATGATGAACAAAGGATTTTCAGGAACTTGGAGGTGAACTTTAAATCTTGAGTACGCAATGAGGTCAATTCCAAGGTTGTTTTACATCAGGATACGAGGTGAAAAGCGTGGATTATGAGGCTGTATGGGAGCTCATGTCTAATTTAATTGTAGAGCTGCGAAATAAGGGTGAAGAAATTCCAGCTAACATCATGAGCGACCTGCGAGCTGCCAAAACTTTAATGGAAATTTATAAGGTTGACCAATCGCGTTCTGAAATCCTTCAAAAAAGTGAGGAGTACCTTGCAAATCTTGAATCCACTCTGCTTCCTTTAGCAGGAAATAGGCTTGGTAAAACAGAAATGGAAAAATGGCTAAGAAACCTTGCCGAATTACAAAGACGCGAAACATTATGGAAACCTAAACCTTCTAAAGGGGTTCCTGTCGGGGTTCCTCGTGAAGACAAGTGGGTAAGAATTGAACCTTTTGAAACTGTCACAATTGAAAAAATAAAACATCTTGCTGAACAAAAAGGATTAAAAATAACGGTTCAAACCGATAGCACCGTCCTTGTTTATGGAGAGGAACAAAAGCTGAAACATTTTATTAAGAACGTGACTAAGGTATTACAAAAAAATGGAAAGAAACAATTCGTAAGGGAATAATGAGATAAAAAAACCGAGCGTTGGTTTGTTGAGGAATAAAGATGCCTTTTATAAAGAAAATTGAGGTCAACGGTTTTAAAACGTTTGGTAAGAAAACAACATTAACATTTGATAAAGGATTCACGGCGATAACCGGGCCAAACGGGAGTGGAAAAACCAACATAATTGATGCTGTTCTTTTCTGTTTAGGCGAACTTAGCTCAAGAAGACTTAGGGCAGAAAACTTTTCAAAACTTATTTTCAGCGGGACCCCTAACTCGGATTCAAGAAAGAAAGATAGCGCTAAGGTCGTTATTCAGTTTGATAATTCAGACAATCGTCTGCCAACTGACACTGCGACGGTAACGTTCTCAAGAGAAATCGACCATGAAGGACAAAGTATTTTCAGAATTAATGGTCGAAGGGTCTCTAGAGCCTATGCCATGGAGATTCTTGCGATGGCAGGTATCAGTCCTTATGGACATAATGTTGTTCTTCAGGGCACACTTACGAGATTGGCTGAAATTTCTCCTATGGAACGTAGAAAAATTATCGAGGACATGATTGGTATTGCCACATATGATGCAGAGAAAACTGAAGCAGATGAAAAACTGAAAGCAGCAGACATTTCAATCAAAACAGCAATGGGGCAGGTAAGCGAGGTTCAGAATAGAATTGAGGCTCTAGAGAGAGAAAGGAATGACCTCCTACGTCACAATTTCATTCAAAGCGAGATTAGACGTTTTGAAGCAGCTGAGCTGTCTTATGAGATAACAACTAACCAAATGAAGATTAGCGAATTGACTGCACAGATTGGTGTTTTAGAAAAAAAGATTCAAGCGATACGAACTCAGAGAGAAACTTTACAGTCAAAGCGTCACGAGATTGAGATAGAGTGGAGAAAACTTGGTTTTGAAGAGGTTGAGGCTAACCAAACGAAGTTTTTCCAGATCCAAATGGAGATAGGAGACTTAAGATCAAAACTGGTTGAACTTTCGACAAGAATTACATCTTACAAAACAAGTTTAGATAACCTTACAAGAGTAAAACAGAATGCTGAACAACAGATCGAATTTCTCTGTCAAGAGATTGAAAATATTAAGAATAAGATCAATGAACTTGCTCCAACTCGGGATTTACTTAAAAGGGAAATCGCTGAGAAACAATCAGCTTTTGAAATAATGAATGAAGAAACACTGAAAGCCAGATCTAGTATGAATGAGGTAACAAGAAGGTTACGTGAAATTGAAAACCAAATTGAACAGATACATAGAGAAGTAATAAAGCTTCGTAGCCAACGCGCAGAAACTGAATCTAAGGTCAACATTTATTCAGAAAGGCTCAGAAATCTTGAGGATAGAAAAGTCGATTATGCCGATGCATCAAATAGGCTTGAAAAGTCTTTGCGGGATTTAGAAAACATATGCAAAGAACGAATAGAACGATTAACTTTACTACAGGAGTCTCTTAAGAAAAAAACAGAGAAAAAAGAAGTTCTAGAGTCAGAAATAAAAGAGGCAGAGAAAATTGCTGATGTCGCCAAAGAAGCTCTTGTGGAATTTGAGACCCGCAAGGAACTAGTTAACAAGTTCACAACAGAAGAGAATGCCCTAAAATATATAGAAAAATCGTCTGAAGAAGGCATTGTCAAAGGTGTTGTAGGTCGTCTAAAGAATCTGATAAGCATTAAAAATGGTTATGAACGTGCTGTCGAAGCTGCAGCTGCTGGATGGCTTAACGCGCTCGTTGTTGACAGTTTGGAAACGGCCTTTGTATGTGTTGAAACACTGCGGCAACTCAAACTTGGGAGAATAAAGATTATTCCGCTTAAAGGATTATCAAGCGTTAGAATGGACGATTTTCCGCAGATTGAAGGTACAAAAGACAAGGTCATGTCTTTCGTAAAGTATGATCCGACGCATGAGGCCGCTGTCTCATTTGTTTTTGGCGATACTTTTTTGGCAGCTGACGAAAAAACAGCGTTGATGATCTCTCATGCTGGATATCGTTCTGTTACAAAGGCTGGCGATCTTTACGAGGCGGGGGGCGGTGTTGAAAGCGGATTCTATCGAGCGCCTATTGATTTTTCATCCTTTGTGCCTAGTGAGTCAGCCTTAAAAGACCTTGATAAGGCTGTAACTACGTTGAAGGCGAATTTAACTAAAAGAGAACTCGATATTAACGAGTTAGAAAAAGAAATCGTGAACATACAGAATGAAATAACTGCTTCAGCCGAAGCCTTGGGAAAGCTTGATTCAGAAATTGATGGAACACGTAAAAGCATTCATGAAACGAAAAGAAGCATTATGCGCGTTGAAGAGAACATAACAACCTTACAAAGCAGTCTCGAGAAAGAGAAGGCACAAATAGGGTTTTTTGACGATGCAATAAAAAGATGTTCCTTCGAAGAGAATAAGCTAAAAAGTGAACTTGAAAATCTTAAGCACAATGTTGACTTTTCAATGGCTCAAGAAAGAGAACAAAAACGTGAGGTCTTGGGAACTGAATTAATTACGCTAAGGCAGAAACTTAGTCAAGTGGAAACTCAACTCTCTTCTCTCCAGTCAAAATTGGAAACTACATTAAAGGTAGAATTAGAGAATGCCTATGTTCAAAGGGATAAGGCATCTAGTCAGATAGCAACTTTGGAGCAAGAAGTTGATAAACTTAACACTGAAAAGGAGACAGTTCTGAATAAAATTAGAGAACTTGAGGTTGTTAAGGATCAACTATCCAAATCGTTATTAACTATCAAAGGTGAATCGCAGAAGTACACAATGCATATTGATGAGATAGATAATAAACTTCGGGTTCTTGAAGCTGAATATGAACAGTCTGACAAGTTATTGGATGAATTAAGGCTCAACTATCAGACTTTAAATCTTCTTGTTGAAAGACAACTTGATCAACTTAGGAACTTTGGATATGAAGAACCCTTTACTGTTCCTTCCAAAAGCATCCAAGACATTGAGACTTCGTTAAAAATGATGAAGCTTGAGTTAGAACGGATAGGTGCCATTAATCAACTTGCACAGATACAGTATGAGGATCAGATCTCAAAGTACAAGGAACTTTCAATACGCATGAACGAGTTGGAAAAAGAAAGAATGGCGATTGTTGAGTTTATTGAAGAGATTGAGAGAAAGAAATACAATGCTTTTATGGCGGCTTTTAACAAAATTAACGAAAGAATTGATAGATATTTCTCAAAGCTTACAGATGGAGGAAACGCCGCATTGAAACTTGAGAATCCCGAGAACCCATTTGCGGGAGGCGTGGACATGATAGTCCAATTTGTGGGAAAGCCTCCTATTCTAGTAAGTGGTGCTAGCAGCGGTGAACGGTCAGTCTCTGCTGTTGCCTTCCTGTTTGCATTGCAGGAATTCACTCCAGCTTCGTTTTATTTGTTTGATGAAATTGACGCTCACTTAGATGCTTCTAATGTTGAGAGACTTGGTGAGCTGCTTGCGGAAGAAGCCCAAAAATCACAGTTTGTCGTCATAACTTTAAAGCCTGAAATGGTCAGTAAAGCCGACAGAATATATGGGGTTTACGGTTTTGAGGGTGTATCGCATGTTGTAACAACAACTTTCAAAGAGGCCACGTGATGACAGAGACAAATATCAATAAGCCCTTTTATTTTCGCCCACCTTGGAATATTCTTTTCGACTTGCAGTTGCTGGAAAAGTTGAATCCTTGGGACATTAACTTGTCTTTTCTTCTTTTGTCGTTTCTTGACGAGATGGAAAAAAGAAATGAGATTGATTTCAGAGCTTCAGGAATGGCGCTTGGTTCATCTTCAACAGTCTACCTTATGAAGTCTGAACTGCTTCTTGAACTTGAGAAGGCTCCTTTAGCTCCAGAACCACCATCTGATTTTATTCCTCCACCCCTAGTTCTTCCGCTTCGATACGAGTTGACTACAACAACAATCCAGAATTTGCTTGAGGCATTAGATAATGCACTGAAAACTGAGAAGATCTTTGCCTTGAAAGCGTCTACAAGAACTGAGATCATTCCTCCGGCTGGCGTATTCCCTACTATCAGCGCTTATCTGATAGAGATGGAGGAGCAGATGGATAGGCTGATGAAAAAAATAGTAACACTTGCCAATGAGGGAAAAATCATTACTTTCTCGAAACTTGCACGTGGCTTAGGAAAGATTGAGCAAATTCGAAATTTCATTGTTTTGCTTTTTTTGGCTCAAAAAAACAGGATAACCTTATGGCAGAAGGAAAATTCTGACGAGGTTTTTGTAACCATTAATGAGGCTCAGTAATGTCAGCTAAAAATGAAGTAACAACTGATGAAAATCAAGAGGAAAAACTTAAAAAAGATTTGGCTTTAATTGAGGCTGCCCTTTATGTAGCAGGCCGACCACTTGACATAAAAACATTAGGTCATATTATTAGGAGCCGATCGAAGAAAAGGGTTCAGCAGCTGGCTAGAGCTTTGATAGAAAAATATAAGCAACTGGAAACTCCGCTTGAGGTAATAGAACTTGAGGATGAACGGTTCGTTCTTCAGTTAAAAACCGAGTTTTCAGCTAAAGTCAGGAAACTCGCTGTTAGGCCTTTGTTGTCTGACGGTCCACTTAGGACTCTTGCTTACATAGCTTATAAGCAGCCAATAGTTCAAAAACAGGTTGTTGATACTCGAGGGGCTCATGCTTATGGTCACATTAGGCAGTTGGCTGAAATGGGGCTTATTGAACGCAAAAGTGATGGTAGAAATAAGGTTCTGCGTGTAACGGAATTTTTTTCGGACTATTTTGGTTTAAGTCGAGACATCAAAATAATGAAACGTCAACTTAAAAAGACTTTTAATGAATTAATGAAAAAGCCGCTTAGTTCTGATGAAGAATACGATTTTAATGAGAGTTAGGACATTAAGTATCCGTTAAATTTATATTAGTCTGAAGGTTCCTTCCTTTTTACTTAAGGAGAATTAAGAATGTCATCTTGGCATGGCAATCTACATAAAAAGAAGCGTTCAGGCGGGAAAAAGAAAGCATATAGAGGTAAAAGACGGTTCGAGAAGGGAAACTTTCCCGTTATGACCACTGTTGGTGAGCATGAGACAAAAAAAGAAAGAGGAAGAGGAGGAACCCTAAAGGTTCGTCTCGTAAGTACAAAATATGTGAATGTCTCTGATTCTTCAACTGGAGAAACTAAGAGGGTTGAAATATTAAGGGTTCTTAAGAACCCGTCTAACGTGGACTATGACAGAAGAGGTGTAATAACAAAAGGAACACTTCTTGAAACTTCTATTGGAACTATTCGAGTAACATCCAGACCTGGGCAATCGGGAGTTCTTAACGGAATTCTAGTCTCATAGTAGAGCTGTTTTCTCTCATATTATTAAGTCGTCCACAAAATATGTTATGGTGATTTGAGGACATGCGGAGACGAGATGAAATTGTTTTATGGCCTGTCTATTTTGATTCTATGAAAACAAGGTCTGAAGGAAGAAAGGTGCCTAAAAAGCTCTCGAGACCGTCTCCAAACTTGGGCGTGCTTGAAAAAGCAGTTGCAAATCTTGGATTTTCATATAAAGTAATAACGGATGTGACATATCCTCGTTTTTCATGGAAAAAGAGTGGTTTGATTCTTGTTAAGAAAACGAAGCCTAAGAACAGGATTATCAGTGAAGTAGCTCAAGAGATTTCGAGACTTATGGTCTGAATTTAAAATGAGAAATGTTTATATAACAAACTTGGGTTTTTTCGTTCACGTCTTTTGAGGAGTTGAAGGGTTGAAGAAAATCGGACGAGTCGTTCATATCAGTCCGAGTGGTAAAGCAGTCATAAAAGCTGAAAAAACTCCTGGAATCGGCGTAACGGTAATGGACGAGAAGAACAAGCAAATGGGGAAAGTATTTGACGTTATTGGACCAACTGTATCGCCTTATGTCTTAGTTGATGTTAAAACTGGTGACCCGCAGACAATTGTAGGAAGTTTTCTTTACTTTACGCCTCTTTCAAAACAGAAAAAAAGAAGTGGAAGAAGATGAGCGAAAATAAAAAAACGTCTGTTTCACCTGGTCTTAGAGATATTCAGCGATGCACTGAATGCGGCGGAACTAGGCTTATGAGAGATTATGAGTCTGCAGAAGTTGTGTGCATGGACTGTGGGTTCGTCCTTGACATGAAATTAACGGATCAAGGACCTGAGTGGCGGGCTTTTGATACTGAGCAAAGAGAAAAGAGAGCTCGAACTGGCGCTCCAGTTACTTTTACGATTCATGACAAGGGACTTTCGACGATGATTGACTGGCACGATCGAGACATTTACGGAAAAAAATTTTCCGCAGGTCAGAAGGCTCAAATCTACCGTTTGAGGAAGTGGCAGAGGAGGATTAGGGTTTCCGATGCTATGGAGCGGAACCTTGCGTTTGCTCTTTCCGAGATTACGAAGATAGCAAACAATCTTTCGTTACCAAAAAGCATTTTTGAGACAGCTTCAGTCATTTACAGGAAGGCTGTTAAGGAGAGACTTATTCGTGGACGGTCAATTCAGGGAATTAGCGCAGCTTCTGTATATATTGCATGCAGACAATGTGGGTTGGCCAGAACTCTTGAAGAGATTTCTAAGGCTTCTAATGTTAGTAAGAGAGAGGTTGGGAGAAGCTACCGCTTCTTGGTTAAGGAGCTCGATTATCTTATTCCTCCAGTTCGGGCAAACCAGTATGTGTCAAAGTTTTCTAATCAGTTGACGATGCAGGGTAAAGTTGAGGAGATTGCAAATAAAATTCTTATGACAGCTGGTAACCTTAAGCTAACTTCTGGCAGGGGACCTACAGGTATTGCAGCGGCGGCAAGTTACATTGCCTCGGTCTTAGTTGGAGAACGAAGAACTCAGCGTGAGATAGCGGAAATTGCGAAGGTGACTGAGGTAACCATTAGAAACAGATACAAGGAGCTAGTAGATTGCCTTCTCTTTGTCATGGATTTATAGTTAATTAAGGCTCTTTTGGAAGACGTAGTCATATCTTGACAAAGATGGGTGTTGGAATTACGTATTTTTTATGGTCTGTTTCTTTTGTTGAAGTGATAAATTCGGTGAACAATGTTTCGAAAAATTCTCTGTTAAGATAGGGTCCTTTTCCTATACCTGGGCACTCTTTTGTGTAAGAAAATGCATAATGTTGATTTCCAAGGTTGTCAAGCTTGAACGGGTAGAACCTGCAGATTATAGGTCTTATGCCATAAATGGTACATAATTTTTCTTTTAAAAACACGCATTTGCCGTCACTTGTTTTTCTCATCGCATAGGCATATGATGTTTTATCACCAGTTTTCTCCGCGAATTTTTCGATGTCTTCATTGGTTTTTTTCGAAATTTTCTCAGCCTCATTCTTCAGTAAAAGAATTTTTCGAACATTAGTTTCTGTATCTCCGCAACATAGGGCGCATAGGATGCATTCGAAGTGAACGTTTCCAGGGAACTCAACATAAGAATGGCTTTTAGTAATATTCATCACCTCATTTTTTATTATCTATTATTCATTTTATGTGACTTTATTTTGATTTTGAGAGCTTTGTCTTTTTGTGCTACCTAAGGTTATAATTTAAGCAATATCGCTTGTTTCATTTGCGCTGTTTACGCTTTTTCCAAACCGTGTAAACTGACGTGCGTATTTTTTAGTGTATTAACGTTTATTTTTCTTGTTCCGTGCATGTTGTTGAGGGGGAGGGGGGTATATATAGTCGGGTCAGCTTTTCTGGCCATGTTGCCTATTCTTGTTCTATGTACGTTGAAACTTTTTCTTCACATAGGCTTTATGGATTCAGGGTTTTTACAAATTTTTTGAATAAATGTTATAAATTTTCTATGTTAATATGTGTTGTGAATTTGTATTGGATTTCCGAATAATGAAAAAAGAGTGGACGCACATCAGTTGTCACTTTGGCTTTAATTGTTTTGCTTGCTGCTTCGAATATTGGTGTCTTTTATTTTCTTAAGTCAAATTACGACCTTAACGCTTGAGAATGTTGAATTGGAAAATAATGTTGTTGAACTCACTGACGAGAAAACAGCTTTGTAAAATCGAGTGGATACATTAATAGGTGAAAAAGTTGATCTTCAGTCACAATTTACCCTTCTCGACGCGGCGTATAATGATTATAGGGTAACTCATAGCCACACAGACGACGAATATAATGAATTAAGCCAAAATTATCTAGACATCTCTTCGTATTATGTGGGACTAAGTGAAAATGTCACAGAACTCTATAATCTACTATACTCTTACTCCTGCATTCCTGATGCGTTTACCCGCACTTTGTATGATGCTGAGGTTCGGAAAACATCTTCCACCGTTCTGTCTGTCACCGGTCGCTCTACGATTTGTGGTTTTCCGAAGAGAAAATATACGACTATGTTGTTTCAAACATAGACTACATTCACGACGGCGATATGCTTTATCCGTCTACTTATTGGTACATAAAATTTGACGGCTTTGACTACATTACAGAGTTTACTATAACTGAGTATAGAAACTACGTTTAGACGCCAAGTCTTACGCTTGAAATTAAACAAGGCAACTGTGACGACCAAGCAGTAATAACATACGCTATGATAAAATACTACAAGAAATACGTTTATGGCACAGAATACAGCCTCTATCTAGCGCATATAGAATTCTCCTATGACACAGCACATTTAGCAGTCATTCTTCCCGTTCAAGGAGGAGACGTATGCATCATTGACCCAGCGGGTAATTACCTAACGTCCTCATGGTACACGATTGACTCGAAGCCTGCCAGTCTGAGCTTCAATCTTCAAACAATTGGTGGCCTGCTCACATAACGTATATCGCGTTATACAGTGTTTCTGTCATCGACGGCAGTTACAGTATTGCATCTGAAGGCACCTTAAGTCAAGTGGCAAATTTCCTAGCCCAAGATTAACATGCCAGAAATCAAGCCTAAGCTTTGGAACATGCTTCTTTCCAACGAAGTTAGATTGACATACGCTTGGAGATAGAATAATCAAAATCTTTGCCAAGAATAAAAGATGATTCGCCAAAAAATTAATAATCGAGAACCTTGAGGCTAATATATGCTTTACAAAGAAGATTGGCGAAAAACCTGTGAACGTTTCACAGCTTGGTGGAATAACGAAGGCAGTGGGCCCATAATCCAAATCGTAGCACCAAAAAAGGGTTATGAGAATTTGCAACCGTGGTGGGGCTGGGGATTCGCCAAGGACCCATTGAATCCAGAGAAGACTGTTGCCGAGTTTGAGGATTACTGTTCAAGAATGTGGTTTGGAGGCGATGCCTATCCTGATTTGTGGATTAATCTTGGAGCTGGAATCGTCGCCACGTTTCTTGGTGCAGAGGCAAGGTTCCGTGACGATTCTGAGACTGTCTGGTTTGAAACTCCTAAGCCTTGGTCAGACCTTGAGAAATTGACGGCTACTCCATGTGGTAAATGGTGGAAGATAACGAAAGACATCACTTCGTACGTAAGTGAGAGAAGCCGAGGAAAATTCATGACTGGAATCACAGACTTAGGTGGCGTAACCGACGTTCTTGCATCCTTACGTGGCTCACAAAACCTAATCGTTGACATGTTCAAAAACCCTGAAAAAGTGAAGGCTTTATCAAACATAATTCTTGAGTTGTGGCACAAATGCTATGATGAGCTTTACCGCATTTCAGAGGGTTCCACACGTGGAAACTCAGCTTGGATGGGTTTGTGGTGCCGCGAAAGATGGTACCCAATACAATGCGACTTTGCTGCTATGCTATCGCCAAGAATTTTCATGGAACTCGCTTTCCATTACATTAAGGAACAGTGTGTGCGGTTAGACCATACAATCTATCATCTGGACGGCCCAGGAGAAATCCCGCACCTCGATGCCCTTCTCAGCATACCTGAGCTTGATGGAATACAGTGGACTCCTGGAGCAGGCAACCCGCCAGTCACTTCAACAATGTGGCTTAAAATGTACGAAAAGATACAGAAAAAGGGTAAACGCCTTGTCTTACTTGATGCGCCGGACAACGAAATTCCTTCATTATTTAGAATTTTGGGCACCAAAGGATTACTCGTTAGGACATATTGCACCACAGAAGCGCGTGGAAGGAAACTACTTAAATCTTTAGGTTTTAAGTCAAAGAAGTAAAGCCAGTCTTATTTAATGAAAAGAAAAGTTAGCAATGTTAATATTAAAGACTGAATATAGCATCTAAAATTGCGAATTGGGTGACGAATGTTTTGACTAGTAACATACTTGAAATGAGAAATCTCACTGTTAAGGTTTCAGGTAAGAAAATACTGAACAAAGTTGACCTCGAAATTCCAGAAGGCGAAGTGCACGTTCTCTTCGGTCCAAACGGCTCGGGAAAAAGTTCATTATTAATGACGATTCTGGGAATACCCAGTTACAAGGTTGTAGAAGGCTCAATTCTTTTCAAAGGTAAAGACGTAACCCACATGCCCATTAACGAGAGAGTTAAACTTGGAATGAGCGTAGCTTTTCAGAACCCTCCTGTTATACGTGGGGTAAAGCTAGGGGGCATCCTTGAACACTTGGCGGCAGATAAGAAGAAAATAGACACGTTGATGGAGAAAGTAAAGTTTCCACAAGAATTCTTAGAAAGAGACATAAACTTGGGGTTCTCCGGAGGCGAAGTTAAAAAATCCGAAATTATTCAAATTCTCGCCCAAGACAGCGATTTTGTTATGCTTGATGAGCCAGATTCAGGTGTTGACGTCGAAAATCTACAAATCATCGGTAACATAATTAACAGTATGCTGTCGGAGAAGTCCGCTCTCTTGATTACTCATCAAGGTCACATACTTCGATACGTAAACGCTGACAAAGCTCATGTTCTAGTAAACAACTCAATCGTTTGTTCAGGAGAACCATTAAACATTCTCACCCAAATTCTAAATGAAGGATACAGTTGGTGTATGAAATGCCCAAAAGCTATGAAGATGCAGCAAAGGCAAGAGATAAACCCGCGGCATTAGGTCCAGACATTGATGTAAGTAAATTTTCGAGTAACCCAAAAGTCTGGAATTCTTGTCCGATTACGCTGCTCCCTGAAGACGTGTTGAAACGCGCTTATGAGGTAGGGATTGTTGCAGATGACCAGTCACGTTCCGGCTCTTTCTTTCAGCTCGACCACTCCGTCACGTCGAAGGCTGTTCAGAAAATGTTCGAAGGCAAAGTCGAAATAATGAGCACGTCTGAAGCCACAGAAAAATACGATTGGATGAAAGACTATTGGTGGACAGCTGTAAAGGTCGACGCTGACAAGTACACTTCACTTGCTGAATTGAAACAAAACCAAGGCTATTTCATCAGGATTTTTGAAAATCAAAAGGTTACACTTCCGCTTCAAGCTTGCCTGTTTGTTTCCACTGACAACATTAGCCAAAACGTCCACAACGTCATAATTGCGGAACCAGGCTCAGAAGCACAGCTTATCACAGGCTGCACAACACACCCAACTGTTAATAGTGGATTGCACATCGGAGTTTCCGAGTTCTTCGTCAAAAAAGACGCTAAGCTCACATTCACGATGATTCATAACTGGGTGCCTGGATTCCATGTTCGACCAAGGTCAGCTGCCGTAATTGAGGACAACGGAGTCTTTGTCAGCAACTTCTTGTGTTTCAAACCTGTAAAAAGCTTACAAATGTATCCAGCTGCGTACTGCAGGGGCGTAAATTCCAGAGTTAGCTTTAACAGTATTCTGTATGGCACAAAGGACTCGTACATTGACACAGGTGCAAAAGTGGTTCTACAAAACGAGGGAACTAGGGGGGAGATCATTGCACGTACAATAGCCACCGACAACGCACAAATCTACGCTCGAGGCTTCCTACAGGGAGAACACGACCTCAGCAAAGCTCATCTGGAGTGCCGAGGACTCTTACTTTCCAGCAAAGCATCAATATATGCGGTTCCAGAGTTGTTAGCAAAAGCTCAGGGGTCAGAACTTTCACATGAAGCGGCAGTTGGAAAAATTGCTGAGGAACAAGTTCAATACCTCATGGCACGCGGATTCACAGAAGACGAGGCAACAGCTCTTATAGTTCGAGGCTTCATGGACATAAGTATTTTCGGGCTTCCCAAAAATTTGGAGAACGAGATTAGACGCATGGTCGACATCACAGCAACTAAGACGTTATAGGCAACATTTCTATGAATATTCCGAAAGCCTCATCTGCATTTTTCCCTCTCTTAATCCAATAACATAGTCAATTATGCTGTCGACATTCTTGAATTTTAGTCCAAAAAGCCTGCTGAAACCCCATCCAGTGCATTTTATACTGGAAATCACAGACGCAGCTGTGACAGCTTTTACGATGTCACTTGTAAGTTGGTAAGCAGCCAAGAAGGCGCCGCACCAAGCGTCTCCTGCTCCAGTCGTGTCCACCAACTTCTCTACTGAAAACCTCAAAGCTGGAACCATCTGAACGTCGCCTTTATCAGTGTTCACAATTGCCCCAAACTCGCCAAGCGTAACGACCAGCATTTTTGCCTTTAAAAGTCTTAGGGCGATGGAAAGTGAGTCAGACTCGGTCAAGGCTTTCGCTTCAGAGTCGTTAATTATGAAATAATCTGTCTCTTGGGAAATTTCTCTTAAAATTCTACGGTCTCTCCGAGATTTCATGTAGCCAATCCAAGAATTAACCGAGATTTTTGTCTCAGGCGAAAAACTTCTAATTTTTGAAACGATTTTCTGAACCCTGATCGGCGGTAAAGGGGAAATATGAATTATGCATTTTTGCTTCAGCAAACCCTTTGGCAATATGTCGAAAGATACTTTTTTACCTGCACCGTACTCTTCTTGCAGAAAATGGGCTTCCCAGCGGTCATCGTAACGAATAACGAATTTTGTTGAAGGTAAGGCAGAGATTTTGACATACAAATGAACAAACGATTTCAAGATGTCTGCGAACTTATAGTCTCTACCAATAACGGAGGCTAATGCAACATCTTCTGTGAGAGTTTTCGCTGCAACTGCGGCGTGCAAAGCCGCTCCTCCAGGCTGAACGCTTGTGCCATTAACGTTTTGAACAGTGTCTACCGAAACATGCCCAAGGAAAGTAATGTTAACAGGCAATGTTCAGCCCGCCTTCCTATTGTTTTATCCTCGCAATTTCTATTAAGACATTAACGATATATGTGGTTAGTCCTAAAACAAACTAAGCAACACACAAAAATCTAACGAGAGTGCAGCTTGAACCGTTGAGTTAGTTTTATTAAAATGTTTGTTTCAAAGTTAAATGTCAAGAGGAAAAAGCATGGAGCCGCAGGAAACCTCAGATAATATTGACTCAGAATATCTAAGAAAGCACCCTTCATCAAGAATGCTTTACGAAAAAGCTGCGAAGCACTTCGCTAGAGGCGTAACTCACGACTCACGTTATTTTGAACCCACACCAATATACTGCGTAAAAGCCAAGGGATCGCACAAATGGGATGTCGACGGAAACGAATATGTGGATTTTTGGATGGGGCATGGAGCCCTAATCCTTGGACACGCTCACCCAACTGTAACCAAGGCAGTCGTAGAACAAATCAGAAAAGGAACACATTATGGCGCATCGCACGAGCTTGAGATTGAATGGGCTGAGAAGGTGAAAACCCTCGTTCCTTGCGCAAGAAACGGGTTGGTTGAATTCACAAGCTCAGGCACAGAGGCTACAATGATGGCTTTCAGAATTGCCAGAGCCTACACGGGTAAATCGAAAATTGTGAAATTCATTTCGCACTTCCACGGATGGCTTGACTACTCAATCATAGATTTCAACCCAGCCTTTTCCCCGCCGCTAACAGGCTCCTTCCCCTCAGGAGTGCCAAACGAGACCTGTAAAACTGTGGTTGCCTTGCCGCCTAACGACCTTGACTCTGTTGAGGAAACGCTAAGCCAAGGTGATGTTGCCGCCGTGATACTTGAGCCTGGAGGGGCACAAATGGGATATTTACCTACCTATAAGGTTTTCCTCGAAGGGCTTAGGAAAATCACGAAGCAAAACGGTGTTGTCTTAATCTTCGACGAAGTTGTAACTGGATTCAGAGATGCCCCTGGAGGAGCACAGGAACACTATGGCGTAGTCCCAGACCTCTCAACTCTTGGCAAAATCCTAGGCGGTGGATTTCCAGGAGGAGCCGTCACTGGAAAAAGAGAAATCATGGAAATGCTTGACATAAAAACCGAGAAAGGATGGAGCAGCAGACGAATTAGCCACCCTGGCACATTTAATGCGAATCCACTTTGCGCTGCGGCTGGCAAAACATGTCTCAGCATGGTAGCCGAAGGTAAAGCTCATCCTAAGATTAACTGTTTAGGCGAGGATCTCAAGTCCGCTTTAAACGATGTTATCCTTGATAACGGCGTGGACGGCTTAGCTTGGGGGACGACATCCTCAATCATTTATGTAGGCTTCGGATTTAACGAAGAAGACTTGAAAGTTGTCGACATTAACGGCTACGTTGCATTTCAGAAAAAAAGAGAAAAAAGCCAAAAAGCAACAAAGACGCTCGAAAAGGCTTTGATCAATAAAGGAGTCCACCCCATGGGATCAAGATTCATACTGTCAATAGCACATAGTAAGACGGACCTAAGGTTAACTGCGGAAAAATTTGACACTTCCTTAAAAGAACTTAAGGCTATGAGGGTTCTTCAGGATTTTTCATAGACAGCTAATGAACAAAAATGAACGAAATATCTAGAACAAATCGATTGAAAATTCAATAATGCAGTTTGCCAAAAAAATAAGTGGATGGAGCCTTTTTAGATTAATGCTTCCAGCAATCTTCTTTCACTGACTACGCCGACAAGTCTTCCGTTTTTTGTCACTGCAAGCCTTCGAATGTTTTTGTCTCGCATCATCTCTATTGCGTCTCTAATGCTTTTGTTTCCTTCAATTGTGATTAGAGGCGTGGACATAATTTCTTGTGCCCGAGTTTTCGTTGGGTCTTTATGTTCTCTTATCACACTTTTCACGATGTCTCTTTCAGTAACCATGCCTGCAGGTACTCCTCCGCTCATCACAATCACTGAACCAATATTGTTTGTGAACATCTTGTCTGCAATTGAAGAGACCGTATCTGAAAAGAGTACTGTAACAGGAGGGCTCCTCATGACACTTTCAACTGGAGCTTTCAAACCCAAATGTTAACCCCAATATAGTTTTATTATAAAAACTTTCTTTTAACTTTTTGGTCTATCCCTAGAAAGAACTCTCAGAAGCATTTACCTAAAAAATCTTAAAAATTTGGTAGACTAATCAAAAACCGTCACTTATACAAGAAAAATATAATCGCCAAAATCTCATTAAAGTCTTCTAAAAACCAGACGTTGCCTTCTAATCTTGATTCCCAAGAAGAAAACTACTAATGCCTTAGCAATATGTTCATCAAAAAAGGAAATGATTATTATTGTTTATGTTGAGGTTGATAAACTTCCTCGTTGGGCCTTGGTAGTCTTTCGTTGACTGGCGGTAACGGTGGTCCGCCCCTTTTGGGTTTCGAAAGATAGTAGTATGCAGTGCTTGCATAGTCGTTGCTTAACGTGTTCGCGTGTCCATGTTCAATTGTGGCTCTAATGCTTTTGCGAAATCTAATTGGGTCTTCAATGTAATATCGGTAAACAGTCTGTTTTCCTTTCCAAGGCCAGTCTTTGGTGCCGGAGTATAGAATTACGCCATGGTAAGGCGCGTTGTACTCTTGAGTTGGACAGTATGCACAGTTGAACCAGTCTTCTGTTCCTGTTCCGTGAAGAGATGGTGGCCATTTTTCTCCGTCGATAAAAACCATATCGTCTCCTTCCCCGTACCAGTCATCGGGGTTCCGTTGAAAACAGTCAACGTCAAGATGGGCGCCGCAGTATATGCCGTCTCCTTCAGCTTCGAGAATTATGTAGTTTTCTGCTCCAGTTGTGTTGAAGTTACGCGAGTCTCTAGACATCTCTTTTCTATCTAAGCCCTCTTGAAAAGCCCACCCGGAAGTGTTTTTCTCGCGACGCCATTGAACATGAAAGTATGCTAGACCCTTGACTGTGTCGACCGATTGGTACCGTTCATAGTCAATGTAAAAGTATTGCCAGTAAATTTCTTCACCTTGGTTTTCCACCTCAATGGTTGCCTTTGACTTGAAAGGCATAGGCCACCAACAGTTGAATCCTTTTCCGTCTTGAGGACTCATTTGAAGAGGCAAAGAAACAAAATTTTTCCTAATTCCATGCCCTAAACCGAAGAAGTCGCCTATTGGGCATTCGACGCTCGGCTCCTTGTAGCCATCCCAGAAAAATCTTAGAACAATCCGTCTAAGATAATCTTCTTTTGGCAACCCAAGGGTCATCCAGACATGTTTTATGCATCCTGGACCTTCAATGTCAGCAAGAACCCTTTTTTCTCCAGACTTGATTCCCCATGCGTCTTCGTTTCCTCCAGTCTTATCGTAGCTTGAAACTCTATGGCTAGAATATTCTCTTAATTGTGGAAGACAAGCTAGGCTTGAGTATCCAATCAACAATTTTTCCTCCTAAATTCTTGTCTCTGAAAGAAACAATATAAGCCTTGTTGAGATAATGAACCTTGATTACCCATTCATACTAACTTGATTCTTTCAGGATGCGAATAAACGTTAAACCTTTTGTCTCTTGCAAAGCCCACAAGTGTTATACCTGCATTTTCAGCAGCTTCAATGGCTTTGTCAGTTGGTGCTGAAACTGAAACTACAATTGGAATGTTCGTGTTTGCAGCTTTAGTAATGATTCCTGAAGTTACCCTTCCTGAAATAGTGAGGAACGTCTTTTGCAGGTCGATGCCTTTTAGTGCTGCTTCTCCTATGACCTTGTCAACTGCATTGTATCTTCCAATGTCTTCTGAAAAAAGTATGAGGTTACCTTCAACGCTGAACAAGCCTGCGGCATGTGTGCCTCCGCTTCTTCTAAAAACAGATGCCTTCACGCCTAATTCGTCAGCTGAGTTAAGTATCATTTCAGAAGATAATAAAAGAGGATAAAAGTCCTTTCCTAGTTCTTCACAAACATTAGCGCATGGTAAACTTTTGTAATTCTGCTCTAGTTTAACTATGACTTTTCCTTCACGTTTTTTCAGACAACGAATTTCATCCAATTTGCAAATTACATTTTGACTCAGTAAATTGCCTATTATCATCTCTCTGATTTTGATGGGTGAGCAAGTGAAAAAGGTGTAGAATTTATTGTTTACATATAGATGTATTGAAGTTTCAACTACAACGTCATCTTCAAACTGTTTGACGATGCCTTTTACTACATCAACCCTTGTGATAGTCTTTTTTTCTGTGGCTTTTTTGTCCCCAACCATTTTTTTTATATTCATTTTCCTCAGCACAACTGAACTCTTATCGGCAAATGATTTATAGATATTTCTTCATCGTTTGCACATATCTTATTCAAAGCGATTTTACAGAATAAAACATTACATATTTATATGGAAAAAACATATAGTATTCCTTTCGATGAGCGATATGAGCCTTCCATGCGAAACAACTGCAAAATATGTCTTCCCAGTATTCAGGTCACTTATAGCTAAAGAACTTGTTAAGAAATATGATTTTACTCAAGTTGAAGCTGCCAAAAAACTTGGAACAACACAAGCTGCCATTAGCCAGTACCTTCACGCAAAACGGGGATACGGAAACGCTGAATATCTTAAAAGAATGATGCCAAAAATTCAAGAATTAGCCAGTGACACTGCAAAACGAATTGTTAAGGAAAACTTGTCTGCAGACCAATCAATTGGAATATTCTGCGAAGTTTGCAGATTACTTCATACCTCATAGTTTTTTGATTATTGTAGGCAATAGCGAAGTTTTTGTTTTTTAGCGTATTTTTATTTGTTAATTATTCTTAATAAGTGGAAAAACAATAATAAATTTACAAGTTACTTCGTATTGAAAGAGTTGGAGATGGATCGTTATCAATGTCTGAGGATTATTACGCTATAGGTGAAAGGGACGCAAAAATTCTGGCTAAAAAAATTAGCCGTGAAGACTATGAAACCCTAAAGGTTCACTGGAAAAACAAAAACTATACGTTGCTTGCTTTCATGTTAAGAAGGTACGGGCTGGATTTTAAAGGCTTAACATACCTCGAAACACTGGTTAATGAGCTCATCAAAATTAAAGAAGCTCCAAACAGGATAACATAATAAATCGATATACGCCTGAATATTAGAAACTCTTTTTAAGTGATATTTTTTCAAAAGAAGACGGAGAAGACGGTCTTGCAGTTAAAGAGAATTATTTTGGCAATTTTTGGACTAATAACGACAATCGTTGGTTGGGGAATGTGGAGGGCGCCTCACATAGACTTTGATACATTAATTTCACTTATGGCAGAAGAGGGTGTGCGGTTATTAAATGACCCATTCGCTATTCTAGGTCTCATAGTTATGTTGTTGGGGCTTTGGGTCTTCTTCAAGGCTATTCTAGAAACTGAAGACGTAAGGAACATTTTGTCTTTTGGAAAAAACCAGGACGAATTTTAGCAGCAATTAACATGTAAGTCGCTATAAAATAAGTGCAGCAGAGACTTTTTGGGTATTCTGGGTAAAGCTTTTTAGAACAGTTTTAGACAGCTTAATTATGCCCCAGATATCTGTTATAGGCGCTGGCAGCGTAGTTTTTACAGGTAGACTCATAATCGATTTATGTTTAACTAGGAGCCTATATGGCAGTACAGTCGTCTTGATGGATATTGACGAAAAACGTCTAAACATGATGTATAACCTTGCAACTAGATACGTCAAAGAAATGAACGCGTCTTTCACAATTAAAAAGACAATGAACAGAAAAGAAGCATTAAGCCACGCTGACTTTGTTGTAAATACCGTCAAGGTCGGCGGCTATGAGCCTATGGAAATTGAGAGAAAAATCGCGGAGAAATATGGCTATTACCGAGGCATAGGTGATAGAGTCAGTGACTATTATGGCGGCGTCGGAGCATACCATCAACTTAATTTCTTCCTGAACTTAGCAAGAGACGTTGAAGAAATATGTCCAGATGCTTGGCTGCTGCAAGCTGCAAATCCGGTGTTTGAAGGTACAACACTAATTTCGAGAGAAACAAAAGCCAAAGTTGTCGGAATATGTCACGGGCACTTTAGTTATACTGAAATTGTGAAGGCTCTTGGCTTAGAAATCGAAGATGTTGACGTAATAATTGCAGGCTTTAATCACAACATCTGGCTTGCAAACTTCCTTTATAGAGGTAAAAATGCTTATCCAATTCTGGATCAATGGATCGAGAAAGAGGCTGAAAAATACTGGAGAAGCAGCGAGTTTCAGAACAATCCACCTTGGAGTGTGGAACAACTGTCTTCAGCTGCTGTGAACATGTATAAATTATATGGTCTCTTTCCAATTGGAGACACCGTAAGAAGTGCATCGCCTTGGTGGTATCACATCGACTTGGAGACAAAAAAGAAGTGGTTCGGTCCCACAGGTGGGTTTGACTCAGAAATAGGATGGTCGATGTATCTGAATCAGCTGAGAGCGATGTTTGACCAGCTGTATGCTTGGTCTAACAATCCTGAGGTTGCGTTGACAAAAGCTTATCCTCCGTCTTTAAGCGGAGAACAACATATTCCCTTCATTGATGCCATCGCAAACAACAAAGAAGTTCAGCTTCAGTTGAACATCCCAAATAGTGGAGCGATAGACGGCATACCAAACAATGTGGTGGTTGAGGTCCCGACTTTGATCAGAAAATCCAATGATGACCGAGGAAAGGTAAACGCTTTACGCGTAGGAAAATTGCCTAAACGTCTAATGTTGCATGTTTTGATTCCAAGAATGTTGAGAATGGAACAAGTTCTTCAAGCATTTCTAGAAGGCGACAGAAAAAGCTTGCTTCTCACAATCATGGATGATCACAGAACAAAATCTTTCGAAGACGCAAGCATGCTTTTAGAGGAACAGCTTGGTCAACCTTGGAATTCAGAAGCATCGAAACATTATAAAAACGTGAGATAAATGAACTTCCATAAAAGTCTAGGTTATTCTTGGTTCGTAGCCATAATACTATTTATCTTCAGGTCCTTACATACAGCGGACATTTTCGTAATCTCTGTTGCCCTCCAACAGATTTTAGATGAATTTGACATCACGTACACAAGCGGAGGCTTGATATTTACTGCAACGTTCTTTATGTCCGTCTTCCTGTATCCAGTTTGGGGATACTTGTCCGACAGATATTCACGAAAAACTCTAATCAGTTTATCTGGCATAATTTGGGGACTCACAACGTGGCTCAATACGGTTTCTAAAACTTTTTCAGACTTTCTCATAACACGAACCCTTACAGGGATAGATGACACACCACCCTCAACTATGAATAGTTTGATCAGCGACTATTTTCCTCCAAGCAGCCGAGGAAAACCACTTGGGTTAATAAGCGCCTCAGCGGCTTTAGGCGCATTAATCGGCACAATCTTAGGCGTAGTAATAGGCTATGCTACAGGCTGGAGAAACTTGTTTTATTTTACAGGCGGAATTGGAATCTTAATGGCGCTTCTTGTATATTTCTCGGTTAAAGATGTTCCCAGAGGAAGCTCCGAACCCGAATTATCAGATGTTAAAATCAAAGAGGAACTTTATAGAATAAATCTCAAGGACTTCGTCTTGCTCATCAAGAAAAAGTCGCTGCTCTTTCTTAGCTTGCAAGGATTCTTCGGAGTGTTTCCGTGGCAAGTCCTACAGGCTTGGATCTTCACTTACATGATTGGCGAAAGAGGGTTCGATGAGAACCTGTCAATGATTATCATGTTAGTTTGGCTCTTAAGTATGATTGGAGGAAATCTGGTAGGCGGATTGCTCGGAGACATGTTTTTCAAGAAAAACGTCAGAGGAAGAGCAATCGTAGGCGCAGTTGCTGTGTTTCTTTCTGCACCAACCCTTTACCTGACAATTATGTGGCCTAAAACCGATGTCATAGGATTTGTGATTGCAGGAACATTAGCCTCTTTCATTTTACCAATGGCAGGTCCAAACGTTTCTGCTGCAGTAACAGACATTTCTGAACCCGAGGTAAGAAGCTCAGCAGACGCCTTGCTCAGAATATTCGAGTACAGTGGATCCTCTGCTGCGCCTCTGATTTCAGGAGTTCTCGCAGACACGTATGGCCTAGGATTAGGCATACTCTACATTTCGGTTTCAACATGGATGATTTGTGGAGGGCTCTTCGTTATGCTTGCATTTGTTATCACAAAAGACGTGTTGGAGATTCGTGGAAAGATTGCTGAAAGGGCGAAGAAGATTAAGGCACTTCACCCATCTCAATGATGCGTTTGTACGTCTCTGCACTTTTTCTCCGAATCCTTTCTTTCGTTTTAAAGTCCACAGCGTACAATCCAAACTTCATCTTAAAGCCCGAAGCCCATTCGTAGTTGTCCGTTAAAGCCCAATGGAAATAGCCCCGAACATCAAGTTTGTCACTGTTAATGGCTTTATCCAGTTCCCTTAAATGCTCAGTAATAAAACGAGGCCTCAGTTTATCTTCGGCATCAGCTATCCCATTTTCGGTCACAAACATGGGTTTCCCATACTTTGACACGATCTTCAAGGCCTCGGTTAAACCCTCTGGATAAAGTTCCCAGCCAAAATCAGAAGTCGGTCTTCCGTCTTTCGACGTGCTGTTAGGTTTACAGTCGTTTCCGTATCCAGATACTATTTCAGGCACAAAAGGTATCCCAACAAATATCTTTGCCAATAACGACCTTCCACACTTAATAACGTTCCGAGTATAGTAGTTCACACCTACCCAGTCCAGCTTGTTGGCAAGATAACTCTTAACTTCGATTTTTTCTTTTTCTCCATTAAGGTTTTCGTCAAGCCACCCCGATGAGGCGGATTCAAGAAAGAATCTATTATGAAGGTGATTAACAAAAGCAGCTGTTTCACCATCACGCTTAGGATCTTGAGGAACAATCGGTGACACATTCTGAATAACGCCTATTTCCGCTGAAGAGTTGCTACTATATTCGGCTTTTTCCCTGTCCCACTCCTTTATCGCGTCATAGGCCCGTGCATGCGCAACAGCTGTGTTAACTATGACCTTCTTAAAAGCATTAAAGTTCCTTACACTTGGGGGAAAGAATGCGATCTCAGGTAACACGTATCCACTTTCGGCAATGACTAAAGGCTCGTTAAAGGTTATCCAATGATCCACAAGATCTCCAAGTTTCCAAGCCACGTAAGACGCGTATTTCCAAAACTCAATTAATGTATCTTCATCAAGCCAGCCTCTTGGACCTAACTTTAACTTTGAATTTCGGGCAACTACTGGGTCGTGAACCCAAAGAGGCAGAGTGAAATGGTTCAGGCATACGAATGGTTCAATGCCTTTTTCCTTCAAATCAAGAATCATCGAACGATAATGGTTCAATGCATCCTTGTTTGCAGTTTTCTCAAGTTTTTCCATGAAACCTTCTTCAGTGTGAATCCCAGAAATCTTTCCGTCATCCGCTTTTTCAATGTCGACTTTCAGTTCCTTTGTGCTTTTTTGGAAAATTCTACTCCACTCTATGCCGATTCTATAGGCGTTAAAGCCCAAATCAAGACAGATTCTGTGGTCTTCTTCAAAAAGGAGCCAGTAGTTCGGACCATCTTCAGGAAGGTCCCCGCTTACAGTCTTCTTTTCTATGTTCTGTTTGTCGTGAACCCAAGTAAACCAGTCAGTGTTTTCATCTAAAGATACACGTGACAAGTCACCCATTTCAAACTGGAAGCCGCAAGAAGATGCGCCCCACAAAAACCTTTTCGGAAAACCCATACTAATCAAACAAGAATTGGAAAGAGATGTATTTAAAATTTAGAAAGTATCTGTCCCATTTTTATAGAAAAGAAGAGTTCTCTTATCCTTTTTGTTTTATGTCAATTTGTACATTAAATAAGAACCCAATTATGCAGCATTATCATGTAGACATTTTCCTTTATAAACCAAGCTTCCAGCATGTACAAAACTGGAGATTTAGCCGCTTCCAGAAAGCCATTTTTCTACATGTAGAAACGATTTTACGAGGCGTTGGAAGCCTTCGAGAAAACTGTTCACTGTTTAGGTTTGGGGTTCAGTGATTCTATCCTCACCATGGTTGCTAGAACCTTTGGTTGAGGCTGAGAACCTCGGATCAGGGACAAAGGGCGGTACAGTACATTATTATACCATTTTGTCGAACCCATGATTATTTTTTCGGTTCCTCGATTTCCGGCCGAGTCTCCGGAACCTTTTTAGGTGTCTCTCCGCTTGAAGTCTTTTATGGCAAGATATTTCTTCGCGTCTATTGGGAATTTTTACTTTTCTCTTGACATTTAGCATAGCAAAAATCTTGGTTTTACGACTTGCTTTTTTCGAGTTCGAGTGTTGCTAAGTATGTTTCTTCGTCTATGGGTTTGATCTCGAAGCCTCTTGTGTTACAAATGTGTATCATCTTTGTGTTTTCCGCTAAGATCTCTCCGAAGACTCTCTTAAGCCCCATGTCCTTGCTGATCTCAATGATGTAGTCGAACATCATGGTGCCTAAACCCCTGTTCTGCCAAGGGTCTCCAATGACAACAGCGACTTCGCCGCTCTCGCCGTCTGGTTCAACTATGAGCCTAACCATGCCAGCTATACGTTGTTTTCCGCTCTCGGTCAGCTCAGCAACTATAGCCATCTCGCGGTCGTAGTCTATGTTGCAGTAATGGGTTAGAGTCTGGTGGGATATTTCTCTCGCGACTTGAAAGAATCTTAAGCGCATGGTTTCTTCAGAGAACGTCTGGAAGAGTTCAGCTATGAGGGGTTCATCCTCAGGCTTTATGGGACGAAGCAATACTTCCTCTCCGTCTTTCAAAGTGCGTCGGGTTACGTATTTCCTCGGATAAGGCCTTATTATGAGATGCTCATAGGATTGGACCTCAGCGGAGACCTTGTTAAGGTCTATTACTATCCGAGCGTCCAAGGCTGTGACACTTTTCTCATCGACCAAAAGAGGGTTCACATCAGCCTCCCTAATCTGTGGGAAGTCCGCTACGAGCTGAGAGAACCTGACGAGCGCCTCCTCCAGCAGTCGAATGTTGACTGGAGGTCTACCTCTAAACTCTTCTGAGAATATCTTGTAAGCCTTGGTCTGCTCGATCATCCTTCTTGCTAAGGTCTGGTTCAGAGGCGGAAAACCAACCGAGATATCATTAAAGAGTTCAACACCAATTCCTCCTGTTCCAAAAATTATGACTGAGCCGAATTGGGGATCCCTCTTTGACCCAATTATTAGCTCGTATCCGCCGGAAAACATGGGTTGAACAGTCACGCCTTCAATCTTTATGGAGGGATGCCACCTCTTAACCCGCTTCATGAGCTCTTCAAAGCATCTCCTAACCTGTGATTCAGAAGTAACATTCAATATTACACCGTCAACGTCGGTTTTATGCGTAAGCTCAGATGAGAGGATTTTCATTACAACTGGGAAACCAATTCTGGAGGCTATGCTGGCTGCTTCATCAGGAGTCCTCGCAACATAAGCCTTAGCCGTCGGGATCCCATAGATTTCCAGAAACTCCTTCGACTCTGGCTCCGTGAGGACCTCCCTACCCTCCTTAGATGCCATCTCCATTATCCGCTGGAGGCATTCCCTGTTGGCTGAGAGGCTGGTAGGCATCTCTTCAGGCGTCTCGTAGAGAAGCTCAAGATTTCGCGCATATTGGTACATGTACACGAAAGTCTCTACCGCCTGCTCAGGCGTAGAGTACGTGGGGATCCTATTCTTCCGAAGGATGCTTACGGCTTCCCGTACATCCTCTTCCCCGAGCCAAGATGCCAAGATAGGCTTGTCAGTTTCCTCTGAAATTTCTGCAAGAACCTCAGCGGTTTCAGATGGGCCGGCGGCTCCAATGGGCGTGTAGATCACTAGATAGCCATCTACGTTCGAATCTCTAAAGCATCCTTCGAAAACTCTCCTAAATCTATCAACCGTAGCGTCCTCGCATACATCGATGGGGTTTGACCTGCTCCAGTAGTACGGTAAGATCCTATCCAAGGCTTGGATCGTCTCGTTACTTAGGGTTGCAAGTCTCCCTCCTCTAGCTATCAGCGCGTCGGTGGCCATAACCCCAGGTCCGCCGGCATTTGTGATTATGGCCAGTTTCAGACCTTTCGGAGACGGTTGCATATCTAATATCTCGGAGCAGTTAAATAGGTCAGCAATCTCCTCAACGCGGACTATGCCTGCCCTCTCAAAGAAGGCGCGATAGATAGCATCCTCACCTGCAATCGCTCCCGTATGTGACGCGGCAGCCCTCATGCCTTCAAGGGACTTACCGGCCTTCACAACAATAATGGGTTTAGTTCCCGCAAACCTTCGAGCCGCACTCATAAACTTTCGTGGGTCTTTTATGGCTTCGATGAAGAGGATTATGCTCCTAGTTTCAGGGTCCATCCCAAAGTAGTCTATCAGATCTGCAAAGTCGACATCGATCATTCCTCCAGTCGAGACTAGACAGCTGAATCCCACGTTCGCATGGGCTGCCCAATCCAAGACCGAAGCGCACAGAGCTCCGCTTTGTGACATGAAAGCTATCCTGCCTGGCCTTGCCGTCTTATTCGCAAATGTCGCGTTCAACCTTGTGCTGGGACGCATAACGCCAAGGCAGTTAGGTCCGATGATCCTCAAGCCGTGGGCACGTTTCAACTTTAGGAGCTCTTCTTCCAAGGCTTTTCCTTGAGGGCTAGTTTCGCCAAAGCCCGATGAGACTATTATGATTCCAGTGATTCCGGATTCACCGCACTCCTCAACAACTGGGAGCACAATATGGGCAGGCGTCGCAACAATCGCCAGATCCACTTGCCAAGGAATCTTCTTAACACTTGGATAAGCTGTTACGCCTTGAATACTTGGACTGAAAGGATTAACTGGATAAACGAAACCTCTAAAACCAACCCCGATAAGGTTATTGAATAACCTAAAACCAACCGACCCCTCTTGGTTACTTGCTCCAATAACCGCAATTCTTTTGGGATTGAAAATCTTGTCCAGACCTTCGATGCCCGTAACCAACCTCCCCTTTCATCTTTGACTTGAAAACCGCCTACGCTGGTATTATGTGCTCTTTTTCAATACTATTTATTTAGCAATTCAAGTTAAAATCGTTTCTCTAATTAGAGCAAATCATCAGAGGCTCCCTTATTAGTGGATCTGTATTAGCAAACCCATTTGGACCAAAGTCTCAGACAGAATGTATCGTTCGATTGTTTCCTACTTTATTTATGATCTCCCCACATGACTATAGAACATGCCACTCTCGCTAAGAAATATGAAGATCAGGTTACAGGTTCGAAAATACTGATACTAAAAGAAGGATGGAACTATTTCTTGGTGAATTTCTCCTAGTAAAGATTGATTGAGTATTCAATTGTCTTCTTTGCTTCTTCAGCGTCTTTCTAGGTCTTGAACCTAACCCATTTCTTCGGTTCTAACCTCTTGTAGATTTCAAAGAACTCCTGTATCTCTCTGAAACGGTTGGGAATGAACGTCTGAAAGTTTCTTATACCCATCAAATCTAGGATCGTTTACGGTAACAGATAAAATTTTGGGATCTTCTTCTTCGTCCTCCATAATGAGTACACATATGGGTCTCACCTTCACTATGCAACCGACACTAAGCGGTTCATAGGATAATATCATAATGTCCATAGGGTCGTTATTGTGAAACCATGTTTGAGGAATGAAGCCGTATTCCTACTCCCAGTTATATTCATACTTGTTCCTAGACCCACTTATAACTTCAACAACAGCATTAAACACCTCAGCGGAATTATCTCTCTGGGGAACATCTCGCAACAAATTCAAGAAGATCCTTCTTACGCATCATAGATATGTCAATGCCAACGATAAATCTTATTTCATGTTGATAAAAATACAAACATGTTACGGTTTCTTACTCTTCTTTAACTGTACTTTCAAAAACCGTAGTATCGCAAAGAATATTTCGCCCCTATACATGCCTTCGAATGTGTACTATTTTATTGTTATGACTTTCGTTATTGCATTCTTAACTACTTCTCGGATTATGTGGCCAGCCTTATGAAGTATAGGCTCGTTGAGTTCAGTATCCATCTCCATACTTGCGGTGCATGGGTATGAGTGATGGGCAACAGCCACAATATCTTCTATTTCGGAGACCTCCTTTCCCTTTATGCGTTGCGCCACGTACCATGTAGATCCACAAGGCGCGCTCTTCAAAACGAAGGCATTTGAGATAAAACCGTCCTTAACTTCAACTCTAATCTCTGGTCTGCCAATTCTGTACTGCCTAACAAATTCTTCTAAGACTGGTTGGTTGGATCCTTCAAGGGAACAGAAAGGCTTAGGGAAAGCATACTCTAAGCCGAGTTCTTTTAACTCCTCTGTAAGCTGGCGCCTAACAGCTGTAGGGCACCATTTTTTATCCTCGATCGGAATGATTACTACCCTCGCCTTGGACTCCTTTGCAACCAAAGGCAAAGCCAACAGCAAATCGGAATGAAGGCCTATCGCAATTAATACATCGCATCCCAGCATATTGTGCGGCAAGAACTTTTCAGGCTCTTCGATGAGAGATGGCAGGGCTCCAGTTACCCTGTAAGCGCCATAGATATTTCCAGCGAAGGACCCATACTTCGTTCTGCAATATTCGCAGGTTAAACCGCAGGCTTGGCAAAAATTAATCGAGTTACAAAGGTTCCCTATGATGCGTTCAGCGAAATCGTCTCCGTAAATAAAGCATAAACGCAAAGTGGAGGACCCGAATATTCTCACTCGTATACATCCAATATTTTCTATATTACTCTTAACGGTACCTTTCCTTGAGAATTTTTTCGAGCCTTTGAATGGCAGCTATTGCGGGTGACGAAGGAGAGTAATCTATAGGAGCTACACGTAAAATGTCAGCACGGACAATATTCTGATCGAACGGAACAGCGCAGATAATGTCCAGTCCAATCTTACTCAACGACGCGCCAATGATCTTTTCATCCTCTTCAGTTATGGTCTTGTTTCCGACTGCTAAGACCTCCTTTATGTTAATGTCTTTGGCTAAGCGTTTGATTCTGCCAGCGGTTTCTATTGATTGTCTTCCAGGCTCCACAACGCATAACAGCGCGTCAAAACCTCGTACAGTGGCTCTTCCAAGATGTTCCAGCCCAGCCTCCATATCCATAACTACGGCGTCCCTTTCTATCAGGGTGATGTGCCTAATCAAGGCGCGTAATAGGGAGTTTGCTGGGCACATACAACCAGAACCGCCTGAGCGCACAGTTCCCATAACGAGAAGCCTAACGCCATCAGGTCCAACTACGCCGTACTTCTCGGCAATGTCGTCTACGGTTGGTGTGAGGTTGATGAAGATGCTGAAGGCTGATTCCGGTTTAATCCCTGACCGTTCTTCAATGAGCCCCTTATTCTCCGCTATTGGAACGATTTTGGAAGCCACATCTGCCGGAATGCCCAAAGCGTATGCTAGGTTCATGGCTGGATCAGCATCGACGGCGAGGACTCTGAACCCGTCTCGCGCGAGTAGGCGCGCAAGTGTTCCAGAGATTAATGTTTTTCCTACGCCACCCTTGCCAGCAACAGCGATTTTCAAACAAACTCACCGTTAAACGCTACTCATTTACGAAATATCTACATTTTCCTAAATTATTTTGAGTCCCTCCACACATCTCTGGACTTGGAATCGACGATTTGTGATGTCTAGCCTCTTCTTTGAGCTTATTTTTTCTAGGAGCTTAATAACCTCGCTTGGCGTGCCGCATCTCTCTATTTTACCATCTGTTCGTTTTCTGGTTATTTGTATACAGTTGTCTACGATGCAAATTAGAACGCAGGCTGTGCAATAGATGCATAGACCCTCAATTATCTTTACTTCGCCTCGACCCCAGTAGAGTGTGTTTGTTGGGCAAGCCTTGATGCATAATTTGCACTCAACACCTCGGCAGGTTCTATTATTGATCCTGATGTTTCCCTCCTTGAAATATTCCTTTACACCAATTGACTCTAGGAGCCTAGTCCTCTCTTCCCTCTTCCTCTTGGAGGCTTCATATAGCATTTGGAAGATATCAAGGCTTTCTTTCTTACTAGACATGACGCTTAAGCCTTCTAGCTCCTTCGCAGCAGAGAAAATGTTTTGATGAACTGTATCATTTTTGCTCTGATAAGCAATTGAGGAAAGTCTATGCGTATCCGGCTTTTTTCATGATCTCTTGCACCGAGTGGTAAGCAGGGGATGAGGACGGCAGTTCGAGAAGAGATCTACCGGAGAATATGAAACCTTCAACATCCTTGTCGTAGGCGACTTTCCCTAGGTATTCTAAATTTGTCCTTTTCTTAACTTCGAGTTCTAGGGTTTTTGGAAACCTGTATCCTCCAATGATGTAAAAGTTCTTGAAGCTTATGCTCAACTCTTTTGTAATCCTGAAAGCCCTTTTCACGTGGTCAAAAGATTTTTGGGAAGGGTCTATTATATCGAAGACATCGTCCACCCTAGATGTGACTCTTCTGTTTAAATGCTCTAAGCCAGCAGGAGAGTCCACGACCACGTTCTTGTAGGTTCTTGTAAGGTTTTCTAAGGCTTTCTTCAATGCGGCATTGGGGAGACAGTAGCAACCCTCTATCCATTTTGGTCCAATCGCTATTAGATCAAAGTATTCTCCCTCATACAGCCCTTTCTCCCATATTTTGCTCTCTATCCTCTCCGATGGTGGCACCCCAACAGTGGTGCCTCCCCCCTCCAAGAAAGTTTCGATCAGCAGCTCGGAGATTGTTTTTCGCCCCTCTTTTTCCATATCTATGCCTAAGACTTCAGCTAGATTTTGGTCTGGGTCCGCATCAACAAGAAGAATCGGTGTATCGCCTATCTCGATAAAATACTTTGTCATAAGTGCGACGAAACTTGTCTTTCCGCTGCCTCCCCTACCCATCGAAACAATCGATCTCATGTTTTTCTTTGCTTCCGCTTCTTTAATCTAGGATTTATCCTTCTTCCTTTGGCGGCCAATTATCCTTCAGGAACGCTGGTATTCCTGAAGAGTCTCTTGGACCTACTAGGATGTGCCAGCCCGTTGTTTCCTCAATCTCTCCGCTTAACCTTGCAGCTAAACCTGGAATAATCAAATATCTATGTTTAACCTTCTCCTCGACTCCAGACTTCTTCAGCGCGTCCGCAGCTGTCTCCGCCGTTAAGATTCTGCCAGCCACGGAGCTTTCAACGCTGATTCCGCCAGTGTCAACAACTATGAGGTAGCAGTCGACACCAGACGACTTTATGTCTGATTCTACCGTGAAGTAGGTTAAAGCATAGTTTGTCGTAAACATCACCGGCGAAGTTTCATCAGGCTTTCCAAAGATCTTCAATCCGGCTTCAACCGAAACGGGCTTACTTGGATCTGTGTAGAGGTTAAACCGCCAGATAGTGTTTGGCAATAGAACCCACCCTTCAGTGCTGTGCATTATTAATATGTCGCAGTATCTGGATATCAACATCGAGGCGATGTAGGCTTCTCTCCACTGTAGCAGTTCTTTCGGCACATCCTTCTCTAGCCAAACCGTTATGGGCGCGCCTAGGATGGGAAAGCCGAGCAGTGTATCCCCACCTTTACACGCATTTCTTCTAATCATAGTGAAGTTGTTGATAGTCTCGGATAATCCATCCTCATAGAAAGTGCCCGGGTCAAGCATAAGATCTTTAACACCATACTTAATGAGAGTATTCGCTAAGGATCTGAGAAGACTCAAATCGTTCGGGGCGAAGAGTGTTAATGGACAATTGTACGCTAATGCCAGTTCAGCCATTTTCCTCCAATTGTCTTTTGTAGCCGCATAAATTAAGGGTCTCCTTTCGTACACTGATCCTAAAGCTACTTCCATAACATCAGGATTCAAAGAGCATAGAATCAATGGCAGCCTCGTGGTTTCAGCAACCTTTTCCACGGTTGATTTGAATTTGACAGGATCATTCGATGTCGACCTGATGGCGATCATATCAAGGTTTAGTGTTCTTCCAATGTAATTGTATTTGAAGCCTTCAACCATCTTAACTCGTTCCATAACCTCGTTCTCGGGCATTTCATCCGTGACATCTATAGCTATGGGTGTCGGATTGTGATAAGTAAACTCGTGCCTATACATAACGAGCTTACCGCCGATCTTGATGGAGTTATCTCCCGTTCCTATAGTGACTTCTTTAACCGCTGGGGCCAAAAGTTTCTTAAGTTTCTCATAATCTCCTTTGTACTTCTCTTCCAAGAGTGGAGAACACTCTTCTATGGCAACTTCTCTGTTAATCACCTTAGTTGCAAAAGCCATACAATTCTTTTCCCCACATTCTCCGCAGGGCGGCGTAATTTTTGGAAGCAACTTGTAGATGTCGAGGGGGCTTAGTTCCCTGATGCCTTTCTTTATTTCTCTTTCAGTCAATCCTTTTTTCGCCTCCTATAATCTGATGGAAACCCAATCTGCGATGTCCTCGGATTTTGCCTTACCCAAGACCGTCAAGTTCTTGATAACCTCCTTTATTGTACGTATTGCAGCCGGATGCATCATCATAAATACGTCAACACCGGCTAGAAGCAGAGCCAGCGCCGTAACGGTCTCCCACATTGGACCTCGGAGCTCCCTTGGCTCCCATTCAGGTCCCATCTTCATCCAAGCTTCTCTTGCAGCCCAAGCGTTTGTCGACCCTGATAAAGTTGGATGCTGAAGCTCGAGGTCTCCCATTATAGCTGCTAATCTAGCTCTTTCATAGATGCTGAATGAGTATTCGAGACCGTAGCCTAAAGCAGCGGTGGTCAAGTCCATCACTATGCTCTCTCTAGGTAGAAACTCGTATAGTCTGCGGTTTAGCTCCTTCGCCCGATTCAGCTCCATAGACGTGAATGCAAGTACGACGTGACCATGCTTCTTCGCGGCTTGGGCTACGTCCCCCAAAATCTTGGCCTCCGCCATATCAAGCGTAAGGGAACTGAGCATAACTCTTTCTCCTTCGGACACCTCGGCTACTTTCCTAAAAACCTCAGCATCTTTTTTCGGATCTCCGCATCCGCCGACTATGATCGGAACATCTACAGCCTGCAAAACTCTCTCTATGGTTTTTGCCGCATCTGTTGGCGAAGCGTTTTTAATCAACGGGTCCGTGCTTAGCAGATGCACAGTGACCGCGTCAGCTTCGAATTTATCAACCGCCATCTTAGCCCAAGCAGCGGGGTCTCCTATAACGTCTTGAACATACGTCCTCAAAGCTCTGGGGAGACTGATCTCAGTATCGAATACGTCTACGGAGACGACGGGGAGATTTGGCGGGACCTCCTCGAACAAGTAGAAGGCTGGCGACGTCTCACCTCCAATCGTCAGAGTCCTACCGCGTGAGCCTCCCTCTGATCTTTTTGCACCGAGCTTCACTTCGGTGATCCTTCCGGGGTAGGTCTGAACCAGAGGCTTGAACTCAGCTCTCAGAATTTCGGTTGGCTTTTCAGGTACAACCTTAGTAACCGTGGGTGCAACAGCTGGAGGCGGGATAACTGTGGACAAGGCTGGAATCCATATCTCAAGTTCTCCGGCATCTATTTCTACGTCTTCAAGCTCTATTTCGCATAGTTTACTTAGGAGCTCTAAAAGTTTAGGACCAATTTTTATGGAGGAGTCTTCATTTTCATCCTTGTTTCCTTTTTTATTTTTCACGCGACTCACTTCTCCTTACTTCGAATCCTCACTTTTTTAGCGTGAATCTTGACATTCTTAAGGACAATTCTAAAAACGCCAACTCTGGATCCATCTGCAATAGGAACGGTTGAAGCCGTTATAGGCATCGAAGCCATGACTGAAGCCTCAATCCTTTCTTCCGCGACTGGTCTTTCAGCTCCAACCTCGAGAGGAACGATCTTCCATCTCTCAACCACTGGGTGGTTCTCCTTCTCCAAAAAGGCTTTCAACTCTTCTATATTCGTGACCTCTTTCTCTGTCGGAATCTTATCGATAAGCTCCGTTGGTACAAAGTCTTTAATCCGTTCTTTTATGGTCTCAGGTAGCCAAACTATGCGGCTCCAGCCGCCATCTGTTTGAAGAAACTTAGGCGACCGCATATACTCTATGGATATGCCATGGAAACCGTCCACTTGTCTTCCTCCAGCCGTGGAATCCGCCAAAATAGAGAAGGAAAGACCATTGGGAGCGGTTCCTGGAAAACCTCGGTGAACTATGCCGAAACCGTCTACCTCAGGTATGTAAAAAGCTACGGCTTCGAAGCAGCCACATGATGTGTGGGGATGTTCAAAGGCTGTATAAAGCCAAACTCGAGTGATCTCTCCTCCAGATTTTGTCCTTACAGCCTCATTAACGCCTGTGTATTCACCCTTAAAGGGGTCAACACATTCACCCTTATCTATCCTGAAGATCGGTCCTTTAGGATCTACTCTGGCAGCAGCTCTTCCGTCAAACCAGCTTATGGCTCCGCAGTTGGAGTATCTTTGAGGTGTAATCACGCAGACATGGGTCGGGGCGAATGATTGGCAGAGAGTGCATCCATAGAAGGCGTCAACTTCTTCATCTTTTAGGCCTCTGGCTTTTGCATCCCGCCTTTCGTAGGTTTCCATCGCTTCTTTAAACTTTTCTTTGACATTTTCAGGGTCTGTTACAAAGGTGATGCGGATTTTCTCGATGATAGGTAGTTCGCTCTTAAAAAGTCTCTGAAGGACTTTTCCGATAAACATGAAGGATCTTAATCCCTTCTCGAATGATCTCCTGCTTATCCGAAGCCAAATATCGTATCTCTGGTTTAGGTGCATGACCCCCTCAATATAATTGCAGTATTCGTGAATCCTACGTTCAATAACGCCTTCAAGCCCCTCCTCCAAGTCTTTTCCAGCGACCTCGATATATATTCCAAACGGATACGACTTCTTCTCTAAGTCCTTTATGTCGGGCCCAATTATCGTTATTTTTCCATCCTCAACTTCTTCCGCGCTTCGAACCTTGACTAGCTCAAACTTGTGCTCTACTTTCGGTCCTCCAAGCTCGGTATACGCGTCTGGCCATCTGATTCTCTCACCCTCGTAGATGACCCCGACATCTACAGGAATATCTTCAAACGTGGACATTCTTTTTTCCTCCCAATTCTTCTACGATAACTTGGAGATTTTTCCTCCATTCCTCAACAGACAAGTTTGGGAATGACCATGAAGCATGAGGCTGATAATGCATGCCCAAAGAAACCGTCTTAAGTCCAGATGAAAAGTGCTTTAGGCCAGAGAGAATGAGCCACTCCATGTAGTAGGGAAGACCTACAAAAAGAGCGAGGTCATAGGACCCCTTACCATCCAATCCCTTCCACTCGGAATCCTTAAGCCTATTCGCTATGTCAACTGCAGGCATCCAAGCGTCGACATGGAAACACCGCTTGAAGAATTCACCTTGCATATGCGCTGTAGCCACAACGTGAATCTTAGTATTCTCAGCAATGCGGATAATGTAATCTATAAGTTTTTCATTTTTGAGTTGAACCTCGACGGCTTCGTGGCCAACTATGAGTATTGGGTTCTTGGCCCGTCTTATTAAGGCTGAAACAACCTCAGGCTTGGTTATGACTAAAGCCTTCTTCGGTCCCGGAATTTCAGCCGTCTGCCAAGGTTCAGTAGACTTCGACTTATTCACGTCTCCTCCTAATCAATCTGGGAAGAAGAGTTGGATCAGGTATGATGTTTTCCCTCCACTCCTTCTCTTCCAAAACCTTTAATATCTCATCCTTCATCGTGATTGGGACATCGGCCAACGTGCGTACAAACAGGTGAATATCATCTGGCATCACACCGTATAAGCGTCTACTCAAATCTACATAATGCGTCAACTTGACGGATCGGCCCTTCGTAGTGTCATTCGGTCTCATGCAGAATTTAGCTATTGCGACCATGGCTTCCTCTTTTGTCTCAGCCGCATAAAATAGATGCTCTGGTGTGGGACCCACATAAACCTTCTCTCCGGTACGGGCGTCATAAACATACCAGTCTTCCATTTGATCCTTTCTACCTAAAAGCATGCGCCTATATTTAGAGCCATGAGGCCCAACTATCACGGGCACTCCTAGCCGCCAGAAACCACTTGCGATTGCGGCTGCCTTCTGAGACATGGCTCCCCAAGCCACCCCAACAGCGCCGACCCGGTTAAGGATGTAATCGGCTATCTCCTCATAGTTTCCGCGCAGTCTACGCTTGGCAAATATGCTAGCAATCTTTATCGCTGCTCCAGCTATGTGAGAGTTCGAGACGCAGGAACCAACATTTACGATGCCGCCTGCATCAAATACCCCCGAATAAATTTCATAGGGACTTTTGCCATCCTCATCCTTAAACATTGCCGCTGACATCGCGGCGCAGCCAGACGTTAGCACAATGTACCGTCTCTTGGCGAACTCCATAGCCATCTCAGCAACTTCTTTTCCACCCTTTGGATAGTTGGCGCATCCAACGAACGCTACAACGCCAGGAATCTCGCCGAGAACTATCGGGCCGCCGACTTCCCTTATCTCAGTGTCTCGTATCGCTCCTCTACCTACTCGTATCTTGTACTTCTCTTCTTTCAGTTTTTTCTCAGCCGCCTTAACAATGAAGCTATGTAACGGAAAATCCAACGGACACGCGCTTTCGCAACGTGCACATCCGACGCATTCTTCGTAGAGGCTTGAGAGTTCCTCTAGATTTCCCATCGCGGCTTCTGCCATGGCTTCGGTTATGGGCAGATCATTAGGACAAGCCCTTCTGCAGTCATCGCATTTCAGACATCGCTTGGCGCCTTCAATCACGTCATCTATGTCAGGTATAGCTTTGAACTTTCTTCTCTTCGGAGCTACTGCTATCGCTGTTCTGACAGCTACCTCTCCAACTTTAGCCGGGTCAAGGATGAGTGCGCCAGGTGTATTTGCATCTAACAGATCCTTAACTATCTCATCCGGAGAGTCGTTCGTTCGGTTTGGAAGCCCCAAACAATTTTTTTCACTAGAAGCGATCAACGGCGCCCTAATTTTTTGAGCCTCGACTAAGGAGTCTGCCCGAATACACTGCTCATCAACGACGATTACGTCCGGTATTCCGCTTCTTATGAACCTGAGCTGCCATGAGATGGGGCCGATTATCTTTGCCTTGGGATTATATCGGGTTACATCGTGTGCCGTGCAGCATAGACCAGTAACCTCTACCTCGCCGTACAATCCTCTATCCGTAAGATAATCCACGATTTCAATGGCTGGCGGAACATTATGCCCAATAACCAAAATAACGGGCTTAGTAACATCAACTACACCGAGCCCTATTTCTGCGAGCGGAGCTTCAGGATCAGCCTTAGGAAACCTGTAGGCAGATATCTGCGCGATGTCTGCGATCTCCATTCCGACTTGGTCTATCATTCCAGCGTGAAAAACTTTAGATTCAAAATCAATGTTGCTTCCCTCCTGCCCTGTGTGAGTTGCTGAAAGCAGATGAGTAACCTGTCCTTCAAGGTAGTTCAGAACATCAACCAAGTCGGCTAATGTTTTAGGCCTAACTCCACAAACCAAGCGGGTAACTGGAGCCTCAACCTCGACACTTACACCTCCAACGTCTATTGAATGTTCACGGCCAAAAATCTCTATCAAGTGTTCAACTAGGTGCCTAGCGTGGGCTATATGGGTTGCGGCGCCTATACAGCATGCAAGCAGAACGATGCGGGACTGCTGCGCTGCCATGTTTAATCCGCAAGCTCCCCGTTTATCTCCGGTTAAGTCACATTTTCCGAAGGTGCAGAGGCAACAGACATCGCAGAAAGGCATATAGAACGGTTTATACCTTTCCAAAAGTTTTAAGTCCCATTCTCTCAAATCGGCTATGGATGGGAACGCAGTTGGACCGGCTTCTTCAGTCCACATTTCTTCAATAATCTTGCCAATAGAAACCTCAAAATCTTTTAATGTACATAGATCACTCTTTAACTCCTTAATCCTCATACGCAACTCTTTTTCAGGCAAGAAACACACAGTCCTTTTTTTGAAAACTTCGAGTTCACAATGAAGATAATATTTAACTTTGTCTTTTTATAGTTTAAGATTAGTTTAAATATGACGGAAAGGTTTTTGATCATATTCGTGTTTTGTCCTTTATTCTGTAGGTGAAGAGAAGGATGTGCGAATTTGACCTGATCGTCGATGGGAAGATCGTGTTCAGAGACGTGATCTACGCAAAAGCAGAAGATGGGAAGATAATCGTCAGAAACGTAACTGGAGAGTTAAGAGAGTTCCAAAATTACAGAATTGGAGAGGTCGACGTAAATTCTACGCGCCTAATTCTGTCAAACATTTAAATAGTTGATCAACAAGTTCCGTGCGATTCAATAAGGCTTTGAGTAAATCGCCCATGATTGATTCCAATAGGACTACAGAAAGCATTCCTAAGCCTAAATTCTCTACCTCTTTTGAAGACGAGTCTTCGTGCTTTGCCAACCAAGAAACAATGGCTGGTATGGCCTCCTTTCGCTGCCTTCCCATTCTTGGCTTTGAGGAAAATAGAATTTCTTGTTACATATCTATAGTGAAAAATGCAGTCACTGCTATGCCACTAAGCACAGAGAAGAGTTCTATTACTTTTTGCGAACCTGTTTCTGATAACTGTGCTTATCAGAAATCGTGTTGCCAATAAGACACGCTTGCTAATTGGAAATCGGAAACAGCAAAAGAAATATGGAATGGAGAAGGATTAGTCTTTTGGCGTCTCTGCTCTCTTGAGCGCCGCTCTTGCCAGGGCCTCCCCGACTTTTTTGCAAGAAGATAAGTCTTCTTTGCTTGGCGTTCCACTGGAGGCTATTCCTTCAGCAACTTTGCTAAGTTTGAAGGATGAGATCATCCTTTCTAAGCTCAAGAGTGCGGAATCGCTTGAGCCGCCACCTGAGGTGAAAGCGGCTGCCGGTTTTCCCGTTACCTTCTCCCTGATGCTGAGCGCCTTGTCGAAGAAGTCTTTCATCAGTCCAGCCATGTAGCTGAAGTAGTTTGGGGAACCAAAAGCTACAGCGTCACATGAGATGAAATCGTCTACTGTAGCGTAGTCCACACGCTTGATTTTCGCTGAAGCTCCTTCAACATTATTTACTCCTTCCGCGACAGCCTTTGCCAAAGCTTCGGTTCTCCCTCCCCTAGTGTAGTATAATACTAACACTTCAACCAAGGTTCTCACCTAGAACATTGTTTAGCCTGAATCAAGTATTAAGTTTTTCTCGCAAACACTAACCATCTGAATCTAAGATCAAGAAGAATTCCAACGATCACAGAGTAAAAAGCGAGGTCTGTAAAGAAGGGTATACGAATCTTCATAAGAAGGCTTGCACATCGCCTTTCTGGTAACTCTGACTATCAGAACTCGGTCCACACCACTGTCTTCATGCATCAATAGTCTTGCGGCTGTGCCATTCCGGTAGTGAAAAGGATGAAGAGAAGGACGGCACCCGTCAATCGAGATTATGAGTCACGTTTAAAAACCCAAGTTATACATATACCTTCCAGAAACTCTGAGCCAGCTCTGACAGATGGTCTGGTAATCTCTGATCTGGATATTTTCTACTATTTGCATATGAAAAAGCGTCATTCCTATTCGTTTTTGGGCGGTTCCTTTTTCTCTTTGAACACTCGTCTGCCGATGAAACCTCCCAACGCCCCGAGTCCTAGTGAGAGTCCAGCGATCGGTAGCGCCATCATGACGAAGATTGCTAGAACAACGTTAATGTCGGAAAAGGCACCAGGTTGGAGGACTATCGCTTCAATAATCATCATGGCTAGAGGGATGAGGAAGCCCAAAATCAAACCTTTCTTGACTCCTCCAGAGATGACACCTATGACGACAGGAGTCGCCAAGATAAGTACTAGCTGTTAACCTGTGAGGTCCCTCTGCACGTACGCCAAGGCGAGTATCACCACGTACATTGCTATTCCCGCTACGGTAGCATAGACCATCTTCTTATCCATTCATGTCACCGAAGATTAATAGAGTTATGTTTTTGACGTTAATAAGCCTTGCCCAGTCCTCATCAATACGGGATATGCCGTTATCTGATTGACGATTTTCGGATCAAACACTTTTTAAGCCTTCTCGACTAGTCGGTATGTTGTTGACTACAGTGATGCTTGATCTTGTCCCTCAACTAAGAAGAGACTGTATTCTCATAACCCCTAGTAGCGGAACATTTAAGTTACTTTCCATCGGCGGTCCTTTTGCATTGGCTGTCACGAAATGTGGATAATCAAATTTTGTAGAGAAGTCAACTTGTGTAATCGGTGTTTTCTCAATTCTTGGTTCAGATGGAATTCCAATTCAGAGAAATAATAACTGCTATAAGCGTATGAAACTATCTTTGATATTAAATATAGGTGTTTTCAATGAGTGTTAGGGAAGAGAATTTAAACGTCACCTTGGCTGAGCTCTTAGCCGAGAAGGGGCTCAAAGCGTTAGGCGAAGTGATTTTGAGGAAAAAAGGAGCGAGACCTGAGCCTGACGTCCTTATTGAGCTTAATGGTGTGCGGATAGTCTTAGAGGGAAAGAAACCTGGAATGTGGGATACGCTTGTTGCAAATTGCCAAGATCGACTGGATAACAACATGTGTGATTTGTGTGTGATGGTCGAGTACGCCGATTATAAGGTAAAGAAGCTTCTACCGAATCAAGCAGATGTAAAGGAGTCTCTTCTAAGGAGCCAATTCAACATTGGTTTCCTGTCGTACATTGATCGGGCAGGACTTGATAAATGGACTGGGATTCCATCTAAGCCGGAACAATATAAAGATGTGGGATTCGACGACCTCTTAACTTATTTGATGAGTGCTTATAGCAGGGTGGTAAGTGTTGATATTATTGATCCAGTGATAAAAAAGATGAATGAGGTTCTGGGCGACTTCGCAGTGGAGATGTCGATCGCTGTCAATGTCGAACGTCTGAAAGATGTGTTGGAATTGAAGGAAACCGAGGAGAAAGAGGATGGGAAGTAAAGAAGATACCCAGAAGTTAATTTCGACTGCTGGACTTTTGCTTGTCGATGCTATGGTTTTTCATGAGATCATAGCATCTTCCCACAAAGAAGTGCCTACGCTTTCGTCACTGATGGCGTCCGCAAATTTGAAGAAGGAATTGGAGAATTCTTGGCAGTACATAATTGAAAAAATAGATTATGAGTCGGTTCTTGACATAACGTTGAATATTCTTAGGAATATTCCAGCGAGCCTTGTAGTAGATAAACAGCTTAGATTGCTTGGAAATTTGGCATATGATATTGCTTCTTCAAAAGTCTTACTGAAGCATGACCTGTTCGGAAGAATCTATCATAGGCTACTTTTGGGGAATCTTGTAAAGTATCATGCAACCTACTATACGTCTATTCCTGCCGCACGATTGTTAGCGAGACTTTTAATCAACCTTCCTTCTAGTTTGGCTGCAGGGAAAGTTCCGCCTACATATGCTGGTGAGCCTCTTCGGATTGTCGACTTTGCCTGTGGTTCGGGTACGCTTCTTTCAGCCATCTATAAGGAGATAGACGCAAAACACAGAATTGAAAGTGAGCAGATTAAGGTTGATGATCTGCACAGATATTTAGTGGAAGAGGGAGTATGGGGTTTTGATGTACTACACCATGCAGTTCATTTAGCCGCAACAGTGCTATCTCTCCATAATCCCATACCAGTGAAAACTTCCAAACTCTTTGCTTTACGTTTAGGCGAGGGCAAGTATCTGGGAAGTGTGAACTTTTTGTACTCGCCAAACATTGGGCAAGATATGTTACTCACTGGAGCAACAAGGGCTGAGAGTGAATCCATAAGTGTCACAAAACGAGAAGCCAAGACAATTACGCTTCCTAACTTTCATATTTGCATAATGAATCCTCCCTTCACAAGAAGCGTCGGCGGCAATCTTTTGTTCGGCTCATTGCCAAAAAAAGAAAGAACTGAACTGCAAAAAACGCTCAGTCAATTGCTTAAGGAGAAGAATCTTTCAGGTATAGGACAGGCAGGTCTTGGAGCAGTATTTGTTTTCATTGCTGATAAATATCTAATGAAAAATGGTAGGATGGGGCTTGTTCTGCCCAGAGCGGTTTTGTCTGGTGTTTCGTGGCAGAAAGTCAGGGAAAAACTCCTGAAAGATTACCATATCGAATACATAATAACCAGTTATGAGACAAACAATCAGTGGAATTTTAGCGAGAATACCGATCTAAGTGAGGTTCTTCTAGTTGCAAGAAAGACGCCTAATGATGATAAGCCTCTTTACACCTTTTTTGTCAACTTGTGGAAGAAGCCATCGAATGAGTTAGAATCAATCTACTTGGGGACGCAACTAAAGGAACTTTACGATAGCGCGAAGCTTTATGACATAGAGAATTCTAATGCTTCACCATACCATCTGAAGCTGCATGGAAAAAAGATTGGAGAGGTCTATTCTGCGAAACTTACGGAAAACAACTTTGGTATTTACAACATCTTTTCGCAGATGGAGCTCAACAGGGTAATGCTCTTTCTCAGGAAAGGCATAGTCTATCTTCCAGATCAAGGAATCGTTGGGAACATACGTCTTAGAACCTTGTCTAAACTCAAAGCCGAAATAGGACCAGACGTGAGGCAAGTTCACGCAACCTTTAAAGTAAGCGAAACAGCAACGGGTTCAATTTACAAAACGTTTTGGGGCTATGATTCAAGTATAATAAAAACGATTTCTCAGGTGCCGAATGCATATTTGGAGCCGAAAAATGCGGCTCAAGCCCGTAATCTGTGGAATAAGCGTGGAAGACTCTTGTTAGTTGAAAGAGCTCGGTTAAGCACCTATACCGTTTTGGCAACATATTTGAATGAAGATGTCTTGTCGAATGTTTGGTGGCCAATCAAAGTCGAAGACGAAACTGCAAAAGTCTTAGCGATTTGGCTGAACTCGACTTTCGGTCTTTTGATATTACTGTCAATAGCAGAAATAACCCAAGGCCCTTGGGTGAAGTTCAAAAAGGAACATTTATGGGAGATGCCTGTGATTGATGTGGACAGAATTGGGCGAAGGGCAAAAGCGAGTCTTCTAAGTCTATATGACAAAGAAGTACATGGAAAGAGAATCAGTGAGTTACCCCTGAAGGCTCTTCCAGACGAGTTTGCCAACCCACTTGTCAGAAAAGAAATCGATGAAAACATCTGCAAAATTCTAGGACTTAATCTAAAGCTTGACGTACTCTATAAACTGCTAGCTAAAGAACCAATGTTAATTGGATAACAACACCCAGACTCTTAAGAGAAAGCAAGTGGAACCAGACCCCTTTACCTATTCGATTATGAGGGATGAATTTTTCTAGGATTCTCCATACAAATATGCTCCGAAACCCGTTAGAGCCGTAACGAGAACCCAAAAAAGAGTTCTCAGAATGCTTCTGTTCATTCATAGTGGAAGAATATTGCGGAAGAAATATTACGTTTAAGCGTCAACTATCACATGATTTGTTGGATAGTGATCTCCTTGTCTGTTCGGTCTCAACCTAAAGCAAGCATGAGAACAAGGCTGCCTAACGGAGATTTCCTGACTTTGACTGTTTGGTCAGGGAAGTCTGACCCCACGGCTGA
>Ga0209102_1000082_pt1 | contig 62476 bp, 59 predicted proteins | sample ConPoolayeHmetaG_FD_185483 | JGI IMG/M metagenome (GOLD analysis project Ga0209102, IMG submission 185483) | Hot spring microbial mat communities from California, USA to study Microbial Dark Matter (Phase II) - Cone Pool mat layer H metaG... ... | reverse complement strand
CCTTCTTGCCGAGGTGGAAGCAAACCCCTTTCTCAACAAGCTCCTTCATGCCTTCTCTGACACTCTTCTTCGGTATTCTGAACTCAGGTATGCCGAATAAGAGTAGGCCACCCGCCTCGGGCAGCATGTCGTAAACATCCACTTCAACTCCTTCGCAGATCAAGGAGCCTGCTGCAGTCAGCCCAGCTGGTCCAGCGCCGATTACTGCCACCCTCCCCCTTATGCGCGGGGCTATTTCCTTACACCTGAGGAATCTCAAGGCGTCTGCAGGATTACTCCAGTCCCTAAAAACTTTTTGATTACAATGTTGTTTCTTCACGCCTATTCGGGAGGAAAGGCTTATTACAGGGTTGAGGTGGTTTCCGCCATGCTTACAAACTACATATTTGTGACCGGCGGGGTTATCAGCGGCATAGGGAAGGGTATTACTGCAGCCTCGATAGGGAAGATTCTTCAGGCGAGGGGTTACCGTGTAACGGCTGTGAAAATAGATCCCTATCTTAATTATGATGCTGGCACTCTTAGGCCTACGGAGCACGGCGAGGTCTGGGTTACTGAGGACGCGGGGGAGATAGACCAAGACCTTGGACACTATGAAAGGTTCCTTGACATAAACATTCCGAGGAGGAACAATATTACAACCGGCCAGATATACGGGGCGGTTATAGAGAGGGAGAGGAGGGGCGAGTACCTCGGCAAGACGGTTGAGGTTATTCCACACATAACTGACGAGATAAAACGGAGAATAAGGGCTGCGGCTGAGGAGGCTGAGGCTGACTTCACGATTGTTGAGATAGGTGGAACAGTAGGTGAGTATCAGAGCGAGATATACTACATGGCTGCGAGAATGATGAAGGCTGACGGTGACAGGGTTGTATTCGTTCACGTGGCGTACCTGCCTATTCCTAAACACTTGGGGGAGATGAAGACTAAGCCTGTTCAACAGTCTGTCGAGAGGCTCGGCGAGCTGGGCATACAGCCCGACTTTATAGTCTGCAGGTCCGAGGAGCCGATAGACGATGTTAGAAGGAGCAAGATATCGATATTCTGCAACATTCCTAAGGACCATATTATTTCAAACCCGGATTTAAAGAATGTCTACGAGCTTCCGCTGGTTTTCGAGGAGCAGAGCCTTGGCGCCAAGATCCTCGCGAAGTTTGGAATGGGGCAGAGGGAGCCTAGGCTCGAAGACTGGAAGGCTTTTGTGAACGCTTTGAACACTGCAACCCAAGAGGTCAGGGTCGGGATAGTTGGTAAATATTTTGAAACAGGCGAGTACAGGCTTCCAGACGCCTACATATCGGTCATAGAGGCTGTTAAGCATGCTTGCGCAGCGGTTTTCGTAAAGCCTTCTCTCAGGTTCATAGACTCGGTGGATTTCGAAGAGAATCCTGAGAATCTTTACAAGCTTGAGGATCTAGACGGCGTAATAGTTCCAGGAGGATTTGGATCGAAAGGCATTGAAGGCAAGATAATGGCGATAAAGCATGCTAGGGAAAAAAACATTCCCTTCCTGGGGCTGTGCCTCGGGCTTCAGCTGGCAGTGGTTGAGTATGCGAGAAACGTCGCCGGCCTGCAGGGGGCTGATTCGACTGAGTTCAACCCCTCTACGCCCCACCCGGTTATAGATATTCTTCCCGAGCAGAGAGAGGTTTTGAAGGATTCGAGATACGGGGCTTCCATGCGGCTGGGGGCTTACCCGGCGGTTTTAAAGCCGGGAACGCTTGTCTCAAGGCTATACAGCAATGCGGCTGTGGTTTACGAGAGACATAGGCACAGGTACGAGGTTAACCCTGAGTATCATAGTGTTCTACGGGAATCCGGAATGGTTTTCTCAGGCGTTTCTCCAGACAACAGGCTCGTAGAGTTTATCGAGCTCAGTAACCACCCGTTCTTCGTCGCCACGCAAGCACACCCGGAGTTTAAGTCAAGACCCCTTAGGCCGGCACCGCTCTTCAAGGGCTTCATAGAAGCCTGCTTGAGCGGGAAAAAGCTGGGTCAAGCATCGTAAAAAGGGTGGGCGGTAAAGTTATCAACTTCTGGCTCTCGTAATGGAGAACAGTTGGAAAAAGAGAGGGAAGAGGGAAACGTCGAGTACAAGCTTCTCTTCGCCGCCAGCGACGAGAAGAGGCTGCAGCAGCTTGCAACCCAGTTGAACTACAGGCTTAACGAGGGAAGGGGGGAGGCTTTCTACGAGCTGGGTGTTAGCGATGATGGTGAGACGGTTGGCCTAACTGATGAGGAAGCCGAGGAATCTCTCAGGACCTTGGACAGGATAACCGGTATGGTGGGGGCCTCCTACATGGTGACCAGGGTTGAGAAGGGTAGGAGAGGCAAGGTTTTCGAAATCCTTGTAAGGAGGACAGTGGACTTCCCACCGGTCCAGGTTTCAGTAGCCCTGCTGGGCAACGTTGACTCGGGCAAGTCTACTTTGAAGGGTGTTCTCGTATCCGGGAAGCTGGACGACGGGAACGGGGCTGCTATGAGCATGGTTGCAAGGTATCTTCACGAGATCACGCTTAGAAGGTCGTCGTCAGTATCGATTCATCTCCTCGGATTCGATTCGAAGGGGGAGTCTATTAACGACGGCCTAGGCTCCTACGACGAGTCGAAGATATTCCTTAACGGCTCGAAAATAGTTTCGCTGATAGATCTCGCTGGGCACGAGAGGTATTTGAAGACCACTATAAGGGGGGTGCTTGGGAACCTGCCGGATTATGTCTGCATAGTTGTTGGGGGTAATGCCGGCCCTATCGGGACATTCAGGGAGCATCTGGGGCTCACGGTAGCTCTTAAAATACCTGTTTTCATGGTTGTTACAAAGGTTGACATGACTCCTGGTGAAGTCTTGTCTAGGACTATTAGCGACGTCGAGTCAATCCTTAAGCTTCCTGGAGTCAACAAGATTCCCTTCATCATAAAGAGCAGGGGAGATGCTTCTCTGGCGGCCAGGATAATGCCACACCTGAGAGTCTGCCCCGTCTTTCTTGTTTCAAACACTACGGGACAGGGATTGCCCGAGCTGAAGGCCTTCCTAAACGCTCTGCCACCGAAGACAGACTGGTCTGAGAAAGCAGGGATGGAGACGCTCTGCTTCATCGACGAGAAGTTCTACGTTGAGGGCGTCGGCCTTGTTGTAGGCGGGCTCGTTGAACAGGGAGTTGTTAAGAGGGATGAGATGCTTCTCCTCGGGCCTTTCGACGACGGTTCCTTTAGAACAGTCAGGGTTAAATCTATTCACGTGAACAGGGTTCATGTCGAAAAGGCTAGTGCAGGCCAGATTGCTGCGTTAGCCATAACGAATGTCGACTACGATGAGGTTAGGACCGGTATGGTTCTGTTGGACGTTGAGGCTAAGGCGTATGCTGTTAGAAGGTTTACTGCTGAGGTTAGAATACTGCATCATCCAACCACCATAATGCTCGGCTACGAGCCGGTGATACAGACTAGGACTATTAAACAGGCTGCGAGAATAGTCAGGATGAGGAAGGAAGCCCTAAGGACAGGCGACACGGATATCGTTGAGTTTGAATTCATAAAGAGGCCTGAATACATAAGGGTTGGAGACACGTTTATTTTTAGAGAGGGAAGAACCAGAGGGCTCGGGGTTGTGGAGAAAATCAATGCTTAACGGTTCAAATTGGTTTAGTGAGGCCCACGAGGAGAACTCTCAAATGGTCTATGGAATCTTCGCATCTGTCACATGTATCTTCGATTTCCTTTAAAAAATTTGAAAGAAATAATAATACCCTTGGATCAATGTCAGAATATTCGTCGTTTAAAATTACTTTCCTAGCTTCAGTGTAAAGCATATCCACCTCCTCCTCGCCTTCTTCAACCTTATCGCTTAAAGCAGTTGCCTTATCATAATCCATGGATGATAGTGCGGCCAACGCGTCTCTAAGGCTTAAGGCGCATTCCCGCGTCTTCAAACACATCTGCTCTATCTTATCCTTTATGCTCTTCTTCAGGCCGCTTAAGGGTAGGAACGTAAGTATCCTTCCTCCCCCGTGAGCATAGTCGGCAACCATGTCGACTTCCTTTGACAGCTCCATGAAGTACTTCTTCATATCTGGTGGAAGCTCGCTTCTAGCAATCTCATCCATCACCTTCCTCCTGAGGAAATCAGCCTCCCTTTCCATCTGCTCCTGTCTAGCGTATACGGTTTCCACCTCAGAGCTTTGACCGCTCATCGAGGCCCTGGTGATTTTCAGAAGCTCATCAACCACTTGAAACACTTTGTCTGCATGGGAAGCCAGGAGCTCCAGCGCCTTCGCCTTCCTCCTGTCCCTAAGCCACTCCTCCAAGTCTCTGTATGGCAATTTGGGCCTAATATAGCGATACCTCGCTATATAAGTCTCTCCCTGGATGCTTATAAACCAAGACATGCTTCTCAGGCAGCCTTATCCTTATAAAAGAACCCTCGCCTACCTCTGAAACAACCGAGTATGGTTGCTTAACAACTATTTTCATCCCGTTGACATCCAGAATGATCCGGCTGAACAATCCTTCCAACTTTTTCTTCAAAACCCTCCCGCCAACATCTCCTCCGAGCTCGATTAGCTCCGGCCTCAACATCGCAACAACCCTCTCGCCTTTTTGAAAACCAGTGTTCCTAGCTCTGATCAACAGGCTTCCAGCATCGATTAAAACCGTGTCTTCATCAGCCTCAGCAATATCCCCCTCGAAAATATTGGATTCCCCTAGGAAGTAGGCTGTGAAAATCTTCTTCGGATGCAGGTAGAGATCTAACGGGGCGCCGTCTTCAACGACGCGAGCCCTCCTCATAACTATTATCCTGTCCGAGACGGCCATGGCCTCCTCCTGGTCGTGGGTGACATGTATCGCTGTTAAACCAAGGTCTTTAACGATTCGCCTAAGCTCATATCGCAGCGCGGTCCTAACCTTTAGGTCTAGGAGTGATAGGGGCTCATCTAGGAGCAGGAGCCTGGCCCCTGAGGCTAATACTCTGGCTAGGGCCGTCTTCTGCTGCATCCCCCCGCTTAAAGCCCTAGGGTAATCATGGTAGCGATCCCTCAGCTTCATGAGCTCAAGCATCTCTAGGGTGGTTGTTCTTACAATACTGCTGTCCAGGCCCTTTGCCCTAAGGCTGTAGGAAACATTTACGCCAACGTTCATATTTGGGAAAAGGGCAATGTTTTGGAAAACGTATCCGATCCCTCTTTCCTCTAACGATGTATCGTCGAAAAGCATTCCATCCACGTAAACGTGTCCCTCATAATCCCTTATTATGCCTGCGATTATCCTTAGCAAGGTTGTTTTCCCGCAACCTGAGGGGCCGATTATAGAAACGTACTCCTTATTCTCCACGTTTATCTTAATATTCTCCAAGGCTGTAAAATACCCGAATTTCTTAGTGACGTTGTCGACTTTAACGCTGGGCATTTTCAGACAGCCTCAATCTCCCTCACTAAACCCATGGGTGGATGTTTAAACAGGTAGACTCTTTCCTTGGGGATGGACAGTTTGAAGCTTATTCCAATCCTGAATTCTTCTTCAATGAACCTTGACAACGGTATGTTCACAGGTATTTTCAAGCCTCCGGGGAGCTCGAAAACCAGTTTGGAGAAGCTGCCCAGGAAGTTTACCTCCTTAAGGAGGCCTGTTAACGGTCCTTCGCCTATCGCTATGTCTTCACACCTTACGGCGGCTACGGCCAGCTCCCCTACGCTAAAACTATCGTTAGACAATGCTTCGAACACCAAGCCGTTTCTAAGCTGCAGGGAAACAAGCTGCCCGTCAATTTTGTTCACAACGCCTTCTAGGAAAACGCTTTCTCCGACGAAATAGGCTGAGAAAACACTGTTAGGCTTGAAATAGACTTCTCTAGGCGAACCCGTCTGAACGATTTTCCCATTCCTCATTAGGATCAGCCTGTCCGCGAGGGACATGGCTTCCGACTGGTCGTGGGTAACGTGAATCACCGTAAGGTTAAGCTCCTCCACTATTCTGGCTAGCTCCCCCCTGACCTCCAGCCTAAGCCTAGCGTCGAGTGCTCCAAGAGGCTCATCTAGAAGAAGGAGTCTTGCCCCTGTAGCTAGGCACCTGGCTAGGGCGACCCTCTGCTGCATTCCTCCGCTAAGCTCGCTTGGATAGGCGTCCGCCCATTTTCCGAGCTTAACTATTTCAAGAGCCTCCAAAACCCTTCTCCTAGCTTCTTCCTCATCAAAACCCCTTGCAGACAGGCCGAAAATTATGTTCTGGCTAACCGTCAAGTGGGGGAAGAGAGCATAGTTTTGATGCATGTAGACAGCGTTCCTCGTTTCAGGCGGTGTGCCGGTTACGCGCCTCCCGCCTATGTAAACATCACCTGAATCGGGTTCAACAAGCCCTGCTATCACCTTGAGGAGCGTCGTCTTGCCGCTTCCAGTAGGGCCTAGGATGCAGCTGTAATCCCCCTCTTCGAACGTCAGGCTGGTATTGTCTAAAGCAGTGATCCTCCCGAACCTTTTAGAAACACTTTCTAAAACAACCTTAGGCAACTGCGCCGCCTCCTCTGGTGTACACGTATCTGAAGACTATGAGGATGATTATCGAGAAGAACATCAGTATCATCGTGCCGGCGCCGGCCTCAACCCTCATCACGGGCGACTTAACCCATTCGACGAGCAATACTGAGACTGTTTTGAAAGTTTTTGAAACCGCCAGCGTAGCTCCAGTTTCGTTCACGCTCCTAGTGAACGTAAGTATTGCCCCCGATAGGAAGGAATACTTCGCCACCGGTAGCACGATCGACCTGAAGACTGCGAACGGTGTTCCCCCAAGGGTTCTTCCCGCTTCCTCAAGCTCCACAGGAATGTCTTCAAGCGCTGAAACCATTGTTGCAACCATGTAGGGATAGGTTATGCATAGATGCGCTAGGAGAACCAGGATGAAGTCTGAGACTCCCGTGGAGCCCCAGAAAAGGCTTAGTGACACTCCTAGGGCGACGGAGGGAATTATTATGGAAATATTGCTTAAAGACTCCAGCAGCCTTGAAAACCAGTTTCCCAGTTTTCTCCTGACTATTATCGTCGCCATTGGTAGGCTGAACAGGGTGTTGATCAGGGTTGTCAGCAGGCCTATTACGTAAGAGTTCCATACGCTTGCCCAGTATGAGGACCATACTGCTCCCGGGAGAAAGACTTCTCCCAGCACGCTGGAGAAAAGCATTAATTGTATTCTTGCGAGAACCATGTAGGAGGCAGGCATGAGAACTAGGAAAAGGAAGATGATTAAGGCCGAAAGGTCTCTAACGCGGGTTACGGGTCTACTGCTTAAGGCTGCTTCAACCCTGTAGGCTCTTCTAAACGGTATTCTAACCCTGAATCCTAAGAGTTTCAGTCCGGTGAGTATCAGTATTGAGAGCACTATCAGCACGAGGCTTACGAAAACCATGGGGGAGACCAGCCCAGCATCTATTGATCTTTTTATCAAGACAGGCCCGTTTTCAAAGCTCCCCGCCACCATTATTGTCGCACCGGTTTCTGAAAGGGATCTTGCGAAAGACAGGATTAGCGAGGTTATGACGCCGGATTTAAGCATCGGGATTGTTATCGTCCTGGCGGTTGTGAATGGGCATGCTCCAAGCGTCCTAGCGGCAACCTCGTACGTGGCCTCTATCTCCATTAGTTTACCCACCAGAACCCTTACGACCACGGGGTAGGAGAAGGAGAAGTGCAGGAGTAGGACGGTTAGAAAACCAGGTGAAAAACCTTGGAAGCCGAGTGCCGCGAAGGGTGTTTCCTCGCACCAAAGTATTAGTGTTGAATAGCCCAGTATTACTGTCGGAACTATCAGGGGGAAATCCACTAGAGAATCAACTATATTCATCCACCAGCATTTCTTCCTAGTGATGATCCAGGCAAGTGGCAAGCCGGCTGCCACGTCCAGCGCGGAGACTAGGCCCGCCATGATTATCGACGATAAGACTGCTGAAACGGATCTTTGCAGTAGCTCCGGGTCTGACGCTACACTCATGGCTTCGTCTAGCTTAAGCAGGATCCCGAGCAACGAGGGGAGGAGAATAATGCCGAGAAAGAAGGTTATTGAGGCGAAGTAGAGGGAATACGCGACTGTTTTTCTCTCTGAGAGCTTGTCCAGCCGAGTGATAAGCCTACGCACTGTCTTTCTAAACCGGCTTGTTTTCCCTGCTGCGACGGCTGGCAAGCTCCGGCACCATTCAAAGACTAATGTTTAAAACCTTTATGGTTTAACCTGGCGACGTTTTCCGGCGAGCGTTACGCTTAAATCCCTCCAAGGTGATGGTTAATTTTTACCGAAGACGCTGTCAACCATTTTTCCCATGCTTTATCCGCATGGAAACGTTTCAGAAAGATAGGATTAGGCCGTAGAGGGTTATTAACGGGATTCCAACCGTAAGCGTGAATCCCAGCAGGATTGTTGCAAACTCCAGATCCAGGTTTTCAGTGCTAGCGTGCACTATCGTCATGAAGGCAGGGGGGAGAAGCGCCACCATGACTGTGACTACTGATGCTTGCGGAGTTAGGCTGAAAAGGCTGGCTAGGGTTAAGCCGACGAATCCTCCAACAGGGATTTTGATGATTGTTGCGACGAGTATTTGACGAACAAGGCTTCTTGAAGGAAGCCTTATGAACGCGCCCACTGCGATAAGCATTACAACAATGTTTGTGAAAGAGGCGATGCTTGCCAAGACCCGGGCTGATTCAGGCAGCCTCACTCCATAAAGGTTAGCCGCCAGACCGAAAATTATTGAAAGAATATAGGGTTGCGTGAGAAGTCCTTTAACACTGTTTCTAAAAGACCTTTCTATTCGCGAAGGGTTGAATCTTGACGCTACTAGAAACGCTATTGAAAAAACGTAGATGGAGTTACCTATGTCGAGCAACGAGGCTGTTGTAACGCCTTCAGCGTTGAAAAAAAGCTCTATGAACGGTAAGCCTATTATGCCGATGTTTAAAGTACTGCATCCCAGGAGGAAAGCTCCTCTCCTCCCCCTATCCATGTTCAGTCCTCCGGAAGAAAGGAATGCTACGGCTAGGAGCAGAAGGTTAAGCATTAGCCCGATCGCTGGCAGCAGGTAGTCCTCTAAGCGTATTTTTACTGTTGCGAAAGAGCAGAACACTATGATGGGCAGGAGCAGGTTGATGGATAATGATAAAAGTTTCTTGCAAAACTCCTCGCCTAAAACGTGAAGCCTTCTTAAAAGTACGCCTAATGAAAGCAGCGCGACTATTCCCAGTATTGTTTCAAACAGCCCTAGCAACACCCAGGCCTCAGCCGGCAGTTTATTAAACCTTTAGACCGCCCTATGAAAAAGACCAGGAAGGTTTTTATAAAAACCAGCGTTAATATTGCAGGTAAAAAGCTATGAGGGTTAGAACAGGCATCCGAGTTGAAAAACAGCTCGGGGAGAAAGTTTTGAAAATACTTAGGGAAAGAAGCCTCGTCGACAATTCTCTCGTCATTAAAAGAAGAGGAGACTTTCTAATTATTCCTCTCACCCGTGAGTTCAAGGAGGAAGAGTTAAAGGAGTTAAGTTTTGAGACGAATTTGGTGGTTGAGGATTTTGAGGAAGCCTGCGGGAGGCCGAGCCTTTTCGAAAACCTGAGGAGTATTCTGCCCGTCGAGGATCTTAAGATGATACCTAGGTCGTACGACATTATCGGAGACGTCTGCATTCTCCAGCTTCCGGAGGAGCTTTATGACCGCCGCAGAATTATTGGAGAGGCTTTTCTAAAATCCATGAAGAACATTAGAATAGTGCTTAACAAGACGGAGCCTCTTTCAGGCGAGTACAGGGTCGGCGGATACGAGGTTTTAGCAGGCGAGGGTGGCACGGAAACCGTCTATCGGGAACACGGCTGCATCTTTAAACTCGATGTTTCAAAGGTTTTCTTCACTCCTCGGCTTTCAGCCGAAAGGATCAGGGTGGCCTCACTGGCTAAACCTGGAGAGGTTGTCTGCGACCTTTTCGCTGGAATAGGGCCTTTCAGCATAATTATTGCGAAGAAGAATCCCGGTGTAAAGGTTCACGCTTGCGACATAAACCCGCATGCCTACCAATACCTCGTTGAGAACATAAGGTTGAACAGGGTTGAAGACAGGGTTAAGGCGTATCTCGGGGATGCTAGAGACCTCTCCGAGAGGGATTTGAAAAACGCTGGGGACAGGATTATTATGAACCTGCCGATGAGCTCTGAAATGTATCTTGATGCAGCTAGGAACGCGCTTAAAAAACAGGGGGGCGTAGTGCATCTCCACGTCTTCTTAGAAAAGAATACTGATCCTAATGAAAAATATACGAGTATTGAGGAATCGTTCAGGAGGCTTGGCTGTGAAACCAGGATCTTATCGTCGAGAAGAATAAGGGAGGTTGCTCCCTTCAAATACCACTGGGGGTTTGATGTTGAGGTTAAGCCGAGAGAGTGATTAGTCGCGCTGTTTCACATGGCTCAGCCTACATTGCCGCCAGATGGCGTCGCAGATCATATTCTTGGCGAGTCTAAGATTTACACGTTTATTAATGGTAAGCCCCTTTTTCTTCAGCTCGGTTATTTCAACCAGCTCGTGAACCAGAAGATACTCGTCGCCTAATACGTTATTGAGCTAGCGGCGTCTCCTGAGAAGGTTTCCCCTGTCAAATAATCGTAGAATTCTTTAGTTGAAACTTCTTAGCAGGATAACTGATGGATTGAAGAGCCTCCGCGCTTTCTCGATCCAGCTTCTTATAGCAAAATCAGACAATGAACCCGGGTTGATCTTAAAAGCTTTCCGGCTTCGATTAAAACAGATGCTTAGTGCCCGCTGGCCCGTATCAGCAAAGCCTTGTCCAAGTCTATTTTGACAATAACCTTCCTCCCTATCATCCCGGATATGGCTCGGTACTGGGAGAAATCGTTTCCCGCGCATTCAATCATGCCTTGGCTTGTTTTCACGCGTGTAACCACGTTTCTTCCTGAAAACATGCTGCTTGAAAGCTCACCCTCCAGCAGGCCTTCGCCTTCTAGGCTTATTGAAGCATCCTCAGGCCTGAATAGGACAGTAACCTTCGCATCAGCCTCCGGCCCATGCCACCTAATCCTGAACTCGCCTCTTGGGAAGACGAGCCTAAAGTTTTCCTGGCCCAAGTGTTCTGCCATGGTCTCAAGCCTATTAACGAACCCTAGGAACCTCGCTGTCTTCTCCGTAGGGGGCTTCGCGTACATTGTTTGAGCATCAGCGTAAGAGTCTATAGTTCCTTCGAACATTGTAGCTATAAAATCGCCCATGGCGAAAGCTTCAAGCTGGTCGTGAGTAACGTATACAGTTGTAAGGCCCAGTTTCCTCTGAACCACTCTTATAACGCTGGATATCTCTGCTCTTAGGGCAGCGTCCAGAGCAGTGAGGGGCTCGTCTAGGAGTAGCAGCTTAACCTCGGACGCTATGGCCCTCCCTATCGCAACCCTCTGCTGCTGCCCCCTGCTCAGCTCGTGGGGACGCCTCTCCTCAAGCCCGGCGAGTTCAACCAGCTCCAAAACCTCCTCAACCCGTCTCCTAACCTCCTCACGACTCCTGCCCTTGGCTTCCAAGGGGAATGCAATATTCTCCCTCACCGTCAGGTTTGGGAACAACGCTGGGCTTTGAAAAACCATTCCAACATTCCTCTCCCTTGGGGAGAGTTCAGTCACATCCTTCCCGTCGAAGAGGATTCTACCGGAATCGGGCTTAAGGAGTCCAGCGATTATCCGGAGCGTGGTCGTCTTACCGCATCCACTTGGCCCGAGGAGCGCAAGTGTTTTTCCAGACGGGATGCTGAAGCTTACGCCCCTCAAAGCCTCGAAGCCTCCGAATTTTTTCCTGAGGTCTTGGACCTCAAGCCTCATTCAAATCAGCCTCAGCCTCTCTCTTGAAAACTGTGAACCAGCTGTTTCAACAATAATCACGAGCATCGTAAGGAGCGAGGTTAAGGCTAACGCAAGGCTAAGCCTCCTGTAGTCTATCAGCAGGTTAACGGCTACCGGGAGCGTCATCAGGTTGAGCGTGCTGAAGAAGGTTGAGAAAGTGAAGTCGCTTAAAGACGAGGAGAACGCCATGAGGAGCGACGCCACCACGGCGGGCAGTACAAGCGGTATTTCAACCCTTATCAGCCTGAAGAAGGCTGTTGCCCCATGGGCGTCAGCAGCCTCGCGATACTCTTTAACTATCCTAGTCCAAGAGGCCTCGATGATTCTTGCTGCAAGCGGTATTACTACTGCTGACTGCCCTATGGCCATAAGGATCCAGCTTCCATAGAGCCGGGTGACTCCGAAGCCGTAGGAAAGAAGTATTCCGAGAGCTAGGGATGAGCGGGACATTGTTAAGGGCAGCGCCATGAGTATGCTTACGGTTTTTTCAACAACCCCTCCTGAAACCTTTGAAGACCATACTATCGCGACTGAAAGCATGGTTGAAACGACTGAGACGATTAACGCTATTGCAAGGCTTTGAAGGAGGATCTCGGCGAAGCCTAGGCCGAAGCCGAATTTAAAGTCGTACAGCTCTTTAAAAAGCCCGGTGAAGGAATGCTCGGCATCCAGAAATGGGCTTACAACCGGTATTACTACCGGCGCGAGTTCGAAGACGTAGAGTAGCGCCACGTAGGCGGCGAGAAGAATCCCGCCTGGGCTTGAGAAAAGCTTTGAAACAGGCTCTTCAACAGGATTGCTGGCTGAGGAGGGCGCGTAGGACTTTTCCCTGAAGAGTATGATTATGATCGATATTGATAGTGTTAACAATAGTTGAAGCAACGCTATGGATGATGAGGCTGGCCTAAACCTGGTGGCGTATATCTCGACTTCAAGCGTTGTAAACCTCCCTCCTACAAGCATTGGTGTCGAATAGGTTATGAATGAGAATGCGAAAACAAGGAGTGAGGCGGCGACCGCGTATGGCGTTAAAAAGTTTAGGTATACTGTTTTGAAGACTCGTAGAGCCGAGCCTGAGAAAACCCTGGCCGCGTCCACAAGGTTCTGCTCTACTGAGGAGAAGCCCTGTTCAAGAATAAGCGTTGCTAGCGGAACATAGTATATCACGTGTGCCAGTACTACAGCCCAGATCGAGTATAGGATTTTAACAACCGGTTCACCGGTTCCAAGCACCTGGGATAGAAGGGAATTTATAATGCCTGTTTCCCCGAGTAGAACTATTAGGCCCTCTGCCACTGTGAAAGCAGGCACAAAGAAGGTTGTCAGCAACAAGTACTCCAGGGTTCTCTTACCCTTAAACGAATACTTTGCGAAGAAGAAGGCTAGTGGAAGGGCTAGGAGCAGGGTTAGCACTGTTGAGAGTAGGGCTTGCCCAAGAGTCCCGTAGAACAGCCTATGAATATACTCGTCGCTTAGAACGCTTGAGAAATCAGTTGGGCTCACGTTGCCCACTAGAAAGGAAAGGGGTATTGCGTAGAAGAAAGCCAGGAATAAAAAGAACGGTGTGAGGATTAGAAGCTTTCTAAAGAGGCTCATCCAGTTTTAACCTCTCTCCTCCACCTGTCGAGCCACTGCTCAACACTGCCAGCAAGCTCTCTTTTGAAAGTTATTTTCTCCAAGGGTATTGGAGCGTAGCTGAACAACTCTACGGAAGCCTTCGGGTTAACAGGATACATGTAGCCTTCTGGTGCAACAAGGTTCTGCGCCTCCGTGCTTAAAACGAACTCTATGAACTTCTTGGCTATCTCAGGATGTTTAGCGTTTTTAACGAGAGCTATGCCCTCCCTGTAGACGAAGCCCTCGACAGCCATGCTTGTAAGGTTGGGGGTCTCCTCATAGCCCACGTCAGTGTTGAACATTGGTCCTACAGCAACCTCGCCGTTTTTCAAAGCTATTATGGATGTGGTCCAGCCTGAGGGATGCGTCTTTACACTCTGCTCAAGCTGCTTAAGGAAGCTGAACCCTTCCTCAACACCCTTGACGGACAAGACCCATACGAGGAATGATAAGCCGGTTCCGCTTGAAGTCGGATCCTGGTAGAATACGAGGCCCCGGTACTCTGGCTTAAGCAGGTCTTCAAGCCTCTCAGGCGGCGGGAGGCCTAGTCTGGCGATGATGCTACTATTATAGGTTATTATGACGTAGCCCTTGTCCATCGGCATAATCGTGCCCGTGGGATCCCAGATTTCCTCCGCGGGTATTAACGAAATATTCTGGGGCCTATACGGCTCTAAAACACCCGCGTCTATCAAGGTTTTCGCGTAGAACTCCGGCACGCCCATTATCACATCAGCCACGGGGGAATTCTTCTCAAGGATCAGCTTGTTAGCTATCTCGATTGAACCCATGCCATAGCTTATGAAGGTCACGTTCACACCCGGATGCCTGTTTTTAAACTCTTTAACAAGCGCTGTTGCGAGGCTCGAGATTCCCCTGGGGCCGTAGATTATCAGGGTGTCTTCAAGCCTAGGCTGGGTGAATTGAAGATACAGGATTGAGGACACTATTGCGGACGCTGCAACCACGATCGCCACCATCATTCTCAAGCCTATTCTCATTTTTCCCACCTCCTTTCATATTGGGCGGTAGAAGAAGGAGCATCGGGTAGCTTCCCTCCGCCGGTATTATCCGGATCAGGTGAATCGGGGTCGACCCCCATGAAGGGTCCTCTCAGCCGGGTTTCCCCAGCTCCCCCAGCTACCGCCGTTAAGCTGTTTCCCGTGAAAATCGGCTTATAAACGTTGCCCCGGTGTTTTGCACGATCGACGATTTAGGAAATCGTTAAATAACGTTTAGGTTTTAGAAAGCATTCGTAGGTAAATGGTTAAAGTGAACTATCATATTCACAGTACGTATAGCGATGGCAGGGCTACTATACTGGAGTACGTCCAGGAAGCGGTGAGAAAGGGTTTCGACGAGGTTGCTTTCACCGAACACTTGGCGGTGAAACCCGGGTCGATGAAAAAACTGTATTACTCTATAGATGTTTCCAGGATAGGGGATTATGTTGAGGAGGTTAGGACTGTTGAAAAAGGCTTACAAGGCTTAAGGGTGAGGGCTGGCCTAGAGGTGGACTACTTCCCAGGTTCAGAACAAATGCTGAAAGATATCCTGGGCAGTAATGATTTGGATTTCACTATGGTAAGCATCCATTGGATAGGCGAGTTTTGCCTGGATTGTGTGAAATACAGAAGGGCTTTCGAGATTGCTGTTAGGGAAGAGGGTTTCGACACGTTCTACTCGAAGTACTTGAGGCTTCTAAGGAGGGCGGTGGAGTCAGGGTTGTTCAACGTTGTCGCCCATTTCGACGTCGCTAGAAACTGGGGTTTTAAACCCTCTGGGGATTTTAAGGCGGATGAGCAGGCGATCTTGGAGAGCGTCGTCAAGCTGGGGATGGCTGTGGAGGTGTCGAGTAAGGGTTTGAGGAGCCCTGTTGGCGAGGCCTATCCTGCGAGAAGGATTTTAGAAGGGTGCAAATCCCTGGGCATACCGGTGACGCTGGGCACGGATGCTCACAGGCTGAGCGAGATTGACGCAAACTACGATACTATCGTCGAGTATGCTAAGAGCGTTGGCTACAGTGAGTTATCCACGTTTCACAAGGGTAGGCTGCATAAGGTTTCCCTCTAAGCCTGGTGCTCTCCAAACCATCTGCCTAGGCTTCCCCCCGTTTTCCTCGATATGAATTCCTCAACCTCCTTCAAAACTTCCTTGTAACGCGGGTATTTGATCCTTGCAGCCGCCTCTTCAAGGCTTAACCATTCGAAGCCCTCGTGCTCCCAGGATATTGAAACATTCTTCTCCAATGCTTCTCCGAGAAAAAGGACCAGTGTCTTGCTGACCAGAGTGCCGTCATTCCTCTTGTAATAATAGTTTAAAACCTTTCTAAACCCTGGGATTACCCTGATCCTAGCTATTCCACTCTCCTCCCTCAACTCTCTCAACGCGGCTGAAAGCTCATCCTCGTTTTCCTCAATATTGCCCTTCGGGAAGTCAAGCCTCTCCCCGACCTTTAGAAAAAGGTATTTTACTCCGCCATTATCCCTCGTGAAAACTATGAAGCCGGCGGACTTCTCCTTTACACGGGTGCTGGACAACTATAGCTATTCTTCGGGATTTGCTTTATAAGAGTTTTTCGTATAAAGTTTATAAAAAGCCTTCTTTTACAATATAATACGATGAGAAATGTCGAAGGAAGAGCTTTTGAAAATGCTTAACCACGCGCTTGAGCTTGAACATGCCGCGTACGTGCAATACCTTAGCCACGCTGAGTTAATAGACGGTGAAAACGCTGAGCCTCTAATAGAGAGGCTTAAAGAGATTGCGAACGACGAGAAGACTCACCAGGATAAGTTCAGGTCTCTAATAGGCATGCTGGGAGGGGCTCCCAGCATGGGGATCGCTGAAACCCATGCGGCTAAAACAGTTAGGGAAATACTTGAGCAGAATCTAAAGGATGAGAAGGAGGCTGTAGATACTTACAGGAGAATATACGAGACGATCGTTAAGGAAAGAGGAAAAGGATACTACGACTTCCTGCTGGAACACGAGGTAAGACACATAATAATGGATGAGCAGGAACACATAACCGAGCTTGAACTACTACTGGGAAAATCGGGAAGCAGCTATTAAACCCTTTTTTTTAAATTCACTGGAAAACCCAGCTTAGGCTTACCGGTTCTCCTCCCCCAGAAGGTTTTTTCATCAATGCCTCCCTGTCCCTAATCTCCTTAACCGGTTTCACCAGCATCTCCTCATCCTCGGGAGGTATTGTGAAGTTTGAGAAATACGTCTTCCCATTCAAGTATCTTAAACGTCCCCTCACCTTTTCAGAAATCCTCGTGTCGACCTCCTTAAAGTCTTCAGGGGGTAGCCTAAGCCGGGTCCAAGGCTTTAAACTCATTACGAAGCCCCAGTCGTCGCAGAAGCTTTTAACGTAAACATGCAGGGGGACAGCGTTTCCGAAGACCTTTCTAACAGTCCAGAATATTCTCCTGTACTGACTGCTCTGAAAAGCGGTGGCCTGGGTTATGAAGGAGCCGCCGGGCTTCAGGGCGTTGTAAACCATTTCGTAAAACTCCTTAGAGTAAAGGAGGATGGAGGGCCCGCCGTCAACCGGGTCGGTTAGATCTATTATTATGGAATCATAAGTGTTCTTCCTACGTGATATGAATTTTCTTCCGTCACAAAAGTGAATCCTAACCCTCCGGCTCCTAAGAGCTCCCTTATTTAAACTTTGGAGGTACTTTTCAGATGCTTCGACAACTCTCTTATCAATGTCTACCAGATCCACATGCTCAACCTCCCTGTGCTTTAAGACTTCTCTTAACGCACATCCGTCTCCTCCTCCAAGTATAGCTACCCGTCTAGGATTCTCGGAATTAAGAAGGGGCGTATGTACGAGCGTTTCGTGATACTTGTATTCGTCGTACTCCGCAACCTGAATAAGGCCGTCTAGCAGCAGGCATAACCCGAATTCTGGCGACTCCAAGACCTCTAGGGTTTGAAGCCGCGTTCTCTCAGCCAAAAGGACACTGCTAGCCTTGAAGAGGTAATAGTTGTTAAGAGAGTCGAGCGTTAAATATCTTACTCTCGTTGAGCTGGACATGCTTCAACACTCCCCGTTCAACCTCCCTGTATCTTACTCTTTTAGCCTTTAGGGCTTGGCTTATGTGTCTGAGCGCCAGCCTTGGCATACTCCTGTTCCCGCAGGTGAAGATGTCTACGGCGGCGTAGCCGTATTCTGGCCAAGTATGAATGGCCACGTGTGACTCAGCTATAACCACCACTCCGGAAACTCCTTGAGGTTTGAATTTATGGAACTTATGGTCTATTATCTGCGTATTCGCCTTTTCAGCGGCCTCGATCATGATTCTCCTAACGTGGTCTAGGTTGTTGAGCAGCTTCTCGTCGCAATAGTATAGATCCGCTATTATTTGCTTGCCCAAACACGTTATTCCGTCCATTTCTAATCTTTTAACGACAGTATATACTAAAACGATTTAAATTTTACGGTTAAGTGATAAAAAGAAGTTTAAAATGTTTTTTCTTAATGAAAAATGATTTAAAATAAAAAACTATGGTTGAACAATAAGCCTTGCTTCTAATAGTCTTTTTTCCCACTTAAAAAGGCTTTTCATTCTGATTTTGACATAAAATTTTTCTTAAAACGTGTTTTTAGTCTAAGTTTTCTATTAAAGCCCTTTTTTGGGACTAAAATTAGTCTAATAGATATTCTTCAAAAGCAGGTCTAAGTACCTGTAGCCACCGTCAGGCAACACTGTAACAATGTTCCCACCGCTGAAATCCCTGGCTACCTTTAAACAGGCTGAGACATTCGCCCCGGAGGACACTCCGCACAACAAGCCTTCCTCCCTGGCAAGAAGAAGGGTTGTCTGAATAGCCTCCTCGTCGCTCACAAGCATAGCCTCGTCGACAAGGCTAAGGTTCTCCTCCAGAATCTTCGAAACGAAGCCTTCTCCAATGCCCTCTATCAAATGAGGTATTCCGACTATCTTTGGAGCCTCTTTCCCGTGAAACATGTTGTAGAAAGCCGGCGACTTTTCAGGCTCCACAGCGATTAACCGTAGACCGGGATACTTCTCCTTCAAAGCCTTTCCAACCCCGATCAGCGTCCCGCCGGTTCCGACTCCTGCGACGAAGACATCGATCCCCTCGTCTAGCTGTCGGAGAATTTCTCTACCCGTGCCTTCGTAGTGAGCCTTAACGTTATCCCTGTTTGAAAACTGGTTGACTAGGAAACCGCCTGTTTTTTCAGCTATTTCCTCAGCCTTCTTTACAACGCTCTCCATACCCTCTTTCTCAGGCACTAAAACTATCTTAGCGTTTAACGCATGCATCATCTGCCGCTTAGCCTTAGCCGTGTTATCCGGCATCACTAGTATAGCTGTGTAGCCTTTAACAGCCGCTACCATCGCGACAGAGACCCCCGTGTTTCCACTCGTAGCCTCCACTATGATGGAACCCGGCTTAAGAAGGTCCTTCTCCTCCGCGGAGTTAATTATTTGCAGCGCAATCCTATCCTTTATGCTTCCCGTCGGGTTGAGAAACTCCAGTTTTGCAAAAATATTTGCTCCTGCTTTTTTTGAGATGCTGCTTAGTCTTACTAGAGGGGTTTTCCCTATCGCATTAAGGACGGTGGAAGCCTTCATACCCGATCGGACCTAGCTTAAACTGGCTTATCAACTTATAAACTCTAACTGCACACCCTAGTTCCAATCCTCGACCTATTATGAGAACGCATAGAGGTTTATGAAAGGCGATAGGATGGCTTCATTACCAAAACTGGTAAAAATATTTTAAAAACTGGAGAAAAATATTGTTAATGAACACTTAAATATTAAGATACGCGCGCCGTCCCCCTGAATACGGTTAGCATCCTGCCGCCTTCATCATTGGAAGCGCCCGTGCCTCTGACAGCGAATAGGCCGCCACCCATCCAGAAGTACTTTATGTTAAGCGCTAGAGTTACCGACCCCCCGTCGCAGCTAAGTCTTAGCAGGATAACATTCCTCTGGAGAAGTACGACTCCTTTCGCTTCGCTAACGCTGTAGCTTATGCCGTCAATCGTAATGGTTCCTCCAACCAATTTAATAGGAATAAGCTCCTTCCGTTTCTCACCAAGCTCCAGAGTCAATTCCATAGTTAGGCTCATCTTTTCCCTCTCTTCGTTGATTTTTCTTACAGCCACTCCGTTCACCCGAATAGAAACCTTTGAGTTTGAGCTCATGGGCGATACTCCTTCAACCGGTTCCCCGATGGTGTATAGCGGCAACATAGCTAAAACCACGACCGCCAATAGGCTTATTAACAGCGTTTTTTCGAATTTCTTCGTGATTCCCATCTTCACCACCTCCGTCTAGAAATGTTTTAATCCTGCTTTTTATACCTGAGGCATGATTCGTATGGATGAATCATCCATAAGCTTTAAAAATATTGATGAATCAACATTTTAAACAATCTTGGACGGCTTACTGTTCGTATCCATTCTTACGGAGCCGGTTTGCGCAGTAATCAGCTTTATAATAGGTTATTATGCGTATAAGGGTTATAGAATATCGTCTGCTAGGAAACTTTTTCTGCTGCACTTAGGATTTGTATTGCTGGGTGTAGGCCTCCTGCTCCGATTCATAACATTCGGCTTTCTCATCGCGTTGCGAATATCAGAACCATTGTTACAGGCTTTAAGATCAACAGTTCTTCTCGGAGGAATAGTTTTCTCCTCCCTTCAGCTGATTGCTTACGTTCTCTTCTCCATATCGTACACCTCAAAGGTGGAATCATTCCAAGAGAATGGGAAAATTCTCGCTATTCTTCCAGGTTTATACATCATCTTCTTCAACCCTCTTATAGAACTTATTTCTCTCACTATACTCGGCTACGTTTTGGCCCGTGCTTTAATACTCTTTGTTTATAAAACTGAAGGCAACTCCCTTCTAGTCCTACTGGGTTTCGCCTGTTTCTTCATAAGCCACCTTTTCTTCCTCTTTGCGACATTAGGTGAAATACTTATTTTCCTCGGCCAGATGATACAACTCTTCGGCTTCATATTCTTCTTAATAATGTTGACACGGGTGGCTAGGTCAGGTTGACTACTCCGAAGGAGTACCGTTCCAAAGCACGTATCTACTTCGACATACTGGATCAAATAGTTAAGGAGGGTGGCAGGGCTGGGCCAACACGCATTCTTTACGGCGCAAACCTGTCGCACGACCGGTTGACGAAACACTTGGCCCAACTCATTAACCTGGGGTTGGTGGTTGAGGAGAAAGAGGATGACAGGGTGTTCTACTCTGTAACTGAAAGAGGAATGAGTTTTTTACAGGAGTTTCGCAGAATCCAGGCTTTCGCCAAAGCATTTGGAATATCTATTTAAGACAGAAACGGGTGAACTGAAGTATTCGCGTAAAAACTTAATGTTTCCCTAAGCTCGATATATGGAAAGGTTTATGAGTGGAAACGTTGCTGCAATACTGGTAATGGAGATAGTTGCCAGGATTAACGAGCCGCTTCACGGCTATGCTCAGGAGATAGCTTTAATCCCGGTGAGCAGGCTTAAGGTTATAGAGGTTCAGAGAAAACCCTCCGCCCCACACGTTAAGAGGCTTAAAAGCTCGATTAAGAAGATAGGTTTCACAATACCGCTTATAGTAGTCAGAAGGGGGGAGGACAACATAATAATCGATGGTCAGCACAGGTTTCTGGCGGCGAAGGAGCTTGGAATAAAAGAATTGCCTGCAATAATAATACCGGAGAAGTATGCGCACAACCTGATGGAGCTTAACGTTGAGAAACAGATGTCCCTGAGGGAGAGGGCATACGTTGCACTCAACGTCTACAGGATGTATTTGAATGAAAACCCGTCTATGAAGGAGGACGATGGGAGAATAATGGATTCTATAGAGTACGCGTACTACGTTACTCTTGGAGTAGCTTATGAGAAGAAGCCGAGGGTATCGGGATCGCCCTACGAGCCATTATTGAAGAAAGTGGACGGTTTTCTCTCGAAGCTGCTGAAAGACGCTTTTGTCGAAAGAGAGAGGAGGGCGGGAATCATAATAGAGACCGATGATTTAACCAGGGATGTTGTAAAGAAAGTCAAAGAATTGGGAGTTGAACATGAATTCCTATACAATGAGGTCGTTTCCTTCTGCAACCCTATGAAGAGAAAGAAGAAGGTTTCACAGAGCTTCGACAACATTTTCAGCGCGCTGCAGAAGAACTTGAAGGACCTGGCTCAAAACCCTGGGAAAATTTTAAGGAAGTAACATGACAAGCTTTGTCGCTACGGTTTAGTAGTCATCCTTACAGTGGCCAGCATCAGGACGATGCCCAGCAACAGCTTCAGAAGGTCTTCGCTTACAGCGGTTGCGAGGCTGGCTCCAATATACGAGCCCAGGACTGAGCCGGAGCCCATCGTTAACCCGACGGCAACACCATAATTGTTCAAATGGCCTATATGCCAATGCTTCATGAAGCCGGCTAATATGGTCGGGATGGAAACCAGCAGGCTTACTGTCCCCGCTATTTTCACTGGGAGTCCAAATAAGTAAACAAGGGCGGGGATTCTATACTCGCCTCCGGCGACTCCTAGCAGGCCTGAAACAATCCCTATTAGAAGGCCGATGATTGTCGAGAGGCCGATTTCAATTAGGTACGGGAATGAGATGCTTGAAATAGGCCATTCGACCAACGGGTCTAGAATCATCCTCAGTCCTGCTGCAATCAAAAGTACTATTAGAGACTTCCTTAACAGACTTTCGTTTATTCTTCCAGACAGGCGTGCGCCAATATACCCGCCTAAGATTGAGCCGGAAGACATGAATAGTGCGATGGCGGTTACCTCTGGGTTGATCAGGCCGCCCCAATACCTTATGGTGAACGAGACGGAGACTGTTAAGAGCCCGATCAACAGGTTTGTAACTATTGAGAGTAGGACTGGTAAATCCAGCAGGTAAAGCAGGACGGGTATTCTGAACTCTCCTCCCCCCACGCCCAGTAGCCCGGATGCTAAACCAATTGAAAAACCAGAGAATGTGCAAATAAGGAGTTTACCCGTTTTGAATCCGTGAACCAAACTTTTTAGAGTGCCATACGCCATTCTTAGTGTCTCCCCAGAGATCTATTGCGTATTTAAATTTGTGACGCACGTTGCCGGTTTTACTCTACGACCATCCTTTCCGAAACGGTTGTAAAAACGTTCTTAGAATAGTGTAAGACCGGTTGAAAGTCGAGTTTTTCAACATGTTCCTCTAAAACCTTTCCCACGACGAGCCAATGGTCTCCAAACTCTCTGAATAGCTCCACCCTACACTCCAGCTGGACCGGCATGCTTCCCACGAGCGGTGGCTTAACGGCCTTAGCCATTCTTGTCTCCAACCCAAGTAGGGTGAACTTGTCGACCTCTCTCCCAGATTTCGTGCCGCACGCCCAAACCCTATTAATCATCTCCATCGGAGGAATGGCTAATACGAACTCTCCAACTTCCCTCAGGTTTTCAAAGGTCTTCCTCCTAGGGGAGACTGAGAACGCAACATACTTCGGCTCAAAGCTCACGGGCATTATGAATGAGAAGGCAGCTATGTTGGGCTTACCCTTTGAGTCGCAGCTAATCACTAGGCCGGTGACCCTTGGGAAGATTATCTCGCTTATCCTACTCATGCGTAAGGATTAAATGCGAGGATTGTTAACTTTTTCCCTCAAGGATCTCCCTTATTCTTCTAAGCTCTTCAAGTATTTGCTGCTCCGGTTCCCTGGGGGATATAACGGTTTCGAAGCCTGCTTCAACAGCCACCGGCTTAAGCGTCCTAACCATTTTAAGTATGAAGCTCTTCACCTCTTCAACGTTCCTAATGCCCTGGAGAACCGCTTCCGCAACCCCGTAGCTGCCTCCAGTAGCAGCATGATACCCGGCTGTTTGAATACGAAGCTCCCAGAGGCCTAAGATCCTGGAGACAGGCCCCTGCCGGATGTCGACGTTAGTTATACGGCTGTAAGGCACTATGCTCCTATGCTTCCACCACACCCCCTTCTCGACGATTATTTCGCTCTCAGTAAAGGTGTAGAACAAGCATTGGTAATACAGGTTTATCCAAATAATCGAGGGGACAAGTACTAAGAGGCATATGATTGTGAGAATTAACGCGATCATCGTGAGAATCGCCAGGTTGAGAGTTAGGGGAGAGAGCATTATTAAGATGCTTATGAGGCATAGCGGAAAGACGAGGATCAGTGCTAAACCGATTAGAAGGTAGATGTATTGAAGCTTCTTGAAAGACGGGTCTGGCTTAAACATTTCACCAACTCTAACACTCATGCGTGTATACTGGTTTTAACAACCGTGTCTAGGTTTATAAGACTTTTTCCAGCAGTCTGCGAATAGGTTTTTGAAAAGACTATTTTTCCTCTCGCCTCGTGAAAACGATGTAGGAAAGTATTACGAATACTGTTGGATACATTGTCAAGACCATTAGGGATATGGGGTATTGTGAAGACAGTTTAAACAGGTCGAAGACATCCTGCTTGCTAGCCTTAGCGAGAACAGGGCCTGTTAAAGTGCTGTAGTGATTATTGATCGAGAAGATCTGCGTCATGTAGTTTAGCTCAGCGTATTTTTTCCAGTAATCGCTCTCCGGGCTGAAAGAGGCGAATGAGGGCACACCCAGCATCATGAAGGCGATCATCATAGATATTAAAGGCATTATTATGGTGAAAAACGCCCAGAGCGCTATGCTTGCGATGAGCGAGTGGCCAGATTTATTTAGAATCGTGGAGAAGAAAAGCGAGACTGAGTAGTATGCGAACGCGAACATCAGTGAGAATATTGAGAATAGCGTTAGCCTGGTGAAGTCGTCTAAGTCTATGTTTAAACCGTATAGAAACATGGTTGCGGAAACCGCTAGGAAAGTCGCCGTGAAAAGCGTGATTCCTATTACGGCTAGGGCTGAAACAATCTTACCGTTCACCACGTCCTCCCTGTAAACCGGTCTAGCTAGAAGAACCTTGAGGGTGCCGCTCTCCCTCTCTCTTGAAACAGCGTCGTAGCCGAATGCGATGCCGAGGAAGGGGGCTATGAGCGCCACCGAGGATCCCGCGCCCTGGAAAACCTGCATTATCCTTGTGGGCCTCGCCTCCTCAGGCATCATTGAGTATGAGAATGAGAGCGAGAAAATCATGGCTAGGTAGTAGAGGAGGAATACTGCTATCAACAGCCATAGTCTCCTGCTTACGACAGCGTCGGAAAACTCCTTCCGCGCAATTATCATTACTCTTTTCAGCGGAGGCCTCTTCTCGCGGAAACCTGTCCCCATCATCAGCCACCTTCCTCAGAGTAGAACCGGTAGAGGTCTTCCCACTCGGGCTTAGACGACACCATTGCCTCAACGGAGTATTGCCCCCTGCTCAGCAGGGAGAAAAGTTCGCCCCCAATGTCTTCCCTGCTGACGAGAGATATTCTTCCCTCTCCCTCCAGCCTAACCTCGAAAACCCCAGGCAGGTTTTCAACCTCCTTCAAAAGCCTTTCCAAATCCTCTGGTTTAACACGGATCTCGTAGCTGTAGCCCATGCTGCTCTTCATTTTTCGAGTAAGCTCCTCCATACTGCCTTGAGCAACCACCCTGCCCTTTCTAAGTATGGCGGTATGGGTGCAGACCATTCCCAGGTCGCGTAGAAGGTGTGTCGAAAGGAAAACAGTCCTCCCCTCCTTAACAATCTCTCGGACGAACCTCCTGAACTCCATAACTCCGTCAGGGTCAATCCCTACAGTCGGCTCGTCGAATATCAGCATCTCAGGGTCTTTCAACAGGGCTTGCGCTATTCCAAGCCTCTGCTTCATTCCCCTTGAGAAAGTCGATACTTTAGCGTTAACCCTGTCTCCTAAGCCGGCTTTCTCTAAAACTTCTCTAGCCCTCTGCTCAACACTGTCGCCAGGTATCTCGTCCAGCAGGCCGAGATACTTAAGGTTCTCCAGGGCAGTCATGTTGTCGTAGAACCCGAAGCCTTCTGGCAGCAGCCCAACCTTCCTCCTTACCTCCAGGGATTCGCGAAGCACGTCATGCCCTAAAACCCTGGCCACGCCCCTCGTCGGCAGGGTTAAACCCATTAGGATCGCTATCAGCGTTGATTTCCCAGCTCCATTCGGGCCGAAGAGCCCGTATATGCTGCCTTTAGGAACTCTAAGGTTAACATTGTCCAGGGCAGTCACTGGAGGCGTGCCCTTGAATATCTTTACAAGGTTTTCGCATTCTATTACAAAGCTCAAGCTCTCCCGCCTTCCCTGCTTCTTAATATTTAGGGGGTGAGGGTTAAAAATATTGCAGCACAGCCTTCTATAGGGTGAACGCCATGTCCCCCGTTAAACGAAATACGGGGGACTATGTTAGCGTATGCTGGCTTAATGGGTCCGGAGTCTTTTGAAAGGCCTCTTGAAAGATAAGGGTTTCAGGAAAACCCTGTTTAAACCTGAGTCTCCACCTCTCTGAAACCGTTCTCAACATACTGGAGGCCTCTCCGAAGCATTTTGAAAACCTTCTTACCAGCCTCGACGCCTGTTTCACTCACAAAACCCCTTTTTATCAGTATGCTCATATACTGCCTGGGGTTTTCAAGCCCGCTTAGCCTAGCCTCCTCCTTAAGCTTCTCAACATCCTCGTAAGTAAAATCTCTTTTCTCAACCATGTACAGGTAGTAGCCGATTAACAGAATCTTCTCATAGCCCTTCAACATATCCGGCTCCCTCCCGATCCTCTTAGCCTCCTCGGCGAGAAACTCTGTGAAGGTTACGCCCTGCGCCGGCTGGGGTTCCAGCGTTCTCGCAGCCTCAACCCTCTCCTGGAGGAACTCGCTCCTCAGCCTCTCGAAAGTCGCCTCCACAAACTCCCTACTACCCCAGACCTCCACCTCAACATCCCTCTTCCTAACTCTCACGCCGTACTCCGGCTCCCCGGTTTCCATGTTCAAGCCGAAAACCATGCTTCTCAAAGAAATATAAGGCTTTCTCACGAGAGGAATCTGCTTACCTCTCTCGCAAGGTTTTCGATTTTCAAATGAGCCTGCATGTCTTCCCTCCAGTCCGGCGGAAGCTTATCCCTCACCCTCCCGTATATTCTGCTGTCCATTATCACTATGACCCCCCTGTCCTGCTGGCTCCTAATCAGCCTGCCAGCCATCTGCGCTAGGGTGACTATGCATGGCGTGGTGCTGGCGTATTCAAACGCCCTGTCGCCAAACTTCCTCTCATAGTATTTTAAAAGGGCTTCATGCATCTCGCTCCTCTTAGGGTAGGGTAGGCCGACTATCACAACCGCCGAGAGGAGGGAGGAGCCCTCGCTAGTAAGGTCCACGCCCTCGCTTATCTTTCCCCTTGCAACACCTACAGCCACGCACCTATCGTTCTCCCTGAGGAACTTGAGAACGTCCCTGACCCTTGTCTTCACGTTCTCCCTCATTACTGGACGGTTTACCACGAGCTTGTCTGAAACCTTCTCCATCAGCTCGTAGGAGGGGAAGTATACTGCAACCCTCCCATCTACGGATTCCACTATCGTTTTAAGCCTCTCCGCTATCCTGCCCGTCATCTCCTCCCTAAGCTCGTACTTGGTTGTTACCGCCTTGTCCACGAGTATCAGCCTGTTCTCCCTTTTAAACGGCGAGGGGAGGGATAGGGTTGATACGCGATGCTCATCCAAGCCTAGAACATCCCTATAGTAGTCGAAATCCCACAGTGTGCCGGACATTAATACTGCTGACCTAACCCTGTTCAGGCTGCGCGTCACTCTTGAAACATCCATTGAACATACTCCCAGCCTGACTATCCTCCTGCCCCGAGCATCCTTCTCAACCCTGACGTATCTAACAGTGTCTTCAGAATCCTCGGAGACCCATCTTTGAATAAACCCGGCGATCCTTCCCAGGTGTGAAACAGGCGGCTTTCCAGCGTCCATTTTCATGGAAACTATTCTCTCAGACTCTTCCAGCATCTTCTCAATTGTTTCAAGAATGGTTTCCCCCGGGAGGCTGACAGCCTTGGGCATGGAGGCCTCGTCCTCTTTCAAAACATGGTTTTCCCCGACGCCAACCTGCTTCACAGCGTTTCTCCCAAGCCTCTCCATGAAGGCTTTGAAAAGCCTTATGAAACCCTTTTCTCCAAACCCGTGTTCGACAGCCTCTCTCCAGGCTCTTGAAACGGTTCTCGTGGAAACCTCGTCTGAAAGGAGCCCTGAGGCAGCGGAGGGAAGCGAGTGGGCCTCGTCGAAAACAATGTTCACACTGCCCATCTGCATCCTCCCCCTGGCGAATATGCTTCTCCTCGCCTCCTCTATAAGGAAATGATTATAGTTGCCGATGATGACGTCTGAGTCAGCAGCCGCCAGCCTAGTCAGCTCATACGGGCACATTCCGCGGGAGGAAGCCTCGTCATACATGTCGTCAGGCATTAAAACACTTTTTACACTCGTCTCCTCCAGGAAGGCTAATGCCTCCCTGGAAGGCCTCCAGTCCCTAAAAACCCTCGCGTAGTAGGGGCAGGGTGTTCCTGAAGCATTCTTCTTAAGCCTGCTGCAATACGTTAGGAAGCTCCGGTAATCCATTCTCCCAACATCCTGCCTACCCTTGGCCAGTGGACACATCTCCTGCCTGCTTATCATCAGCGTTGTCCTGAGAACCGTTCGAGACTTTTCAGCAATGGTTTGAAGCTCCCTCGCGTATATTTCAAGCTCGTTCCTCGTCCTAGTCAGTATGAAGAGTTTACCAACCTCCTCAGCCTCCCTAGCCATCAAGTAGGCTGTTAACACTGAAACAGATTTCCCTGTTCCACATGGGGAAGACAATAATCCTATTCTGCCCGTGATGAAAACCCTGGCGATGAACTCTATAGCCTCAAGCTGGTGTTCCCTGAACTCTGAGTAGGGAAAGTATTTCCTAGCCCATTTCTCAGCCGTCTGGTGCAAAGGCTTCTGCATCCCCATCCGGGGCAACGCTTAAAAGCATTAACGCGAAGGCTTCTCTCGAGAATCCTGTTTTCCACCACCAGCACCCCTCCCCGTCCTCCCCCTGTTCCTAAGCCTCAGGGCGAGAGCAGCAAGCAGCGGGGTCACGGATATTAGTGGGAAAAGGTCTGGCCCATTACTCCTCCAAACCCTAACAGCATGGGGAACAGTGTTCTCAGAGTATGCTACGATTATGACTGGGTTCACGCCGAGACCCTTGGGCAGCTCCAGCGAGGCTTCTAGACAGGAGCCTGGTTGAAGGTCTCCAAGCGTCTTTTCAACACCAGTATCCACCGCCTTTACCCTGACGCTCCTGACAACCAGCTTTTCAGCGAGAGACCTGACCCTAATCTTTATCCTGTCGCCATCGTACTCAGCGTAGCCTATTCTCAGCGCAAGCCTATCCCTGAAGGAGAATCCTCCGGAAGGGTTTAGGAAAACAGTCATGCTCGAGTTATCACTCTGGACCCTCAAAACCCTTATTGAGGAAAATATTTCCGGAGGATAGCCTTCAACCATCATCTTAAGAGGCAGGCTGGCAAAGCCGTCACCAGCCTCCAGGCTTAGAATGGCTTCGAAGCCATACTGGTCTCCTTTTAAAGCCAGGCTACCCCAGTCGAGCCTAACAATCCTGATGCTGCAGTCCCCAACCGTCCTCCATATCCCGGAGGAATGCGGGTCCCTTTTGAAAACCAGTATTCTCTCAACGCATGAAGCATTGTACTCGTAGTCGTTTAAAGCCAGCCTTATCCTGCCCTCGTCGTCTGACAGAGTCCTCCTTCCCGTGAGGCTCGTGTAGACGGGTAGGCTGCTTACAGGAGAACCATTGTGAGCCCAGCGTGCCGTGGCGCAGAACACTCTGGTCCCGTTTAAATCCAGTATATAGTCCGCGGTAATGTTGAAGGCTGTGAAAACAGCCTCTATGCTGAGCACGTCGCTGTAAACATCTTCTTCAAGCGTCCTCACGAAGTAACGGTAGACGCCGGGCTTAGACTCGGTCCAGTTGAAGCTTACACCCGTGCTTGAGGCTAGGCTGCTCCTCACCACTGTCCCGTTAGACGACACAACCCCGATCCTAACCCCGTGGGCAACACTCCCATTGTTAAGCCAAGCCACACGTGGTATCGTTATGTTAAGCAGGTCCATTATGTTCAGCATGATTCTGAAGGAATGGTTTTCCAGAAGAATATTGTTAACGATGATCACTGGCCTAGTGTTTCCCGGGTCGCCGAACCGCACACTGTTGGAAACAAGGGTTACGACGCAGGGTTCGACACAGGGCAGGAACCCTACGGTGTCGAAGGATGCTTTCGAAAAGCCCTTGTCAGGTATTCTCAGCATGAATGACGCGGGGGTTTCACCGGAGAGCCCTGTCTCAACCCATCTTACTTCAAGACCGTTTAAAGGCATGCTGTTGAAGGAGAGCCTTGCGGAGACAGTGACCTCCACCTCCTCCCCGGGCCTGCCGCTGACCAGCATGCTGGATGCTTCCAGCAGTATTCCTGTGAAAACCATTCTGAAGCCGGCTTCTCCCACTATGAAGCCGTCGCTCACCTCAATCTTGCCCTCGTAAACCCTGTTCCTGCCGGTCAGCCTCAGCACCGCTGCGCCGTCAACCCCTGTCGAGGCGGAGGATCCTGTGGGTTTAAACTCCACCAGGGCTCCGGCAACCGGTTCAAGGCTGTGGGAGTAGACTGTCTTGACTGAAACGCTTGAGAAAGCATCGTTGCAAGCATAGTAGGAGCCTCCGTGGAGGAGGGCGTCGACCCCGGAGAATTCAAGCCTGATCTTCGTGAAAACTATTCTCACACAGGCCTCCCCGCTGAGCCTATTCCCCTTACCGTCTACGATAACGTAGGCCAAGCCGGCTTCACAATCCTCACCGGTGTACGAGAACTCTGCCTCACCGTTGAGCCCTGTTAAAGCCTCGCCGCCCCTGGAGTCCATTATCCTGACACCGGCCGCTGGACTATTATCGTGGGAAAAGCATGCTGAAACAGTGATCCTCACTGTGGAGCCGCTCCTCGCCCAGTAAACACTGTTTCTCAGAACCCCGCCGGAGACATTCTTGACGGCAAGCTCGTAGGATGACCATGCGACTTTAAACGTCACGTTTCCACCCGTGGTTGAAGTTATTCCCCGGTAGACTCCTGTAGGCGGTTTGAAAGAGTATTTCCTGACGCCCGGGCTCGACTCGGAAACCCTGTAGACTTCTATTCTCGAGTACTCCCCGAGGCAGTCGGAAGCCTTAACCCTGAGCTCAACAGTCTCGCCCAGCATGCGTAAACCCAGGTCGGTCGGCCCAATGGGCTCGATCATCATCGAGTCGAAGCGCAGCCTTAGCTGGGGAACATTGATCGTCAGCGTCAACTCGTCAACCCTGTTTCTGGAAGAGAAGGAGACTCTCCTTGAGACTGTTCCCCCGCCGATCTTCTTCAACACGCAGAACCCGGTTTCAACCCCGCCGGCAGCCTCCTCCACAACCCATCCTTCCGCGCTGTAGAACCTTATCGTCTGAGACCAGTGAACATTAGAATTGCTGTCGGCCCACGCGTCCAAGCCTTCCACGCTGGTACACCCGCTTATGTTTAAGCCCAAGTACTCTATGCTCGTCACAAGATACTCGCCGAGGGTGAACCCAACCTCGTCGCCGTTGCTCACGGCCACGGCGATCCTGCGCACCCCAACCTCCCCGGCTCCCTCGGAGTAGACAGAGTCCACCCAGTATTCCCCAACCGGTTCAACACGGGGCGCGGAGCCTCCTGTTCCCACCACAACCGGGCTTGCGAAAACCCATGAGTCCCTGTTCACTCCCGTGAAGAACGCTTCCTGAACGCTTCCCGGGGGCCCGCAGCCAGTCTTCTCAACACTGTTCCAAACGGCTTTCCAGTCGACGCTTCCAACGCCAAAGGCCTCCGGAAGCCTGAAGGTGAAGACGTGGGTCGCCTCCCCGTTTAACGCTGCTTGAGCCCTGTGGGACTCGGCCCGCACCGTCCCCGAGGCCTCGACCCTAATATCCATGGCTGCATAGGCTATGGAGTGCTCCTCGTAAACGTTTGAAACCACTTTCACAGTAATGCTTATAGTGAGCTCAACCCTGTGCGTCCCGGGGCTGAGCGTCGCAGCCTTAGCGTAGCAGTGTGCCCACCAGTATTCCTTCCCCAGCCCGTAAACCTTAACGCCGTCGACGTAAACAGTGAGAAGCTTTTCCTGAACAGTCCAGCCGTTTGGAACAGGGTTCCTGTCGTCACCGCAGACGTAGATGCTTGCCTCACTCTCCTCGGGCACGGTGACCGTCGCAGTAGTGGTTTTCGCGTCACTGTATACTCCCGGCCCGTTCGCCTTAATCTGAATATAGCCTGTTCCGCCATACCATATGCTTTGGCTGTAGGAGTAGCTTACTCGCACCGTGTCCGTCCTTAAGCCGCTCCAAGAGTAGGATGACGGTATGCTGCTCGGCTGGGCTTCCACCGGGATGAGGCATCGGAGCGCGACTATGGTTGAGGCGAGCAGCAGGGCTTTCCAAACTGTTTTCGAAACCCGCATTCCGAGGAATCCTTACGCGTGATGCACTTAAGCGCCAATACTGTTTGAAACAGCCTGGGCGAGGTTGAGAAAATCCTGGACGGTAAGCTCGAAAACCCTGCTGGCCTCTGGAATAAGCTGGAAAACACTGGAATAGGCCTGTCTACCCTTTTCACCATACAGCTGTTCAAGACTCCTCCTCAACACTGTTCTCGCCAGCCTGTTTCTCTGGCTGAACATTGCCCTAAGCAGGCTCTCCAGAACATTCTTGTCAACAGTCTTCCTGGAGGGCTTGATGAAGAGGACTGCGTGAGCAACCTTCGGCCTAGGGTAGAACGAGGAGGATGGGAAGAAGCCTAGTATGCGCGGCTCAGCCATCGCGTTAACCGAGACGGTGAGCCTGCCGTAGCCCCTAGTACCCGGCTTAGAAACAATCCTTTCAGCAACCTCCTTCTGCACGGTGACCACGGCCTTCTCATAGTTTTGCTCGAGAATCTTGAATATCACGGGGGTTGAAACATGGTAGGGGATGTTTCCAGTGTAAACATTCCCTTTCAAATCCGTCTTGGTGAAGTCGCCCTGAACCACCTCAACGTTTTGAAAACTTGAGAAACGGTCTTTCAAAACCCTTACGAGCGCCGGGTCTATTTCAACAGCCTTAATCTTTGAACCGTGCTTAGCCAGCTCGAAAGTCAGTGTTCCCAGCCCTGCTCCTATCTCGACGATAACGTCACTAGGCTTAGGCTGAACGTTTTCAACGATTGTTTTAACCAGAAGCCTGTCGACGACGAAGCTCTGGCTAAGCCTCTTCCTAGGCCTTATCCCGTATTTCTTGATCAGGCTGATCGTCTCCCCAACCAGGTTCTCGTTAGACGCGTGAAACCGGTTCATAATCGCTGGGGGGTCTGCCCGACTCCTAGTCGACGCGCAGCTCAATAGTGTACACGCTTATCGGCTTCAACAATGGGAAAGCCATGTTCGGCGGGGTTTGCTCTGTGCACAGCTCAACGTTGATCCTGTAAACCCCGCTGGCAATGCTTTCCTTCAGCTGTATGCTTAGGAACACGAATCTAGCTTCCCCGGCGGTTATGTTCACCCTCTCAATGCTAACCCCTAGTTTCGGAAACCCTTCTCCCGTTGAAAAGTAGAACATGCCTAAATCCGGGTCTGACTGATTATACTTTGCGACTCTGAGGAGAACCTCCCCCACGAACCCGTTTATAGGCCCCACTAGGAAATCGATAGTCGTCTTCCCCCCGGGGGAGGCGTCGAAACTCTGGAAGTACGCTACTATGCTGGGCGCAGGCTGCTTAAAGGTTGAGGAAACGTTCGCAACCCCCAGCTTAACACCTTTAATCTCCCTCCTGGATGAGGTTTCCACGATGAACGTTAAAACATTTATCCCGAACGTGGAGCGCTCATCTATCTCCATAGTCATAACCACCCTGCTGTAGTTCCTCGGCGTCATGAAGAAGTCGCTGCCGTTAAACTCGTTCAGATTAAGCCCGATGTAGCTCGAGTAGACGTGCACCGTCTCGTCGAAACCGTAGAGCGGTGTAACGCTTACCGCGATGCTTACAACATCCCCCGGCTTAGCCAGAGTAATGTTCGGGTGGAAGCTTACTATGAAGTCTGGCGGAGGAGCCTCTGAAACCGTTATCGACAGGTTTGCAAGCGCCCCATGGCTCGTCGAGTTTAAAACCACCGTGAAACTGTTAACGCCGACGGGGATGCTCCTGTTTGTTTTAACGCTTATCGCTTTTCTCACCACCCCTTTCTCTATAGTGTTTTCCTCGAGGCTCGCTCCCGGGAGGCCTCTTATCGAAACACTTATGCTCTCGTTGAAGCCGGCGCGTGGAGTTATTGAAATGTTCAGCAGGAATGCTTCAGTCTGCACGATGCTTTCCGGCTGAATGCTAACGCTGGCTTCAAACCAGGGTTTCTCAACCTCCTTCACTATTATCATGAGCCTGGTTTTCCTCTCAACCTCCAAGTAGGAGCCTGAGACATTAACCGGGTATGAACCCGGGGGTAGGCCAGTCGTGTTCAGCGTTAGGACAGCGTTTCTCGAAGACGGTGTTAGAACCCAGTTTGAAACGGAGTAGTCAATGTCCACCGGCTTTTCAATCTTAAGGGTTACGCTCCCCTGGAAAGCTCCCTCGGGCACGAGGGTTATCAGCGTGTTCACAACCTTCCCCGGCAGAACCTCAACCCGGGTGTTGTTCAGGTCAAGCCTGAAGTCGTAAACCGGCGCCGGTGGGGTGAGAACCCTGGTTAACAGGAAGTAGACGATTACTACTCCGAGCAGGGCCACCGAGACTATTATGAGTATGGGAAGTATCCTTCTAACCTTCTCCTCGTACTCGCCCGGCTCGAACAATTATCGTCCTGTAATACTGGAGAAGGTTTTTAAAGTTCTCGCTTTCAAAAGAAACATCTTTAAAGCCCCCCGAGCTATAATCGGCTTATGCCCCTGGACCCGTATGCTGTAAGGGAGGATTTTCCGATTCTGAAAAGGGTTATAAACGGTAAAAGCCTGGTTTACTTCAACAATGCGGCGACAACCCAGAAGCCGGTTCAGGTTGTTGAAGCCATAAAAGACTACTATTATAATTATAATTCTGATGTTTTTCGCAGCGTAAACACGTTGAGCTCTCAGGCGACTGACCTCTACATGGAGGCTAGGCGTAAAATAGCCGGGTTCATAGGCGCCGCCGAGGACGAGATAGTTTTCACCAGGAACACGACTGAGGGCTTAAACATGGTTGCAGAGGCCTTCTCCGGGAGAATCAGCAGGGGGCGTGCGGTTGTAACCAGCATAATGGAGCATCACAGTAACCTCCTGCCCTGGAGGAGAATCGTGGCCAAGAGGGGTGGGAGGCTTATCATAGTGGGGATGAACAGGGATTTCACGATAGACATGGAGAAGGTTGAGGAAAGCCTTGAAGAAGGGTGTGAGATACTTACAACCCTGCATGTTTCAAACGTTCTTGGAACAGTCAACCCGGTTAAGGAGCTTTCAAGGCTAGCCCACAAGCATGGGAGCCTATTCATACTGGACGCTGCCCAGAGCGTGCCGCACATGCCTTTCAACGTTAAAGAGGTTGATCCGGATGCTATGGCTTTCAGCGGCCACAAGATGCTTGGGCCGACAGGAATAGGCGTGCTGTACGTTAGGAGGAGTATTCTGGAGGAGGTTGAGCCGCCGCTCCTCGGGGGCGGGATGGTTAAGACAGTAGCTGCTGAAACCCAGGTTTACGAGGATATTCCCTTCAGGTTTGAAGCCGGGACTCCGAACGTTGAGGGCGTCATCGGGCTGGCTGCCGCCGTAGACTATTTGCGCAGGATAGGGATGGAGAACATTGCTGAACACGAGTTGAAGCTTGTTAAGCGTCTTCTGGAGGGGCTTGACGGGGGCATGGTTGAGGTCTACGGGCCTGGGGAGAGCGGCAAGCATTCCGGCCTCTTAAGCTTCAACGTTAAGGGTGTTCATCCTCACGACGTCGCCCAGTTTCTCGACGCAGACGGGATAATGATAAGGTCTGGAGCCCTATGTGCTGAGCCGCTTGTGAACGCTCTGGGGGCCAGCGCCGTCGCCAGAGTAAGCTTCTACCTCTACAATACTCTGGAGGAGGTGGAAAGGCTTCTCGAATCCCTGGGGAGGATGAGGCTGCTCATCTAGCTGCTTACCGGGGGTGGAGAACCAGGGTGGGCACGCAGGATCCCCGTGATCTTTTTAAACGCTTCGGAAAACCAGCTAACTACGGTGTGATTGAGAACGCTGACGCTGTTTCAGAGGAGGCAGATTACTCCTGTGGAGACAGGCTGAGAATGTTTTTCAAGCTTGAGGGGAAAAAGATTGTGGACGTGAAATTCACTTCAGAGGCATGCTTGTTCTGCAACGCTTCAGCATCCCTTCTCGCAGACCGTGTTAAGGGGAAGACTGTTGAAGAGGCGCTTACGGTTAAAGAAGACGATCTCTTAAGATTCTTCAACGCGGATTCTAAAAGCCCCCGCTACAGGTGCATAGTCCTCCCGCTTAGGGTTCTTAGAAAGGCGCTCCATGGGGCTGGGAAAACCTAGGGCTCACTGTTTTCCTCGGGTCTTTTCGACAGGATTTCCACCCAGGGGTTGTCTCTTAAGAAGGATGGGAGGCCCCGTGTCTCAGCCTGCTCCTCCCGCTTGGAGAAGGTTCTTCGAGCAGGCTCCTCTGCAACCATCGTTCTCCCCTCTGCAACCTTCCTCAGCTCCCTGACCTCTCTTAAAAGTGAAAAGTATGCTTTTTCAAGCGAGTCGACTCTCTCAGAAAGCTCCCTGATCATAGACTCTATTCTCGCAAGGCTTCTCTCGAGAGACTGTGTTTCAACAGGCCGCTGAGCCTGCTTGGCCACAGGCTTCTTAAGCCTGCTCTCAGCAGGTATCCTCTCCTCAGCACCGTAATCGTCATACAGGATTAACCCGACACCCTTCTTCATGAAGGAAGCTGTCTCCACGTCCTCCCCCAGGATTCTGGGGGCGGCGATGTAAACCATGCTGTACTCCTGGGCTTTTTCAAGGACTGATGCAAGAGCCTCGTAGAGAATAAGCTTGTCCGCCTCCTCCTCGAAGAGTATCTTCACCAAGACTTCCTCCCTGCCGTTTGAAAAAACGACTTCACCATGCTCCTCACCATAGTCCTTAGCTTGGAAACCCTGTTTAGAAAAGTGTTTTTCAACCCTCTGCATAATCCTTCTCGAGAGGCTCATCTGAAGCTCATCCATCCCTCCATCCTGTCCCAGCTCCACTTGAAGCCCTCTGGAACAGCGTAGCCGTATACTATGCACCCCCTCCAGACAGAGTATTTCGGCGAGCTCGCCATCACGACTCCTGTTTCAGACAACCCTTTCTCGCTTAGCATGCTTTTAATCTTGTCGACAGAGTTTACACACGTGGTTTCAAGACCCGGGGGGACTTTCCACTCAAAGTTACCGCCGGACAGTATAATCTGCCTGTACAAGTAGGGTTGAAGCTCAACCGGGCATTTTTCGATCGACTGCACTATCGCCTCCGCCATGTCGAGCATACCTAGGAAAAACGTGTCCCCGACCTTAACATCCCCCGGCCTAGGCATGCCTCTCGAGAAATAGCTTTGAAAAACCTCATGGTTAGGGTTGAAAACATACTCGCCTATTAGGAACCTGAGCCAACCATTATCCTCAAGCGTTATCCTCAGCCTTGTTCCAGGTATGTTTATCACTGCGGCAAGCTTATCCGGGTTCTCCCTCCCGAACCTTATCGCCTCCTCCAGCCTCCTGGGCACCAGGCCAACCTGCTCCTTCACCTGTCTGACGACGGTCTCCTCCTTAGCGAGGTCGCCGTAACCACTATCCTTCAATATCTCCGCCGTTATCGAGTTAGCGTCCCCTCCACCCCTGTTGAGAGCGATGATGGCTGTTCTAACAGGGTATCTCGAGATCGGGGTTATCTGCGTGTTCCCATGCCCGGATTCGACGACGACGCTAGTAGGAACCTTGTGGGAGATCGCGACCGCCAGGGGCTGCGGTATTATGGTGGCAGCCGTGACAGTATGCTCCTCCGAGTCTATCCTCCTGTAGATGTCGAACAGCTTCTCATACATGTATCTCGGCGCGACTGCTGAAAGCGAGGCTACAACGTAGAAACCGTTGAAACCCTCCTCCTTCGGAGTGAACTCTCTAAGCGCCATTCGAGAAACCTCTTCAACAACCTGCCAAGCCCTACTGTCGTTCTTATCTATGACGCCGTTTCTAAAAGGGTAGACGAGTCTTGAAGCCAGGTCTTCCCTAGCCTCCAAGAATAGCGGAATATCCCTGCCCACTACAACCTCCCTGCCCTCGCCCATTATCCTAGTCATTATCGCATCCTTATCTGGGAAGTAGCCCCTGTTCTCCGTCAGCTCAGGAGTCTCGCCCAGTGAGATTGGGCCATACTTGAAGAAGCTCGTCCCATAATCCATTCCCAGCACGTGTGAACGCTTATACGCTTCGGACAATCCTCCTTCACACTCTCCCTGCTAATGCTCCTTTAAACCATTTAAAAAAGCTAGTGGTTCAGCGTTTAAAACTCCCCCGGATCTTCAACAAGCCTCAGAAGCCTGCTTAAAACCGTTTCGATAGGCTGGGGAAGCGGGCTAGGGCCTCAGTAGGCTTCTAAGTCTCTCTGAAAAAGCCCTGCCCCTCCCCACTGTTTTGGAGAGGATCTTGGAAGCCAGGTTAATGCCCCTGTTTGGCTTGAAAAGCCTGTAGGAAAACGTGGCAACCCCCTTCTCAGGGTATGTTGAAACCCTTACTCCAACCCCCTCCACGTAGAGGCTTTCACCAAGCCCCTGGAACTGCTCTACGCTACCCTTGACAGTAAGGTATGTCTCAACATGCTCGCATAGCTCGAGAATACTGTCGACAATCCTGTCGGCAATAAGGGGGCTTTTCAAACCGGAGAAATGGAGTGAAGCATGCAGGGTTTTCTCAAGCTCTTCCTCGTGGAAAAGCGTCACGCTGAAATCCTCGTAGACCTCTGTGCGGAGCCTTGTTGAAACGTGTCTAGAGACTTTCTTAAGAGATTCGGCAAGCAGGGGCCAGTATCCGCCTTGCTTCTGAAAATAGGCCTCCACCCTCATGAAATACTCCTGCTTCTCCGGCGGGCTGGTCATCGCCTAGTATGATTGTGGCGGAAGAAGATTAAAAAGTTACCCTGTGCCAGTCGACTCAGCCCTCCTGCTAAAGGCTTGACGGTTGACGCTGGCTTGACGCAGCCCTGAACCATGCGTGGTGAAGCCATAAAGTCTATAAAGGCTGGGGAACCGGGAATCCCCGGCTGCGGGAACGTCAAGATGGAGAGCAAGTATCCAGAGTACGTTAAGGAGGCTTTGAAAAAATGTTTTGAAAAGATTAGGGTGATGGATGAGCAGTCGATCCGGGGAAGAGTCTCAGTAAACCCTTTCGGAGACCAGACTTTCGAGGTTGACAGGGTTGCTGAGGAAACTGTTTTGGAAGCAACCAGGCTTTTCTTTAAAGACGCGACGGTTGTTAGCGAGGAATCCGGGCTGATGGAGATTGGGGGCGGCGGGCCTCCTTTCATAATCGTTGACCCTGTCGACGGGAGTGTTAACGCTTCAAGAGGATACCCCTGCTACAGCTGTTCAATAGGGGTTGCAGAGGGGGAGAGCCTGAGCGACGTCGTATGCTCCGGGGTGATCAATCTTTTAAACGGTGACCTTTACTTTGCTGAGAAGAATCGTGGAGCATTCTTAAACGATGGTAGGCTGAAGGCTTCAAACGCTGAGAGGATTGAGGAGGCTCTGGTAGCCGTCGACCTTAACGTCAGGGGTAGGCTGCCGGGTTACGTTAACAGGTTGTCGCGCATAATCGAGAATGCTAGGCACGTTAGATCATTAGGGACTGATGCGCTTGAAATATGTCTAGTGGCCTCGGGGGCGGCTGACGCCTTCGTGGATCTGAGGGGTTTTCTGAGGAGCCTAGACTTCGCGGCAGCGTTTCTAATAGTTAGGGAGGCTGGGGGAGTAGTGTTGAACGGGGAGGGGGAGGACCTTGAGGCTAAACTGGTGCCCGTTTCGAAAAGCCCGGTTGTAGCAGCCTGCTCGAGAAGCCTTGGTGAAGAAATAATTCGAGTGTTCAAAAACCCTGGTTGAGCCCCGTCAGAATGGAGTTTCTCATCACTGTTCAGAGATCACCTCCATTCCTCATCCGTTGACTATCGTAAATCGCCTTGTTAAAACGTTTTCCAAAGTGTTTCTTCAAAAACCCTGTATGTTTCCTCGTCGAAAAGGCAGAGTATGATTTCCCTCATTTTTCCGCCTGAGTAAACGTATTCCCTAACTGTTCTTAGCATTACTTGGGCACACTTATCCTTAGGGTAGCCGAATACGCCTGTGGATATTGCTGGGAACGCTATTGAGCCTAAACCAAGCTGCTCAGCAAGCTTCAGACTGTTGAGCGTGGCGCTCCTAAGCTTCTCCTCCTCGTTGCCCTCGCCCATTCTCGGGCCGACGGTGTGGATAACGTACTTCGCCCCCAGGGAGCCTGCCGTGGTGTAGACCGCGTCGCCAACCTTCAAAGGCCCCTTCTGCTCAACTATCCTGCTGCTCTCCTCCTGAATAATCCTGCCTCCCGCTCTGACTATGGCTGCCGCAACTCCGCCACCATGTCTCAGCCAACTGTTAGCAGCGTTAACGATCGCGTCGACCCTCAGCCTCGTGATGTCTCCTTTCACAAGCCTTACTGTGCAGCCCCCTATTTTCACGTACGCCATAGCCCTATGCTGTTCTGAGGGTTGAGATAAACCTTCTAGTGGAAAAAAGATGGGAAAACACATTTAAATCCGGTTTTTCATCAGCAGGCATCCGTAGATGGCTCAGGCGCTTGACGACAAGGCTTCGGGAAAAAGGTATAGGAGGAACCTTCTAGTCCTGCTCATAGACTGGATGACGTATGGTTCAGCGATGAACTTCGTATCCATAGCTACTGTCCTGCCCGCCTTCATAATGAGCCTCACCGACTCTAAGATCGCGGTGGGACTGGTTACGACAATATCGGTTTTAGGATGGAATTTTTTCCAACTCGTCTCAGCCGGAAGAATAGAAATGAGGAAGTATAAGAAGCCTTTTCTACTTAGAATAACTCCGGGTGAAAGAATACCTTGGCTCATAATTGCTTTTTCAACAATCCTGCTTGCCGAGAAAGATCCTTTACTAGCTCTGCTCGTATTCTACGCGTCGTACATTACGATAAACGTTTCCTCCGGCCTATGCACCACCGCTTGGCTAGATATTGTTGCTAAGACGATTCCCGAGGAGAAGAGAGGCTTCTTCTTCGCGACTGCAAACCTGGTCTCGTCAGTTCTAGGGCTGGCGAGCGGCGTCGCCGTGGCTTTCTACATGAATTTCTTCAAATACCCTATAAACTATTTCATGTGTTTCCTAACCGCGTTCATACTCGTCTCCATATCCTGGGTGGACATCACGTTCATAGACGAGCCGCCGTCAAACGTGACTGGGAAGCCGCGCAGCGTCAGGGAATACGTCGGCAAGATTCCGAGAATCATTAAGAATGATGTAAACTATATGTTTTACACGGTTTCCGGGATAGTGGGCTCCTTCGGGGGAATCGCCTCCTCCTTCTATACAGCTTACGCTATAGACAGGTTTAAAGCAGGAGGCTTCGAAATAGGATTGTTCACATCAGTCACGGTTGGAACACAGATACTCGCCAATATCCTCTGGGGCTTCATTCAGGAGAGGCATGGCCATAAGACGGTGCTCGTAGCAGGAGGCGTAGCAGGCATTCTGGCGACCATTATCGCTCTACTCGCCACCTCGCCGAGCCACTTCCTGCTGGTTTTTGCCCTCTCAGGAGCTTCCTTCAGCTCATTCATGGTTTCAAGCTTTCCAATGCTCATGGAGATGGCTCCGGAGGAAGATAGGCCGACATACATCGGTTTAAACAGTGCTCTGAGAGCACCCTCGCAAGCCGTCGCACCCATCATCGGGGGACTGGTTATTGAAAAATACGGTTACCCGCCTGCCTTCTTAGCCTCAGCCCTATTCTCCACCGCCAGCACGGTTGTCTTGGCAAGGGTTAGGCAGAAGCCCCGTGGCCCAGCCGGGCACTCGATACTGGGAAGACTTTTAAAGCGTTTTTAAGAGTGTTAAGCATGCCCGCCCCATCTTGGAGGATTATCGGCAGAGACGTTTATTGGCTGAGCATGCCTGATTATGAAACCAGGCTTTTCGAAAACATGTGGCCAATACCCGGTGGAGTCAACTACAACGCCTACCTTGTTGCCGACGGCGGCGAGTATCTTCTTATAGATTCCTCTAAAAACATTTATGCTGTTGAAGAATTATTAGGTCTTATCAAGCAGGTTGCTGACCCGAGTCGCATTAGGCATATTGCAGTGCTCCACGCGGAGCCTGATCACAGCAGTCTTATAGGAGAGGTTTCAAACAGGGTTGGAAACCCAGTATTATACTCCACTCTGAGGGCCTCCGCCTTCATGAGAAGCATGTTCAACGTTGAGACAAGGGTTTTGAAGGACGGGGATACTGTGAGCGTCGGTGGAAGGAGGCTCAGGGTTATTGAGCTTCCCTGGATACACTGGCCGGACACTATGCTCCTCTACCTTGAGGACGAGGGAATCCTGTTCAGCTCCGACGCCTTCGGCGCCTTCGGCGCTTTAGAGAAGCCTGTTTTCGACGATGAAACAGATTTCGAGCAATACATGCGTAACGCCAAGCAGTATTTTGCAACAGTCGTCGCGGCTTACAGGCAGATGGTTCTGAAAGCCTTGGACAAGATTGGAAAACTTGGTTTAAGCCTAAGGATTATTGCTCCTGCGCACGGGGTTGTCTTAAGAAGCAGGATCCCGGAGGTTACTGAAGTGTTAACCTCCTGGTGCGGGTTAAAGAGCAGGAGGAAGATAACGGTGGTATACGGATCCATGTACGGCTTTACGGAGCGGCTTGCGAGACACGCGTGCAGCATCCTTAGGGACAGGGTGGACGAGGTTGCTCTTCACAGTTCCGTGGACAGTAATGTGAACAATGTTTTAAGCGACATTGTTGATTCAGCGGGAGTCGTCTTCATAACGCCGACCTACGAGGGAAACGTGTTCCCGCCTCTAAGCAGCATTGTCGAGCTTCTCCGGATAAAGAAAATGGGTGTTGGAAAGCTTGCGGCAGTAACTGTTACGAAGCTTTGGGGAGGGACAGCGGCAAGCCATCTTTCGTCAAGATTGAGCGAGGCCGGCTTCGAGGTTTCACACGTCTGTGAATACGTCAACTACCCGGGTGGACGAGACTTGACGGAGTATGAGAGCATTCTACACGGCTTCGTTGAAAAAACTCTAGGGAAAGTTGAATAAGGTTGTTCAGCAAACTTTTATAACCTTGCAGCCCGCATAGTCAAGCATGTCTTCAACGGAGCAAGCGTTAGACGAGCTGGACCTGAAAATACTCAGGGAGCTTACGGCTGATTCAAGAATGTCCTACAGGAAAATAGCTAAAAAGCTCGGAGTCGCCCCTGGGACGGTTCTAGCCAGGATAAGGAGGATGGAGGAAAACAGGGTTTTGAAAAAGTATACTTTAAGCCTGGATTACGAGAAACTCGGTTTCTCAGTTACCAGCGTTACTGAGATAAGGGTTTCGAAGGGTAAGCTTGTGGAGGTGGAGAAGAAGCTCGCCGAGCTGCCAGGGGTCTGCGCAGTCTACGACGTCACGGGGGATTTTGACGCCATAGTGATAAGCAAGTTTAGGAACCCGGCTGAGTTAAGCAGGTTTACGAAGAGGATTCTGTCAATGCCGAACGTTGAGAGAACCAATACTCACTTCGTCTTAACCGTGGTTAAAGAGGATTTCAACGTGTCTATATAGGATTTTTGAAGTTAATAAAAGGGTTCCTGCCCCAGTTCAACAAGCAGTTAGACAAATGTCGTTAAAATTTAATTCCCGTTGAAAAACAGTTTTATAGCCTTCTAAAACGAGTTAGACAAGTTGCTCGAAACCCTACTGGTCGAAGGCCTGTACGCCGGCATATTCTTCATATGGGTATTGTTCGTCGTAGGAGTGTTAACATACCTTTGCTACAAGATTTTCGTCAAGAAGGTTCCCGAAGGAGTGGCGGTATACTATAACAGGAAGATTATTCATATTCTCGCAGGCGGGTTAATAGGCTACCTTGTACCATTCACTTTCAGCACACCATTCTACCCGTTAGTCCTCTCAATGGTTCTAGGGGTTTTCACACTCATCCCACACCTTCTTAAAAAGCCCATGTACTGGTTTCAGACGAGCGATAATGCTTACGAGGTTCACTTCTGCCTCAGCTGGGGGCTGATTCTAACCGCGGGCTGGCTCCTCACAGGCGGGTCCGCCGGCGGAAACTTCTGGTTTGGAGTAATACCCATAATGTTCATGGCTCTAGGGGATGCTGTAACCGGGCTTGTCAGGAACGCCATGTTTAAGAGACGTACGAAGTCCTGGTGGGGAAACCTGGCTATGGCTATCGTCAACGTCGTGATAGGGTTGAAGCTTGCGCTACCGGGTGTCGTCGCCGGGCTGTTCAGCAGCGTGATCGAGCATTTCGAGTTCGGCCCTATAGACGATAACATAACTGTCCCGATCTCTGCTTTCCTGATCCTCATGCTGTTCTACTTTTTCGCGCCTGAAGCATTCTCGATTCTGAACGTTTTAGCCTGATCCGTGGGCACGTGTTTTCCAAACGGGCGTGAATACTATAACCTTTATTAGCCTCCGGGAAAAATATTGGCGGCATGGAGTCTCACGAGGAGGCTTATGAGAAAGCCCGTGGGAAAATCAACTATGTTGAAGTAGGCAGGGAAGCCAGGGAGGGGGTCGTTTTAAACAGGTTTAGAATAACTGGGTTCGACGAGGATATTCCCGGCTTGGCTGCACACCACCCGGCAGGCCCATCTGGAAAACTAATGCTTTTCCTACACGGCCTGGGCGGCAGTAAGGAGGATGTTCTATACTTCAAAGCATTCGTGGAAAAATTCGGCTTCTCGATAATGGCTGTTGACGCCAGGGGGCATGGGGAGAGGAAGCTGGATCCTGAAAAAATCAGGCCGGAGCTGCTAATCGAATACTTAGGTAAAACCATTGTTGACAATAGGCTTGCGATAGACATTGCTTTCAGAAACCACTGGGTTGAAGAGGGGAGGCTCATACTCGCGGGGGCAAGCATGGGGGGAATACTGGGAGGCGTAGTGGCGGGGGTGGATAAGAGGGTTAGCGGCGCTGCGCTTTACGTTCCAGGCGGGGATCTTGTTGAAATAATATCTGAGAGCAAAGTGCCAGTGCTGGTTGAACTCAGGAGTAAAATACCTCCTGAGCTGCTTAATCTCGTTAAACCGTTTCTGGCTCCAGTGGACCCGATAAACTATGTTGACAAGATATCTCCGAGACCCTTGCTGATTCAGCTGGGCAAGCATGACGATATTGTTCCCTTTAAAAGCGGCGTGAAGCTTTTCGATAAAGCAGGGGAGCCGAAGAAGCTTGTTTTACACGACTCCGGGCATTCAATACCTGTTGACAAAGCTATTGATGAGACGGTTAACTGGCTGAGGGAAAACTTTCCACAGCTAATGGTTTAAAAAACACTGAGTAATGCTCCGGAACCGTGCGGCGCCTTTGAAAACGGGTTTCCTGCTAATAAGGCTTCTTCAGAGAATCGTAGAACTGCCTGACTAGGGTTGAAGCATTTCGCCTCAACGGTTCCCCGTGGCCGCTCAACATAATGTCGAAATCGAGAATAGTTAATCTCTCGATAGACCGCCTCGCTTCACGAATATCCATGCTGAACTGTTCAGACGGGCCGACTACCTTCCCACTGTAGCAAAGAAGAGCATCCCCGGTAAAAAGGATTCTCCTAGTCTGATCGTAGAGCGCTATGCTTCCAGGCGTATGCCCCGGGATATGAATCACCTTCAACCCATCAATTACCTCGCCATCTTCAAGAAGCAGGTCGGGCTGAAAATGGGGAGGAGGGAAGCGGGGGGTTTCCGGTGGCACTGGTCCCTTTATCGGAGGAAGCCTCTTTCTCCCAGCAACGTAATCAGCATCATCCTTATGAATAGCTATCTTTGCGCCAGTCAACTCCATCAACTCTAATGCGCTTCCAGCATGATCTGGGTGACAGTGAGTCAGCAGGATTGTCTCAAGATCTCTCGGCTTCTTGCTCATTTTCGTAGACAAGTATTCCAGGATTTTCTTCGCGTCGCCTAGCATACCGGTGTCAACCACGACTATTTTCCCATCGACTCTAGTCAGGAGATAAGGGTTTGCATTTACGCCTTCAACCCAGTGGACTCCAGGAAGTATCTCCATGTTTCACACGCACACCGTGACACTGTCTTTAATAAGTTTTAACGTGTTGAGCCTGCTGCAATAGCTCGCCTGACAAACTCTAGAGCAAACCTTCTTTTCTCCTACGGGCCATCTCCATTAGCGATATGACTACTGAAATCATGATTAGTATTGCGCCAACCGATTCGGCTGCCCCAAGCCTCTCTCCCAGGATTAGGAGGGAGAATAATGCTGCTGAAACCGGTTCAAGAGCATAGATTAGAACAGCCTGGGAGGCGGAAGTATATTTCTGACCCCATACTTGTAATACTCCGACGAGTATGGAGCATACTGCTGCAAGATAGAGAAGAACCGGGAGAACTTCAACCAGGCTTCCAGAGCTTGGTGAAGTAGGGAAAAACGCAAAAGCGGTGATGGCTGTCACAGCATACTGGAAGAACACTAGATCCAGCGAGAAGAATTTTTTCGAAAACCTGTCAACCGCTAAGACTTGCAGAGCCCAGAAGAAGGCGCCTGCTAAAACCATCAGGTCTCCGATTCTCGACTCGTAGGATCCGCCTGACATCAAGTACATTCCTATTACAGACAGGATTAACGCGAGCGTAAACTTATGATTATAGTTGAATCTTCGCTGTAAAACGTCGATAGCGTAAACTATAGGGATGTAGAGGCTTGTAATGAAACCTGAGTTGGATGCAGAGGTATACCCTGTTCCAAGCCCCTGGAGGAAGATTCCTCCGAAATAGAGTACTCCTAGAATGATCCCCGGCCTAGCGGCCTCGAGAAGCTTACTCCTGTTCCTTAAAAGACTGTGGGCAAAGTACGGCAGTAGAAGAACAACTGATATTGAAAACCTGAAGGCAACATATTCTCCAGCGTTAATCCTGGAGACGACAATTTTAATCAACGGGAAGGATGTTCCCCAGAGAATCGATACAATAACTAGCAAGAGGGGGCCTAGGATCTCCCTGTGAGCTTTCCGCATAGGCGGGGAGTGGAGCAGGATGCTTAAGAACTTGTATCCTGGAATCAAACACCGGTTAAGAGCGGTGGGTTTCTATTGGGAAAGCGTTTCCATCGCCACCCTGATGGGCGGCCACTCTGCAAGGCTCCCGGGCTTAACAGCGCCCCAGGTGGTGCACAAGTAGCCCAGCATACGCTCGTTATCAATAAATCTCTGCGAAAACCCTATGAACGCTCTAGTAGCGTCAACATCCTTCCAGCCGCTCGGCAGGACTCTGAAGCCTTTACCGAGGAAAAACGGTATTGAAGGATAGTCTTCGCGCAGAGTATAGTGCCAGTCGCATAACACTATGTTCCTAGGAATCATGTCGACCGCCGGGTGGGTCTTGTTCTCAGAGGCCTCCCACATTCCGTATCCAGTGGCTTCGCCGTCTAGCAGGCGGTCGCCCCACATCAGCATCTCAACCCCGCGCTCCCTCAAATGCTCATAGTAATCGTTAGCAGCCTTTGCGAAAAGCCTGCTTGGACTCTGGTTTCTGCAGCGCGGGCAATGCTCTGAAGCTATGAGGAAGACCTCGTCCATCCCGACGTGCAGCGCGTCTGCTTCAAAAACGTCTATAAGCTCGTCGAAAAGCCTGAAAACAATCCTGTTAACCGCGGGATGCTGGGGACACCAGCTCCGGCAGTAAATCCCCTCGTTATTGGGAAACTGGCCAGGGGTCTCGTCGAACTCAGGATACTTGGTTAGAAGCGGGAAAGTCGTTTTACCCCACGACTGGTGTCCCAGACACTGGAACTGCGGGATCAAACGGATGCCGTGTGAACGACACTCTTCAACCAGGGTCCGCGCATGGTTAAAGGTTACTGGATCCGGGCCACGCAGCTCAGGGTGAGAGGAATAAGCATAATTGTAATCCACTTCAACGATGAGAACATTCACGCCGAGGCCTGCTAGCTCAGAAGCCTCATTAGCCAAAGCGTCAACATCCTCATTGCTGTTCGCCAACACGTGTATGCCGCGCCACAGCCTGTTTTTCATCACTACTCTCTGACTCACGCTTCTTTAAAAATATTTCTACATTTAATCTCAATCTCATCCAATTATCTTTACTGTTAATCTGCTGAACATTTCCCTCTTAGCCTTGCATATGGGGCAAACGTATGGCGGTTCTTCTCGAAAGCAAACATAGCCACACTGCCTGCAATACCACATTTTCAACCTCTCCGCAGGATGCTCTTTAGAAACTAGAGTGGTCTTAATTTCTTCAACCGGTTTTTCACTGACAGTTGCATCCTCCTTGGAATATGCTCTAGCAAGCTTCTCAGAAGGCCTCCGTTCAGGTATCGGTTTTATCGGCAGCTTCTTTTCAGCAACATCCTTCCTCACGTAGAGCCCGCAATAGCAGTAGCCATATTCTTCACAATCAGGATCTCTGTAGTCGCATGGGCATATAATGTCTCGGTCGAGTTCAAAAACTCCGGTTGCACGCCTGCATGGGCATGAGGGGTACCCGTAGCGCTCCTCATTCTCCCTTAATCCTTCAAGCAGGCTTGTCAGAAACTCCTCGTCAGGATTCAAATAGTAGCCATGCGTCCTCGCATCGTTTTCAGCCCTTTGCCTCACCTGCTCAAGTGTTACCAATCTCTAATGCCTCCCGAATCTCATCCTCGTTGAAACCGGTTATCAGTCTGGAATCGTCCACTATCAGCGTTGGGAACGCTATTCTACCTCCTCTTTCCGTAATATCTCTGCATATTTGCTCATACTCTTCGTCAGTACACAGGTCCACGTCGATATATTCGTGCTCAACGCTGTTGTCCGTTAAAAACTTTTTAGTCTTCCTGCACCAGCCACAGGTGCTCAACGCGTACAGTAGAACCCTGTGCTTACTGTTTTTACCATCGACCTTAAAGACTTTCATCCGCTAAACCTTCAACCCGGAGGGTGATATAACTGTTTTCCGAAAATATGGGCTTATAGTTAACTAGGCGTTAGAACAAATTGTTGCTGATGAGTGAAGCCCCACCGCCTGGCCTGCTAACAATGATTCTAGAAGGTTTTAAATCTTTCATCCGGCTGACGACGGAATCCTCGTAATCCTTAAGAGTGTTGATGAAAACGGAGGGGCCAGTATCAATAGAATACCACGCGGGTATGCCCTCAGCACGCATTTTCACTACTTCTTTTATTATCCGAAGCGTCTCTGGCTCCCATAGGATTATTCTCGACTTACCCGTCATCGTAATCGCGTGAAGATTCAAAGTATCTTCTTCAGCAAGTCTTCCGATGCTCCGTACATCGTTTTCAACTATAGCTTTTCTCATGGATTCAACCATGCTTGAAATGCTTTTCAACCTGGATTCGAAGAGCGGTGAACTTAGAACTTCGAAATGTGCCTCATCAGTCTTAAAACTGGAATGAATCGGGATTATTACCATAGTTAGATCAACATCTTTAGGCGTGGCGATCTGCTCAGCATACGATCTTCCATTTTTATCAGCATACCATATTGCGAAGCCTCCCACGAGGCTCCTCGTGGCAGAACCAGCACCCATCCTTACTGTTTCGCACAGAGAAGCGTCGTCTAAATCCAGTTTTAAGGCGGCACTGGCAGCCAACCCGAGGGCGGCGAATCCCGATGCGGAAAAACCCAGGCCCTTCCCCTCTTTTAAACTGTTTTCTGAAACAACTCTGAAGAACCCTTGGTAGTCTGCCATCTTCTTAAGCTTCCTGAGGACTGTTTCAACCCTATCCTTAGCGTTTCCAGTAATCTTCTCCCCGTTAACTATTATCAAGTCTCCCCCCAATTCTTCGTCGGTTTCAACAGTTGTGACTGTGGAAAGGGCATCAACGCACACTGATATACTGTCGTGAAACGGTATTCTTAAAACAGGATCCCTTAAGCCGTGATACTTGATTAAACCTTGGATCGGATGGGCTTTTGCCGTCGCCTTCATTAGAATCCTTTCAGAATTGTTGAAAATATAAGCTTCACTGAGAATTTTTGAATCGTTAAGGATAAATAAGGCTTTAAAACATTTTTGGGCATGCCACGTAGTCCTCAGGTTATCGGTATTGGAGAGGTCCTTATAGATTTTATAGGTGTTGAACACACTTCCCTAGACAAAGCTGAGACATTCAAAAAATGCTTCGGAGGAGCTCCGATGAACACTATAGTGGGTGTTGCGAGACTAGGCGTTAAAGCAGGAGCGATAGCAGCGGTCGGCGACGACTTCTTCGGAAGATTTATACTTGAGGAGTTTAAAAAGAATAGTGTTGACACATCGCGCGTCAAGATTAAGAAGGGAGTTAGAACCACGCTAGCATTCATCGTGAACGATCCTGTTAAAGGATGGGTCTGCATCTTCTACCGGAGCCCATGGTTGAAGCATACTTCAGACACTCTACTATCGCCGAAGGATGTTGATTACGACTACGTATCTAAGGCGAGGATACTGCATGTTTCAGGGTTCGCGCTCTCCCAAAAACCCGCTAGGCAGGCAATAATTAAGGCGGTGAGGCACGCTAAGAATTCTGGCGTCGACGTCTCCTTCGACCCGACCCTGAGGCTCGACGTCTGGCGTTCTGAAACAGTTCTTAGGGAAACCTACGCCAGTATGCTTAGGCTCTCCGACATAGCTACTTTCTCAAGGGAAGAGGCCAGGTTCATCTTCGGGACGAGCAGCCCCAAGAAGGCTGCTGAAAAAGCCTTAAAGTACGGGGTTAGGATTGTGGGCATTAAACTAGGCTCTCAAGGCTCCTTCGCGAAGGCTAGAGGCGGGCCTGAGGCGTATGCGCCCGCTTTCAAGGTTAAGGCTGTTGACGCGACTGGAGCCGGAGACGGCTGGAACGCGGGCCTTTTAGTAGGCCTCTGCAAAGGTCTGGATGTTGAGCAGTGCGCCAGGGTTGCGAACGCTGTGGGAGCACTTGTCGTCACGAAACCGGGTGCGATAACAGCCCTCCCCTCCAGAGACGAATTAAACAGGTTTCTTAAGAAGAACAATGTTAAGATAAGCATTTAGGCTTTAAAGCAGGATGCGTTGGAGAGAATGCTTTACCGTATGCGCCGCCTCTTCACCGGCTAATTGATCCGCAGCCCTGCTGCTCGTTAACACTATCGGCGCATTTACTCTACTTGTAGTGTCGACGCATTTCCTCATGGTATGGGATTGAGAGAATATCGTTTAAAAGTCCCTCCGCCTGCTCCTCGCTCCTAGTCCAAGGATCCATCTCCACCAGCTCAAGAAGCCTCTCCCTGCTCCCAGCCTCGTATGCTTCAAGCTCCACTTCCACAGGCGCCACCCTGTCTCCGAGAACGAACGCCACTAATGGTTTCGACAGGCCTCTGGCCCTAATTCCACGCACTCCCCTCCTGCTCACCTCCGCTTTCACTTCAACCTCGAAATCCGTGGGGACGCCTGGCACAAGCCCGTCCCTATTAAGGATGTTAACCTGAAACACTCGCGGAACATCGCAGGCGATAGACTCTATCAATGGTATGATTATCTCCCCCGATTTCTCCGCTGGGAAGACGCTCGTAACCTTTTTAGAATCATCTAGGGATGCTCTGATTATTTTCTCAACGGTTTCCCTGTTATAGGTGAAGAAGCCCTCCCACCAGGACTCAGGATCCTCCCTCCATCTTCTCTCAGTCTCCCCATCCGTATGGTACCACCATGGCCATGAGCCCCCGCCGGGAGTGCAAGTGTCTCCAACCGGGAAAACGCCGAACCTCCTGTAGAGGTCGAAAGCCTTAGGGCCCAGCTCGCTGCTGAAGCCTACTTTTTCCAAATGTTTCCCCGCTTCCCTGGAGACCCAGTCGTCGAGCAGCGGGAGCACGTCTTCACCCTCGTAAGTAAGGCTTGCCAGCCATATGAAATGGTTTACTCCAGGCGCTTCGAAACCTATCCTGCTCGCGTCAAGCCCAAGCAGGCTGGCGACCCGGTATACTCCTGTGAAGCCGTGGCATAGGCCAATGGTTTTAACCCCACTATGCCTCCTCCCCAAGTATGTAACTCCGGCTAGAACAGGGTTAGCTAGTTGAATATGCCAGGCTTCAGGACACTCTTCAAGAATATCCTCCATCAGGGAGTCGAAGAACCTGAGCTGGTAGAAGTTTATCCAGAATGCTTCATCATGCATTATGTGGAGGCTTCCGCCAAACCTGTACCCCCATCTCCGGGCTATAGACCAGCCCTCCCTAAGCCTCGCGTAACCGGCTGTGAGCGCAGTGTTTACGACGAAATCGGCTTCCCTCAGAGATTCGCGTCGGCTGAGAGTCTTCTCAATCCTCAGCCTGCTTCCAGTTTCCTCAGCATACCTTCTGCAAATCGCGTAAACGGCGTCAAGCCTCTCCCTGCTTATATCCATCAGGCTGACCGTGCTTCCAGACAGGCTGGGCGTTAAACACAGGTCTTTAATCAGGCTTATGGAGAAGACTGCGCTGCCTGCCCCTATTACACTTATTTTAACGCCAACCATCCCCTGTGCTCACTCTCCAAGACATGTTACGACGAGTCTCCTACTCCTCGGCCTAACGTCAAGCTCTACGAACACTACCTGCTGCCAGGTGCCGAGTCTAAGAGCACCATCCCTTATGGGAATGGTTATGCTCGGCCTAATGATCGATGCCCTCACGTGGGAATGCCCGTTCCCATCGTGCCAAGCCTTCTCATGCTCGTATTCAGCGCTCCTGGGGGCTAGTCTCTCCAGAGCATTAGGAAAATCCTTAAGCAAGCCGGGCTCATACTCTATCGTCGTCACAGCACCCGTGGACCCGGGTACGAAAACATTAGCAATACCGTTTTTAATACCGGTTTTCGAAACTATCTTCTCAATTTCACCCGTAACGTCCACGATGTCAAGCTCCCCTCTTGTCTTTACTCCAACCTCAGTCTCAACCACGATCAACATTCACCACCGTTTAAAGTGGAAACGCCAGTGTTTCTTAAACTTGTTTGGCCAGGGTTTAAAAGCACGGCTGTTTTCCGCCACTTTTCAGTGAACCAGCGTGTTGAATGAAACTATTCCCCGCGGGTTCCGCGCCGGGTATTCGGACAAATTATCCTGTAAATATTTTTCTTTTCAAACATTTTTTAAAGGTAGAGTCTGTTTGTAAGCAGGGTGATGAAACAATTCTCATTAAACGATTCTTCATGTTTTCCTCGGAGGAGCAGTGGATGGAGCCCGACCCCGGTGAACTGAGGGAAAGATTCATGGAGGGACTGGCGTTCTCCCTGCTTATAGTCCTTTTAACAAATGTTTTCTCATTATTTTTAACGATCGGAAGCATGGAGGATTCGGATTCTTCCCCCACCCCTTTTCTGAAGGAGGAATCATCAGCCTTAAACAGTCTGCACGCCAGTAATGCTGACGGTGAAAAGCAAGCCTCTGAAGTGGGGCTCCTCCCTCCTCTTTCAAGGAGCAGTGGGAATTCGACGAGTCGAGAGTCCTCCAGGCTTGATAAATGAAGCCCCCGTTAAAACTTAATGTTATAGCGTTTTGAGGCAGGGTTGGCAGCCGGCATGCTGCCGTGCAGCGCGCGCGTCAAACCCCAGCATTAACGGTGTGGAAAAAACAACGAGTAACATGTCTAAAAAAGGTTTAACAATGCTGGAAAACGCGGGAATACTCTGTCTTTCCGTATTTAAAGGATTGTAAAACAATGTTTAAACCCCTCTTCCCAACTCTTTAAGACAGATGGAGGGGAAGAGCAGTCTGAGGATTAATGTGGCTGCAGCATTCTCACTCATATTTGTAATAAGCATTTCCCCTCTGAGCAGCTTAAGGGTGGAGTATGCTTCAGGCTGGGACAGCACAGTAGTGCATCTCGACTGGAACGCGAGGCTCATGATTACCCTGGTTACTGAAGACGGGCGGCCTCTTGACGAGGCGTGGGTATATGTGGTCGACGCTTACACCGGGGGGAACGTGACAGCCGCGATAACAGACAACTATGGTCATGCCGGAACCCTTACGGTTGGAGCCGGGAATGCTGCTGAACACTTGAAGATTGAGCCCGGCGACAGGGTTGACATAGGGTTCAACCTTCTCAGAGGATGGTTCTGGCTCGACGAGAACATGATGCTTACGGGCGAGCAAGTCAACCCCGAGTGGGACCCTGTTTCAAACAATTTTCCGCCGCAGCCCGTTGGAGACGAGTATGTTCAACAAGTAACCTTCAACGGTAGATCGGGATGGGCAAGATTCTACGGGAAATACTATGTTATAATTTACTATAGGCCTGCCGGCTGCAGCGAGGTTCTCGGCCCAGTGTCTACAGTAGTGGTTTTCGACAGCTATACTGACGAGCCTCAGCACCAGTACATATACCTAGGCATACGCCCCGAGTCTTACGCCTCCACCTCTGAATACGCTTCCTCACAGGCTAAAATATTCAGGGCTGACGTTGGCGACATGGCTATGTCTTTCAACGATGCTCAAGGCAGGCCGTTGAAAAACGTTCACGTTATCCTTGAGGAATGGGGGATTAGTGGTTTCACCGACGAGTCTGGAACCCTGCTTTTCGAGAAGATGCCGAGGATAAGCTACAGGCTTACCGCCGAATGGGTGAGCAGGTATGGCAGCAAGGCTGTCGTGAAGACAACCGTGACGGAGGACACTGTAATAATGATGCCAGTCTACGACATTGTTTTAAGACTATTGTCTCCAAGCGGAAGACCCTTGGCGAATGCTGATGTTTATCTGGCGGGAGTATACTTGGGTAAGGCTGACGGGAACGGTGAAGCCTTGGCGACGCAGGTTCCATCTGGAAACTACACTGTGTCGGCTAAATGGCTTGGCTCAGACCTCGTGTTTCAGAAAATAGGGGTTGCGACAGGCGGGGAAATAACCGTAACGCCTTCAAACATGCATAGTCTAACCATAATGGTGAGGGGTGCTCAGGGGCAGGCTCTAGAGGGTGCTGGCGTCGTAATCACTAGGGATGGTTTTGAGCTCGCCAGGGTTCTTACGGATAAGGGTGGCAACGCGCAGGTTGAGCTGCCTGACGGAGAATACGCTGTAGAGGTTTCATACGGTCAATTCCTAGGGAGGAAACAGGTTTCGCTTACTCGCGACAGCTTCGCCAGGTTCGACCTAGACGTCTTCATAGAATTGCTAGGGGTTGGAATGACTCTTTCACAAACCATTCTCCTGATACTGGCCATTATGATAGTGGTCATCGCTATAGCAATAATACTGCACGAGTACCATGTTTACAGGAGAAAGAAGCTGCCGGAGCTATTCGCCAGGGTTCCGAGATGAGAATGGTTTAGATTCTAAAGGGGCTTCCCACACTTGACGCATTTAGCGCCTACAGGCGGCTGCACCGTGTGGCATTTCCTGCACTCCACGACCAGTCTCTCCCCGCAGCTCTGGCAATAGTCGCCGAAGAAAGTGGGCTGCCCACACTTTGGACAGTTGACCACTAGAGCGAGCCCGCACGAGTTACACCTGGCCCAGTGAGGCTCAACGAGTGCACGGCACCTTGGACACCTTGTCTCTAAAGGATTTATCCTTCCGCAAACCGGGCACGTGGCCGAATTCGGCGGGATCAGCTGGTTGCAATACTTGCAGGGTTTCCTATAGCTGGCCAAGCGTTTCCAACTAGAATTGTTGCGCAGACGAATATAACTCTATCTTCTCAGTAAACTTCAAATAATCCTTCTCGCTGTTTAATGTGCAGAGGTGTTGAAGAGTGCCATTCATACCTTTTACGAGGAACTACGCTGATAATAGTACTGAAGCTGGTTTTCAATTCACCTTCTTCTGCGACAAGTGTCACGACGGTTATAAGACGAGCTTCATCGAGTCTAAATCCTATAAGAAGGCGAGCCTGCTGAGAGGCCTGGGTAGAGCCGCATCCATAGCCTCATCCGTGGCGGGAAGGGGAATAGGCTACCGTGTTGAGGAGGGTGCTGACGTTATTGCTGAAAGATTCAGGGGAATGTCTCCGGAATGGCATAAGGAGCATGAGGAAGCGTTTAAACTGGCTCAGAACGAGGCAATGGGGCATTTCCACAAGTGTCCGAAGTGCATGAGATGGGTTTGCGACGTCTGCTGGAACGATGAGGAGGGTCTATGCGTGGATGACGCGCCCAGGGCTGCTGCGGAGGTGGCTGCTGCGAGAGCAGCCGTCCGCAGGGACCAGATATGGGAGAAGGCGAGGAAAACCCAGGTTTTTAAAGAGGAGGTTGAGCCTACTCAAACAGTTTGCCCTGTTTGCGGGAAGCCTGCTGGAGCAGGCAAATTCTGCACTAACTGCGGCGCGCCTCTCTCCATGCTGAAGTGTCCTAATTGTGGCGCTGAAAATTCTCCGAGCGCCAGGTTCTGCTCCGAATGCGGCTCAAAGCTTTAAACCATAGTGTATTTTCAAAAAGTTACTTACAATAGTGTTGGCGAAAAAATTTTTCTCAATAGGCATATTGTTAATGTCGTTTTTAAACCGTTTTGTCGGAAACCGTCTTCGAAGAAAATCGTGTCGGAAAATGTAATTTAGAAATGTCGAGTATAGTAAAAAAATACGTTTATCGAAAAGTATATATTTGGAGAACAACCCTCCAAGAATGGAAAATGGACCCGCTGGATAAGCTGGATTTAGAAATACTCCGCATACTTTCCAGCAACCCTAAGCAGAGCTACCGCGACATTGCTAAACGGCTCGAAGTATCAGACCGGACGGTTGCCAGAAGGATAAACAGGATGGAGAACGACGGCATAATACTGGGCTACCAGCCTGTTCTAAGCGACTACGCTAGGAGCCTACTGTTCAGCTCGAACGAGACTGTTGAGTTCAAGTTTTCCCCGACGGAGTGGAGCGAGTTTGAAAAATCCTTCAAAACCATGTATTACACGGCTTCAGACGTCATATTCTTCTACGCCGGGAAAGGGGTTGGGCAAGCGCTACTGGAGGAGATCAGGGAGATGACTGGTGGTAAAACGGCTGTTGAAGACGTTTTAACAAACCTTTCCAAGATATGCGTCCTCAGAGGATGGGGAGGCGTTCTCTTTGAAAGAGTTGGAAGCGGGGCGATAAAGGCTACTTTAAACAACCTCAGGATAAACAGGTTCATGTTCAGAGGCATTATGACCCAGCTGCTCGAATCCCTGACTGGTGGAAGCGTAGAAATATCATCCTTAACCGAGGACAGCAGCGTCATACTGATGAAGTTCTCGGAAATACTTTCGGAGGTTTGAGAGCAATGGAGAGAGTACCATTTGGAATAGGCGAGCTCGACGGCCTCATAGAGGGGGGAGTACCCAGGGGCGGCCTAATCATCATCGCTGGAAACGCTGGAGTAGGCAAAACCATTCTCTCAGCCCAGTTCATATACAACGGTGCGTCTCTATACGGTGAGAAAGGCATATACATTTGCATGAGCGAGACGGGGGAGCATTTTAAGGCTGACATGGCTAGCCTAGGATGGGACTTTTCCAAGCTTGAGGAGAAGGGCATGGTTAGGATAGTGGAGTTCCCGACGATGGCTAGGATCGGTGTTGAAGACGTTGTAAGCCTAATAGTGGATGAGGCTAGGAAGTTCAAGGCTGATAGGGTTGTAGTAGACTCTGTTTCAGCCCTAAACATGGCTTTAAGCAGGAAATCCGAGGTGAGGGCGGTTGTAAACCTTCTCGCCAGGATGCTGAAAAACCTTGGCTGCACAACGCTAATGGTCACGGAGAACCCGTGGGGAAGCAAGGGAATAGGCTTAGGCGTGGAGGAATTCGTATCCGACGGAATCATAATAATGGAGTCAGTCGTGGTTGGAAACAGGCTTGACAAGAGGCTGATGATACTTAAAATGAGGGCTACGAACCACGACACCAGGTATTACAGGCTCCACGTGGACAAGGGCTCAGGAATAGTCCTAGACCTATACCCTGAAATCCGATGACTCGAGCGTGCAGTCATTGCAAAGCCTCCACCCCCATCTAGTCCTACATCCGGCTGAGGAGACGGGTGAAAAATCTTTAAGAGGAGCTGTCGAATATGAGAAAGGGAATTTGGCTAGCAGTGCAGACCTCTGGCGGGAGTACTGCGGTTTCTACGAGAAGCCTTTCGAGCAGCAGCTGGAGATAAACGAGGCCCTGCTGAAGGAGCACCTCGCCAGATGGGGGCGGACTGCGCAGGCGAAAACCCTCTGTCCAAACGGTTTCCAGACGATTAACGATATCCCGGTGACAGGTTACGAAGATTACCCTGCGATGCATGAATTCAAGAAGAGGATAGAAAGGCTGGAGAAAACCTCGCCCAGAATACCGGGAGAGCTATACTGGGAATACTATGAGAGGATTGGAAGAATCGCGGCGAAACCCTTTTCGGAATACATTATCGGAGATTTTTCGTTTGCGGTTAAAAGTACGGGAACCGTGGGCGAGCCTAAATGGGTGGCTCACGGCTCCCTTCTTTGGGAGAATTTTAAAAAGGATGTCATAACCACAACCTTATTTGCATGTAGCGACAACTGGGGCAGCACAAGGTTCCAGCCTGGAGACAAAGGGCTTAATTTCACTCCCTCGGCCCCATTTCTCTCCGGTTGGGGTAGAAAAGCTTCTCAAGGCGTGGTGGTAGACGTGCCACCGGTAGAGATGATGGACGAGATCCCTGATGCTAGGAGACGCTTCTTCATCGCGCTAGAGTATCTTGAGAAAGGTCATAAGGTGAACCTAGCTGGGGGTCTTGCTCCAAGCGTCTACCTTATGTGCGAATATTTTTCGAATCCGGAAGATTTATACGGAGAGTATTATAATTCTGTGGATTCTGCTTCTGCGAAACTTTACCTGGCGCAGAAAATAGTCCGCACAAAACTTTCCAAGAGGTCTAGGAACATAAGAGACTACCTTGACCTAAAGGGGCTCATGATTGGCGGTGTAGACACTGCCCTTTATCTTGATTACCTTAGGACGAAGCTGGGGGTTGAGCCTTTTTGCATTTATGGCCTAACAGAGTTGGGAACCCCGATGTTTGGATTTCCAGATTGCAAAAATCAACTTTTACCAAATTTGCGAAGTTGCTACTTCGAATTTTTGAATGACAAACGTGAACTGGTAGAGTTGAAAGATGTAAAAGTAGGAGAAACCTATGAAGTCGTGCTGACTGCTTTCGGCGGTTTATTTGCAAGATATATTCCTGGAGATATGGTTCGTGTAGTGGATTCAAGGGATGATGGAATGCCAATCTTCTCGTTCTGGGGACGCGATAACGCGATAATTAAGATGGGAGGATACCCGTTGATAACTGAAGCCGTAGCGACGCAGGTTATGGTAAGAGCTGGCTTAAGTCTTTCGGACAAGTGGGCTTTCACAAAGAGCTTCGATGGGCGGGAGAAGCTTCTAGTTCTAATGGAAAATACGTGGGGCCTATCTGAGGAGGAAGCAGCAAGGAGAATATTTGAGGCCTTGTATTCCACCGTCTATTCTTTCCAAGAACATGTGAAAGAGTATAGAATCAAGAATCCATCGGAACTCATTAAGGTAGAGTATCTTAAGAAGGGGGCTTTCATCAGGTATTCGATGAAACGAGCTAGACAAGGCTTTCCAATGGGACAGATCAAGCCGCCGAAAATAATCCCTCCAGAAAGACAGGAAATTACAGACCTGTTACGGGAGGCTTGAGCCATGTTGTTTCCTGTTTCATTGTATTGGTCTCTAACCTACTTAGCTTCTGCTGTTATTGCACTCGGCACAGCAGTTTATGTTTTTCTGAGAAATCGAAAATCCTTATTGCATTTCTTGTTCTTCGTATATGGGGTGATTTCTTCATCATACTTATTTGTAAACTTTCTCGTCAGGATCGTCGGAGATTCAGAAATAGCATTGCAACTATACAGATTTTCCAATTCTCTTTATTTCGTATCTATAGCGCTGACGCTGATCTTCATCCGGGCGTTGGCAGGTAAAAAAGAACATTGGATAATCATCATTCCACCAATGCTTATTGTTACTGCTTCAGTCTTTATTCCTTACGAACTACGGTGGACTGATTTCGGATGGAAGTTCATAGCAGTTCCAACCGTGCAGGGAGTATTCGTATTCCTTTACCTGATTTCCTATTGCATGTTAATCATACTTCATTTATACGATTTAAGAAGGAAGGCAGAAGTACCATGGTTGCGTAAGAAATATGGCTTCATGCTGTGGGGAGTTCTTGTATTTCAGATGATTGGTCTAATTATTTCGAATGCCCTGATGCTGGTTTGGAGCGACCTTATACATATTGGAGGGTTCCTATACTTTTTCTCATTCATGTTTATTTGGTATGGTTTCCAGATACAGCCACATAGAGAAGTGGTGTTAACGCGCATGGGCAACCCGTTAACGGATTCTTACCAGAAGTTTCTTAACAAGCTGCTGGATGTTGCTCCGCCTGATGAACTCGGTTTGAAGACTATGAACCTGCTGGAATACTTGGATAAGACTCGTCTCAGCGACGTGGTTACCTATGACAGGCTGAGAATCATATTGAATGCGGAGAAGATTGAGAACCTTGACAGTATTCAGGCTCTGGATAAAACGCTGGAGTATTTTGAGGGTAGAGAATGGACCTACGGGGCGGCTGACGAGTTGATGGAGGTTCTTGAAAGCATATATTTCAACTTAAAGTCGCTGGAGGAGAGGGAAGCCTTCAAAACCATCATTATGAACCACCAGGAGTATCTTAAGAAAACAGACATAATATACGGGCTTGCCACAGGCGAGTTTCTGGCATTCATCGGCTTCGACAAGTCCCTGGAGGATATTCAAGAATGGGAGGCTGTCCTCAGGCTCTATAGGCGTCTACTCCTTCCCGTTAGAAAGCTTATCGCCGGGCCACTGGCACCCGAGTTCTTCAAGAAGTTGAGGAGCATGGATGTGGCGAAGCATCTTGATGTTTCGACAGACGGGGAAATAGGTATTGAACGCTTAATCGCCTACGTTAGGACGCTTCCTAACGGAAGAAGAGTTGAAGCGGTTAGGGAGACTTTCAACGCGCTTCTCTCAACAGTCTCAGGCTACCTTGTGAAAGAAAACGCTGATCTGTTTGAAAACTATCTGGGGGTGGTGAGAAGGGTCTTCATGCTTAATTCCGGGGCTAAGGGTGTCTGGAAGACCTATTACTCTCTAGTCGATAGGCTTTCGACGGATATCGGTAGGTCGCGAATAACTCGTCTTGTCCGCATGGAGGACTGTCGTGCAGAGGATCTGAACGCTTTCTCAGAGGACTTCGGCTTGACGCATGACAGGCTCATTCGTAGAAAAATACTTTTAGAATACAATCCGAAATACCTTTACGAGCCGTATGTCGCCAAGGCTGTGCGGGAGATATATGCGAACACTGAGAGATGCGTTCTCCTATTGAGGCCTGCGAGCGGAATACTGTCCCAGATCCCGGCTGTGGAGAACGTTAAGCTAATACCCGTGGTGACGATGGGTGCTAAGCCTGGTGAAAGCGTTTCCTTCGACGACGTTACTCAGATGATTAACGCTATAAACAGGTCGCTGGATTCAGAGATGCACACCTGGATTATTCTCGACGTCTCAGACATGATTCTCTCAACAAGCATGGAGCAGGCGTATGCTTTCGCCAGGCACGCGATCGAGCTTGTCTCAGCTAAGGATGGTTCAGCCATATTTATGCTGAACGAGCCTGCTCACGACCTCAGCGTGAAGACGGCTTTCGAAGGATTGTTTTCAACAATCCTCCAGGTGGCGGAGAAGCCGCAGCTCCTGAAACTGGTTTAAACACTGATTTTAGCGTGCACGTGCTTCACCTTGATATTTCCACTGTTTTCAACTCCTCGTAGAGTCTCCTAGCCCTGTTATCCTCCTCGAAATGCCTCCTAATCGGCTCAACCATCTTGTCGATCACATTGGCTACAGCGTTTTTCAAGTCGAGCGGATGGAGAAGGCCCTTGACGTAAGCAGACTCCAGCTCCTCATACGTGTAGAACTCCAAGGGGCCCCCATACTTAGAGGATCTTTCAACGCGGAGGCTCTTGAATTTCCTAAAAATAATGTGCTTAGTCCAATCCAGTATAGGGTTATTATCCACAACCTTTTCTGGACAATAAGCGGACAATACCTTTCTGAATATCGTTTCCCTGGAATCATGAACGAATATGCTTGACTCAGGCTTGCTCTTACTCATCTTGGAGCTTATCAAAACGTCTATACGCCTATCCTCGTCGAAGCCCTCCGGCTCCTTGACTCCTTGGAGACCCATAAGCATATGGTGGCTAACTACGACAGGCTTCCAGTAGCCGAGCTTTGGCCCAACCTCTCTGGCAAGCATATTCGCCCTCCTCTGGTCCAGCCCCAGCTGACAAATATCTGCGCCGAGAGTAAATACATCTGTCACTTGCATCATCGGGTAGAAGTATTGGGCGACGTCTTTCAACTCGCCTTTCTTCCTCCCCATTATCGTCAATGCTCTTTCAGCCCTGGAAACCGTGGTTAGCTTCGCAACCTGTATGACGTTCTTCCAGTATTCGCTTGAATCAACGAGGTCGCTCGCCCAGACTGTTTCAACCTTGTTGAAGTCGACCCCCGCCGCCCTCCAAACCTCTATGAAGTATTCTCCGCAGGTCCTTATCTTCTCCAGGTCTCCTCCAAGCTTCCTGTTTATCCAGGCGAACCAGTCTGCGAGGTAAAGCTTGAACCTTATCCCCGCCCTTGTCAGAGGCTCGAGGAGAATCGGCCTGAACAATCCGAACGCTATGTGTGC
>Ga0209102_1000081_pt1 | contig 62599 bp, 62 predicted proteins | sample ConPoolayeHmetaG_FD_185483 | JGI IMG/M metagenome (GOLD analysis project Ga0209102, IMG submission 185483) | Hot spring microbial mat communities from California, USA to study Microbial Dark Matter (Phase II) - Cone Pool mat layer H metaG... ... | reverse complement strand
AAGATTTTTTCTCAACTTTAACCACGCAAAAATAGGAACAGCTATATATAGAAAAATCAATAGACCAGCCAACGGGTGCATATTCCACTAAGAATTTTATTGAAAAAGAGCCCATGAAACTTTTAAAATTGTTGTAAGTGGGTTATGTTTTCTGAATTTTCGAAATGTTGCCTCTGGTTCTAAAGTTTTATGCATAAGCTTAACTGAAAAACTGGAACAGCTGAAAACGTGGCTTATAGAAAACAAAGACAGCAATGGACTAATTGACCGATCACTTTTAGCCTCAAAAATCAAAGAGATAAACCTCGAAGTGCAGCCCACCATCCAGCTTTTAAAAGAGGATCAGAGGCTCAGAGACGCCTCAACCATTGGAAAATTTGGAGTCGGATGAGTCTGTTATGGCTGTGGCTGAAGAAAACGCTGATTTCGCCCAACAGCCTCATGCGCGCACGGTGCGCGCATCCTAGGTATCGGAGAATACAGAAGCTACCGTTTATACCAACCGAGGGAGAGCTAGACCAGTTAATGGCAAGTAGCGGGAAGAAGACAGGCACGTTCCTTCAGTTGCTTAAAGAAACAGGAATGAGGGCTGGAGAAGCATGGAAGCTTTGGTTGAAGGATGTGGATTTTATAAACTTTAACGTTAGAGTAACCCTGAAAAGGGTAGTAGTCCAAGGATGTTGAAAACCTCAGCTAAACTTGATTTTTAAAAATGAAGACGACTACACATGCAAAGTTGTATCAACAAATGAGGAAATAACTCAGATCATAGAGGCTGAATTTGAATATATATGCAAGCACAACGGAGCCAAATTATTCAGGAAGCACAAATAATAATACTAAAAGTATGAGGGTTCATTCCGAAAAGCTGGGGATGGGAGTTGAACCCATATATAGCTGCTCTGCAGGCAGCCGCCTGAACCGTTCGGCCACCCCAGCGTATTTTACACTTGCCTTAGTATTTTTCCATAGTTTTTGATATATTATGTTTTTGTTTTTTTCGTTTTTTTGTTTACATTTTCACTATTTGGGCGTGGAGTACGCCGCCGATTTCTATGACGGCTTCTGGGTGGACGTAGCCTTTTTCGATTGCTTTCTTAACTGTGTTGCATCCGATGATGTTTACGATTGTGGATTGGTCGATGAGACTTATGGCTTCGTCGATGCTTGTTCTGACGCCTTTATAAAACTCTTCCCTAACTTCTAGAACCATGCCTGACTCTCTGAACGTTTTTCCGAGAATCTCAGCGTCACAGATAGCCAAGAGAACCTGCTTCCCCCACTTCCGCACATTAACATAAGCCAAAGCTTACCGCTTCCGCTTCGCGTTTACACGGGTTTAACGGGCGATCGAGCTCCGCAGGCTTCGCATACGAGGAAGAAAAGCCTTTTTTCCTTCACGATTTTTGTGTCAGGCCTTTTGCACACTGGACAGATGACGAACTCGTTAATGTATCTCTTCAGAATATTGGTGCACGTTTCAAACTCGAATTTGCCTTGGAAAATTGCACGGTTTCCGTCAATTGTGCCAGCAGTCGCCATCTCTTTGGAAAGGTATCTCAACACGTGAACTGGGTCTCTGTTCAGAAAGCCGCAGATTTCTCTGAAATTGTAGAAGATCGTTCGGGCGCCGAAGGTTGTGCACGATATTTTTGGAACCTCGAACCTTTCATGCTTCGAAACATCTCTTGGGAGCTTACTGTAAGCCTCGTCAAGCATCTTCTCGTAATCCAAAGACATAGTTCATCCATCCTATAATCGTTTATTCCAGTTTAATATGTTTACCTAACCAAGCAAAAATAGAGGCTTTAATCATCCACTGGGAAGCTTGCATCTTTACAAGCATCTTTTACACCACCAGGAAAATTAAAGATTTATTAGGTCTTTCCTCAATGTGTGAATCTGGCAAGACTGGAAAAACCATTATTCACGGATGTGTGTTTGATGAAAAAGTTTCAAGGCTTCAGCGAATGGTTTGACGAAGTACTATTTAACGCCGAAATTGTAGACAACAGGTACCCAATCAAAGGCTTCAACGTCTACAAATCTTGGGGAGCCAAAATTGTAAGACGAATAACAAACATGCTTGAAGACCTGCTTGACGGTTTCGGTCACGACCCCATGCTTTTTCCGGTCGCAATTTCAGAAGACGCCTTCGCGAAGGAGGCGAAACACATCAAGGGCTTCGCAACTGAGGTGTTCTGGATAACGCATGCTGGAAGAAGAAAACTGGACAAAAAGATGTTGCTGCGGCCAACTTCTGAGACAGCTATGTACCCAATGTTTGCGCAGTGGATAAGGTCACACGCCGACCTTCCTTTGAAGGTTTACCAAAGCGTATGCGTTTACAGGTACGAAACCAAGGCGACACGGCCGCTGCTGAGGATGAGAGAGTTCCTTTGGAACGAGGCTCACACTGCTCACGAAAACTGGGACTTAGCTGAAAAACAGGTCAAAGAGGCCATCGCCATTTACGCCAATGTTTTTGGAAGGTTGGGGCTTGCGTATTATTTGTTGAAACGCCCTGACTTCGACAAGTTTGCTGGAGCGGAGTACTCGATTGCGTTTGACAGTTGGAACCCTGATGGAAGAGTCAACCAGATTGGCACGGTTCATAATCTTGGCGAAAATTTTGCTAAAGCCTTCGAGATAACCTTTGAGGATTCTGAGGGAACCCGCCACAATGTTTCGCAGGTTTGCTATGGGCTTGGGATAAGCCGCACTTTGGCTGCTGTTATAGCTCAGCACGGCGACGACCACGGTTTGGTTCTGCCGCCAGATGTTGCTCCTGTTCAAGTTGTCGTAGTGCCGATTCCCTACAAGGGAACAGAAAGCGAGGTGAAAGCCTACGCTAAGACGGTTTACGATGCAGTTGAGAAGGCAGGGTTCAGAGCCAAGCTTGACGACAGGGAAAAAACGCCTGGAGAAAAGTTCTATTACTGGGAGATGCTCGGAGTTCCAGTCAGGATTGAAGTCGGTCCTAGAGACTTAAAAGAAAGGAATGTAACAATTTCAGAGAGGGCCAGCCTAAAAAGAAGCGTCATTAATTTTGACAAAGCAGTTTCCACAATAAAGGAAACGTTTGACTCAATAACAGAAAGCTTACGGAGGAGAAGCCGACAAGTTCTTGAGGAAATGACGGTTAACGCCACAGATTTAGACTCGCTAAAAAAGGCGGTTGATAGTAAAAAAATCGTTAGGATTTGCTGGTGCGAAAATGTTGGGTGTGCTGAAACCATTAAGGAAGTTTCAGGAGGCGAAGTTAGGGGGCACCGCGTAGACATTGAGGAAAAGCCTGAGTTTCCATGCGTCGTGTGTGGAAAAAAGGCTGAAAAGGTCGTTTACGTAGCAAAGGCATATTAAGCCTCATCTATCAATCGTCGTAAGTCTATGACGATAAGATGAGAAAGAAGAGTCCAGAAAGGGAAAGGTATATTGAAGGACCTGAAAATTGTTGTCTTGGTGAAGCAGGTTCCAGACATCGAAAAGGTCAGGTTCGACTACGAAAAGGGACGCTTAGATAGAAGCTCCGCTGGGGCAGTTATTAATCCATTTGATTTGAATGCTTTGGAGACAGCTGCCCAAATAAAAGAGAAAATCGGCGGCGTAGTAATTGTGGTCAGCATGGGGCCTGAGCAGGCTAAGGAAGCTCTTAGGGACGCTCTTGCTAGAGGTGCAGATGAGGCGGTTCTTTTAAGCGACTTGAGGTTTGCGGGTGCCGACACGTTAGCTACCTCTTACGCTCTTTCATGCGCTGTTAGGAAGATTGGAGGTTTCGATTTGGTTGTTTGCGGCGAGAAGACCATTGATGGAGACACAGCGCAGGTTGGGCCTGAGGTTGCTGAATTTTTGGGTGTTCCGCACGTAGCTTACGTCGACGAAATCTTGGACGTTAACGTGGCTGAAATAACGATTAAATCGCAGCTGGACAAAAGCAGCTACGTCGTAAAAATGCGTTTTCCAGGGCTAATAACCGTTACAAAAGACGTTAATGTGCCTCGGCTGCCGACGTTAAAGGATAAGTTGAGGTCTAGGAAAGCTGAAATCACTGTGTGGAACGCAGATGATTTGGCTGACGTAGCCAAAGAACAACTTTTTGGCTTTAATGGTTCTCCAACATGGGTTGCCAAGGTTTTCGCGCCTTCAGCTGGAAAAAGAAAAGGCCAATTTGTTGAGGGAACGGCTGAAGAGAAAGCACGTAAGGTTGCTAAGATTCTTGTTGAGTTGAGAGCATCGAGGTGAACAACATGGTTAACGCTGGCGGCGTGTTGATTTTCGCTGAACAAGACAGCGACGTGGTTCACCCTGTTTCTTTTGAGCTGCTTGGGAAGGGAAGAACCCTTGCGGACAGGCTTGGCGTCGAGTTGTCAGCTGTCCTGTTAGGTCATGGCGTTCGCGATAAGGCCGTGGAGCTCATCTACTATGGAGCCGACGTCGTCTACGTGTTTGACAGCCCCTTTCTCGGCATGTTCGATGTGGTTCAGTATTCCCACAATATTGTTAAGCTCGTAAAGGAGGCAAGTCCAAGTATTTTCCTTCTAGGCGCCACACACCTAGGCAGAAGCTTAGCACCGAGAATAGCTGCGGCCCTGAGAACTGGGCTTACAGCTGACTGCGTTGACCTTGACTTAGATGAGAAAGGAAACCTGGTTCAGGTTCGTCCAGCATTCAGCGGTAACATTATGGCTCAGATTAAGACGAAGACGAGGCCTCAGATGGCTACGGTTCGATACAAGGTTATGAAGGCCAATGTTAGGGATCCGCATAGAAAGGGCAATGTTGTCGCTATGGAGCCAGAGTCCTTAGGTGACACAGGAATTCAGATTCTCGAAAAAACCTCAGCTGGTGGGGTTAACATTGCTGAGGCTGAAGTTGTCGTTTCAGGCGGCAGAGGCTTGAAAAGCCCAGGTGACTTCGCTCTTCTCAAGGAGTTGGCACAAGAGTCAGGCGGTATGGTTGGCTCCAGCAGGCCTCTTGTCGACGCAGGCTGGATAAGTAGAGGCCATCAGGTTGGGTTTAGCGGGCACACAGTTAAGCCGAGGGTTTATGTGGCGTGTGGAATTTCAGGTTCGCCTCAACACTTGTTCGGGATGAGGGATTCTGACGTGATTATTGCGGTAAACAAGGACGCTTCAGCTCCTATTTTTAACGTTGCAGACTACTGTGTTGTAGGCGACCTTTACGAGTTTATTCCTTTACTTGTTCAGGAACTGAAGAAGTTGAAGGCGGTGAAAAATCTTGATAAATGTAAGTAAAGATGCCCTTGTACAAGAGCTAGTTTCCATCGTTGGAAAAGAATGGGTTGTTACAGAACGCGAGTACATGTTAGGCTACCTTCAAGACGAGACACCTGAGCCTGTTAGACCTAAAGCTGCCAGCAACCTTATTCTGGTGAAGCCTTCGTCCACAAGTGAGGTTTCAAAAATCCTGAAAGCTGCCAACCAAGTGAGGGTTCCCGTTTTTCCCGTTGGCGGAAGAACGGGGCTTGTTGGCGCATGTGTGCCAACTGAACCTGGCATAATCCTGTCTTTAGAAAGGATGAAGAGGTTGGAGGTTGACAGTGAGAATTTGATGGTTGTTGCTGGGGCGGGTGTTACCTTAGGCGACTTGCTGCGTGCCTGCGACGAGTCAGGCTTGTTCTTTCCTCCTCATCCTGGAGACGAGGGGGCTCAGGTTGGCGGGTTGATTGCTACGAACGCTGGCGGGGTTAGGGCCGTCAAGTATGGAGTTATGAGAAACTACGTTAAGGGCGTTGAGGTTGTTCTGGCCTCAGGCGAAGTTCTCAATTTAGGTGGCAAGCTAATAAAGGACAACGCTGGCTACAACCTGTTGCATCTTGTCATTGGAAGCGAGGGAACGTTGTGCGTGATTACTAAGGCCATCATTAGGCTTCACCCGAAAAGCGAACACAGCGTAACAATCATTGTGCCTTTCAACAGTCGCCTCGAGGCTTTGCAGGCTGTTCAAAAGATTCTGCTTTCAGGCGTAGTTCCGTTGGCAATTGAATACGTGGAACCTGATGAAGTTAACCTGTCCGCATCGCATCTGAACGAGAAGTGGCCTGTTCAAGCTGGAAGGGCGCAGCTCTTCATCATCCTTAACGCCGAAAGCGAGGAAGAACTGCTCATAGACTGCGAAAAGGTGTCAGCAGCGTGCAGTGAAATTGGAGCTGGCGAACCCGTTCTCGCTGAGACGCGTGAAGAGCAGGATAAGGTTCTTCGGATTCGAAGCAACATTTACACATCTCTAAAGCCTCAGCTTGTTGACATCTTAGACGTAACTGTGCCTCCGAGTAAGCTGGGAGACTTGATGGACGCTGTTGAGGGAATCGCTGACAAACATGGTGTCCACTTGCCTGTCTATGGGCACGCTGGGGACGGAAACTTGCATATTCACGTTATGAAGGAGGAAGGCAAAGCACCTGACTACGTGGCGAAGGTTAAAAAGGAAATTTACGAGGCTGGAATTCGCTTAGGAGGTGTCATCACAGGCGAGCATGGCGTAGGTGCAATACGAACCCAAGAGCTAACAACAGCTACGAATGTGGTTGAGCTCAACCTTATGCGGGGAATCAAGAATCTCTTCGACCCCAACAACATCCTTAACCCAGGAAAGGTTATCACATAAATGTGAACCCACAACAGACTTTTGAAGATGGATTCAAACAACACAGAGTCCAGATTAACTTAGCTGCCTTATTTCAGAAAAGTTTAAAAGAATCATTATTAACAAAAATTGATACGCATCTTAATCTGGGGGGCTTTAATGGAGTTTTGTCCCAAATGTGAGACTCGGCTTGTTGCTAAACGAAAAAAAGACGGTAAAGGCTGCTACCTCACTTGTTCAAAGTGCGGCTACAAGAAAACTGTAGAGCCCGAAGCCTGCATGTTGAAGGTTGCAGTTTCAAAGCCTCAAGACCAACTTGTAGTCATCGGAAAGAAGGAACAGAAGCTCCAGACTTTGCCTACCGTCACAATTGAGTGCCCGAAATGCGGAAACAACACCGCCTATGTGTGGCAGGTTCAAACCCGAGGAGCAGACGAATCCTCAACCCAGTTCTTCAGATGCACAAAATGCAACTACACATTCAGAGAATACTCATAAACCATGTGCATTTTAGAACAGCACTTCTCGTTTTTTAACAACTCATACTGCTTCAACACATAATCTTTGCAAAAGCCACACTTAGAACCAAGAAAAATCCCGATTCTTAGGTTAATTATAAAATTTGTCTCATATATTCAATGTATCTGCCAATAACATACTTAGCTTCTAGAAAAGTAACAAAGTCATTTTAAATTCTCTATAATTTCAGTGGAAGTTCTATTTGGTTTAATCCTCTAAATTTCTTTGACCCTTTGATTTCATATTACCTAAAGAATCTTCGGTATCTTGGTAAGTTGATAATTAAAGTAATCAAGATGAGAGCCAAAAATACCCAACTAAACATCGTTATACTGACGTCTTTAAGTTCTTGGGAACAGAACAAGCACAAAAATAGGCAGAATGGCCAAAAAAGCTGACCCGACTATATATACCCCCTCCCCTCTACTACCCACACAAACAACACACCTCATCTTTATAACCAAAAAACAACGTTTTATGAACTATGTACAATTAAGGACATTGCCACTCAATACATAACTTTGTTTTCTTTCCCCTAAGGGAAAATATTCCAATAACTGTTTGCAGATACTTAATAGTGACGTAAATAGGATGGGACGCCTCTTAGGCACAGGCAGCTGGGTTTACTTCTATGCTGCCCAAGATAAAATCATTAGAGGAATACTCAAAAACCTTCAACATTGTTAAGGTAAATACGGCATTCTACGAAATTCCAGGCTCAGAGCTCATAAAATCTAAGAGAAGTAGAATCCCGCATAACATCAATTCGCTATTCGTTGCCATAAAATCTACAGCGTTCCTAAAACAAAAGTTCTGATACTAAAAACTCCAGCTAAAAAACAACTCAAACTCAACTCTTTAAATAACAAATTGAAAGCAAAGGGACAACGAATAAAATCAAAATGATTTTCAGTTCCTAGTTAAATTTAAGTAGAACAACTTTCCCATATGAAAACTTGACAACTCAACCTCTAAGCCCTGGTAGTATAGTCCGGCCTAGTATAGGCGGCTGTCGCCCGCCCGACCCGGGTTCAAATCCCGGCCAGGGCGCCAAACCTCTTCTGCATTTTCTCTTTTACTTTGAGCCTTCTTTGAATAGGGAGACATTCAGGACACAGCGTGAAGTCCGCAGATTGGAATTGAGTTTGACTTGCGCAAGAATAACGATATTATCGGAAAGAATACCTCAAAGAGGATTGATCACGCGCGATTAAATTTGATGTTTTTTGTCTATTCACCACGTATCTATCAGGTAACAGTTAAGTTCTGCTTCGAACTCTTTTTCTTTGAATATCCGCTTTATGTTGATTTTAATTTTCAAAGCAACTCTTGACTAATCATTCTTAAGATTAATATATGCCCTGTTTGTACATCTTGTATTTTTAAAGGAATTGATTGGATGAAGCGTTATCTGGAAATTGCTGTAAAGTACATGCTTTCACGTTTTTGGACGCATAAACCGGTCATTTTGACGCATTCTGTAACCTCAAGATGCAACTGCAGTTGTAGAATCTGCAACCTCTGGAAGAAACCGCTGAACACCAATGAAATGAGCAAAAGCGAGATTTTCCGCATGTTAGATGAAGCTAAAGCACTCAACTTTGTTGCCTACACAGTCTGGGGCGGGGAGCCTCTTATGAGAAAAGATATTTTCAAGATTCTTCAGCATGCCCGTAGAAACGACTTTTATACAAGCATAATCACAAATGGAATACTTCTTCCAGAAAACGCTGAAAAACTCGCAGAAGTCGTGGACCTCACCTTTGTTTCCCTCGATCATCACTCGGAATACCATGATGTGATGCGAGGTCATAAAGGAACCTTCAAAAAAGCTGTTGAGGGCATAACCAAACTGAGAGATGCTGAAGGAAGGGTTGTGATTAACTGCGTCTTGAGCAAGTTAAACCAGGACTCCGCAAAGAAAATGGTGGAACTAGCTCGTACGCTGGGAGTGAAAATCGCATTTGACCAGATGGAAGTTTTCGCAGGTTACAATGATGAACTGGCGTTAATAGCTGACGAAAGAACAGAAGCCTTTCTTAAAGTTAGGGAGATTAAAAATTACGGTAGATACGTGTTGAACTCCTCAGAATACTTGGATCACATCGTAAACCACAAGGAATATTCTTGTGCTCAACCATCAATCTATATAGTGGTAACAGAAGACGGAAAAGTCACACCGTTCTGGTGTCAAAAAACTAACAACCACCTAGGTGACCTCCGAAAACAAAACTTAAACGAAATTCTGAATTCGAAGCATCTTAAACAGTTCGTTGAGCTCGCCAAGGGCTGCAGCCTTTGCAGCAACTCCGTCACCGTTGAAACTTCAACATATTATTCTATAAGAAGATTTTTCACAAACTTCTACAAATGGAACAATCCTTACCTTAAGTTTCTCGCCGATTTTGCGTTTTAAACAGGTTGCCAAGACAGTTTTTCTTGTCATTTAATGTCATTCAGAATTTCAAGGATTTCACATATTTTTTCAATGATAAAATCTGGCTTGTAGGCTTCCCCATCTTCCCCATCTTTTTCTCTCTTCAGCCAAACAGACCTCATTCCAAACGCTTTCGCTCCTGCAACGTCTGTATGTAGTAAGTCACCAACATGAAGAGCTTCTGACGGCTTAACAGACAGCTTCGAAAAGGCTCTTTCAAACATCATTCTATGAGGCTTGTTGAACCCAACTTCGTCGGAAAAAACAGTTACAACAAAAAAATCTAAAACACCGTTTTTCTGCAATATTTTTCTTAAGATTCTTGCTGGCGTAAACCCGCTGTCGCTTATAATTGCTATTTGGTATCTTGACCTTAGAAACTCAAGTACTTCTTTTGCGCCTTTAACCAGAGGCGGAGACTCTTTCAAGGCGACTTCTTCAAAATAGGTGACTACCTCCTTTTTCTTCTCCTCAGGCAACTGAGCTTGCAACCTATGAAGAATGTACTCCAACCTTTCCATATTAGGAACAAAACGGTGGTTTTCGGTTTCCCAAACTCTATAGACATAATTTATTGACGAGACAAAGGCTTCTGCCAAGTCGGTTTTTGTAAGTAAGCAACCCATTTCCTCTAATTTTGCGGATAAAAAATTAATTCTTTCCACTGTATAGTCGCGGTTTTCGATTAACGTGTTCCAAAGGTCAAAGGTTAATGCTCGAATCAAACTTTGCACTCGTCCACGGTCACCGTTCAAGTATGAATGTCCTTTTTGAAACTGGAAGTTCTCTCACTTCATGTATAAGCATGTCCATATGTTCACCTATGCCAAGAACATCAGCCTTCTCAAGCCCATCTAAGGCTCTTTGCAGCTTAAGGTCTCTCTCAGCGTGAATAGTAAGTAATGGGTCGCCTTTCTTAACTCTGTCACCGATTTTTTTATGAAGGTATATGCCAGCTCCCTTATCTTTAGGTGCACCTGCAAGCCTAGCAGCCTCAGCAAGTGACGCATTGTTCATCCAGAGTATGTATCCTTCCTTCGCTGAACGAACCGTGTATGTCTGGTCTCCAACAGGTATATCGTTGGTTTTGATGTCTCGATTTCCACCTTGAGCATCTATTATTTCACGCATCTTCTTCTCTGCTTTCCCAGATCTCAAAATTTCCATGGCAACTTCTTTTCCATTATTCTTTCCACTCATTTCCAACAATATGCCAGCTATATTGGTTGCTTTGTCAATTAAGTCCGGAGCTTTAACCTCACCTGTTAGAACAGCAAGGGCTTCCTTAGCCTCTAATGCAGGTCCAATGGAGTATCCAATTGGCTGTTCGCCGTATGTTACTGCGCATTGCACTTTGATATCCAAGCGTCGACCTAGCTCCATGAAATCTTTTGCTAGAAGATCGGCTTCACCAATGGTTTTAACTTTTGTCCCTCTTCCCGTAGGAATATCCAGAACCATAAGGTTAGCACCCACAGCCTTTTTTTTACTCATTATTGAAGGCAATAGAAGCGGGTCAATCGAAAGCGGATTCTCAACCCTTATGAATATGTCATCTGCTGGTGCAAGGTTTAAAGTTCCTCCCCAAACCATACAACCATTAGTTTTTTCAACAACTCTCTGCATCTCATCAAGTTCAAGGTTCACAGGCATTAAAACTTCAACTCTGTCCGCTGTGCCAGCAGCTGAAGTTATGGCTCTTGATGAAGACTTGGGTATTGTTAAGCCAGCAGCTGCAACGATCGGGACAACGAGCAATGTTGTTTTGTCTCCTGGAACTCCGCCAATCGAATGTTTGTCGACAACCATGGGTTTGTTAATTTTCAAAACATTGCCCGTTTTAACCATAGCCATCGAAAGACTTGTTGCTTCATCCAAATCCAGCCCAAAAACATGAAGTGCCGTGACAAACGATGCTATTTCGATTTCGCTGAGTTTACCCTTAACAACGTCTTGTATTATTTCGTTAATCTCATTGTAGGTAAGTTTTCTTCGGTTCAGCTTATTACGTATAAAATATACAGATGAAGGCAAAGGCGCAATCTCAACGTCAACTTCGTCGCCCTCATGAAGGCCTAGATTATTTTTAACTTCCTCGTAGATTCCAACTGTTCCCTTTTCTATAAGCTTAGACGCCATGTTCACAATTGCTATGACTTCGTTGTCGCGGCTTCGAACCCTCACTCTTTCAAGGCTGGAAACACTTAGGTCCTCAGCATCCTCACGGTTAAGGACAACAATAAATTTTCCGCCAGCTTCCAAACCCAAGATCTTTGTCTTCAGCTTCATACTTAAACATCAACCCATAATTTGAATATATTAGTATTCGAAAGATAAAAACAAACACATAAAGATTATACAAATAAACAAATGATTGAAATGTTATATAACACAGACATTTTTTTCGGTACTCCCTAACGTTGAATTGTGAAGCACGAGACTGTGGATTAAAGCCCTGTAACTGGCTGTGTAGTCTTTCAACGAAGTTCCTAATCGTTGAGTACAGTTCCATTGTAAAAGATCAATAGCTTCGAAAGAACCGACGTTGCATCTTTTCTAATTAAAGAAACAAAGTATGTAGAAAATATAAATAATTTAAATTAAATACATGATTAGAAATCATTTTGTAGGTGAAAAAAATATTAGGTGAAAGGGTTGTCAGAAAGTAAACGTGTTTGGATAGCAAGAGACTATCTCAAATGCAGCGGTTGCCGAAGATGCGAAATAATCTGTTCACTCAGCCACGAAGGCAAAATATGGCCCGAGGCTTCACGGATAAGGGTTTTTATGCTTCTCCCAGGAATAGAGGTTCCACACCTTTGTGTGCAGTGTCACGATTATCCCTGTGTTGAGGCTTGCCCGACACAAGCATTGTCAGTCAATAAAGAAACCGAAGCTGTCAATGTTGACAAAGAAAAATGTGTAGCTTGCGGAAAATGTATCGACGAGTGTCCTGGAAGGATTCCATACATTCACCCAATAGAAAACTACGTTGTCATATGTGACTTGTGTGGCGGGAAACCAAAGTGCGTCGAAGCCTGCGCTGCTGGAAGGTGGAACGCTTTAGAGATAATCAAAAAATCTGACACGCACACTTTCAAGTTGTACGCTAAGTCGCCTGAGACCGTTACCAGAGACATTGCATCACAAATTTATGGCAAAAAATGGAGGGAGACTGTATAGATGAGAGGATACTCAGGGAAGGTTCTTGATGTTGATCTTTCGAACGAGAATATTAAAGAAACAAAATTTGACGAAGAAATACTCAGACAATACATCGGTGGAAGAGGATTAGCCACAAAAATTCTATGGGACAATCTTGGAAAAAACTGGGAAAAAATCGATCCTTTAGGTTCAGAAAACTTGCTTCTTATGTTAACTGGACCATTAACTGGTTACGTCCCAGGCGCAAGGCTCTGCGTTTCAGGGAAGTCTCCACAATCTAACGGCGTAGTAGGCTCAACGGTTGGAGGCGAGTTCTCCGTAGAGCTGAAGTGCGCAGGATACGACGGAGTCATTTTCTATGGAAAGGCGGAAAAGCCTGTTTACCTTTTCATCAAGGACTCTGAAGTTGAGCTGAAACCCGCAAACCACATTTGGGGAAAAGGTAGCCAAGAAACTCTCAGAGTTCTCGTAAAGGAGTGTAGAGAAGAACTTGCAAATCGTTTCCCTAGACACGGCTTGTGGAAGGAACCTCAAGCCGTGTACATTGGACCAGCGGGCGAAAGACGAAGCAGAATAGCAGTTGTCGCGGCAAAATGGGCTCACGCAGCTGGCTATGGCGGCTATGGAGGGGTGATGGGGTCAAAAAATTTGAAAGCCGTTGTGGTGAAGGGCACTGGACCCTTGCCTGACGTTGTGGACATGGAAAAGGTTTCGACGTTAATTAACAAGGTTCTAGACATCAACTTTAGAAATATAGTTTTTAGGCGTTGGGGTACAGGCAACTTAGGTCACGACGTTGGCTCCCGCACAAGCTCGGAACCAGTAAGAAACTGGCAAGAGGAATGGCACAATGAAGAAAGTTACGGCTCTTACGAATTCGAGAAATACTGGGTAAAAAGATACTGGGCGGATTTCGGCTGCCCCACATCATGCCTAAAGCTTGCCGTGATTAGGTCAGGTCCTTTTGAAGGCGCTATTACGGACAATCCTGATTATGAAAACCAAGCATATCTTGGGCCTAACTTGGGTATTTTTAATGCTGAGGAAAACATTTACTTGACTGCGCTTATTGACGAGCTTGGATTATGCGGCATACAAGTTGGAAACGTTCTCGGGTTCGCAGGTGAACTTTACGAAAAAGGTATTTTAACCAAACAAGATTTGGAAGGCATCGAGCTGAAATGGGGTGACCCAAAAGCCTTTGCCGCCTTAGCTCAGATGATAGCTGACCGAAAAGGAATAGGCGACATACTAGCTGAAGGCACACACAGAGCGGCTCTTAAGATAAGTGAGCTAAAAGGCGTCGATGTTTCAATGTACGATGTTACTGAGAAAGGAATAGCGATCGGCGCGCATGGCATTCGAAGTGAAGAAGACTATCCAGGATATGAATCATATGCCTGCTCAGTGCAAGCTGGAGACCACACGTCTGTGGCCAGAATTCCCTTAGACCATGGAAACAGCGAATTTAGATCTTTACTCTACGATACCGGAGTATTCTGCTGGTTCAACTTCTTCGAAAAAGAAGCGCAGGATTTGCTTTGGCCGTTCATAGAGGCTGTCACAGGCTGGAAAATCATGGAAGAGCAATGGATCAAAACAATCGGTCGAAGAATTCTGCACATTCAGAGAACCCTTCTTCTGTTAGGAGGGCCTGATTTACAATGGGTTCCTCGAAAAGATGACGATGTGCCAATACGGTGGTACACGCCTTTAGGCATCGGTCCGCACAAAGGCAAAGCAGTTGACCCTAAGAGGCTCTGCAGAGACCGTAGTGAATACTATAAAGCCGTAGGCTGGGACGAAAATGGAATACCGCTGTCTGCCGAGCTCAAAAGGCTTGGACTATATGATGTCGATAAGAAACTTGACGACGTTAGGCAAAAGATTCAAAAGTAGCTATCAGCAACTCATGATACTATCTTAATGTTCAGAGAGCAAAAGTAGAGGAAGTTATGAACAAGTTCCTATTTTGATGGTGGCCTGACCTTCAAAACTTCCTTGTTCACAAGATTTGGCGGGACACGGCCTTCCAGTATGGCGACCATGTTCTCCGCTGCCATAACAGACATTTTTGTTCTTGTTTCAATACTTCCGCTTGCAATGTGAGGAGCTGCTGTAACATTGTTTAGTTTAAGCAAAGGATTATTGGGGTCAACTGGCTCCTTTTCCCAAACATCTAGCCCTGCAGCCCATATCCATCCTTCTTTAAGTGCTTTGTAAAGGGCTTTCTCGTCAACAACTGGTCCCCTCGACGTGTTAATGAGACATGCTGTTTTCTTCATCAACTTCAGCCTCTCTTCGTTCATTAGGTGATAGGTTTCGGGCATTAATGGCACGTGAATCGTCACGAAATCAGATTCTTTAAGAAGATTTTCCAAAGACGTATATTCAGCACCTAATTCTTTCTCTATTTGTTCATTTCGATAAACGTCATAGTAAAGAATTCTCATGTTGAAACCCTTAGCTCGTCTCGCCACTGCTGAACCAATCCTGCCGATACCTATTATGCCAATTGTTTTGCCAAAGACGTCCTGTCCAAGAAGCATCGTAAGCCCCCAAGGAACATTCCACTGCCCAGACTTAACATACTTGTCAGCTTCTGCCACCCTTCGAGCTGTCGCCATAAGCAATGTAAAAGCAAAGTCAGCTGTTGTTTCAGTTAGAACCCCAGGCGTATTTGTAACATAGATACCCTTTTTTGTTGCAGCTTCAACATCGATGTTGTCAAAGCCTACAGCGACTTGACAAATTCCGCGAAGCTGCGGGCCTGCAGCTTCAATAACTTCCTTGTCAAACTTCTCTGTTAAGACACATACTACGCCGTCAGCTTCCTTTACCCTTTCGAGCAAAAGGCTTTTTGGAGGCGGCATTTCTCCCTGCCAAACCTCAACCTCGAATTTGGACTTGAGAATTTCCATCGCTTCCGGCAGTAGTTCTCTCGTCACGTAAATTTTCTTACGGGTTGTTAAGTTCAATGATTTCACCAGTCTTTTACTATCTTAACTCATCTAGATGTGAAAAGGTGGTTTTTAACTTTTCGACGAGACAAGTTTGGGTTTAGAACAAAAAGAAATAGATAAATGCATAGAAAAATAAAGTGTTGAACACTAAGAAATTGAATAGTTGCAAAAGGCTTAGTAACTATTGTTACACCGATAGAGGAGAGCTGCGTTAGAAAATGGACGAAAAGGTTGAAGCTCAAAGATTGTTAAGAGAATGGAAAAAAGAATCTTACGTCTTTGGATTAGAAGTCCTCAACAAAGTTGGAGAAGTGGCGAAAACCTTTGGCAACAATGCGCTCCTAGTTGGAAGCAATTCAAAATGGGCACAGAAACCCATGCGGGAAGTTTCAGAGTCTCTAAGAAAAACAGGTATATCTTTCACAACTGTTTTGGGCGCAAGACCAAACTGTCCACGTGAAGACTTGTATAGAATAACATTCCAGGTTGCTAGATTTAAACCGAACAGCATTATAGCATTTGGAGGAGGAAGCACAATTGACGCTGTTAAGGCTGCGAGCTTCTTGGCGATTTTTGAGCCTTCAGAAATTTCTAAAGTACTAAATGTTGACTGGAGCGTTGCAGGGTCAATTGATCCCTTTTTTGGGACTGGAAATGTTACTAAAATGAAGATTGCCACAAACAAAGACGTTATACCCGTTATTGCGGTTCAAGCTGCATCAAGTTCTGCTGCGCACTTGACAAAATACTCTAACATAACGGATCCCGTGCTGGGTCAAAAGAAACTGATTGTGGACGATGCAATCACGCCTAAAAAGGCATTTTTTGACTATGGCGTGACAGTTGGTTCACCAGAGAACCTGACTCTTGATGGTGCCATGGACGGAATCGCACATTGTTGGGAGGTTTTTATGGGCGCTACTGGCAAAGATTACTTCGAAAAATCAAAGATGATAGCGTCGCTTGGAATAAAGTTAATTCTAAAAAATCTTAGGGCAGCACTTAAAGATGACATCGAGGCAAGAGTTGCACTTGGACTTGGGACTGATCTAGGCGGCTATTCGATAATGATTGGGGGCACAAGCGGTCCTCATCTTGGAAGTTTCTCGCTTGTGGATGTTCTTTCTCATGGTAGAGCATGCGCAGTGCTAAACCCGTATTTTACAATTTTCTTTTCATCAAATATTCAAGAACAACTTAGGATTCTTGGGGTAATCTTCCAAGAAGCAGGTCTAATTGCGAAAAATCTTGATCTGGAAGGATTTGAAGGTAGAGCACTTGGTGAAATCGTAGCTAAGGCAATGATCGATTTTAATAGGTCTTTTGGCTTTCCAACAACCCTTAAAGAAGCAGGGGCAACAACATCGCATATCAAGAGGATGCTTGAGGCAGCAAAGGACTCCCAGCTTAAAATGAAATTGCAGAACATGCCGACGCCCCTAGACGTAGATAAAGGAGACATAGACAAATACATGAAAAGCATTCTCAAAGCCGCATACGATGGCAACTTCAAAAAAATAAAAATCAAATAGCGTCCAATCAAACATGTACTTTTTATCCCTATAATCACGTTTCCAAAATCTCTTTAAAAGTAACAAAATAAAAGTTATTGGGCCCGTAGCCTAGCTGGATATGGCGCAGTGAAAAATTCGCGTAAGCCTTCGGAGCCAGCACAGGCGGAGAAAGCCTGAGGACGGGGGTTCAAATCCCTCCGGGCCCGCCACATTTTAGTGGCGAATCCTTCATATTCTTGTTCGCGTTCATCCATCCTCCAGCAGTCTGCCTAGGTCTTCCAGCATCAACCCGGGCTTACTCTTAGCTGGCCACGCTGAAGGTGCATCCTCAACGAAGAGTCCAATGTAGTTGGCTTTGTAGAAGCTGCGAACAGCATTGTAGGCTGAGACAAGCGTGTTCCTAGCATACTTCTTCCCTGTCCTAGAAGACCCGGTTTCGTTTAGGTACGCGAACCACTCGTCAAGCCTGTCCTCCGCACGCCTCCGCATGAATCTGTCGCTAGACCCCATTTCCTTTTCCCTCTGTTCAACCAGCTCGTCAGGCATCATCTTGGCGTACTCGCAGAATCTACGTAAACACAACAGATAGTTTCTCCTAGTTTGTATGCTGCCAGACTTCTTGCTTAGCTTCATGAGCCAGCGGCGCACAGACACGAACCCTTCAACATCAGCCAATGGCATCACTTCCTTCCTCTATATGAAAAATGATGCCGAAGACACAAAAAACTTCGGTTTACAGAATAGTTAACACTACGTCAAGTAATCAATTACCTCTTGTCCGAGTTCACTTGTTTCGGTCAAAAAATACCTTTTTTTGCCGCCATTCCCCATTAACGGAACACCTTTTTTAACGTGGTATAATTTTGACTATATTTCTATAAGAAGGGTGGAAGAGCTAAAAAAGCCAATGATGTAGACACCAACTTACACTATCTTTCTTTAACAAAAACATATAAGAAAAAGCTAAATGTTTTAAGAGCAAAGAGATACTTGAATGAAGGCAGGTTTTCGAATCGAATTTAATAGATGAGTCCAAGAGATATGTTTGTGGAGCGTATTTTAAGGTGAGCAACGAAGTTGAGTGTTGGGGAATATTCGAAATTACCCTCAAAGGACCTAATTATGGGAATCCTTTTATTGACGTGAAGTTGAAAGCCGAGTTTAGGCACAATGACGTGGTTTTTGAGCCTGAGGGATTCTATGATGGAGAAGGTTTATACCGGATTCGTTTCATGCCGAACGCTCTGGGACTGTGGACTTATATTACTAAAAGCAACCACAACGAACTTGATGGAATAACCGGTCAGTTTAACTGCACACTCCCGTCTAAAAGAAATCATGGTCCCGTAAGAGTGTGGGATACATACCATTTTGCGTATGAAGATGGCACGCCTTATTTTCCCGTTGGAACCACATGCTACGCTTGGATTCATCAAGGAAAAGACCTTGAGAGGCAAACATTGAAAACCCTAAGAAAGGCAGCATTTAACAAGATGCGTTTTTGTGTCTTTCCGAAGCACTATATCTTCAACCAAAACGAGCCAATGTATTACCCGTTTAATGGATCACTTTCGAAGGGCTGGGACTTCAGCCATTTTAACCCACGGTTTTGGAGGCATCTTGAACATAGAGTTGGCGATCTGCTTAAGCTTGGGGTAGAGGCCGACCTCATTCTGTTTCATCCTTATGATCGGTGGGGGTTCTCTTGCATGGACGCTGCATCTGATGAAAGGTACCTAAGGTATGCAATTGCACGGTTGGCCGCTTATCGAAACATCTGGTGGTCTATTGCCAACGAGTATGACATTATGAAAAGCAAAACCATGTCTGACTGGGATCGATTCTTCCAAATAATCCAACAAAGAGATCCATACCAGCATCTACGGTCAGTGCATAATTGCATAGAGTTTTATGATCATCGCAAGCCTTGGGTTACACATGCAAGTATTCAATACCAGAACCTTGATTACTCAACCGTTGTTGCTTGGCGCGAAAAATATAGGAAGCCAATAATAATCGATGAATGCGGATATGAAGGAAACATTCATGATGGTTGGGGAAATCTTTCACCTCAAGAACTTGTTCGACGTCATTGGGAGGGCATCGCAAGAGGAGTATATGTGGGGCACGGCGAAACCTATCTTCACCCAGAAGATGTGCTTTGGTGGTCAAAAGGCGGAACATTGTATGGTGAAAGCCCGGAAAGAATATCTTTTCTTAGGCGCATTTTAGAAGAGGCTTCAGAAACTGGGCTAGAACCCATAGACTTTGGCTGGGACGTGGCATGCGCTGGCAAGAAAGACGAATATTACTTATTATACTTTGGAATTCATCAACCTGCAGAGCGTCACCTTAATCTGCCTGAGGACAACTATTTCAAAATCGACATAATTGATACGTGGCAAATGACTGTCAACCCCATTGAAGGAAGCTTCAAGGGAAAATGTAGTATTAAACTACCGGGAAAACCATACATTGCGTTAAGAATACACAAAGAAAAGAACTAGGACAGATGTTGCTTAAGCTGCTTTTCCACGTTTTTTGTTCTTAAGGTTTCACTGAGGCAGAAAAGGCGTGAGATCTATGGTATATTTAGTTAGGAAATTCAAGAAATTTTTCTTTGTTTTCGCGTCTGCCTGGTTGAAATCTCGCTCCAAGACTCTAAATATAGTGTAGGTTTTCTTCACGAAAAGTGAGGGAGCAATGTGAAAAACTAGGCTTTGGCGGGCATCCATGATCTTGTCTGTCTTATCAGGTTCAAAACATCTTCAGCGGTCAAGTTTTCCTCACTTATCTTTTCACAGCGTATCCTTGTTATCCTCTCGTAAACACCGCTTGTCTCATCCATGTTTAGCCCTCTAAAAATCCTCATAAGGAAACAAACATGATTTAAATTATTGTCCTTATAATCTCAGGGGCTCTTTACGCTATGTCAAGATTTACCTAGGGGGAAGTTTCTGGCTGTTTACAGAACATTAGAGTGGTCGATGGGTAGCTTACAAGTTACTTTGTAGGTGTAAAAAGTGAAACTTCGTCGTCTGGCCCGTTGGGTGCCACGAAAACAAGCATCTCAAGCGGTTTTTCGCCGACGGAAAGCATGTCGTGCGTTGTTCTCTTTCCAACGAAAAGAAGGCTTCTTGAACCAGCAACCATAGGCTCCCTATCATCGAATATAACCTTTAGTTTCCCTTCACAGATATACCAGATCTCATCCGTTCTCGGGTGATAATGTTTCGGATGACCATGACCAGGTGGCCAGCAGAGGACAAGCATTCGGAAGCGTCCGGTAGCAAGAACGCATTCCCTCCAAGCCTGTTCTCCATTTCTGGCCTTGATTTCTTCAAGGCTTTCAATTAATTTGTTGCTGGCGTCTTCTGGAGCTACATATGACATACGTCCAGCACCTTTTTATCATCAAGAAAGAATAGCCCTACTTTTAAGAATTATGTGGATATAAACACAACAAGATGGTTTCTGCTTCCTAAATCATAGAAAAGACTGCGAATAACAAGTTTCTTAAACCTTTGGATTTACATATTAAGACTTAATGAAAAGGAAGGGATCGATCATCTATGATTATTGATGCTCACGCCCACCTTGGCTACGACTATGTCTTCGAAGAAGACTTCACTCTTGAAAAGCTTTTATCAAACAGGGAAAAAAACGGAGTTGAAGTAAGCATCGTGCAGCCAGGTACGACATTTAGCCTTAAAACAGTCATTAACCAACACAATTTCATCGCAGACCTCTCGGAGAAAATGGCGGGAAGAATCTTTGGGATGGCTAATCCAAACCCTCATCTGCCAACAGCGAAATACCGTAAGGAACTTGTAAGGTGTGTAGATGATCTAGGTTTTGTTGGTGTAAAGCTTCACCCATTAGCTCATGCCGTTAATCCTATTCTTTCAGCTGGACGCAGAGTTTTCGAAACCGCTTCGGACTTAGGGATTCCCGTCATGGTTCACACTGGAGCAGGGGTTCCTTGGGCTCTTCCATCAGCAATAGTGCCAATGGCTTTGGAGTTTCCAAATTTGAAGATAATCCTAGCCCATAGTGGCAGCGCGATCTTCTCCAACGAGGCTTCTTTGGCTGCAAAGCTATGTCCTAATGTTTTCCTTGAGACAAGCTGGTTGCCAAGCACTTCCATATACGGATTCTGCAAGACTTTTGGGAGTAACCGTGTTATGTTTGGTTCAGATCACAGCGAAAACATAGCATCTGAGCTGGCGAAATATCGAACAATGGGGCTTACTGATGAAGAAATTGAGTGGTGCCTAGGAAAAACAGCGATGGAAGTTTTCAAAATACCAGTAAAATGAGCTTATGAATTAATTATAAAAAGGTTTTGTCTTGTACTCGCCGTAGCTTCAGAAGGAAGGAATCCTCGTTTAACTCGACATCATCATAGGTTAACACGCCGTCTGGAGGAATCTTTTTTACTATCTTAATGTTTTCTGCGAGCCCCAAAGGCAGACAATTTTCTTCTCTAGCAATCTCCGCTTTCTCAGCGACTCCGTAAAGTGTGTAGCCTCCGCCTCCATCAAGAACATCTCCAGGATTCAATGTCTTCTTAGCTGCTGCTAAAACTTCTGCTGACGGTTTGGATGGCAATGGGGCTCCGGTGGGCTCGTGGTATAAGCATGCGCGTATTAATGACGTTGTTGCCTCAAGGCCTGCCCAATGGTAAGGTCTATATACAAGGGCGTTTTTTCCTCTTCCTCCCCGTGGGGCCTCATAAGTTTTGAATAATCCTTTAACGTCTCTGCTGTCGCTTGTTACTACTACGAAGACTCCCCATCTGATGTCGTTTCTAACCTGTTTTCCGTCTGATTTAACTCGGGTAATGACATCAACAATTCCTTCATCATCCAGTATCCCCCCATCTTTTTTTAGGCTCAAAAGTTTAGGCACGTCCTTCACTGAACCAAGAGGGAAATGCATCCCTCGAACATCAGGCTTGAGTCCAGTCGCATTGCATACAGCCGTCATTTCAACAGCACATTTAGTCGTGTCAATGAACGAATTATACATTTTAGGATTCAGCTTTAACCGGTCAATCTCTTCCTGAGTGAAGCCAAACCTTTGCAGCGCGTCCGCGGGAGTTCCATGCCTCCATTTTAGCTGAGCAGCGGTTCCTTCACCTGCGGCGACGACTCTAAAACCATTAATTACAGCCCAATCATACAGCTCGCATATTAGAGCCGGTTGGTCTCCGTAAGCTTGGCTGTAAACGACCCCTTTCTCTTTCGCTATCTTAGATAGTAAGGGTCCAACAACACATTCAGCTTCTACAGTAGCCATCACAATATTTTTCCCAGAATTTATCGCGTCATAAGCGTGTTTAGCTGCAACTTCAGGAACCCCCGTGGACTCGAGGATGACATCCACATCGCTTTTTATCAATGTCTCACTGTTTTTCGTTATCACTGGAATCCCCTTCTCTATGTAATGGTTAGCCGTGTCAGTATCATCTACCCGCACTATCTCTCGGGGCTTGCGAAGGCCAAATTTCACGAAGCCGCGAGCCGCCTTATCCTCATTAATATCGGCTATCATGGAAATGGTGATTCCAGGAGTTCTAGAAACTTGCCCTATTGTTGAGCATCCGAAAAACCCCGCGCCGATAATGCCCACCTTAATGGGGGTACTGTTCTTTTCCAATTCATTAAGCCTGTGTCTCATAACCGTACTCATTTCTGTTACACTTCGAAACATCTGTTACGATTCGTAAATATTTATATTTTTAACACTGGGTCTCTATTTAGCTCATAGGAAATTCGTTAGATACTTGGCAGCTTGCCATAAAGATTCATCTAGGCTCGAACCTGGATTAAACTCCATAGTCAGATATCCATTATAGTCTATCTCTTTGAGCGCCTCGATGAACTCTTTTAAGTTAATTTTTCCCTTACTAGGCGTAAGCCTGTCGCTGTCAGCGATGTGGACGTACCCCAGTCTCTTTCCAGCTTTCAGAACCGCTTCCCTAAGCGAATCCCCCTCCACATATATGTGGAAAACGTCAGCCATAACAAGAACGTTTTCACATCTAGCCTCGTCAAGCATACGCAACGCATCATCCATATTATTTACAAGCTCGGCATTCTGTCTACATGCAAACTCGATAACGAAGAGAATCCCATGTTCACGGGCTAATTCACCAACTTTCCTTAAGCTTTTCAATGCCTGCTTCTAAGCATCCTCGTAGTCAATGACTCTTAGAAAGAAGAGAAGACTGTGTATGCTGTGCCGTTTTTGGAGGGTTTAATATTAATTAAGATCGTGTTTATATTATAGGTCGTATCTCGGAGATGAAGGCGCTCGTAGTTTCAGTTGGAACAGGTTCAAGGCTTGGCATGCAGGCGGCTGAGAGCGTCGTGTCAGCGATCGCGCAAAGCGTTAGGCACCACAACCCCGAAAGGGGTTTCTTTGTGGTTTCGAGGCAGAGCAAAGAGAGAACCCTGCCTCTTGTCGTTGGGAAGGCGGGGCTTACTGGGGAGAGTACGAGGCAATAGAGGTCGACGATCCAGACAACATGCGCGCTGTATACGAGACAGTTAACGCGCATATGCAGAGGATTAAGGCGAAGTTTGACACGGTTGTTGTTGACTACACCTCTGGAACAAAGGTTATGACCGCCGCACTGGTGATCTTGGTTGCGCTGTACGAAGCAGATGAGATAAGAAGACAGCAACCCAGATTCTTCGCCTAGCTGTTGAACATTACAAACAATCTTGGGGAGATTACGCAACACTTGATCGGCAGCTGAAACCGTAAGAAGACATAACAACAGTTTGAGTAGTAACCACTTTTCATTTATCTTAGAATGTCCAAAAAACAATTTACAACAAAAGATGCATGTTGAGTTTGAGTTAAACTTTACTTTTCTGATTGTAAAACCGCATTACTTCTTTCTTTGTTGGGTATTTCCCGCAGCTCCTTTTTTTAGGTTCTGGGCACACTCCCCATTGGCTACCTCTGCATCCGACGGTTTCGAATATTTCAGGATAGATTTTATTTATCTCATCTTTTATTTTTGTCGCCATCAACCTAATTTCTGGAGCTGAGTTTTTGCACAATCTTAGCCTCAAGAAATTCAGCAAGGACCGGCAGTTGACTGTCCACACGTAAGTGCATTTCAAGGCTAATGGCAAAACGTAACGGGCTGATTCTCTGGATACCTCTTCTTCAATCTGCTTGTACAGTTCATGGGTTCTTTCCATGTGCGCTATTACCTTCTCTCTCAAGGAACCCTTGATGTCGGGCGGAATATACACAGGCATCTCGCCTGCTTGAGACACGTACCTCGTTGATTTTGCAGTGTGAGACGCAATTCTGTGTTCTAACAGTTCTCTAGTTACGGCAACTGAGATGTCTTTTAACTCGAAAGTGAAGTAGACATGTTCCAGTGTTGACCCATAATCATGCTCAACCATGTATCTTACTAGTTTCTTGTCGTCCATTTGTTCAAAAAAGGGACCTGTTGTTCGAACGGCAGCTGCAATTGTTTCTATCCCGTTTTTTGTATAATTAACCAAGTTAACTTCCATATGGTTCTTCTCCAAGTGCATATAATCCAAGTAATATTATTTGGTTGTGTCTATCTTCAACTTCAAGTTATATATGCTTAAAAACCTAATTAGCTTTTAACAGAGTTGAACAAAAAGTGGCTGATGTTAAGATAAGCATAATTGGAGCTGGAAGCGCTACTTTCTCTCTGTCGCTCATCAAGGACCTTTGCCTTACGCCTAATCTTTCCAGTAGCACAGTTAGCTTTATGGACGTAAACAAGGAAAGGCTAGACGCTGTTTACACGTTGTGCAAAAGATACGCTGAAGAGACAAAAACAAAATTGAAACTGGAAAAAACCACAGACAGAAAAAAATCCCTTGAAGACGCAGATTACGTTATTAACACAGCTTTAGTTGTTGGTTATAGCGGATACAGAGCTGGCTGGAACATAGGCTTTAAGCACGGGTATCGTTTTGGCGGAAGCTACCACATAATGCATGACGAAGGATTCTGGATAAATTTCTATCAATTTAGGCTTTTTGAGTCAATCGTGAACGACATATTGGAAATCTGCCCAGATGCTTGGTACCTTAAACTTGCAAACCCAGTGCTGGCAGCCACCACTTATCTGGGCAGAAAATACAAAAAGCTCAAGTTTATCGGGCTTTGCCACGGCTACCTCGGCGTTTTCCACCTGGCCTCAGTGCTTAGGCTTAACGTGGAAAAGATTGAGTACAAGATTCCAGGCGTTAACCACTTTATATGGTTGACAGAGTTCAAATATAATGGCGAGGACGCCTTCCCCATTTTGAACGATTGGATAGAGAAAGAATCTGAGAAATACTTTAGTAAATGCGGGACAAGCAGCGATGTCGGCCCAAAGGCCATAGATCTTTACAAAAGATTCAACAGATTTCCAATCGGTGATACCTGTACACCAGGTGGCGGTTCGTGGCCGTGGTGGTACCACACAGACGACGACACAGAAAAGAAATGGAAGGAAGACCCCAAAAGTTGGTGGAAGTGGGTGCTTAATCCCTATAAAGAAGACACTGTTTCAAAACTGATTAGAACCGCATACGACTCCTCTGTTAAGGTGACAAGCGTTTTTCCACCCAAAAAATCGCACGAAAGCATAATCAACATAATAGAGTCATTAGCATGCGACATACCAAGAGTCTTCCAAGTTAACATTATGAACAGTGAAAAACTTGTTCCAGGTGTACCAGAAAACTTCGAGGTGGAAGTCCCAGCTATCGTCGACGGAGATGGCGTAAAAGGCGAAAAAACTAGGGGACTGCCAAAGGCAGTTACTGCATATCTTCTTAGAGATAGAGTTGCTCCTGTTGAGGTTGAACTTGAAGCGTATGAGGCAGGGAGCAAGGAGAGACTTCTTGACCTTGTTTTGATGGATCCGTGGACGAAGTCAGAGGAACAAGCCAAAAGTCTTCTTGACGAAATTTTGTCTCTTCCGCAACATGTTGAGATGCGGAAACATTACGTCTAGTTAATGCAAAACAATAAAAGAGAATTTATAAACATCAATTTGGAGGGATACTTATTGAGTGAAAAAAATATTTTTGCTTTATGTCTCGTTGACAGCTCACAAAAAGAAGAATTTAGTCAACTTGATGAAATTTTGTTGTCAGCATTGGATTATTTTGGCATACCTTACAATGTCATTGATCTTGCTAAGGACAATTTAACTATTGAGACCCTAAGCAACTGTAGCGTAATCATTCTGTGCCAAGAACATTTTGGTAGAAGCTTATCAAAAAGCGACGTAATTTCCATTCTGGGGGCAATAAAGTCAGGCGTCGGATTAGTCTGCTTTGATGGCGATTTGCATTCATACAACGATGTCTTCAAAGATGCTTTTGGGCTTTGGACTTCTGAAGTAGGTACACACATGCCACATCTTAACACGTGGATGGTCAGAGTCTGGAACAACCAGCATTTCATAACGGGCGCCAAGGACCTAGAGTTCATTCGCTTCGATAAACCAGTCGAGGTTTGTAACATCGTCAACATCGAAAGAGATTTCAGTCTTCTTATGTCAGTTGCAAACAGCAGCGGGTTACCTGCGCTTGTAACAGAAAAATTTGAAAAAGGCAAAGTCGTTCTTTTCGCGGTTTCCCCTAAGATCTGGCTTAACGAGTATTTCGGTCATGGCGGCGGATTAGACGACGTTTTCTGGAGAAGCATTGTTTGGGCAGCTAGAAAGCCCTTTGTTATGCTTGCTATGCCGCCGTTTGTGACGATACGAATAGACGACTGCAGCGGTGCACCAAACCATTTTGAATGGGTAAAAATCCTACACAAACATAGCTTTATACCACACGTTTCCCTATTCACTGAAAACATTGGAGAAAAAGAAGCCAAAACCATCAAGCAGCTTTATAATGCGGGAATGGCGGAATTCTCGTTCCACGCCTTCACTTGGACAAAACAAATTTTCTGGGAACCCAAATCCCCAATAGACCACAGCCAAGGCAAGGAATACGGCAATGAAAAATTGGCAGAATTCTTCAAAAGGTTGGATGAAAATGCGGAAAAATGGGGAATTCAATGGTCCAGAGTTCTGACAGCACACTTCGGAGAAGTTGGAAAAGACGCTTTACCGTTTCTTAGAGAAAGAGGCATCGTTTACTTAGGAATGCCTTACGCGTTTAGTATACCTTATGGTGCAGCTCCACTGCAGCTTCCAGAAACCGAGATGAAAAAACTGAAACCATTTAAGGGTCAAGGAGGAGTTATCGGTTACCACCCAGATTTCCCCGACCTCTTTGTGATCTACCAAAGCTACGAAGATGTACCAAAGTCTGTACAGCAGTTTCTAGTAAACAAAGGCGCTATTGCGCCTAACGGACAAAAATACGATTTTCTCTGGGAAACAGGCCGAGAAAAAGTCGACATAGAGCTCGGAGCGTGGTATGCAGCTTTTGGTATTAAGCATGGTCTGAACAGTTTGTTGCCAGTTGTGTTGATAACTCATGAACAAAACATCTCAATCCTGAACAATGAGGAGTGGGATAGGCTTCTTTCAAGGGTTGACGAGCTTACATGCAATTATCAAAAAATATACAAAAGCTGGAGCTACATCGCCGAATATGCTGAAAACCTTCATAATTCCAAGATAAAATATGCCAAAACCGTCACAACCCAAGGCGAAGTAGAGTGTTGCCTCACAGGTAAAAGCAAGATACCTCTGAACTTGTTTGTTTTCAACGGCGACTCTGAATACATAGATCACGCATTCAAGGAATTTCCACCGTACCAAGGCGAGGAAACAATAAAGTTCAAACTGAACAACCTTATTTTTAGACGCTTGTAATACAACAAAAGGCAGAAGATAAGCTGATGACCTTTTTCTTGGGAATAGATCTGGGTACAACCTCGGTTAAGTGCGTTCTGTTTGACCAACAAGGTAAGGTTGCAGCCTCAGCCCTTAAGGAATACGAGCTTCTAATGCCAAGTCCAGACATAGTAGAGGCAAAGCCTGAAACCTACTGGGAAGCATTCAGAACGTGCACAAAAGAAATATTAAAGCACCCAAACATTGATTCCCGTGAGATTCTAGGCTTGGGCATTTCCAGTCAAGGTGAAAGCTTCACTTACCTAGACAAGGATGGGAACACCTTAGGAAACGTCATCGTGTGGCTGGATAATCGGTCAAAGTTTGAGGCAAAGATCATACAAGACGAGTTTGGCATCGACGAAGTTTACTGCGTTACAGGTCAGAACGTTGTTTCTCCCACGTGGACTGCGACAAAAATCCTTTGGTTGAAGAGAAATGAACCTTTACTTTTTAGGAAGGTTGACAAGTTTCTATTTCTTGAGGACTTCTTGATTTATAAATTGACAGGCAAGTTTGTCACTGAACATTCCATTGTGTGTTCCTCTCTTCTTTTCAATATATCTCGGCGAAGATGGTGGAAGGAAATCTTAGATTTCATTGGAATAAACGAGGATCAGCTGCCTCAGCTGAATCCCTCTGGAGTCCTCGTAGGTGAAATAATGTCCAACGCTTCGAAGGAAACTGGATTAAGCACGAAAACTCTTGTTTCTACAGGTGCCTACGATCAAGCTGCAAACGCCATAGGAGTTGGTAACATCAAAAACGGCGTGGTCACTGAAACCACTGGAGGGGCAATGGCGATTGTTGCCACCGTCGACAAAATTTTGTTAGATCCAAAGCGGAGAATACCATGCCACCACCACGCTGTTTTCGGAAAATATTTCCTTCAACCTTGGTGTCAAACCGCTGGTGCTGTCTTAAAGTGGTTTAGAGACAACTTTGGCAAGCAAGAAATAGAGGAAGCAAAGATGCAAAACAAAGACGCATATGATCTTTTGATGGAACAAGCATCTAAAGTGCCTCCTGGTTCAGACGGGTTGGTTCTTTTGCCTCACTTTATGGGTGCAGCTTCACCAGAGTTTAATCCAGACGCTAAGGGAGTATTGTTCGGACTCACGTTATACCACGGGAAAGGCCACGTGATAAGAGCTATTATAGAGTCCATTGCTTACATGTTGAGAAGAAACATCGAGCTTCTCGAAGAATTAGGCGTTGAAGTAAAAGAAGTAAGATCAACTGGGGGAGCAGCCCGAAGTCCGTTATGGAACCAGATCAAAGCAGATGTGCTGCAAAAACCAATACTGACAGTTCGCAAAGAAGAAACTGCTGCCTTAGGAGCTGCGATGCTTGCGGGTTTAGCTACAGGAATGTTTCCTTCGCTTAATGAGGCTGTGCAATCCATGATTTCAATCAAAGAACGTTTTTCTCCGCAAGTAGCTAATCGTGAAACATATGATAAAGAATATGAAAAATACGTTGAGCTATACAACAACCTAAGAATCGTGTTCAAGAATGATCGCAAAGACTAATTAGTTTATAGTGCATAAAATATTTCGTTTGCGTTTTATGGAGGAGCCTTGTTTGCGTACAGGATTTGTGAGTTTTATAGCTCCAGCATACACTAAAGACACCGTTGAACTATTGAAAAAGGTCGTGGAAGCCGCTAGAAACACAATAGCTTCACTTGGCATAAAAGAAACTGTTGAAGCAGGACCAGTCATTGAACTATCAGACGTGGATCCAGCCGTGTCATCCTTAAAATGCAAAGACTTCGACTTCTTAACAGCCTTGCTTCCTTCTTGGGCTGAGCCTCCTATGATTGTGAATACCTTAATGAATTTCCGAAATCGACCAATTCTTCTTTGGACTTTATCCTCTTTCAATGAAAAGGGTGTTCTAATTGCGCCTGCAGGTGCAGCTGCGATGTCCGCTGTTATGCAGCCTCTGAAAACGATGGGGTTCAACATAAAAGTGGTCTTTGGTAACTCTGATTCGAGGAATGTCCAAAATGAGATAGTGGGATTTGCGAAAGCTTGTGAAGCTGCAAGAAAATTGTCGCAATCAAGAATTGGCATATTTGGATATGCTGATATGGGCAGTTATACAGCTGGTTTTGACCAAACTTCTCTTCGAAGTAAAATCGGGCCTGAAGTGGAAGACTATGAAGTGCATAGGCTTCTTTTAAGAGCAGAAGAAGTTACAGACGAAGAAGCAGACAGATTCATAGAAGACAAGTTAGGCAATTGGAATGTGGACAAAGAAGTATCTAGAGAGGACCTTCAAAAAGCAATTAAATTATTTTTAGCCCTAAAGAAGATAATTGATGAACGAAGATTTTCCGCTGTCAGCATGAAATGCGTGTATGGTTTGCCAATATACTATGGCATAACGCCGTGTATACCTCTTGCTTTAGCTGGAGCTGAGGTGCCTGTTGTTTGCGAATGCGACGTTCTAGGTTTGGTAACAGAGCTAATGTTAGACTACATCAGCGGGCAAAGATCAGTTTATCTTGAATTCTATGACATACTTGACGACCGCGTTTTGATGGGTGTATGCGGCATGATTCCTCAACAGGCTCTCGAGAATACGCCGAGGCTCTACAAGTACGCTTGGGGAAAATTAACGGGGCTGATGACTGTAGGTTCGATGAGGACTGGAAAGGTTACCTTGGCGCGGCTAGCTTCCATAGATGACCAGTATAAGTTGCATGTTGTGGTTGCTGAAGCTGAAAAACCAAGGGTTTGGCATGAGATCGGTTGGCAGTTGGAAGCACCTGTTTATCCAAGCTTGGAGATAGTGCTTGGAAACAGGACAAGGGAGTTTATGGAAAAAATTCTCGCTCAACACTATCATGTCATTTATGGCGATTATTCTACGGAACTAACTGAATTATGCCGATTGCTTGGAATCGAAATTGAAATCACTTAACTGATTTTTACTTTTATGCTATTATTTTTCTTGCTTTGTCTATACTTAGGTCTTCGTGAACTATCCGCATGACAGCCTCAATCATGGCAGCTGGGCGTTCATGTTGCCAGATGTTTCTGCCCATAATTACACCTGCAGCTCCAGAAGCAATCACGTCATGTACGATTCCCAGAAGCTCATTTGGATTTCCTGCACCTGGACCGCTTAACACAATTACTGGAACTGGGCAGCATTCAACGACCTCTTTAAACGAGTTCGGGTCTCCTGTATAATAGGACTTAACAACGTCAGCACCGAGTTCAGCTGCTACTCTGTCCACAAATTTCACATGCTCGACACTTGGCCATTGCCGTTTAGCCTCAGATTTAAAGTGATAATCAATAATTTCAGGTGGAAGAGCTTCACATATATGCGGCATACCTAATCTTTCGCATTCCTGAGAAATTTTTCCAACCTTTTCAGCGTTTTGCGACTCTCTTGTTGTTCCTGGAAACGCCATTGACGCTATGGCGTCTGCACCAACTTTTAGTGCCTCTTCGACAGAGGAAAACATACGATAATCCGTAATGTCAGGTCCTATCACGGTTGCTGTTCCGTCTAATCGTGCTATGACACCTAGTTTGCCAACTATTTCATCGTGACAAAGCCGTATCATCGATGGGTTCATTAATATAGCATCAGGCACGTATTTTCCGCTGAGACATTTTTTTATGGCAGTTTTAATGTTTTCAAGCCCTTTAAGAGGTCCCAAGTCGACGCCGTGGTCCATGGTGAGGACAAAACATTTTCTATCTTCCTTGAAGATGTGGCCTAATCTTATTTTTTTCCCAACTGAACTCATACCTAATTCCTCATAGTTTTTATTGAAGATGTCTTGTTGATTATTGATATAAGACTATCTGGATAAAGAAAGCCTTCAATAGACTCAAACCAATCTAAGCAAATCTTGACATAAAATGGGAAGATAAAGAAGGCTTAAACGTTCTTTTCACATTTTCAATGGGCACTCCCAAAATTCTAATTAGATTTAAGTCGCAGACGCCAAGCCCCTTTTTAGATGCCAGTTTTATATGTTTCACGTTGTTCACGTCTACTCCCATTACAATTGCTCCTACAGTGTCAACTGCCACGGGGTCTAACCCTGCTATCACAAGGTTCATAGGTACCGGTCTTTCAGCTGTTTCATGTCCTTCTCCGCCAATTATGCCGTCAACCACTGCTAATCTAGGCTTAACGATTGTTGCCAATTCGGCGATTTTTTCGTTAAGGCGAAAGTGCATTTTTCCTTTTGGCTGAACTACGCCCATCATGTTTTTCAGGCTTAAAGTCACGCCTGTTATTCTATGCAATTTAAGTTTTGGCACACTTATTACAGCGCTGTTCAGGGCTATCTTCGATATCTTCACAGAATTTAGTACAAGACTTTTTTTAGCATCAGCCGCTTTGTACTCATCTTTATTTAGGTCTAGCAGCTTGATTTGCCATCGTCGTGCAACCTCGTCTACTCCAGATACTTTAAATGCTTTCATAGTGTCAGCAAATCCGCTTCCTTCTCCCACTGCAATATTGTCGTAGCCTTTCTCTTTAAAGTACTTCACGATTCCCTCTATGACCCTTGCGTCTGTCGTGTTGCCCATAGATGGGTGGCTTGCGTTAATATAATTTGGTTTTATGAGAAGTGTTTCTTCAACCTTGAATGCTTGTTCAGCACCAACAAGAGTCAATGCTTTTACGACCATTTCAGATGGTTCGTCGCCTTTAATTATGGCAACCTCAGAACGGTTCACAGTCAAAAAGAGACACCGAGATAAAATATTCAAACTCAAATATAAAACATGAAAGGTTGAAAAATGGGTTGCTTCATAAAACTCTGTTCATTTCTGTTTAACGTCTTTTGTAAGTTCATGGATGGTTTTTATCGTATTCTGAAATTCATAATAAGCATCCGCAGCTGTCAATTTCTTTGTTTTATGTTTAATGACGCCTGCTGCAACAAGCATTGAGCCAACTAGGTCACTGATGGTTGGGTCTGGAAAGGCAATTAAGGCTAAACCCGCTCTTACTAGCCAAGAATCTTTAAGGCTCGTCTCTCCTGGTTTGCCAATCAAAGGTTTCACAGTTCTTGTTTCCTTTGCGTATTGTTCAAGTATTTTGCTGAAGTCTTGAAAGCTTCTATTGTGTTCCTGAAGAGAAGACAATATTCTTTTCATTTCCTTAAGCTTCTGGTCAGTGGCTTCCATAGTATCTGCTCCAAGGCTGTTTTGCTAAAAAGGAATTTTGTAAGCTATTTATTTTTTCATATTACGTGCAAATACATAGTATCCAGTTATATTAAACTCAGACAACATGTGGATTTCTAAAGTCGTTTTTCAAGGAAAACAGCTGCGCAGTTGTTTGTCGAAACCTTATAAGCAACAATATTACTGAGAATTATGAGTGACGAGAAGTTGCCAGAGTCTATACTTCAGATAATGCAACAATTTTTCTTCATTCCATTTTTCTTCATTTTATTATTTTACATCCTATGGTTTGTAGTTGGCATTCTGATTTGCGTATGGGTCTACCAAGACGCCAAATCAAGGGGAATGGATAGCGCTCTATGGGTCTTAATTGTTCTAATCGCAAACGTAGTAGGTCTCATTGTATATTTGATAGTTAGAGAAGAAAAGAGGCCATATTATCGATTTCCATCGTATAACGAAAGACAAGCCAGATTTTGCTCTAACTGCGGTTCAGAACTGACACAAAATGCCAAGTTCTGCACAAAATGTGGAAAAGCCGTATCATAAAAAGAATGTCTGTGACTACCCAAAATGATATAGTTAAACTGTTTCACAACATTGCCGATGGTTTATCGAAATAAATTTTTAAGCTAATGAGATTATTTTTGCGTGTTTAATATGTCAAGTTCCACATCAAACGAATCTGCCTCCAAAAAAGGAGTCTTAGCTGGCGCCACATTAACTGTAATTGAGGTAACAGGCGGCTTTGTTTCTGGAAGTCTCGGTCTTCTGTCGAGCTCATTCAACACTCTAATGGATTTTCTCGCCTCAATCATCATGTTCTTTGCAGTTCGGGAAAGCAGCAAGCCTCCAGACGAAGTCCACATGTACGGTCATGAAAAGGTCGAGTCTATAGCTGCAGTCTCGGAAATCCTGCTTCTATTCTTAACATGCTCGTGGATAGTCTATAACGCCTTTCTTAGAATCATTGCAAACCAGCAGACAATCGGGCTTTTTTGGGTAGCCTTTCTCACGAATTTTGCATCAATAACGATTGACTTGTTAGCTTATACAAAGCTTAAGTCATCTACCAAGAAACAAAAGAGTGAAGCAGTTGAGGCTGGAGCTCTGCATTTTCTTAATGACTTTTTAATAGCTGTTATTGTCATCATCGGTTTGATTTTCTATAATCTTGGAGTTTGGATTGCAGACTCCATAGCTGCACTCTGTATCGTGGCATATATTTTGTATTCAGGAATTAGAATGCTGCGAATACCATATGCGACTCTTATAGATGCCGCTCCGCCTGGAATTTCGGAAAAAGTGAAAAACCAGATTCTCACCGTTGACGGTGTCAAAGATTGCCACTATTTAAGAATTAGGAGGGCTGGTCAAAAAAACTTTGTCGATGCCCATGTTACCTTGTCTGGCGGTATGACGCTTTATCAGGCACACTCTATAACGTCGACCATAGAAGAGCGAATTTCAAAGATTCTTCCTAACTCTGACATTTTGATTCACACTGAACCTTACTCTGGAAAAGATGTCGTAACAAAAATAAGGGCAATTGCCTCGGACGTTTCTGAAATAAGAGACGTTCACGGAATATCAGTGAGGACTATTGGCGGTGAACTGTTCATTTCTTATCATATTGAACTTGACCCAAAAATCACAATCGCCGCAGCCCACGAAATCGCGGATAGACTAGAACGGCTTCTTAAAGACAAATTGCCAAAAGTGTCAACAATTATTAGCCACCTTGAGCCTTCTTCCGAAATTTCAGGAACAGAATACAGCCACAAATCAACAGTTTTTCTGGAAAAGGAGATTCAAAAAATCTCATTAAGTATACCAGAGGTTCATTCGTTGCATGAACTTGAAATTTTGGTACGTGATGGGAAGTATAATGTAACAGTGCACTGCGAAATAGACAGCTCAATAACCTTAACTAGGGCTCATGAAATAGCGACAAAGATTGAGGAAAAAATTAGGTCAATTGATAACCGAGTTAACCAAGTTAGTGTTCACTGCGAACCTCAAACAAGAAACTAATAGGAAACTAATGAAAATCAGTTTTTTCCCAAAAAGTACAGCGCTTAATCGCATGGCCTAATAAAAATCTGAAGCTATATAATAACCAGTGTAGTACATATGGGTCTTACAGTGCCCATGACCACATTTTTGACCACATTTTCGCACAATTCTGAATTCTTGTGACCATACAAGATAAGGAGTAAACTAAAAAGGAGGTATCAGAAGTGCGAAAAATAAGAATATGCAAAGAGGCGAGAGAATACACAATGATGGCGGTTACTTACATTGGAAGCATCATAGTAGGCTACGTTGTTTTCTTTCTGTTGACACTACTCTAAAACATGCATGCTGACAGTAAAACCACAAATCACAGTTTTCATATTAAAACATGCCCATATGAGAAGATTTATTATTGAAACGCAACAATTGTACTCGAAAAACATTGACTCCACAAACAGCGAAAGGAACGGTCTTTGACATACAGCGATTCTCTGTTCACGACGGTCCAGGTATACGTACAACAATTTTTCTCAAAGGTTGCACACTTCGCTGTTTTTGGTGCCAAAACCCAGAAGGCATCCATCTTGGACCTGAAGTCATGTTCTATCCTGACCGATGCATCTACTGTGGAAACTGCCTTCTAGCTTGTCCAAACAAGGCTCACGTTGTAAATGAAGACGACCATATCTTTCTTCGAGAAAAGTGTAAAGCATGTGGGAAATGTACACAAACCTGTTATTCAGGGGCACTTGTTCTCGTCGGACGTGAAATGACGGTTGACGAGGTCATAAACGAGATTCTACGGGACAAAGTTTTTTACGAAACGTCCGGAGGTGGAGTGACGCTTTCAGGCGGCGACCCTATTGTGCAATGCGGTTTTTCTCAAGCTTTGCTTAAAAAGTGCAAAGAGATCGGTTTACACACCGCAATTGAGACTGCTGCCAACTGTCAATGGGAAACTCTAGTCTCGCTGCTTCCTATGCTTGACCTAGTAATGATGGATATTAAACACATTGACTCTGAGAAACACAAAAACGCAACTGGAGTCTCGAATAAGGTAATTCTGGACAATGCAATGAGACTGTCTAGGACCAAAAAACGGCTCATCATACGTGTGCCCATTATTCCAGGCTTCAACGACACAAAAAGTGAAGTCGAAGCCATCGCAGAGTTTGTAAAGAAATTTCCAAACCTTGAATATCTGGAACTGTTGTCCTTTCATCGGTTAGGAGAAGGCAAATACAAAGCCCTTGGACTTGAGTACGCTGCAACCAACTTGGCAATTCCGACAAAAAAGAAAATAAAAGAACTGTCAGAGGCAGCTGGAAAATCGGGAATAAAAGTTCGCGAGAACTAGTTTCCAAATTTTTAATCGAAATTAAATTAAGACACTTCCTTCTTTTTTATGCTATTTATGAAGAAGCGGAAAACTTTCCGTAGGGCGTGGTAAAGTTTGGCTGAGAAATTTTCGGAGCTAACTTACGAGCAAAGGCTAGAAGCTTTATGCAAAACCAAAATGCAGCAGACCAAAGAGAAGCAAGACGCCCTCTTAGTAATGGACCAGGATGACCATGGCAGAATTTTGCCTCCCCCCGAGTTGAGGGAGATTACTGAATATATGGGGCCCTCTGGCGAAATGGTGAGAGACGCAAAATTAAATAACTTCAAACCAAAAAGCAATCATCCAAGCGGTGGATTCTTTGGCGCGAAGGTCTGTGGCGAAAACTTCAATCTTTTTCTCAAAGCTCATCCGGTTTACGTTAATCCCATGAGTTCGCTAGCTGGAGGGTACATGGCTTACTTCATGGGGTACAGAGATCCAAGCTGGCCTCCTGAGCTGGCCTCAAACTTGGAAGATGAACAAAGAAAATACGGTATATATCCTGGAATTGGAGCTACTCAACATTTCTGTCAGGACATGACCATTGGCTTTAAGCTTGGCTGGGGAGGGTTACTTAGAAAGATACGTCGTTATAGAAAACTCAATCCTGAAAAGTCTGACTTTTACGATGGCTTAGAGCAAGTTGTGCTTGGGGTTCAAGACTGGATTCGCCGCCATGTTGATGTCGCCCTTGATATGGCTAAAAAAGAAAAGAACCCAACCTTACGTCGCAACCTAGAGGAAATGGCTGAAATCAACGAGTGGCTTGTCTCCAAGCCTCCTAGAACCTTCCGCGAGGCTTGCCAATGGACAGTTTGGTATCAGATGATTGCCCGCATGTATAATGGAAGCGGGTCAATGGGTCAAATTGATGTGTGGCTTAAGCCCTATTATGAGCGGGAGTCAGCAGCTGGCACGTTAACTGATGAGGAGGCAATTTTTCACCTTGCATGTTTGTTGCTTAACGATACGCAGTATTATCAGCTTGGAGGACCTGACGCTGAAGGTAAAGACACAACTAATAAGTTGTCGTTCCTCGTTTTGGAAGCTGTCCACAGACTAAAGGCTCCCGCGAACATCGGCATTCGAGTTTTCAACGGTCTTAACCCTGAACTCTTGCGTAGAGGAGTCGAAATCATGTTTGAAGACAAAACGGGCTTTCCCAAATTTCTTGGCGACAAGGGGCTTGTTGAAGGCTTCATGAAAAACGGTTACTCCGTGCAGCTTGCTCGTCAACGTGTTTACTCGGGTTGCCACTGGTTTGCAATTCCTGGTCGAGAGTACACGTTGAACGACTGCGTCAAAATTAACTTTGCAAAGGTTTTTGAGGTTGCATTTTGGGACATGATGAACGATTCTGAGATTAGGCCAAGCGTGGACGAGTTATGGAGACGTTTTGAGATGCACCTGCGCCGAGCCGTGGAAGTCACTAAAGAAGGCCTTGACTTTCACATGAAACACATGCACAAGGTTTTCCCCGAACTTGTTTTAGACCTGTTATGTTACGGCACGATTGAAAAAGGCTTAGACGCATCCAACGGCGGCGTAGAGTATTATAACCTATGTATAGATGGCTCTGGCCTTGCCGCAGTTGCCGACTCTTTTGCCGCTGTGGAGCAACGAGTCGAAAAAGAAGGCTTGCTAACATGGTCGCAGCTAGCTGAACACTTGAAAAACGACTTCAAAGACGCAGAAAATGTTCGGTTGATGTTGTCCAGCGTTCCGCGGTATGGCCGCGGTGGCACAAGAGCAGACTATTGGGCAGTCCGTATCGTTAAAGCTTTCACTAGGTTCGTAAAAGAGAGGCCTACGCCGGCTGGATTTAACGTGATCCCCGGTCTTTTCTCATGGGCGTCAATGATCTCGATGGGTCAAACTGTTGGGGCGACGCCTAACGGTCGACACGCTTACGCTCCGATTTCTCATGGCGCTAGCCCTGATCCAGGTTTTCTTAGAGGTGGAAGTGCTCCCACCGCGATGGCCGTGGCAGTTGCTTCCGTGCAATGTGGCTACGGCAACACTGCGCCTTTGCAGCTTGACATGGATCCAGGATTAGCTCGAGGCGAGGAGGGGCTTGCAAAGGTTGAAGCCTTAATAAAAGGACATTTCGAACTAGGTGGAACCATGATTAACATGAACATCGTCGACAAGAAGCAGATTCTTGAAGCCCATCAAGATCCGTCGAAATACCCAAATCTTATTGTGCGAGTAACAGGATTCAGCGCGTACTTCGCAAGCCTATCTAGAAACTTAAGACAACTGGTCGTAGACAGAATACTATCTGAGGAAACTTAGATCTCGTTGGCTAGAAAAGCTCTAATATCTTTTCTTACAAATCTTTAGTTCTCCCGCTATAATGCATATTCTGAAACAATCTGAATATGGTGGCTTATGTGAAGCTGTCCTTTAAATCTTAACATGACTGCACCGAAAAGGGTCAGGATTGATTTGAAAAGGCTATTTCTCTTTTTAACTTCCGAGTTTTTCTTTTTGATCAAAAAAGCTGTGTTGTCAATTTTTTTAGATAGAAACTCTAATTTGTTGCTTGTCGTATTTTTGGTTGGCGGTTGAGTTTTGAGGGTTAGGTGGAAAAGCGGAATCATAATCGAGAGTGAAGATGCATCCATTACGTTTGACCCTCAAAATAACCGTCTTAGTCACTGTTTGGTTTTTGTGAGTCACGGTCACTTTGACCATTCAGCCGCCTTTAGAATGGACGGGTTGCAGAAGTATTCCACTCAGCCAACTCATGACATTATTGCCAGTTATGGGATACAACCAGAAAACTGGAGGCCTCTTGATGTTGGTTCGAAGGTTACCTTTGACGATGTCGAGGTTATCTCTCACAATTCTGGTCACGTTTTAGGTTCCTGCGAGTTCGAGGTAAGAACGTCTGAAGGAAGTATTCTTTTCACAGGAGACTTTAACACAGAATATACGAGGACTATGAAACCTGCAGAGCCTGTGCAGTGCGATGTGCTTGTTCTGGAAGCAACATTCGGTTCTCCGAGCTTTACCTTTCCTTCCGAAGACGAGGTAGGGAAAGAAATGGTTGTTTGGGCAAAGAAGATCATAAAAACAGGCAGAATCCCAACGTTTCAAACCGACCCATTAGGCAACGCGCAGGAAATAATCAGCATCTTCAACGAGGTAGACATTCCAGTTGTTACTCACTGGAAGGTTTCAAGAATTAACCAGATTTACGAGGCTCATGGTTACGAGCTTAACTATATAGATGCGAAATCCGAGGAGGCTCAAGAGGTCATCGGCTCAGGCAACATAGTGTACATCACACCTAAGCAGCTGGACCTTCATGACCACCCTAATTTTGTTCCCGCACTGGTTTCAGGATGGGCAGTGTGGGCGAAAAAAACTGCTTTTCCACTAAGCGACCATGCTGATTTCCCAAGGCTAATCAGATTCGTTGAGGAATGTCAACCTAAAACCGTGCTAACCTGCCATGGAAACAAGTTTGACGACACCCTTTCACACTTTATTGAGCAAAAACTCAGAATCAGATCTTACCCAGTTGACCTTATACCCACAAGCCTTAAGTCGGAAAATCGTAAAAACCAAATTCAAGGAATTCTTAAATGAAACTAGTCATTGCATCTAGACTAGGGTGAGTTGAAATGATAAAGCCAGTATCATTCACTAATCACGGGCAGCAACTGATTGGCATCTTGCACGTGCCCGACGATCTTCCCCCAGACCAAAAAGCTCCAGCCATAGCCATGTTCCACGGGTTCACAGGAAACAAGTCGGAGGCTCACAGGTTTTTTGTCCAAGTTGCAAGGGCTCTATGCAAGGCTGGCTTTGTTGTTCTACGTTTCGATTTTAGAGGTTCTGGCGACAGCGACGGCGACTTTGAAGATGTGACTGTTCCTAGAGAGACAAGCGACGCAGAACAAGCACTCACGTTTATATTTAGCCTTCCCGAAGTTGACGATAAGTTGATTGGCGTAATTGGGCTAAGCATGGGTGGAAGGGTCGCTTCGATTCTTGCCTCTATGGACAAGCGTGTAAAATACATTATATTGTATTCTGCAGCCTTGGCTCCCTTAAAGCAAATGTTCGAAGGCATCATCGGAAGTGAAAAACTTGATAGGCTAAATAGAGGCGAAAGCGTATCGCTCAATAACGGATGGTATTTGAAGAAGCCTTTCTTTGACACAGTTGACGAAACGATTCCTTACGAAGTTATGAACAAAATTAAAGTACCTGTTCTAATATTGCACGGGGATTCTGACCAAACCGTTCCTTTGGAAGTTGCATTACGAGGCTATGAAATAATTAAAGACCTCAATGAAAAAAACAAACTTCATATAGTAAAAGGCGGAGACCACGTTTTTTCATTGAAAGAGCACACACTCGAAGTTATTAAAGAAACTGTTGACTGGTTGAAGTCTCTTGACCTTAAAGCTATTAGACAAAAAGCTCAGGAAGAAGAGTTTAAGCCGTCAATAGATTATGCTAGACCTTGGTTTCACGGTTCTCCTCTAAGATTAAGCGTCCTAAAAAAAGGATCAACTATTACTCAAGACGAGGAACTGGCAAGGGTTTTTTCTCACGCGCCAACACTCGTCAGAGTCTCAGACGACGGAACAGTCAAACACGATGGAAAAAGGTCGGGGTTTCTATATAGAATAGCTGAGGACGTTTTTCCAGAAGACGTTCAGCCTCATCCTCAATCCACGATGCAGCCGGGAAAAGAATGGATAACGACAAGAGACCTAAAAGTCGACCAGATAGGCGTTACATTCATTCATCCAAAGGAAAGACTCACAAGTGAAGAGATATCGCAACTTAGAAAAAAATAGGAATACAATAAAAAGTAAATAGGTAATTGTTTTTAAGGCTGTTTTCCGGCCATCTACACGATAAATTTATGTGGTAAAGGTTGCCTTAACAATAGGCAACGCATGATAATTAAAGACCAAAGTGGATGATCCATATTGAAAAAAGTGGTAGATATATTAATGCAGACAAAACCGTATGAACTCGAAGGTTTTCCATTGAGCGTAGATCACTCAGATCATATTGTCAGATTAACCCTAAAAGGGTACTCTAAACTTGCGGCTGACCACATTCTTCATCCTGAAATGAGGGGGCACCTAGAAGAGACACTGGGCAACACAATACGTAAACTTAACCTCGCATTCAGTAAGGCGGTTCTTGACAAGAACTATGAGAATAAGGTTGTTCAATGTGCAAGAATTTACGATACCTTGGTAAACATGGCTCTAAACCTAATCGGATTTGAGAGAAAGATTATAGGTTTTTCTGAAAACGAGGCAAGAAAATCTCTTACTTTGATAACAACCGCTTTAAGGGATCTGGAAAAACTTGAAAGGAATTTTGCCTTTGGCGAAGAACAAAATGAGGCAATAATTGCCAAGGCAGTTGTCGACGGAATCTTAGCAGAAATGAAAACCGTGATGAAAGTCGTGTATAGGCCTCCTGGTGCCATGGTCGCGCATATTGCGGAGAGCATTGAAAAAAATCTTAGCAGCGATGATTTTTTGGGGTCATTCCTAAGACTGGCTGAACAAGCGATTCACAACAATATTTATTATAAACTTAGCATGATGGGGGCATGCAAGTTTGGAAACGATTATGCTTTGGGACTTAGATTTTTACGTCACGTAGGCTTTGTTCAAGTGACAACTAACCCTTCTTTGGCTGCAGTGGCTTATGAGGATGATCCTTCAATGTGGGAAGGCTATAATGGCGAAGACTTATGTCCAGATTTTAAAACAGTGATTAAGCAACATCCGGAATTCTTAAAGGATCCCGAGAAATTTGGAGACGAGATAACTGCTTATGCAACCGAGGTCAGCATTTGGCGAAACCTAACAGTTTTTCGACCTATTGCCGTCTCCTCGAAAATGGTTCACGGTATGATAAGCCTTCAGCTTAATCCGTTTATTGCTGACAACTTCGAAGAAAGTGTAAACTACGCCCTAAAATTTTACTTGGACGCTCAGGAGTTTCTTAGACATTATGACACTTGGCTGTTATGGGGATACTCAGAAAACGTGGAGAGGGGAAGACCGAACATCGTTTTTAAGGTTGCGGGAAGTTCTCCAGCTTCAATTGACATCACAAGAAAACTTGAAAGCCTCGGAATTGGCACAAACAACACGGTCACGTTTACTGTTTCACAGATGGTTGAACTAATACTTGCAAAGATGGAAGGAAGAGCTGAAGCAGTTAAAAAGGGCATTCCGTTAACAACCGTGTACGAAACAAACATGGGCGGAAGACTTGACGATCATGTAAGAGAGGTTCAAGCTGAAGCACTTGTGAAAAAAGCAATAGAGAAGGCACCTGACAAAGAGGCTGCTCTGAAAAACTTTGCTGAGGAGCTTGGGGCGTGGAACGAGGTCTCTCAGAAAAAAACTTTGGCTGAAAAAATAACAGTTGTTAGCAGTCGAAAATACCTTCGTCCATTAAACAAGGAGCAGATGATTCGGTTCCTCGCAAAGCATGGTGTGCCATATAATTCGGAGGAAGGGATTAAAGCCTATTTGGAAACCTTGGAGAACGACATCGGATACAGTGGCATATCAGTAACTAAAAGAGTGTACGAAATTTTCTTCAGTCCTCAAAATAAGCTAAAATGGGTATCATACCTGCAGACTAAGTATGACTTAACTGAAGAGCAGGCGAATGAAGTGCTGTTTGGAATTGACATTCTTCCGGCTTCTAAGAGACACACGAAAGAAACGCTTCTCACCTTAGCAGGAACAAACATTACGCAAACTGAATTTCCCAACCACCAGACAGCAGTTTTGTCAGCATGTTCAGAGCCAAGCTTCAAAATTGAAAACTACCTCGAATCTATCCTTAAGCCTGTTGATTCCGCAATTCTTCAAAGATTAACTGGGGACACTGACGACTTAAGGAACGAAGTTACAAAATTCTATGAAATAACAAAGCCTCAATCGGAAATCCTAAAAAAAGCCAAAATACCCAATGTTGAACAATATGGTTCTAAAGGAATCTTATCTTCACAATGGCAAAGATTTGGAGCGGTTGTAAAGACAATGGACGAGTTTTCAAGCAGCTACGAAACATTTAAGTCAAAATGTACCTCATTCGTGAAAAAGATATCTAAAGAAAAATGATCACTTTTTCGAATTTTGGTTTTTCACGAGACTCATCCTTAAAATTTTTATTGCCCGCTTAACAGCAGTCTCAAAGTCTCCTATTCCGTTTATTCCTGCTGCTGTTGAGTGTCCTCCCCCCATTCCGTAGAGAAATTCTCCTAAAGGTTTGGCTAAATCTTTTCCCACGTGAAACCCTGTTTGTGCATAAAATTCCTGGTCTGACCTGATGCTTATTTGCAACTGGTCATCTTTTTGCCCTCCAACAATGGCTAGATGTGCACCCATTTCGACTATTGCTCTTGCGGCTGAAGCTTGGAAAGACCCTACGTGGGAAAAAGCGATTAGCCAATTATTAATTCTTAGGAGCTTTAGTCTCCTGCAGGCTTTAAGCCTGGCTATGCGTTCAGAATAGTCAATTGGAAGAGACAAACGTGACAGCGATTCCTGAGCGTTTATTCCGATGCTTACTAGATTAGCTATGATTTTGAAGGTGGCGGAGTTTGCCAAAATGAAGTGTTTTGTGTCGAAAGCTATTCCGAGAAATAGTGCTTCAGCCTCTTCCTTTAAGAAATTTATTCCGAACTCTTCATAAAAGCCGTATATAATCTCGCATGTTGATGACGATTTTTCATCTGAAATGCAAAGGGAAACAATCTTTTCAGTTTCCGGGTGACTCGCGTGGTGATCAATCAAAATAAGATAGGCAGAAGAACCTTTCACCTTTTCGCTCCATTTTCCAAGCTGCTGGATCGTGTTCGTGTCAAGCATGACAATTATGTCCGCATCTTCAAATGGGGGCTCATCCATCATTATCTCGATGGGAAGATATTTGCTTAAGACTTTTGAAAGCTTACTTATTCCATCAGCGCAAGCAATGTCAACCTTTATGTCTCGATAAAGCCTTTTTATTAGTCTCGAAAAGGCGAAGGCTGAACAGATAGCGTCTGGATCTGCGTTTTGATGGCACAATAAAAGAACATACTTAGGGTTAACCCTTTCAAAAATAGATTTCAAGTCTTTGGCTGACATCTAACTTCCTTCACGTATTCATCAATTGCCCGAAAGGCTGATTTGACTGCTTCGTTCGCTAGTTTTTTGGCGTCTTCATCACTGTGTAAATCAGAAAGAGACAATTCGACCTCTATTTCAATTACCAGCTCATGTGCGTCTTCAAGATTTACCGAGACCGTCATATCTGTGATTTCGTTTTTCGAAATTTTTGAAGTTACATATTTTCTTGCAGCTTCATCAGCCAATATGCACAATTCCTCAATCTGATCATTGGATAATGATAACTTGTTTGGTTCCTCCAAAAATTCCACCGTCAACCCGAAGAAAGCGGTCGAAGGTCTTTTTGCAGTTTCTCGTTAAGTTCCTTAATTTGTGCTCGAAGCCGCTCTTCCTGTTTTCCAAGAACTGAAACCCTCATGTTCGACAGTTCCTTCTTTTCCTTCAGTTCATCTACGACTTTTTGTTTTTCAGTTTTTATGAGAAGCGAACCAACTGATTTATAGATCACCCCGTTGTCGGTGGTTTTCTCAAGCTCGCTTAAGGCTTGGTCAACTTCAAGGAGTTCAAGTTCAACTTGCTGCTTTTGCGTCAAAACGTTTTGAAGAGTCTGCTGTAGTTGCTGCAGTCTTAGCAGTCTTTCTTGAACAGCAGGTGGAAGAGTTGTGCCTTCGCTCATTACAATTCAACACCGTCATGTATTTTAGTATATAGTAACACAATTACTATGCACGGTTTAATTAAATGTTTCTTAGAGCTTTGGACTAGACGAAGGAAAATCAAGGCCAGAAAAATGTCAGTGTACCCCAAAAATTACTATTTTTTAAGTATCTCGTTTATTCGCTTTATGAGCGGCTCTGCCTCCTGCCTCAAGGGCCAAAGCATCGCATCAGGTTTTAAGAAGGCTATAAAGAGACAGTTATCCGCATACCTTGAGAAAATTGTTTCCTCACTCCCTTCAATGATGGTTCGACGCAGTTCTTTTACGTCGGAAAACATGGCAATTTTCTCATTAACGTCGAACAGCAAGTTAGCTAGAGAGCCGAGTTTTCTTGGTTAACGTTATGCGGCAAAAAGGCTGATAGTATGGAGCCTTCTCGGTCAACAACGGCGCAGCCTAAGAGATTAGTATCCTCAATGAGTTTTTTCAGCATTTCATCCAGTTCTTTCTTTTTCGCAGATGGTTTAACTTTTGTTGGTGCGACTAGGTGCCAAAGTCTCGAGGTTCCAACATCCTCGAAGTCTGCTTTTCCTGATATTTTGAAAGACGTAAGATACTTGATTAATGTTGTTTTGGGAAGACCAGTTTCCTTGGCTAGTTCTATAGTACTTAGTTTTCCATCAGATTTCTGAAGAGCTTCGACGATTTTTGCTTCGTAGCTCAATGTTTACCCCTCTTATACTACGGGTGTAAGGTGAATGCCTTGTTCGTCTGACGAAACATTGTAAAGCCCAGTTCTCGGCTGGACACCGTAAATGAATAGGCTGCCAACTATGTCTTTGAAAATTATGTGGGCATCAGCTATCTTTGTAATCATTTCAACGGATTTCATGCCTCTCTTTACTACGGCAATTAACACTTCGTTGCTCTCGATTGCTCTAGAAACAGCTTCGTCTAACAATTTTAAGGTGTTATCTGCACCATAAAGAATTTCGAAGGTGTCTAATCCAATAAATTCGGCAACACTAGGGTGGCTTTCCCCTTTTTGTTCAAGAAACTCAGCATATTCTTTTCTGGATTCCATAAGCGACAATTCCAAAATCTCGGAGCTTTCTTTCTTGATTACCTCAAAAAAGTCCAAATATTCTCTTGATGTGGGAAACAGCTTTTCCAACCTCCACGTGATCCAAGTTTTAGGTTTAAATTGGTATACCCCCATAGCCTCTGGAATCTTATTTTCTAGTGTTGATGATACGCCTGCAGATCGGATTCGAACTACGCCGATGTTATTGCTAGACAAGTTCATAGCGATTTGATCAAGAAATGGAATATAACGTAACCCGACACCGTATTCAATTTCGAACAGGGTTAAGCCTCCCCTTTTCAAGCCACCGATGATGTTGTCTAAGTCCTTAATTCCGGTTGATCGGTGATTTTTGTCAATGTCTGGAATTGGTTCTAGCCTCGGGGTTGTCTGTACAGTGTATGGTGGAAAACTTCGGAATCTTCCATTGTGAAGGGTGAAAACATAGCTTTTCTGTCCTCTTTTTACTCCTCTTAGCTTGTTTAGTTCTATCAGCCTTGCGGTTCTCGACGATAATTGCTCGGAATATACCTGTCCGCCCATTGCCTCTCCGCGAATCTCGACGTCTGAAAGCTTAACTACTCCATCAACAATGAAATCTAAAGGCGTTTGGTCTGCTGTTTCTGACACAAGAATTAAGTGCGTACCAACCTCGCGGCATAGCTCGCATAGGCTCTGCGTTAAAGTCGCGCCTTGGTCTTTAAGGTTAACATAATTTAGCACCACGTCCCAGCTGTCGATGACAACCACAGGGTTGTCCATTTCCTCAGCGTCCTCGTAGAGCATCTTAAAAAAAGCTAAGGCAGAATCAAAATCAAAGGGACGCTTGAAAGCCTCAAAATCTGAACCAAAAACCTTCATCATTCTGTTAGGCGTTGCATTTACGATGTTTTTTTCGGGAATAATGTTCCTGATCCAAGGGAAAAACGCATACAGTTTTTCTGGGGTTACTCTTGTTGAAAAGTAAAGTCCGTTACGTTCATCGCAAACCTCTTTCAAAACCTCGAAGGCAAATATTGTTTTGCCAGTACCTGGTTTTCCCTTAATAAGCAAAGTTTGCCCAGATGAGGATTCAAAAAATGATTTAATTTCGCTGGGAATGTTGCTTTCTTTCATTTTGTTCGCCTCCGAAAATGGGAAGATGAGACTCTTATGAACGAAAAACATTTGGTTCTTGCAGCTATAATCACAATTTATCTTGCTCCTTAGACTTTTTTTTGATAACATCTAAAAGTGTAACGGGGTTAACGGGCTTCAAGATGTATGCGTCTGCCCCCAGTTTTAACGCGGCAATAGCGCTATCAAGAGATGGATAACCGGTCATCATAATCTTCACCATTCTAGGAAATTTCTCATGTAGAATTTCCAAAAGCCTGGGTCCCTGCATTCCTGATAGTCTAATGTCCAGCAAAGCTATGTCGAAAGAATTCTTCTCGATTTTTTTAGTAGCTTCTTCTCCTGATTCAGCGGTCTCAACGCTGTAGCATTCTGATTCCAGAATGTTTTTTAGGCTTTCCAAAATTCTTTGATCGTCATCCACGATTAAGATTCTTTTTTCTTTAGCTTCCATTAGAAATACTTTCTCCAACAAAATTCTTTAATAAGTTACTTTCAACCTAGATCTTTGACTGTTTAGATTCTTTGGTGTGAACGTGGCTTTTTTGTATAGTTCTGATATCACGTTTCCATACCGACTGTTGAATGGGTACTCTGTTGTGAGTTGAATCTCACAGTTTTCATAAACTTTATGGATTTATAATATCGTATTATATTTTCTGAATCCGAATAGAACCGTGAAGTCTAGGCTGAATTAAAGGGTGGCACGGATAGTATAAGGAAACTTTAAAAATGGCTGTGTAAGATTCATTCGGAAGTGAGAGAGATGTTAATTGCAACATCTGATTCACAATGGCTTAGTTGTTCCAAAGTATGAGTGGAAGAGGCTCAGCATAAAAATAAGAGGTAAAGAAGTTCAGCTTACGCCGCATCAAGAAGAGATGGCTGTCGCGTGGGTCAAGAAGCTTGGAACTGATTATGTCAATGACAAGGTTTTTGTAAAGAACTTTTTCAGCGATTTTTGTGAAGCCTTGGGTCTAAAGGAAAAACTTGATCCTGCCGATTTCGACTTTTCAGCAATTATAGACTACGTAGAAAAAGAAAAAGCTGCCAAGCTTAGTCTCTCAAAGGCTGAAAAAAAGAGGCTGTCAGAGGAACGGAAAAAAATGAAAGAAGCTGCTAAAGAAAAATTTGGCTATGCGCTTGTTGACGGCGTCAAGACAGAAATTAGCAATTATGTCGCTGAGCCATCCTGCATTTTTATGGGAAGAGGCAGACATCCAAAACGTGGCTGCTGGAAACAGGGACCAAGCGAAGAGGACATTGAGCTTAACCTTTCTCCGGACGCTCCGCTGCCTCCAGGCGGATGGAAGAGAACTTGGCAGAAGGACGTCATGTGGGTTGCAAGGTGGATGGATCATCTTTCAGGAAAAATGAAGTACGTGTGGCTTGCTGAGAGCAGCACACCTAAACAGATGAAGGATATTCAAAAATTCGAAAAGGCAAAGGAGCTTCAAAAAAACATTGAGCGCATCAAGAATCACATTGTGGCTAACTTGGATTCTGCTGATGTGAAAAGGCGAAAAACAGCGACTGTCTGCTACTTGATTGACAAGTTCAAAATAAGGGTAGGCGACGAGAAAGACCCGGATGAGGCGGACACAGTTGGCGCCTCAACCCTTAGACCGGAGCACATCAAGTTTGGAGAAGATGGAAAGGTCACTTTGCATTTTTTAGGCAAAGATTCTGTTCCTCACATTTTCGAGGAGAATCTTCCTGAAAATGTTATAAGAAATCTGAAAGAGTTTTCATCTAATGCTAAGTCCACGCTTTTTAGCGGCGTTGACTCGACCCGTGTAAGTGAGTTCCTCGGAGAAGTTGTTAGTGGGCTTTCAGCAAAGGTTTTCCGCACCTATTACGCGTCTCAGGCTGTTAAAGGTAAGCTTGATACTTCGCCTGTCAAGGTTGATGATCCAGATTATTTCAAAAAGTATGTGGCTACGATGGCTAATCTTGAGGCTGCTAGAACGTGTAACCATAAACGTACTATCCCGAAAACATGGGCTTCATCGCTTCAAAAGCAGGAGGAAAAACTTGAGGGTCTCATTGAAAAATCAAGGGTTGCCCAAGCGAATATGCAGCGGCTGATTAAGGAAAAGGAACAACAGTTTTTGACGGTTCTGAACAGAGAAGAAGAGCGGCTAAAAACTTTGATGCGGGATTTGGAAATTCTTCAACGATCTGATTCTGAGATGTGCAGTGGTAAGCCGAATCTGTCTTTAGCTCGGAGGATTGCCCAGAAAAAGAAGGCTATTAAGGTGCAAAGGGAGCGTATCAGGAGAATTAGAGAAAGACGTCTGGAACACATTAAGAGGTTGGAGGAAAGAAGAGACGTTAAACTGCAGCGTGACAAAACCGCTATTGAGCGGTTAAGGCTTCAAGTTGAGGCTAAGAAAAAGACTCGTGACTTTAATTTGGGCACCTCTTTAAAGAGCTACATTGATCCACGCATCTACTATAATTGGGGCCAAAACGTCAACTACGATTGGAAGCTTTATTATCCCAAATCTCTCCAGAAAAAGTTCTCGTGGGTTGAAAACAATTCGGTAACATACTGATTTGATGCTTTTAATGCCCATAAAAGAATTTGTATGGCAAAACCTGCTCATTCAGTCGCGTGTTTCCAGTCTTTTCCAGCCCATATCTTAAAAGAGGTTTCGTAAGGTGCCTCTGCGAGTGCGGAGACGTCGCATACAACCCAGGTTTTAAAGGTCTTTCAATTTCATAAACAGTTTTTTTCAAAGTTTTTCCGTGGAATCCACATTTGAGGCATTCGAACCCTTGCCCTCTGCCCATTGACTTCATTCTTTTTCCGCAGGACGGGCATAGTGGATTCCTGTAAACAAGGAGAACCGCTGGTTTTATGAGATGTATTTTTTCCGCATTAACAGTCATCGGATTGGTTTGAGATTTAGGGCGGACTCCTCCGTAAATTTCTACGAGGTCTCCTTGAATCAACTTCATGGCGAAGTCTCTAAGAGTTCCAGTAGGCTCATAGGCTGCGCAGTCAACTTTTCCAGTGTTGTCTCGGATTTGGAAAACTACGTGTCCACCTTGGATGACTCGTGACTTTGCTGCTACTTCTCCTCGTATGATGACAGGGTTATATGGTTTAACGTCGCTTATTGAGACTGCTCTTTTAAGGTGTGCGTCGGTTCCCTGGTTTGTTTTGAAGATTGTCCACCTTTCAATCGGTTCGTGACTGACCACAATTTCATGTCCACGTTTAACCGCTTCAGATGTTTCTCCCCTAATGCCATAGAGAACAGGGTCGGGTCCCCTTGGAGTTATGAGGACGCGTCCAGTTTCAGGGTCGACATTGTTGAAGACCTGTCGCCCAAGTTGTCGTTCCATCTGGAGAACTGAAGAGCCGTCAATTTTTCTAGGAGTTCCCCTATTCTGTTTTGTTCTATAGGCTATGAGCTCGAATGTGTGGTCTCCTTTAAGCTGAGCTCCTATCGCAGCCAGTCCGCCTATGATGCCTCTTCCAGTCTTGAACCCGATTGCTTCTGCATTGTGTTTTTTGATTAACTTAAGAGCCTCTTTTTTCGTGACGACGCTTGTCATTGTCCGTTCAGCGAAGGCTTCGACAGCACCGGGCACCTCGCCTTTAAAGAACACTATCCCAGGCTCAGTTCCAGCCTCACTGAGCTCCGATTCCTTTTCCACAGTCTCAGCGACAATTTCCTTAACTTCATCTATCTGTTGAGGTTCGCACAAAATCCTTAAGCACAGAGCTCCGTTTCCACGAGTTTTCCAAGGCACATTCGGATTCAACCTTACCAGAAATGGATAGTCAAAAAAAGAGACCCTTAGCTTGCTTAGTTGCTCGGTTATTAAGGCTGCAACATAGGTTGTGCATCCGCCTTTTCTGGAGTCCGTGTCGTCGAAGCCAACATGCAACTTTTCCATCATAAAGCAGTCTCAAACTTCCGTGTATATTCCTTAACGTAAAGACTTAATGATAATATTTATTACTGCCCCAAAAGAAAGTCATTTTTAGCCGGATGACGAGAAGGCATTTGATTGACACTCATGATAGCTCAGAGTTAAACCGACGGCTAAAAAATCCCTAAAAAATAACTGGCAATCTAAGTGGTTTTCTTTGCTCCGCTTCTTTGGAACAGCAGCTCGTAGTTTTCGCCTATGAACCATCCGAAAGTTGCCATTATCGCTCCGAATGCGACCATAAGAAGCTGCGTGGACAAGTCAAAAGTGAAGATGGCCGCTGGGCCTGCTAGGGCATACAAACCAAACACGTATATGGCGGCTCCAGCAACGGCAGAGACAATTAGGCCCAAGGTTCTATGCACCACCCTTCCAAGCATGATGCCTATTAACAATGTAACTGGAACGACCAGAAAAGTTATTAGAAAAGCAAAGTGCATTTTCCGTTTCTCCTGCCATCATGTTAAAGCAGACATATTTTCCGGATGACATCTTAAATAGCCCAGATACTTAAACGTAATTCTCAAAAACAATTTTCGTATAGAAAAATGGTCAAAAAAGCTGACCCGACTATATATACCCCTCCCCCCTCTGCTACTCACACACATATCATCGTAGGCTTAATAACAGAAAGAAAATGGCTATTCTTAGTTCTCTTAGACGGTTACGTCATTGCTTCAATCACTATCATAGTCAACGTAGACCTAACCTTAGTAATTCTCCTTATACGCCACGTTATGAGCTCCTTAAGCTTATCCATCGAGTCAGCCTCAACCTTGGCTATAACGTCGTAGACCCCGTAAACAAAATAGGCTTCCTTAACTCCCTCAATCTTCTTAAGCTCGCCAAGAACCTCGCCTTCCGACCCTATCTCAGCATTAATCAACACAAACGCAACAGGCATACACAATTCCTCACTTAACCCAACGTCTACTGATACATAGACACTTAAAGATATTAAATATTTCCGTCTCATCAACAAAAAATACGCCTTTCCACACGTTTTCCCGTAACCAACCTCAATGACTACTAAATTTTTAATAATAACCAGCAACCTTAATTGGAAACAGAAGATACCTTCTCCAGGGAGACGCAGATTTGGATTCTCTTGAAAAAATAGGAATCGACATCCGCAAAATTGAGGAACGCAAAACAGACACGTGGGTCGACATAAGCCTAGAAGAGCTAAGAAAAGGCGTAGTTCGATTCTACAGGGTCAACGACCCATTAACAGGACAGTGGCTGTTCAAAGTCTGCAAAGACGAAGAAATGCAGCGAACCACCGTTAAAGCTATAAAATGCCCAGCTGGAACGGGCTTTGCACAACTAGAAGGACGCACCATGCTTTTCCAAAAAAGCATCATACAAGGCTACTGCTACGATGTCATATCTCTATCATACCTCGACGACAAACAAAGACTCCGCAGAAACGTCATTGCAAACATGGACGAGGTGCCTGAAACCCTCAAAAACAACTTCAAAATCGTAGACTACGAGGAAGCCGCAGGAAAAAAAGCTGTTGGAAAAAACCTCGTCACACTATGCGAAGAAAACGACGAAAAAAAGATGCTCATTCTTTTCCTAATAGAAAGAGCTTGGCCTCTTTCAACAGTCCCTCCAGAAATAAGCACAAAAATGATTGACCTTTACAAAATGATAAAGAGCCTTGAAAAAGCAGCCCTCGAAGAAATCTACGCAACCGCGCAGGAACAATACCAACTTGCAAGAGAAGAAACAGACCGCCTACTAAACATCCTCGAAACTGAAGGTAAAATCCAAAAAGCAGACCAATACATCAAAACAAAGAACAAATAACCATTCATCCTACTTTATGACTCGCCAATTTTAAATGCGCCAACTATAAATAATAACATAAGGTGAACTCTTTTTTGGAACACAAGATCATAACGACCAAAGAAATGCGAGCCCTCGAACTTAACGCAGAATACTATGGCATCTCAAGACTGCAACTCATGGAAAACGCTGGAAAAAACGTTGCTGCAGAGATCTTAAACCGGTTTAAACCAAAAGAAACAAAAATCGCGGTCTTCTGCGGGCTAGGCGGAAACGGAGGAGACGGCTTCGTAGCAGCACGACACCTAGCTTGCCAAGGCTTCAAAGTCGACGTGTTTATCGCAGGAAGGGCTCAACAAATAAACGACGAAAACGCAAGAAAAAATTGGGAGGCACTGACAAATCTAAGAGGCTCAGTTTCGGTACATGAAATTTATGACTCATCCCTTCTTTTCGAGGTAAAAGCAGAAGCCATCGTCGACGCACTTCTCGGAACGGGACTAACAGGACCTCCAAAACCACCAATACTTAACATCATTAGACTCATAAACGAAGCCAAAGGGTTCAAATTAGCAGTAGACATCCCAAGTGGACTAGACTCCGACCAAGGAAAAGCCTTGGGAGAAGCAGTCAAGGCAAACCTAACAGTAACTTTCCACAAGGCAAAACCTGGACTGATAGAAGCTAAAGAGCACACAGGCGAGCTCTTAGTCACGGACATCGGAATTCCAGAAGAAATCGAGAGATACGCAGGTCCAGGAGACGTCGCAGCACTAGTTAAACCAAGACCCCCTGAATCTCATAAAGGTGATTTCGGAAGGCTTCTCGTGATCGGAGGAAGCGAAACCTACGTTGGCGCCCCAGCGTTTGTAGCCCTAGCTGCATTAAGGACAGGCGTTGACCTAGCATACATTGTTGCACCACACGAAACAGCCTACGCAATATCTTCTATATCACCTGATTTGATCACAATAAAACTGGAAGGCGAATACCTGAACAAGGAAAATCTTTCCGTCATAAGGCGTAACCTTAGCAAGGCAACCGCAGTGGTCATAGGTCCAGGGCTTGGGCTGCAAAATGAAACCCAAGAGACTGTGAAGGAAATCATAAGAATCGTTAATGAAAAGAAGATACCGATGCTTATTGACGCCGACGCCCTAAAAGCATTTGCTGAATTCAGATATAGACTGGCAACCCCAACTGTTTTAACTCCGCACATCGGCGAATACGAAATCCTAACTGGAACGAAGCTTCCACAAAACACCGAAGGAAGAATTAACCTCGTTAAACAGACAGCTCAAGACCTAGACACCGTTATTCTCCTAAAATCACACATAGATATAATCACAGACGGAGCAGCAGTAAAGCTGAACTTCACAGGAAACCCAGGCATGACTGTAGGCGGAACCGGAGACGTTTTGTCAGGCATTGTCGGAGCCTTGCTTGCCCGCGGCGTAGCACCTTTCGAGGCTGCGGTAGCTGGAGCCTTCGTCAACGGCGCAGCCGGAGACTTTGTTAAGGCAGAAAAGGGAGAACACATAGTTGCCTCAGACCTACTGAAGTGGATACCGAAAGTCATGGATGACCCGTTCAGCCACCTCGAACTTAAGAAAGGTCGTTTTCCGAAAGGCTTTTGAGCATCATACATCATGGTTGCCTTCACCGCGTGATTTACATGCAGTTTGACTTAGCCTTACCTTCGGCCATATTTCTCATCGTCACAGCATCAGTTCTCTTATACAGAAAAACCGAAAGAACATTTTCAACATTGATGGGAGACCAAAAATTCTCCACCCGCGACGCTATCATAATAGTTGTTGTAATGGGGCTTATAATATCCACAATTGCTTTTCTTCCTGGTCGAGCAGTCCAAATCGGGTTCATGGCAGCATACTCTTACATGCTTTTTATGTTCACGTACCTTGTTTTGAAAAAGGTACACCTAGCTGTCTTACCTCCAATTGCTTTCCTGTTCTGCTATGTTTATCTTTTCTCTTATCTTGCAGTGTTCAACCTTTTTGTCGTAATCTTCGCAGTGATTATAACAGTCTACATAAGCACCTTCTTCACTTGGAAGACAGTCTGGCTGTTCGCAGCTATCCTAACAATAATGGACGTCATTCAAGTCTACATAACAGGCTTCATGAAACAGGCAGCCATAGGAATGATTGACCTCAAACTACCCGTCATGCTCATTCTCCCCAGATTTCCACCAGGAAACCTTATAGGCCTAGGAACAGGAGACCTTTTCCTCGCTGGACTGCTAGCTATTCAGACAGCGAAAAAACTTGGTCAAAAAATAGGGGTTCTTGTTGCTGCGATGACCGGAGCCGCCATGTTCATTTTTGAGGTTATATCGTTTAACACCGGATTTGCCGATTTCTTCCCAGCAACCCTCGTTGTTGTAGCTGGGTGGCTAGCAAGCCTTGCAACTTTTCACCTAAATTCTAAAAGGAAGAAGCAGGGAATAGGCATAGTAGTCGTTGAAGATTACCTAAAATACTAAGCCTATCTTTTCTTGTTTGCCTCGATAAACTGCTTTATCCTCCTAAGTCCTTCCTTGATGTTTTCCTCAGAGGTCGCGTATGAGAACCTTATGTGTTCCCCTTCACCCCTGTTTCTGTGACCGAAATGAATGTCAGACAACACAGCAACCCCAGCCTCATAAAGAAGCTTTTTTCTGAACTCTTCCGAATCTTTTGCCTTAACAAGTTTGCAGGCCTCCGAAACATTTGGCCAAACGTAAAAAGCGCCACCTGGCTTTAAACATTTTATGCCTTCGATTTTGTTTAGTCCATCCACTATTATGTCGCGTCTTTTCTTGAAGCTTAACATCATCCTGTTCGCCTCGTCTTGTGGTCCGGTTAAAGCCGCGAGAGCTGCATACTGGTTTGGATGCGCAGCGCACGAATCCGTATTTGTGACCCACTTCGCTAAGTATGAAGAAAGCTTCTCGTTTGACGCAAAGCCAATTCTCCAGCCTGTCATCGCGTAAGTCTTAGAGACACCATCAACTATGATTGTTCTTTCCTGCATTCCTGGAAACGCGGCGATGCTTTCGAAGCCCGAATCGTGCACCATCCGACAGTAAACCTCATCTGAAAAAACCCACAGATTGTCGTATTCCTGAACAATATCTGATATGGCTTTCAAAGTTTTTCTGTCTAAAACAGCGCCGGTAGGATTATGAGGAGAATTGAGGATGAGCAGTCTCGTTTTCTTGTTTATTTTGCTTTTTAAATATTCCAAGTCAAAACTGTAACCCTTGCTTTCAAGAAGTGGAAGCGGAACAGGCTTCGCTCCGTTCGCCACTATTTGAGACTCATAAATCGGAAAGCCTGGATTAGGATATAGAACTTCGTCGCCTTTCCCATAGTCAGTAACGCAGAGAATCGTGTATCCAATGAACGGCTTAGCACCATTTGAGACAACAACAGAATCTGGGCTTATACTGATTTTTCTAGTCTCTGAAAGATACTTAGCGATGGCATCTCTCAGTTCAGGAATTCCAGGAGAAGCCGTGTACCCAGTTTTTCCTTCTTTTATTGCCTTGATTGCAGCCTGTTTTATGTACTCTGGGGTGTCAAAATCAGGCTGTCCTATGCAAAAGTTCACGATGTCTTTGCCTTTACTTATCAACTCGTTGACTTCTTTTAGAACCACGAAGGCGTTCTCTGTGCCTAGGCTCTTAGTTCTCTCCGAAATCTCCAACATGGAATCTCACCGTGCATTTAAAGTTTGGCAACAACCTTCATTCAGATTATGCCGCATAAAATCTGCGTAAGTAATTCAAAAACCTTTCGCTTGAATAAAAAGAGAAATTTTAAAAAGTCGCAAACAAGTTGAATTAGGCGTTATTCAAAGTCTTAGGTACAGCGGGGTTTCCAGGTCCGAAATGTTTTAGCATAACCAGATTTTCAACTTTGCTTTTGTTAACAATCTCGACTCCTTCTCTTGCAGCCTCCACTGAAACAAACAGTTCGTCATTGGTTAGTTCGCCAAATCTGATCATAGTAGGAGACTCAACTTCAAATTTACCTATCTCGCCGTGCCCCTGAATTACAACAAGCCCATAAGCTGCCTCATCCCGTATTTTCACTTTTGAACGGGGAAACACTGTTAGCTCCTTCGCACTGAACTCCTCTGTTCCATACACGATCCATTTTTGTATATATCCATCCTTTTCAGTTTCCTTAGGTGGCTCTGTGAACACTGGTTTAGCGTAATGGTGTTTCTTGAATTCTGGATCGACATTCACTTCCCAATCTATCATATCGACAATGTAATCCAAATTACTTCGCAATTCAGGCGGAACATTACTTAACAAGAGATCCTTAGAGACTGGTTTACCCTCAAGCATAGATTGGTACATCGCATATATATCCGAGGCTTTTTGAACCTCGTAAGTAACAAGAGTACCAGGCGCATGCAGTATACCTGCTTGAATAAGCCAACCTGTTCCAGGTTCAAGCCTATAAGCTTGAGAGTAAGCCAAGACTCCGTTGTCTCCCTGTTCCCATCTTTCTAAGCATTTTTTAATATCATTTTTCTGTGCGCCAGGGTTTAAGCCAAGAAAAGTGTAGGGAAACTTGCCTTCAATAATGTTTAGTTGAACGGGAAAATAGTAGGCTTCAGGTTTTGAGGATTGACCGACTTTTTGTGCATGTTCTTCTCTTTGGTGCAGATGAAAAGGAATAGGGCACTCGTTGTCAAAGAATTTCGTTAGTACTGTCCAGCCGCCATACTTGTGCATGATGTTTTTTCCAAGTATCGTATCTCCGAACTCGCTTATTGCCTCTTTCAACAAAACCTTTTCAGTTCTGTCACCTTCTCCAACAACAACATAGCTTAGCCCCTCATCTTCAGGTGCTCCTGGATTATTAGCCTTAACGGTCGAGGCCAGCCACCTTTCATCTATGCCGCCCCTCTTAACTCCTAGGGCATAAATATCTTCAGGTGCTAGCTTAAGTCTTCTTCCAGGAGTGAGAAAATCTCTTGGCACCCATGTTGGAGCTAATTTCAGAATTCCGTCTTTATCCTCTAGAGCTTTCACGAGAAGATTAACTTTTTTTGCCATGTCTTCATTTAAATTCCTAAATCGTTATTAAACTTTATTCATTTTACTTCCAATGTTCCGTCTAGTTAACAAGGTATTGATCTAGTTACTTTTATGCCAATTGAGCATAGTCTAAGCAGCAAGTTTGAATAAATGGTTTAGTTTAACAATTTTTCGCGTAATCGATCAGCAATAAATAAGAGGGTCCAAACTCAAACAAATTGATGTGAGCCCCTACATGGATGTAGCTGAAGCCAAGAAGCCAAAGGCGTTAATTCTTATTTCAGGTGGTTTAGACAGCATGGTTGCGGCGCGGCTTCTATTAGATAGAAATATCGATGTTGAGGCACTGCATTTCAAAACTCCTTTTTCCGAACAGAACGAAGAGTTTGTCGAAAAATTCTGTAGAGACATGGGCATCAAGCTTCACAAAATTGCTTTTAAAAAAGAATACCTCAAAATCGTTTTAGCACCTAAACACGGGTACGGCAGTGAAATGAACCCTTGCGTCGACTGTAGGATACTTGAATTAAAAAAAGCCAAGGAGATAGCAGAAAAAATAGGGGCAGACTTCATCGTAACTGGAGAAGTTTTAGGTGAAAGACCCTTCTCTCAGAAAAAAGACATGATGTTACACATCGAGAAGGAAGCAGGCTTAGAGGGCAAAGTTCTAAGACCTTTGTCTGCAAAGCTTTTGCCAGAAACAGAGGCTGAAAGAAAAGGATACGTTAATAGAGAAAGGCTTTATGCGATTAAAGGAAGAAGAAGGGCACCTCAGATGATGATTGCGAAAGAACTGGGAATAGCCAAATACCCCAATCCCGCAGGAGGTTGCCTATTAACAGAGCCAAGATTTGCTGACCGATTAAGGGAGCACCTAATGAACGAAAAGAAGCTGACGATGTTAGATGTTGAACTTCTAAAGGTTGGCAGACACTTTAGAATTGGCAAAACAAAACTCATAGTTGGCAGGAATGAGAGGGAAAATCATAGACTTTCATTTCTTTGCAGCCGAAACAAGAATCTTTCCATGTTAGAAGTCAGTGAACACACAGGGCCAACGACAGTTATAGTTGGAGAGCCCGACACTGAGACAATACAAAAAGCGGCAGCAATAACTGTTCGTTACTCAGATGCGTCAAAAGACACCTTAGTATCTTTACGATATAACAGCAAAAACAAACAATTAGTCCTAGACACTTATGCAATGCCAGACAGTGAATTAAGAAAATACATGATCTAGGAAAGGACGTTGTAAGTAAAAAACTAAATTTAAAAAGACGTTGCATAGGCGTATCTATGATTCCATTGCTTTACATCATCGAACACTTTGGAACTAGCTTGCCTCGTTTGAGCTGATGATCACAGATCTATCTGGGGAAACGATTTTTACAGCAGTCCTGTTATTTGGTCTTAACCAATGGTACTTAAAGGCAGACCCTTAAGTTCTTCTTTCCTGCTGGCGAACTCCAATTGACACAATGATAAGAGATGCTCCAAAATCTATTGCAGCCTAATGTGTGATATTCAACTAAAATGAAAAATGGAACGAAATACGTTGAACGACAACAAATTTTTGAAAGAACACAACTAGCAACCTATTGAAATAATCATCGAATGGTTATTACTAAAATGCTTATTTGCGAATGTACTCTCTAACTTTCTTTCCGCAGCAATCGTAAAGTTTGACGTGTACTTTTTGACTTAGATCCCATTCTTTGACGGGTTTCTTCAGTTCTTTTCCACAATCAGGACATTTCATCCTACCAAATCTCCGTTGCCTAATATGTCCAAACATGTTCATATAGCTTTCCATACCTTGTTTCATGCATAAAAGCTGTCCCAGTCACATTGTAAAGTCCTAAAACAAACAGCCAAAAAATCGGCAAAACTAAGACTTCAAAGTCACCGTTCTATGCGAAAAGGACTCTCGACGACGCCGAGGATACCTTGTTTCCACAGAGCCTACATAAAGAAAAAATTCAACACGCACGGAACGGCTGCAAAAGAAATTGAATTCGTGATAGCAGCAAATGAATTACTAGATGGGCAAGAAATAATATTTCCTTCATCTTTTATTGGTTAGTACCGACGAAAAAGGAAAATGTTGGCAGCTCCACCAAACAATCGTCGGTACTGTATTTTCACCCTTGGCAGACTGGATACAGTTGGCATGACAGAATTTGTCAATCGATGAACATTTAATTTATGAATTTCAAGTAAGTACTAGAAATCTATTCTTGAAGTGGAATAAACATTCCGTCAACTTTAGTTTCTGAAAAAAATGTTTAACAAAATATTTGGCGAGCTGCTTCGAGTCCTGCACCTTTACGGAATCTGTATCCCTGTTTTGCAAGAGCATTCTCAAGAGCATTAATGGTTAGAAGCGTTTCAGTTTCCGAGACCATGCCCATGCAGCCAATTCGGAACATTGCGTCTTTAAGTTTTCCTGCACCTGGCGAAATCACGACGCCGTATTGTTCATTCATAATTCTACGAACTTGGGCGTTGTCCATCCCATTCGGCTTGTTGAAAGCTATAACTGTGTTTGACCTCACTTTCTTTTCTGGAAAAGGCTTCAATCCTAGAGCCTCAACAGCGGCGTAGAATGCTTCGCTGCAGATACGATGCCTTCTAATACGGTTTTCAAGCCCCTCTTCACGAATCATTTTTAAGGCTTCATCAATAGCGAAGAAAAGCGGTATAGCTGGAGTGAAAGGCGTCTCTTTCTTTTTACCAAACTCACGCATCTCAATCATGTCAAAATAGAAAGGCTTCTCCACTTTTTCTATGATTTCCCAAGCCTTCTCGCTTACTGAAAACAACGATAAGCCTGGCGGGCAAGCTATGCATTTTTGGCTTGCTGTAACGCAGATGTCAATTCCCCATTTGTCCACAGGCAGCTCATCTCCGCCAAGGATTGAGACTGCATCCACGATTAGCAGAAGATTGTTTTCAGCAGCAATCTTGCCAATTTCAGGAAGCTCACGGACAGTAACACCAGTTGAGGTTTCGTTGTAGACGACTAACATTGTCTTTGCATCCTTCTCTTTCTGAACAGCCTCCGCAACCTGTTCAGCTGTAGGTGCTGCTCCCCATGTTATTTGAAGTTTAACTGCACGCCCACCTCTTCGAACAACAGCCTCACTTGCCCTTTCGCTGAACAATCCAAAAACTGGCACAATAACTTTGTCACCTGGCATAATAGAATTGCCCACCGCACATTCAACACCTCCAGTGCCCGACACAGTCAAGGCGTAAACGTCATTTTTAGTCTGAAAAACGTATTTCATGTTTTCAATTAGAGATTCATACAAAGCCCTAAATTCGGGGCCTCTGTGGTCGACCATTGGCTTAATCATCGCCCTTATCACACGGTCAGGGACGTTTGTTGGACCCGGCACCATGATTAGTTTCCTATCAACCATTTTTGCAGCCTCTACTTATGTTTAAAACAAGGCATACATGTACGATGTTGTCATATTAAACCTTAACGCAACGTCTATGCAACAATGTACACTAATGTACATACATATGAAACGCCATAATACCTTATTTGAACAACATGCAATGTATTCTAGGAATTGCGAAGGCACGTTAGAAACTTTTTGAAAAATTCAGTCTTCTGAGAATAAAAGATGAAGGATGCATATGATCAAAGAAACGGGCAGTTGGCACATTTCAGTCTACGGCTTGAATTGCGCTGAATGTACAATCTACAAAGTTAGCCACGGCAACGAGAAAGCAATGAAGGCTATGCTTGAGTATCTAAAGGACGCCAAACCCGAAGCTGTAGTTTGTAAGGGATGCAGATGCCCGCTTGACAAACATTGGAGTGCTAACTGCTATTTTCTCGCCTGCACGAAAAATAAGAACGCAAAATACTGCTTTGAATGCGTCGAGTTTCCGTGTGGCAAGCTACAATCTTTTGCGTCGGATAGGAAGTCTCATCATAAAAGAACCGTTGAGAACATGAGGAGAATGAAGGAAATTGGAATCGACGCGTGGCTTTAAGAACCAAAAAAGAGGGGAAAAAGTGTCTTCTGCCCATAGCAATACACATTTACCCCCAATGAAAATATTTGGTACGAGTTTGCTATGAAGAGGAAACAAGTTATTACGTTGCTTTCGGATTTCGGCTTGAGAGATTCATATGTTGCAGAAATGAAAGCCGTTATTCTTGG